>Ga0209320_10001710_pt1 | contig 11298 bp, 13 predicted proteins | sample Rifsed13ft4_FD_184008 | JGI IMG/M metagenome (GOLD analysis project Ga0209320, IMG submission 184008) | Soil microbial communities from Rifle, Colorado, USA - sediment 13ft 4 (version 2) | ecosystem: Environmental > Terrestrial > Deep subsurface > Rock core/Sediment | place: Rifle, Colorado... | reverse complement strand
CTCGCGGCGGGCCCGACCCACTCGACGCCCTGGGCCATCCGGATACGGACAAGGGCCCCGCGCTCGTTAACCCTTTGCACGCACCCCGGAGGGAAGGTTGATAATCAACGGGAGACAGAGGGGCCGAAGGGTTAAATAGCCCGTCGCCCCCATTGGAACGCCCCGAGGGTGCCCATGGCGATCAAGACGAAACCGGAGCGCGGCCCCGCCGGGACCCTCTCCGTCGACGACCTCACGCGGGCGATCAAGAACTCGATCGACCGGACCGGGATGAAGGAGGAAGAGGCCCGGTCCATGGCCCAGCACGTCCTCAACTTCTTCGGCTACTCCGAGCGGATCATCGACAACGTCCTGGAGCCGGAGGACCGGGACGCGTTCTACATGCTCGAGGACTCCGGGATCCTGACGACGGAGAGGGAGGAGACGACCCTCTACGACGGCCGGGAGTGGCGGATCCACTACTGGATGTTCCGGAAGGACCGGATCGCGGAGCTCGTCGCGGCCCAGAAGGCGAAGGAGGAGGCCGCGAAGGCCGCCTCCGTCTACGACGACGTCCCCGAGGACTTCTGGGCGTCCCGGAAGGGGAAGTCGGACGAGGCGTAGGCCGGCCTCAGCCGAACGCGATCTGGACCGCGCCGCCCGCCGTCCGCACGACCTCGAGGGCGAGGGAGTGCGGGAGGACCATCCGCCCGTCCCGGTACGGGAACGCCTCTCCGAACCCCTCGAGGGCGCGGATCGCCTTGGCCCCGAGGGCGTCCGAGAGGACGACGCTGTCCCCGAGGTCCCCGGAGGCGATAAGGGTCACGGGCAGCCGTAGGGTGCCCGCCTCGTCCGCCGTGAGGAGGCCCGCGAGGCGCTCGAGGACCTGCCGATCGAAGAGATGCTCGTCCCCGCTCCGCGTCCGGCACGCGGGCCGCGCCTCTCGGCGCAGGGCCGCGAGGCTCTTCCGCTCCACGACGAGCCCGTCGTTGATCCGCCCGAGCTCGAAGGAGACCCAGCGGTCCACGCCGCCCGGGGTGAACATCGACGCAGGACGGCCCCGGGCCGCCAAGAACCTTTCCCCGCCTTCCCGTCGCGGCTCACTTCTTCCGCGAGATCACATGGCTGACGAAGAACTTCTCGCCATCGTGGTTCAGGGCGAGGGCGCTCCGGTCGTGGTTCATGAAGCGCATCTTCACGCACCGCAGGCGGAGCTGGGCCTCCGCCTCCCCGACGTCGACCATGCGGAGATGGAGGATCCCGTCGCACAGGAAGTCCTCCCCCCACTGGGTGAGCCGCGACGACCCGAAGGGCGTCTCCGCGATGAGGAACGTCGTGAGGCCGAGCTCCTTGAGGCTCCCGAGGAGGTGGAACATCTCCCGCCGCGGGGCCTTCAGGTCCGCGAGGGCGTACAGGGCCTCGAGGCTGTCGAGGGCGAGCATCCCGTACCCGCTCGACGTGACGGCCTCCTTGATGATCTCGAGGAGGATCGTGACCCAGTCCTTCGAGCTCTCCGCGCGGAACAGGCCCCGCCGGAGCTGCCCCATGTCGAGGATGTACACGCGGGATTCCTGGAGGTCCGTCATCCCCATCCGCGCCGCGCCCGTCCGGAGGCTGTCCGCGTCCTGCTCCAGGCTCACGTAGAGCCCCTTCGTCCCGTGGCGCTTCGCGTTCTCGTTCATGACCCACAGGATGAGGGACGTCTTCATCGTGCCCGGCGTGCCGGCGACGAGGACCGTGCTCCCCTTCGGGACGCCGCCCCCCAGAATCTTGTCGAGACCGTCCACGTAGGAGTGGACGAGGGGCACCTCGACTTCCATGCGAGGATGCGACGAGGTGCGCATTATAAAGGCGTGGCGCCTTCGTTATCGAGGCAGATATTCATTCGCGCGCGGGTCCCGCGCGGGCGCGCGCCCGCGACGGCGTCCAGGAGGCGGCCCACGGGAGGGAAGCCCTTTTGTAGGCCCAGGTCGTTCCACCCGCCCGAGAAGGGATGGCGAAGCGCGACGAGGCAGCCTTGAAACTCCTCCGCTGGGAACTCGAGGGCCGCGGGGGCGTCGTGATGGAAGCGATGCTTCGCCACCCGAACGTGCCCCTCGCGGACGCGGTCGACCTGATCGAGCAGGAGAACCCGGACCTGGCCGCGGGGCGCGATCCGCCGGAGGCGCCCATGCCCGAGTCCCCGAGAACCCATTCCGCGAGCGAGCTGGACGCCCTGGGCCAGGAGTTCCAGACGTTCCGGCACCTCCTCCACCCGAGCGAGGCGAAGCAGATGGAGGCGGAGCTCAAGGAGCTCTCCCGGACCCAGGACCGGGAGGCGATGACGGCCCTCCGGCGCCGCCTGCGCTCCCTCTCCCTCCAGGCCGCGTTCTGGTCCGAGCTCGCCGCGACGGGGCGGGAGTCGAACGCGATGGCCCTCATGATCGTCCGGAAGGCGGGGAAGGTCCTCGCGAAGTCCGGGGAGACCGCGTACCTCGACCAGCCCGAGGTGTCCGCCCTCATCCAGCGGGAGGCCTCCCGCCGCGGCAAGGGGACGTACGTCCTGCACCTGCCCGTGGGCCGGCTCGTCCTCATGAACGGCGAGGGCACGTCGATCGCGGCCCTCTTCCGCCGCGCGCCGGGGAAGGACGTCGTGTCCGTCCTCACGAAGACGGTCGAGGCGATCGAGGACAACAAGGCCGCGGCGACGAAGACGTTCGGGGACGAGAAGCTCGGGGCCCGCTACGCGGAGGCCCTCCTCAAGCTCCTCCAGAAGACGTCACTCTGAGATCGCGGGGGCGAGCTGGAACTTCACGCCGTCCCGGATCAGGACGTAGTAGCCGCGCTCGTGCTTCGTCCTCCGCATCTTCACGCACCGCAGGCGCAGCTGGACGTCCGTCTCCCCCTTCTCGAACTGCCGGAGGTACAGGATCCCGTCCGCGAGGAACTCCTCCTCGAACCGCCCCAGGCGGCCGTCCCCGCCGGACGGCACCTCGGAGATGAGGAACGTCGTCGCGTCGAGGCCCTTGAGGAACCCGAAGAAGTGGAACAGGTCCCGCCGCGGGTTCGCGAGGGAGCTCAGGCTGTACAGGGCCGCGAGGCTGTCGACCGCGACGAGGTCGAACCCGTTCATCCGGACGCGCTGGTCGATGTACTTCTGGAGGATCTCGAGCCAGTTCTTCGACAGCTCCTCCTCCCTGTGCTCGAGGCGGATCTTCCCGATGTCGAGGATGTACAGCTCCATGTCCTCGAGGCCCGTGAGGCCGAGGCTCTCCATCGCGGCCCGGAGGTCCTCCTGGCTCTCCTCGAGGCTGATGTAGAGGGCCTTCGAGCCCGCCTTCACGTTCTCGTACAGGATCGAGAAGGTCATCGCGGTCTTCATCGTGCCCGCCGCGCCCGACACGAGGACGACGGAGCCCTTGGGCACGCCGCCGCCGAGGAGCTCGTCGAAGCCGTCGATGAACGTGCGCACGCGGTCCATGGGCTGACCCGGCAACGAGCCCCCTTGCGCTATAAGACCGTGGTGCGGAGAATATCAATCCTGAAAACGCAGGCCCCTCCCGGGGGCGCGCCCGCGGGCCGCAGGGTCCTCGCGCACCTCGGGTGGCTTATATGGGTCCTCCCCCTTCGCCGCGCGATGGCCCTCGACGCGATCCCCCAGGCCCTCTGGTTCTTCCTCCCCGCGTACGCGGCGAACCCCATGGCCGTCGTCTTCGGGGGCGGCCGGCCCGTCGACCTCGGCCGCACGCTGCGGGACGGGGAGCGCCTGTTCGGGGACGGGAAGACGTGGCGCGGCCTCGCGGGCGGGGTCGCCTCGGGCGCGATCCTCGGCCTCGTCCTCTCCCTCCTCGTCGGGCTCCCGGACCCCGCGTCGACGTGGTCCTTCGGTTCCCCCGCGGAGGCCCTCCTCGCGTCCGCCGTCCTCGCCCTCGGCGCCCTCCTCGGGGACCTCTGGGGGGCGTTCATCAAACGGCGCCTGCACCAGCCGCGGGGCGCGAAGGCCGTCGGCCTGGACCAGTACGACTTCGTCGTCGGCGCCCTTGCGGCGTCCGCGTTCCTCCCGCTCTGGTCCCGCCCGAAGTTCTTCGAGGGGGACGGGCTCCTCGGGCTCCTCGCCATCATCTTGATTACGCCGGTCCTGCATCGTGCCGTGAACGTCCTCGGGTACCGGATGGGGAGGAAGCATGAGCCCTGGTGAGTTCGACCGCGCGGCCTTCGTCGCGGGCCTCCGCGCGTGCGGGGCCCTCCAGCACGGGACCTTCACGCTGGCGTCGGGCCGGACGTCGACGTACTACGTGGACATCAAGAAGGCCGTGACCCGCCCGGACCTCCTGCGGGCGATCGGGGACGGCATGTCCCCGTACGCGGCCGGGGCCGACCGGATCGCGGGCGTGGAGCTCGGCGCGGTCCCCATCGCCGCCGTCGTCAGCCTCGTCTCGGGCAAGCCGTACCTCATGGTCCGGAAGGAGGCGAAGGGCCACGGGACGAAGAAGGAGTACGAGGGCGAGCTCGCGAAGGGGGACCGCGTCCTCTTCGTGGAGGACGTCGTCACGACGGGCGGCACCCTGCGGTCCGCGATCGAGCGCCTCCGGCACCAGGGGGCGGTGGTCACGGACGTCGTCGCCGTCGTGGACCGCGAGGAAGGCGGGAAGATCGGCCTCGCGGAGATCGGCGTGCGACTCCACGCCCTCGTGAGCTCGAAGGACCTCCTCACCGCATCCTGAGGCCTACGCGGGCGTGTCCGGGCAAGAGCCCACGGTCCGAGCCACGTTGCCGCGGGTTCACTTTCGTCCACCCCTCCATCCGCCCTTGAAATAGGCACACCGCGTGGTCCGCCCTCGACCGGACCATGGAAGCGATCGCCGTGCGCGAGGCGCGGGCCGACGAAGGCCCGCGCGCCCTGACCGTGACGGAGCTCACGCGGATCCTGCGGGAGACCCTCCGGTCGAACCCCTTGCTCGGGCGGGTCCTCGTCCGGGGCGAGGCGGGCAACGTCCAGCGCACGCCCGCAGGGCACGTCTTCTTCGGCCTGAAGGACGCGAACGCGCAGATCGCGTGCGTCCTGTTCCGGGACGCGTCGGAGGGCCTCGGCTTCGACCTCGAGGACGGGATGGAGGTCGTCGCGTCGGGGGACGTGGACCTGTACGCCCGGCGGGGCGAGGTCCAGCTCGTCGTGAGGGCCCTCACGCCCGCGGGCGTGGGGGCGTTCTGGGCCGCCTTCCAGACGACGCGCCGCCGCCTCGCGGCGGAAGGCCTCTTCGAGGAGTCGAGGAAGCGCCCCCTCCCCGCGTTCCCCCGGCGGATCGGCGTCGTCACCTCGGAGGCGGGGGCCGTGATCCACGACGTCCTCGTCGTCCTGCGGCGCCGCTATCCCCTGGCCGACGTCGTCGTGGCGCCGTCCCTCGTCCAGGGCCCCGAGGCCCCCGCGAGCCTGCGGGCGGCCCTCGCCGCGGTCCAGGGCCGCGTGGACGTCGTCCTCGTCGCCCGGGGCGGGGGATCCCTCGAGGACCTCTGGTGCTTCAACGACGAGGGCCTCGCCCGCGCGATCGCCGCGTGCCCCGTGCCCGTCGTGAGCGCGGTCGGGCACGAGACGGACCTCACGATCGTCGACTTCGTCGCGGACCTCCGCGCGCCGACGCCGAGTGCGGCCGCGGAGCTCGTGGCCCCGGACCGCGCGGAGCTCATGGCCCACGTCGCGACCCTGGGCGCGGGCCTCCTCCGGGGGACCCGGGACGCCCTCCGGGATCGGTGGACGGCCCTCGCGTCCCTCGGGTACCGGCTCACCCCGTCGGGCCTGCGGCGGGACGTCGAGTCGAACGGCCGACGCCTGCGGGCCGCGGGGAGCGGCCTCGAGGCGGGGATCCGGAACTCCCTGCGGAGGGACCAGGAGCGGCTCACGTCCCTCGGCCGGCGGCTCCATCTCCTGAGCCCCCTCGGGACCCTGCGGCGAGGGTACGCGATCCTCCTGCGGCCCGACGGCCGGGTCGTGTCCCGCGCCGGGGAGGCGCGCTCCGGGGACGCCCTGCTCGTCCGCCTCCATGACGGGCGCCTTCACGTTCACGTCGAAGCGAAGGAGGACCCATGACCGACCGACCCCTGTTCGAGGACGCCCTCGCGGCCCTCGAGGCGAAGGTCGAGGAGCTGTCCCGGGGCGACGCGCCCCTGGACCGCGCCCTCGCCGCCTTCGAGGAAGGGCTCGCCCTGTACCGCCGGTGCCACGATCTCCTGGCCCAGGCGGAGCAGCGCGTGTCCAAGCTCGTCGCGACCGCGGAGGGCCTTCGAGAGGAACCGTTCCCGGAAGCCTGACCCCCTCCCGTCGGGCCCGTCGCTCCTCCGGAGGGGAGCGACTCCCCGTTCCCGGATTGGCTACGATACTACGAAGGGGGAACTATTTAACTATCCACTTCGTAGTGATGGCGAGATGATGACGATGGTCGCCCCACCGCTTCCGATGTCCGGGCCGAAGAACACCAAGACTTGGGACATCGATCCCGCCCACAGCTCCGCGGAGTTCGCCGTGCGGCACATGATGATCTCCTCGGTCACGGGACGCTTCAACTCCCTTCGCGGGAGTATCGAGTACGACCCCGCCGCGCCCACCCTCGGCCGGGCGGAGGCGGAGATCGACGCGCGGACGATCGACACGGGGGTCGAGGACCGGGACACCCACCTGCGGTCCCCGGACTTCTTCGACGTCGCGAACCATCCGACGATCTCGTTCCGCGGCACGGCGGTCGAGACGGGGGACGGGGACGAGGGCCGGCTCGCGGGGGAGCTCACGATCCGCGGGGTCACGCGGGCGGTCGCCCTCGATGTCGAGAAGGAAGGCGAGGGCGTCGACCCGTGGGGCAACGCCCGCGTCGCGTTCCTCGCGAAGGCGACCCTGAACCGGAAGGACTTCGGGGTGAGCTGGAACCAGGTCCTCGACAACGGCGGCGTGCTCGTCGGGGACAAGGTCAAGGTCACCCTGCGGATCGAGGCCATCGCTCGGAAGGCGTGAGGCCGTCACGCTACGTCGGGATCCGCCTCGGGCGGGTCCTCGATCTTCCACGGCCGCTTGTACCCGACCCCGCCGCGGGCGCGGCTGTGGCCCCGGGACTTGTAGTCCTCCTGGATCCGGACCCCATCGTCCCCCGTGGGCGGGCGGACGTCCCCGAGGTCCTTGCACATCCCGTACAGCCGGTCCTCCGTGTACCCGAAGGGCGCGAGGAGGGTCTGCCCGGAGCGGCAGAGGAGGCGGATGTACTCCCACGCGTCGGGCTCCTCGTCCCCCTGGAGGAACTCCGCGACCCGCACCTTCCGCTCGGAATCGCGCGCGCGGGCGTCGAGGAGGACGTACCGGACCGTCTCCCCGGGCTCCACGGAGAACCCGCGCTTCTCCATCTGCTTGAGGGCCGCCGCGGTCGCCGTGAGGACGACGTACTCGGGAAGGGCCTTCGTCACGTTCCGCGTGAGGATGAACTGGTGGACCGGGATCGCGCGGTCGAGGACGCGCTTCGCGGTCCACCGGAGGACGTTCACCGCGCGGGGGATCCGCTCCCGGAACTCCTCCGCGGTCGACGCATAGCTCAGCTCCCCGAGCATCGCCTCCTGGGCGATGTTGATGAACTCCGGGGTGTCGTGCTTCCGCAGCTCGATCCCGCGGAGCTTGAATTCGCCGTCCTCGAAGAGCCCGTAGTAGCGGTTCAGGGCGCCCACGCCCGTCGTCTTGCAGGGCAGGAAGACGATCCACTTGTACCGCCCCTCGAGCTCGATGGGGAGGCCGATGGAGCCTGCGATGTGCTCCCGGACCTTCTCGATGGGATCCGCGTCGGGCTTGGGCCGGAGCCAGACGGAGTCCACGATGCCATGGACGACCTCGTATCCGTGGGATTCGGAGATCTCCATCGTGCGCACGAGGATGTCCCGCGCGTACGCGTTGATCGCCTCGTGGCACTCGATGCGGCCGAAACGGGCATTTTTGTAGCCGGTGTACCCAAAACTATTCCCAACGACTATGCCGCCGGCGATCACGAAACCGTGCGGTTTATCCTCGGTTTCGAAACAATAAACGTACTCTGATCGGCGAGGAACGGAAACGATTTTCTCGACACGCCTAAATGAAAGGTCTGCGGACACGAGTCGCAAAAGATTCTTTGCAGCCGGAGGGAGCTCCCCCGGTCGCTCTTCGCTTGTGAGCGAAGCATGAAAGGGCCTCAAGATGTCGAATGTGCTAGGCGCTTTGCTCTCCAGAGGGAGCGAGGCGTATTCTGGAAGGAAATCGCCTACTTTCAGTTCGTCAGATCTTCTTTCCAGCAAGTTGCCATCGTTTGCCAGCACAAAGAATTGATGGTTCGGCGTCGCAAGGATCTCCCTTCCCCCGCGAGTCCGGATGAGCAACTCGCTATCGGGCGCCTTTGCCTTGATGACTTTTCTCACGCGCTTTTCCGTGAGTTCAAAGTCCTTCCCAGGTCCCAACACAAAGATGCTATCATCCGGCTCCAGTGTACCCTCGGTCCTGAGGTAGCGATCAATTACTTGATCGATTCTAGAGATACGGTACTCGCCGTTAATCTTGAAAGGGACGACGGTAGACCCATCGAGACACGTCACCAACAGCCACTTCAAGATGGTGTCCCGCCCCACGTAGATTTCTTGTAAAGGCCCCGGTTCTCTCTTCATTTTCTTGTAGTATCGCCTGCGTTCAAGCACGGGCTTGAGAACCCTAGGGATCAACCCGAGACGTCGCCTGCAAAAGTGATATCTCAACTCCGGAACGGCGCGTCCATCGAGTGTGCAACATGGACAGTCGAGGGTCTCAGCCGAGATATTGCAGCCGACCATAATGCTAGGGTAGAGGGCAAAGAAATCGAGTTCGTAGAGTCCTTCGTGCAAACCGACTTCCGGCTCGAAAATGAAACCGCCACGATCGCCCCGGAGGAGATCCTCCGCGCTCTTGAATCCCTCCGGTCGGTTCTTCTTCCAGAGGACGAGGGTTCCGTCCTTGTGGGCGAGGTTCACCTGCATCGCGGTGAAAGCCGTGCCCGGCGTGAGGCGGGCCTGCTCCTGAGGCGTGAGCGTGGAGAGTCGCGAGAGCTCCGCGAGCCCCGCGAGGGCGCTCTCCCGGTACGCGAAGTGCCCGCGGTCCAGATGCAGGCGCCCGCGCAGGAGGTATTGCCCGGGCTTGTAGACGATCTTCCCGTACGTGAAGTAGGACTTCCCCTTCCGCTCCGCGAATCGGTCCCGGTCCCGCCCGAGCTGCAGGTCCATCCCGAGGTCCGCGACCTTCCGCGCGAGGTAGGGCATCGTGAACGCGTCCCCGCCGTCCGTCAGGAGGACATCGGGATCCTTCGACCGCACGAGCGCCTCGATCCCCCGGAGGATGGATTCCTCGTCCCCGTCGACCTCGTCGTCGTCCACGCGGGCCCCGAGGAGACGGTCCTGCATCCGCGGGATGCCCATCGGGTTGTCGACGTGGAGGTCCAGGAGGGACCGCCGCAGCGGGGGGAGCGGGTAGTCCAAGGCGAAGTGCTCCTCCTCCGGGGTCCAGCGGCCGTTCGCGTGCCGGACGAGCCCCATGGGGAAGATCCCGTGTTCCATCATGTACCGCTGGCTCGGCCTCAGGTCGACGTTGAACAGCTTGTGGTCGACGTACCCCCCGTTCGAGTCGAGGATCCGGGCGACCTTCGGCAGGTCGCGGTAGTGCCGCGGGACGATCTCGAGGACGGGCCGCGGCTCCTCGTCCTCCAAGGCGATCCGGCGCTCGACCTCGCGGACCTCCCGCACCCCGTCGAGGATCTCGATCCGCCGCCGGAGGGCCGGGAGCTCAGCGGGGGGCGCGTGGAGGAAGAACGTCGGGAGGAACCGCGGGTCCTCGATCCGGTGGGCCCCCTGCTCGTTCCAGAGCCAGAGGACCATGGCATCGCGGTCGAGGTCCCCGTACGCGTCGATGATCCAGCCGTGCGTGGCGGTCTCCCCCGTCCTACGAGGGACGGGGGGCCTCTTGAGCGGGCGCCGGGGAGGGGTCCGCGAAAGTACGCGCCAGGAGGACCTCGTGGGGGGCGAGGACCATCCGCATCTGGACCCCGATCCCCCGCCAGCCGTACCACTGCCGGAGGGCGGACCGCGGGACCTCCTCGAAACCGAGGGACTCGATGCGGCGGCACGGGACTTCCTGGCGGGCATGAGCGATCGGTTCGCGGTAACCCTCTACGAACGCCTGTTCATTCCGAAGCCCTGGGTGGGGCCGATGGCCTGGAATCAGCTATAATTGCAGGTCGCCTGTCGCGGGAATTTCGCGGGAGGGGGACGGCCATGCAGCTAGACCTCACCCGGTACCGCCAGCCGCTCAACCACTTTGAGCGGACGTTCCAGCCGAGCGACGTCGAGCAGGAAGGGGACGCCTACCGGGTGGTGGCGCCCGTCCACGTGGCGCTGGAGATCCACAAGGACAAGGACAGATTCCGTCTGGTGGGCACGGTCCGCACGGAATTGGAGCTGGACTGCGGTCGCTGCCTCGAACCGTTTCGCCTGCCCCTCGACGGTGCCTTCGACCTGCGGTACTTGCCCGCCTCGGAGCTGTCGAACGAGGACGAGCGCGAAGTGACCGAGGAGGACCTCGACACGAGCTTCTATCGCGAGGATCAGATCGATCTGAACGAGTTGCTGCGTGAGCAGTTCTACCTGGCGCTGCCGATGAAACCGTTGTGCAGGGACGAGTGCCGGGGGCTGTGCCCGCAGTGCGGAACGAACCTGAACACGGGGGCGTGCCACTGCACGTCGGGGTGGGAGGATCCGCGGCTCGCGCCGCTCAAAGGATTGAAATGACGGTCTGCGGAGACCGGAGACTGACACACAACCATGCCGAATCCCAAACGTAGACACTCCAAGACCCGCACGGCGAAGCGGCGAACCCATGACTCCCTTCGAGCGGTGACGACGGGCCTGTGCCCGCAGTGCCAGGAGCCGAAGGCGCCGCATCGTATCTGCCCGCACTGCGGTTACTACAACGCACGGCCCGTACGAGCCGTCGACGAAGAATAGGAACCGGGACGCTGCCGATTCGCATTGCCGTCGACGCCATGGGTGGAGACCATGCGCCGTCGGTCATCGTCGACGGGGCGGTGGCCGCCGCCCGCCATCTGGCGGCGCAGATCCTCCTCGTGGGTCCGACCGCGGAGGTGGAACGCGCGCTCGCGCAGCACGCCGATTGGCGATCGCTCGGGATTGGGGTCGTCGAGGCGCCCGATGTGATTGCGATGGCGGAGTCCGCGGCCGCGGCCGTGCGGCGCAAGCCGCGGTCGTCCGTGCGTGTGGCTGCCGACCTGGTGGCGCGGCGCGAGGCCGCGGCGATGGTGAGTG
>Ga0209320_10001708_pt1 | contig 11309 bp, 5 predicted proteins | sample Rifsed13ft4_FD_184008 | JGI IMG/M metagenome (GOLD analysis project Ga0209320, IMG submission 184008) | Soil microbial communities from Rifle, Colorado, USA - sediment 13ft 4 (version 2) | ecosystem: Environmental > Terrestrial > Deep subsurface > Rock core/Sediment | place: Rifle, Colorado... | reverse complement strand
ACTTCTATAAATTCATTAGAGCAACTATTAGACAAACAGCCGACGCTGAGTATAACTAGGAAAATTACTGACTTTTTCATTTTTTTTTAAAATTTAATATTGGCACCAATAATGAACGAACGCAAAGTGGGATAGGCGTTTCTTTCTATGCCTTGGTTTCCCATTGGATCTCCATTCCCATTCAATTCAGGTGAAAATCCCGTGAATTTTTGTACAATAAACGGATTAATGGCACTCGCATATATTCTTAGATTATTAATGTTGCCTGAAAATTTAGGCAACGTATATCCTAATGTGACATTATTTATTCTAAAATAATCTCCCGATTCTAAGTAATAATCAGAGGATAAAGGTATCGAATTAAATGGGGCAGGATTTTCGGAAGTAGGATTTGAAGTTGTCCAAAAATCTGTGGCTATTGACGCTTCAATATTTTCGTTCCCAAAACGCTGCGCTTTTTTTCCGTTATAAACCTGATTCCCTCCTACTCCATAACCATCAACGGAAAGGTCTATGTTTTTGTATTCAAAACCTAAATTAACACCGTAATAAAAAGTCGGCAATGAGGATCCGAAGAATTTTCTATCCGCTTCAGTCGGAGTCGAAGTAATATTGCGGTCCTTATCATAATAAGTAAAATTACCTGAAGCATCATATCCTGCCACTTCATACAAGTAAAAACTTCCTAATGATTGACCTTCTGCCAATTGCTTTGTATACTGACCATTATCGATCTCACCTCCTGTTTGCTGAATAGCAAAAGGATTATACACATTGGATACTAGATTTTTATTGCTTGAATAATTAGCTCCAATCCAATATTTAAAGCCTTCATTGATACTATCATCCCAACGCATTACAATCTCATACCCCTTATTTGAAATCTCCCCTGCATGTTGCGGGGTCGATCCTGTACCTACCGTAATAGGCGGTGTTACATTCAATATTACATTAGATGTGTTCTTGTCATACCAATCAAACGAGCCTGACAATTTATTGTTTAATGCCCTAAAATCTAATCCAATAGAAGCTTCTTCCGTAATTTCCCAACCTAAAGTAGGGTCAATAAAAGAGCCTATTGTAGTTCCAGAATACAACGAACCTCCAAAATCATATGAATAGCCAGAACCAGAATCAAACGTTTGTTGATTAATAGGAACATTTTGATTCCCCAACCTACCCCATCCTCCTCGAAGTTTCAAAAAATTTATAGTCGTGCTTTCCTTAATAAAATCTTCATTAGAAAGTATCCATCCCAAGCCAAATGAAGGGAAATTCCCCCATTTATTATCACTAGAAAATTGCGACGATCCATCTCTACGAATGGTCCCCGTAAGAAGGTATTTATCGTTCAAAGTATATTGGAAACGAGCAAAATATCCGATAAGGTCTTTTCTATTTCCAATAAAATGATTCGTTACTAAATTATCGGACAATGCGCTTGACAAATTTAAACTCCAATAATTAGAATTTTCAGGAACGTTTTTGCCTTTAACTTCTAATACTTCATTACTTCCAAATTCCTGTGCAGACATACCTATCGTAAATTCAACGTCATGTATTTCTGCAATTTTCTTATTATAGGTCAAAAAATTATCAAAATTCCAGTTGAAATAATCACTTCTTCCCGTTGTCAATTCATTTATTGGATCAGAAGATGAATAATCGGCGGCATTTCTTGTAGGTTCTTCCGACAACCAAATCTCACGTGACGGTGTGTATGAAAACTTCTTAAAATTATTGTATTCAACCCCGAGCCTGGAAGTAAATTTCAATTCTGGTAAAATTTTATATTCTGCCCCAATACTTCCCTGAATTAAAAGACTTTTTTGTTCTTCGGTAAAATAAAATAATTGAGCCACAGGGTTGACCACATTATTAAACAAGGTGCCAATAGTCGACGCTTGCCCATCAGAATCAATAATTGGCATGCCCCATCTCCCATTTGGATATTTTACAGGAACTAAAGGTGACTGCCTGTACGCGGAGGTAAACGCAGATAGCGGTTTTGGGCTTGATTTTGAGAAAGAAACACTAAGGGTTTGCAAAATTTTAAGCTTATCTGATAACTTATAATCATTGTTATTTCTAAAAGTAAAACGATTATAGTCCAAACCTTCCAAAATTCCCTGCTCTTTATAATAATTTAAACTAAATAAATAATTGATTTTATCCGAAGCTGCAGATAAAGCCAAATTATGGGATGAATAACTACCCAATCTCGTAATCTCGTCAAACCAATTGGTATTGTACTTTTGATCCAAAGAAAATCGGGTGTTTTGATCCGCGATATTTGAATAGTTAGCAAATTGATTTGAACTGGCCATTTTAATTTTTTTCAGAGCTGTTCTTATACCATAGAAGCCATCGTATTCTACAAGAGTTTTATCGCCTTTCCCTTTTTTGGTCGTTATAATGACAACCCCATTTGCTCCTTGATTTCCATATATGGCCAACGAGGATGCATCTTTTAAAACATCAAAAGAGGCGATGTCATTAGAATTGATATTAGTGATGTTCTTTGTTGCAATCCCGTCCACCACATACAAAGGGGTTCTATCAGCTCCAAAAGTTCCAATACCCCTAATGATCAAGGAAGGGGAAGCGCCTGGGACATCAGTCCCTATTACTTGTACCCCAGCCGCTTTCCCTTGAATGGCTTGCGTGGCATTTAGCACTTTTGATTTGGTGATATCATCTGACGTAAGTTGAGAAATAGCCCCCGTGTTATCGAATTTTTTTCGATATCCATAACCAATAACAAAAATTTCCCGCAATTCAGAGTCTAACGATTCATTCAGAATGATGGTCATGAAACTAGCTGTTACCTTAATGGAAAAGGTATCAAAACCAATCATGCTAACTTTTAATACCTCGCCAATTTCGGCATCAATTCTAAAATTCCCTTCGAAATCAGTATTCACATTGGTATTGGAATCCAGGGCAACTAAACTTGCTCCCTGAATCGCCATCCCGTTTTTATCTAATACTTTTCCCTTAATTACTTGGGCAGATATATAAGCAGGAAGCAGGATGAGTGCCAAAAAGATAAAAGTAAAGTTTCTCATGCATAAAACATTTTAGTTAGAAAAGGAAAAAGGGTTCAAAACGTTGCAGACATCAAAATTAAAACACTATATGACTCTCAAATACCAGAAAAAACCTTCATAAATCTGTAATCTGTTTTGGCTAAGAGTAAAAAACGCATCATGTCTGATTTGATGGGGATATGATTCTAATTCTAGCCAAAAATGAGAATAAAAAAAATATATCCATTAAAAAAATTATTTTTTATAAAGAAAATAAAAATTTGGACAAATTTTCGTCCTGTACAAGGTTCAATTTTTTTCTCAATCTATAACGATGAAGTTCTACACCCCGGAAAGAAATATTCATCATTGGCGCAATCTCTTTAGATGAAAGATTCATTTTTAGGTAAATGCAAAGCTTAATATCCTTTGAAGTAAGAACAGGATATTTCTTGGTTAGATTGATAATAAATTCATTATGAATTTGATTTAAGTTTGTTTCGAAAGTTTCCCACTCATGCTTGTTAACGGCATTGATCTTTATCGCTTTTGTAATTTCACTTTTTAATTTATTGAAGTCGGTTTCAGATTCCAAAATTCCTTGAATTTTTTCAATCATTTCACTTTGCTTCGCTATAGAAAGTGATTTTCCCGCCACTTCCGAAGATTTGGATTGCAACTCCAATTCAAGAATATGTTTTTGATATTCCTGACTGTTCAATTCATTTTCAGCTTTTAATTCGATTTCAAGAATTTTCTTTTGATGTTTCAGTTCCTCTTCTCTCAATTCCAATTTCTGAATATATCTCATTTTATTCCATTTATAATAAACGTATAAAATTGTACCCGCTAACAATAAATACAATAAAACCATCCAAAACGAAAAATACCATGGTTTTGAAACTGAAAAATCGAAACTCGACAACTTTGCATAGTGAAGGCCATCGTGATTATAAACGCTTACGATATGATTTCCGTTACCCAAATTATTCAATACAATTAATCCTTCTTTAATAGGGACAAAATCCGAAGACTCATCAATCTTATAAAACAGGCTTGGTTTAGCTGCGCCATATATTCCGGAAACCACATTTATCCTTAACTCTGAATTATATTTTATTTTTGATTCGTTGCTAATCAAATTCTCATTATTATAAGCTTCAATCCTTATTTTTTGAGCCGTTTTGGAGTTGTTTTCCAGTTGCAGAGAGATGAATCCGTCATCCAAGTTTAGCAAATAGTTGCTCTTTTTTTTGAATATCTTTAAATTGTCATTGATGATTTTTCCCTTATAATATTTTTCTTGAATGCTGTTCCAAACAAATTTATTTCCGTCTACGTAGATAGGATACAAAAGTCCCTCTTTTAACACCATAAAATGGCTGTCATCAATAGCCACAATATCTGATATATTCCTGAAATTAGAATTAAACAATTGATTCTGCTCTAACTGATTCGTGATGGAATTATAAGTGTACCAAGAATTATGGATTAAAAAGAGTATTTCTGTTCGGAACTCAAATATTTTCACTCCAAAATCGTTTGCGATTTTATTTCGTTGACTGACATTTTCTACATCAATAGTTTCAAAGTTGTCGTTCAACTGAATTCGATATAATCCTCTATAATTATCTGCTGCCCAGATTTCGTTTTTTTTATTTTGGGCAACATATTTTATTGGTTTCAAAAGATCATTTATATCGACCTTTTTAGATAAATCATTGCCGTCCTTGTAAATGGTTATCCCACTATAGGTTGCCTGCAAATAAGAATTGTTAATATTACTTTTCGTAAGGTTCCAGCCTCCATTCCTATTATTTAATTTTGAGAACATGCCTTTTTCATAAATGAAGGTTCCCTCGTTGTGGCCAATAAGGTACTTGTCATTTATTTTGCTGATATTCCAAGCCTGCCCTTGCATAGTTGGAATTGCTGAAAATTGGTTGTTTTCATACTTAAAAACGCCATGATTGGAAGCCATCAAATACCCTTTCCCGATTGTCGCAACTGAATATACCGACCCTAAAACTCCGGAATTATCAGAAAAAATGGAAATGGCCGAATTGACTTCAATATGCGCAATCCCATTATCAAGACCCAACCACAAGTCATTTTCTTTATCTATTCCGATACTCAAAATAGAATTGTTCATCAGTACATTGTTCCTATTGATGTTTTTATAGGTATCGGTATTTAAATCGTAGATATAAACGCCTTCACTTGCGGTCCCGATAACTAATTTATCATTCTTGATAAACTTGGCGGCATTTACATTTGCCGTTTTTAACGTTTCATTCAGCGGACTTTTCCAAGAACTTAAAACCCCGTTCTCTTCAACATAAACACCGTTTTTCTTGGTAAAAAAGTATGTTTTGTTTTTATGTTTCTCAATGTCATGAATAACGTTATGCTCTAAGATGGACCAACCCTTTACCTTTTCGATACCTGAATTATTCATTCTATAAACGCCGTTCTCTACAGAAGCGATCAAAAGTTGATTGTCTACTATAAAGCAATACGATATAAGATGCGGCAGCTTAGTTTTCTGAATAGATTTCCCGTCATAAATAAAAATTCTATTAAATGATTGGAAGTAAATTTTGCCATTAAATTTAAAGATTTTCCAAATCTCCTCGTTCTCAGTATCGTCAAAAACCTTGTTCCCTTTTGAAATCGAGACATAATTCATGTTGCCGTCCTTTCGCGACCAATAACCAAATTCCTTATAAGAACCCGAATAAATTTTATCCCCATCGACAAATATCGAACGAATGACCGTTTTATTGGGCAGCATGTATTTCCCCCACTTTACCCCATCATAACGAAGTAAATAATGGTTATTGGCAAAATACATGGCAGCATCATTTCCTTGAGCCACATTCCAAATTTGGTTGTCCCCTTGATAATTTGATTTACTGTAATTCTCAACAAATGGAAGCAATTCCTGAGAATACAAATGGCAGGAAATAAAACAGAAAAGGACTATTTTTATTATTCTTACTTTCAAAATTGTATCATTTATCTTCAAATATAATTACATTTATTCAATAAAGAGCATAAAATAAAGCCTCCCTTACCGAGAAGCTTTTAAGACTAAACCTATTTTTTATTACTCAAGAAGTTCGTAAACCTGATTTGCGATTTCAAATTCTTCATTGGTAGGTATTACCAATATTTTTGTTTTCGAATCAGTCGTATTGATTTCTCTTATTTCCTTGGAGCGAATGTTATTCTTTTCAGTGTCTAATTTAATCCCGAAATAATCCATATCAGTACACACGAGTTTTCTGATGTAAGAAGAATTTTCGCCTATTCCAGCGGTAAAAACGATGGCGTCCAGACCATTCAAAACTGCTGCGTAAGAACCTATGTATTTCTTTATTCGATAGGCGTTCATCGCCAATGCCAGTTGACAATCAACATTTCCAAGCTCGGCATTTGACTCTATATCCCTCAAATCGCTGTAGCCGGTAAGGCCAAGCATTCCACTTTGCTTTTGCAACATCGTATTGACGTCATCAAGCGTGTAGCCTAAAGTTTTAACAAGATAAAAAATCACGGACTGATCCACGTCACCACTTCTTGTTCCCATAATTAATCCGTTCATGGGACCAAAACCAAGACTGTGGTCAACACTTTTCCCTTCCTTAATGGCGGTCATACTACATCCGTTACCCAAATGGATCGTTATTATTTTTGAGCTGTTCTCCAAATATTCATTTGCTCTTTCAGAAACATATTTATGACTTGTTCCATGAAAACCATATACCCGTATTTTATTTTCTGTCAAAAGATAATTCGGCAGTGCATATTTATGCGCAACAACCGGAATTGTTTGATGAAAAGCAGTGTCAAAAACGGCAATTTGCTTTGCATTGGTAAAAATGGCTTCTGCCACATTTATCCCCTCTAAGTTGGCGGGGTTATGCAAAGGCGCTAAAGCAAAAAGTTGCTTTATCTTTTCTTTTACCTCATCGTTGATGACAACGGTATTGCTGAAACTCGCTCCGCCATGGACCACTCGATGACCAACGGCATCAATCTCCCCTGTGCTTTTGATCACGCCATTTTTTTCATCCATCAACAATTCGGCAATCTTTTCTAAACCAATTTTATGGGTGGCAATCGGTAATGTCTCCTCTAGCTTTACCTTACTTGTCGCATAACTTAGATTCGAAGTTTCCAATCCTATTCTGTCAATCATGCCTGAACAGATGACTTCATTGCTCGGCATTTCAATTAATTGGTATTTTATGGAAGAACTCCCCGAGTTTATAATTACTATTTTCATTAAATATTATTAAAAGATTAAAAGATTGAAATATTAATTTTTAAATCTCTTAATATTTCAATCCTTGAATAAATAAGCTAAAGTCCCTGCGCTTGTATTGCCGTAATCACCACCGTGTTGATAATATCATCCACCGTGCAACCGCGACTTAAATCGTTTACGGGTTTGTTTAGGCCCTGCAACATCGGTCCTATGGCCAAGGCTCCAGTTTCTCTCTGTACGGCTTTATAAGTATTGTTTCCCGTGTTTAAATCAGGGAAAATAAGCACACTGGCCTGGCCTGCAACCTCCGAATTCGGCATTTTACTTTGACCAATTTCCATATCTACCGCAGCATCGTATTGAATCGGGCCTTCGATTTTCAGGTCGGGACGTTTTTTACGGACTATCTCTGTTGCGGCCCTTACCTTGTCGACCTCGTCCCCTTTTCCGGAAGCACCCGAAGAATATGAAAGCATTGCAATCTTTGGTTCTATACCGAAAGCCGAACTAGAATCTGCTGAAGAAATTGCTATTTCCGCCAATTGTTCCGCTGTCGGGTTGGGATTGATGGCACAGTCTCCAAAAACAGAAACCCGATCTTCCAAACACATGAAAAATATCGAGGAAACGATGCAGGTATCGGGTTTTGTTTTAATGAATTGCAAAGCGGGCAAGATGGTATGCTGGGTGGTGTGTGCTGCCCCGGAAACCATTCCGTCCGCATCTCCCTTATACACCATCATCGTCCCAAAATAGGATACGTCTTCCATTAAGTCTTTGGCCATTCCTAATGTAACGTTTTTGGCTTTTCGCAACTCGTAATAGGTGTTTACGTAATCCTCGTAATGTTCCGATTCGATTGGATTGATGATTTTTACCTTCGAAAAATCAAAAGCGATTCCCAACTCTGCCACTTTATTTTCAATTTGTTTTTTGTTCCCGATAATTGAAATATCAACCACATCCATCGCCAACAATCGTGAAGTTGCGATTAAAATTCTGTCGTCATTCCCTTCGGGTAACACAATATGTTTTCTGTGTTTCTTGGCCCTTTTAACAAGATTGTATTGAAACATTTTTGGTGTCATTCCTTCCACTTCAAAAGCACTCAGCTTTTCGGACAAACTATCCAAGTCAACATACTTCTCGAAAGTGTTGATTGAGGTCTCAATTTTTTGGGTATTGTTGGCGTATATCTTAGACTTAATATCGCCTATTCTATTGGTAATACTGTAGGTTCCGCCTTCAACAGAAATAATGGGCACAATGCTAGTTAAACCTTCAATTAATTTCAGGATACTATCTTCAGGCAATATGTTCCCCGTCAGCACTATTCCCGAGATTGAAGGATAGTTGGCAGATTCATTGGCTTGTAAGGCTCCCAAAATAATATCGGCCCGATCCCCTGGAGTGATAACAAGGGCATTTTCTTTTAAATGCAACAAATAGTTGCGCAATTGCATGGCTCCTACGCTGAAATTCCCGATTTCATTATTTAAAAACTCGCCCCCAAAGAGTACTTTGGCGCCGAGCTCATCGACAATTTCTTTAATGGTAGGGTTGTTTAAACTCGATACAAGAGGTATGGAATTTACCAGCACCTCTTCCGGCAAACTTGCTTTTAAACCATCCGTAACCAATTTTATGTTTTCGCGTTGCACTTTATTGGCAATGACGGCTAACACTTCAACATCCTTCACCTTAAATGAGTCATAAGCCAGATAAAGACTGTCAATCAACTCCTCTAATGTTTTCCCCACACCAGAACCCACGATTATAGTTGGTATTCCCAAATTTTTTGCAATCAGCACATTCATGTCCAATTCAATGACTGTCCCTTCCCCGCTAAAACTGGTCCCCTCGACCAAAACAAAATCGAACTGCTCCTCTAACTTTTTGTATTTTTCAATAATTAGATCCAGCACCTCTCCGATTTTACCTTTGTTTTTCTTCTTGATGAGTTTGCTTTTTGTGATGGCAAAAGCATCTTCAAAAGCAATATCCAAACCAAAGTAATTAATTACGGTTTCGATATGGTTATCCAATTTTCCATCCTCAAAATCTTCTATTATCGGCCTGAAGTAACCCACTTTGGCAGTTTTACCGATAAGCATGCTCATTAGACCAAGCGTTATGATTGATTTCCCGCTGTTATGCTCGCTTGTTGCTATATATATTGCCTTGTTCATTCTCTTTATTTTTATTGTTATTCCAAATTAAATTGAGCAATTTCATTCAACACTTTACACGTTACTTTACTATTTATTCTCAAAACCAGTCCCTTTTTTTAAAATAGACAATCATACCCAATACGATTAAAACCATAACACCGATAACGGCAAAATATCCATTTTCATATTGTAGTTCGGGCATATATTTGAAATTCATTCCGTACACACCCGCAATAAAAGTTAGGGGGATAAATATCGCCGAAACAATCGTCAGCGTTTTCATGATCTCATTCATCTTATGTGTTTGGGAGGAAAAAAAGAAATTGGAAGCGCTCTCCAGCATCCCCATGTCAGACTCTATTTGTTCCAGTAGTTCCAAGCTTTTTTGATGCAAACGCGAATAATAGCTATACGTCTCCGCTTCAATCACCTTAAATTCTTCGTCCTCTTTCAGCATTTTAATGGCATACAACGAATCACGCAATGGAATTATGGATCGCTTCAGGAAATTAAAATTGTCGCGATGCTTTTCAATTCGAACCAAAATCTCCGGGTCAGCGCTATTCTTGGACAAATTGATTAATTCTTCCACCTTATCTTCTTCGTTTTCCATGGTCACATAGAAATTTTCAATAATGGCATCCAATAGAAGATAGAGCAAAAAATCAACTTTTTTTGATCTCACTACTCCTGCATGGTTTCGGATTCGTTCTCTGATGTGAATAAAAAAATCACTCCTTTTTTCTTGAAAGGAGATCAAAATGCCGTCTTTTATCAAGAAACTAATTTGTTCGACACTGATGTTATCGGAATGTTCCGAAGGCAGCATCGACTTTATGTTAAAAAACAAAGTGTCCGGAAACTCTTCGAGTTTTGTTCTCCTGCCAGTATTCAAAATATCGGAAAGCAGAAAATTGTCTATTTTGAAAAAATCTCCTATACCCTCAATAATTTCAATTTCGTTTAAGCCATGCAGATTGAGCCAATTATTTTGCTCGGGATTAATGCATTTTTTAAAATCGGCTATATCCAGATCTTCGTATTCGGTAATTCTCAAATCGTCATAGACAAACAATTGCATTTCTGACTCAAACTTTTTATGCGTACCCGTATACTCCAGATGGTTCGATAGTCCCTTGCGACCTTTTTTGAATTTAATTTTTCTCATGCAAAATTATATATACAGTAATATTACGAAAAACTGGAAGAAATCTGTTATTCCTTAACATATTTGAAATTTTTCTAAAATTCCTTACAATACAAAAGTAATTGCTACTTTAGTTTTATTTCATGAGAAAAATCATGTTTGAATTTATCTTAGTCATAAATAAAACTCATCATTCCTGAAAAAATAAACGCTGCAAGTTTTTGAAAGCTGTCAGTTTTAAAAAATCTAAAATATAATGAGACAAAAAAAAACCGTTCACCAAAGGCGAACGGTTTTTTGTATGATGGAGAGATTCACAACAGTTCATCTCTACGCGAAATAATTATTTTACTTCTTCGTAATCTACGTCTTGAACATCGTCTCCTTGCGCTTCAGTTTGTGGCTGTGCAGCTTCTTGGCCTTGTTCTCCTTGTGCGTACATTGCTTCAGTAGCAGTTTTCCAAGCAGCATTGATGTTATCAAGTGCAGTTTGAATAGCTGGAATGTCTTGAGATTGGTGAGCCATTCTCAATTCAGTCAATGCATATTCTACAGCAACTTTGTTTTCATCAGATAATTTTGCTCCAAGGTCTTTCAATTGAGTTTCAGTTTGGAAGATCATTCCATCTGCTTCGTTCAATTTTTCAGCTCTTTCTCTTGCAATTTTGTCAGCATCAGCATTAGCTTCT
>Ga0209320_10001706_pt1 | contig 11313 bp, 10 predicted proteins | sample Rifsed13ft4_FD_184008 | JGI IMG/M metagenome (GOLD analysis project Ga0209320, IMG submission 184008) | Soil microbial communities from Rifle, Colorado, USA - sediment 13ft 4 (version 2) | ecosystem: Environmental > Terrestrial > Deep subsurface > Rock core/Sediment | place: Rifle, Colorado... | reverse complement strand
CCAGCGCATCTTCTGCGCCAAGGATGAAAAGCATTCCCTCTGGGCCACGCTCTGGTTCAACATCGCCCACTACGCCCTGCGCCCCTGGCCGTGGATCCTGGTGGCGCTGGCTTCCGTGGTGCTCTACCCGAACCTGGCGGACAAGGAAGCCGGATACGTGCAGGTGATGGTCGACCATCTGCCCGCCAGCCTGCGCGGACTGATGCTCGCCTCTTTTCTCGCCGCCTACATGTCCACGATCAGCACCCACCTCAACTGGGGCGCCTCCTACGCCATCAATGACTTCTACCGGCGCTTCCTGCGACCCCGCGCCTCCGAAGCGCACCACCTGCGGGCTTCGCAGGCGGCAACGCTCCTGCTGATGCTGCTGGCGGCCGGCGTCACTTATTTCCTCGACACCATCCGCGGCGCCTGGCAGCTGCTGCTCATGATCGGGGCCGGGACCGGTGCGGTCTACCTGCTGCGCTGGTACTGGTGGCGGGTGAACGCTTGGAGCGAAATCTCCGCCATGGCCGCGGCGTTCTTCACGTCCCTGGCGCTGAACACCTGGAAGCCGTTCGCCGGCAGTGAGCAGGTCGTTTTTGCGAAGAACATGGTCGCCACCACCGCCGTCGTCACCGCCGTTTGGCTGGGCGTGACTTTCTTGACGCCACCGGAGCCAGCGACGCACCTTGCGAACTTCTATCGCCGCGTGCGCCCCGCGGCATTCGGCTGGCGGCCCATCGCGCGCCAGGCCCCCGACGTCCCGGCCGTCTCTTCCGGTTGGTATAATCTACGCGCCTGGGCGCTCGGCTGCGCGCTGGTCTACCTCGCCTTGTTTGCGACCGGAGAATTCCTGCTCGGCGAGTGGACGAGCGGTCTGCTGCTCGGCGCCGGCGCCGCGGCCTCGGCTCTATTGCTTTACTGGGACTTCAGCCGCCGCGGCTGGGAGAGCTTCGGATGAAACGCCGCGCGTTGCCCGCCACCGAGCGACCCAACCCGCGCGCTGCTCGTCTCGACCGGCTTTCGACGCGGAAAATCCTCGAGCTGATGAACCGCGAAGACGCCCGCGTGACCGCGGCGGTGCGAGGCACCGTGCCGCAGATTGCCCGCGCGGTGAACGCGGTGGTGGCTGCACTCGGCCGCGGCGGGCGCCTGATCTATGTCGGCGCCGGCTCAAGCGGGCGGCTGGGCGTGCTCGACGCCGCGGAGTGCCCGCCCACGTTCGGGATTCGCTCGCGACAGGTGCAGGCCGTGCTGGCCGGCGGCCGCCGGGCCATGGTTCGGTCGGCGGAAACGGCCGAAGACTCCGCTGCCGCCGGGGCGCGCGACCTGGCCCGGAAAAAAGTCGGCCGCGGCGACGTGGTGGTCGCGCTCACCGCCAGCGGCTCGACTCCCTACGCCCTGGGCGCGCTCGACTACGCCCGCCGCCGCGGCGCCTTCACCGTGGCCGTCACTGCCAATCGCCGCTCCCCCGCTGCCCGCCGCGCCCGCGTCGCCATCTGCCCCGCCACCGGCCCCGAGGTCATTGCCGGCTCGACCCGCCTGAAGGCCGGAACAGCGCAGAAGCTGGTGCTGAACATGTTGAGCACGGCGGCGATGGTGCGGCTGGGGCACGTCTACCGCAACCTGATGGTCAACGTGGCACTGTCGAACCAGAAGCTGCGGCAGCGCGGCGCACGGGTGCTCGAGCAGGCGCTGGGCTCGACGCCGGCCGCGGCGGCCCGGCTCATCCGGCGCTCGGGCGGGAACTTGAAAACCGCCATCGTGATGGCACGACTGAAGTGCAACCGCCGCGCTGCCGAAGCGCAACTGCGGCGCGCCAGCGGGCGCGTCCACCGAGCGCTCGGAGAAAGATAACCCCGCGGCCGCTTTGCGCTATCTTAGCGAGGTGAGGGTGGAATGGACCGGTTCGTGATCGAAGGCGGCGTGCCCCTGCGGGGGAAGGTCGCCGTGAGCGGCGCCAAGAACGCCGCCCTGCCCGCCATGGCCGCGGCGCTGCTCACGGCCGAGCCCGTCCGCCTGGAAAACCTGCCGCGCGTGCGCGATATCTTCACGATGAAGAAGCTGCTCGCGCACATGGGCGTCGAGGTCGAACCGGCCGACTACCAGCCCGACGGCGAAATGACCCTGCGCGCCGCGGAGATCAAGAAACCCGAAGCGCCCTACGAGCTGGTGAAGACGATGCGGGCCTCGGTGCTGGCGCTGGGGCCGCTGGTGGCGCGCTGCGGGCAGGCGCACGTGTCGCTCCCGGGCGGCTGCGCCATCGGGGCGCGGCCGATTGATCTGCACCTGAAGGGACTGGAGCAGCTGGGCGCGGAGATTATCGTCGAGCACGGCTACGTGAACGCCCGCGCCAAGCGGCTGCGCGGCGCGCAGCTCCTCTTCGACAAAGTCACCGTCACCGGCACCGAAAACCTGATGATGGCCGCCTGCCTGGCCGAGGGCGAAACCGTGCTCGAAAACGCCGCGCGCGAGCCCGAAGTCGCCGACCTGGCGGCGCTGCTGCGCGCGATGGGCGCGCAAATCGAAGGCGAAGGCACGCCCACGATCCGCATCCGCGGCGTCTCGAGCCTCCGCGGCGCGCGCCACCGCGTCATCCCCGACCGCATCGAGGCCGGGACGTTTTACCTCGCCGCCGCCATCACCGGCGGCGAGCTTGAAATCACCAACTGCGACTGCCGGCACTTGCACGCCGTGTTGCACCAGCTCGAGCAAGCCGGCGTCGCGGTAAAAGAAAAAACCCCGGGGTGCGTGGTGGCCGGCCGCCCGGCGCGGCTGCGCGCCGTGGACGTCACGACCGGCGAGTACCCCGGCTTCCCCACCGACATGCAGGCGCAGTACATGGCGCTGATGACCCAGGCCGAAGGCACCGCCGTCATCACCGAGACCATCTTCGAGAACCGCTTCCTGCACGCGCAGGAGATGGTGCGCATGGGGGCGAACATCACGGTGGAAGGGCGCGAGGCGGTGGTGCGCGGGCCCACGCGCTTGAGCGGCGCCAACGTCCTGGCGTCGGATTTGCGCGCCAGCGCCTCGCTGGTTCTGGCGGGGCTGGCGGCGGAAGGCGAAACCGTGGTCGACCGCGTCTATCACATCGACCGCGGCTACGAGCGCATCGAAGAAAAGCTCGGCGCCGTGGGCGCGCGCATCCGCCGCGTCTCCGCCTGAGCCTACCGGGTCCGCACCAGAAAAACGCTCAAGAGAATCAACGCCAGCACCCCGACCGGAATCAGCGCGGCGCGCCAATCGCGCTGCCGCGCGAAGGCCGCGCCGGCGATCACCAGGCGCAGGAGCGGCGTGGCCAGCATGACGAGCAGCCCGAGCTGCATCAGCGCGTAGGGATTGCGGTCAGCGAGCTGCCCGGCCAGCGCCCGGAGCGGCATGGCCGGGCCCGCCTGGATGGGCACGTCCGCGGCCGTCGCCACCCACGCGACTCCGACCGCCAATAGAGCGGCGGAGAGATACGAGCCCCAGCGCAGCACAAAGGCGATCCCGCGCGGCGCCCGGCTCATCGCCCGCCTCGCCCGGGAGTGGCATAGCCGGCGGCCTCGGCAAAAAGCAGCAGCGCCAGGCCGAGCAGTATCAGGATCAGCAGCGCCTGCACCACGCGGCTCGGGACGCGTCGCGCCAGGCGCGAGCCGAGCTGGGCGCCCGCAAACACTCCCAGCACCAGCGGCGCCGTCACCGCCACCACCACGTCGCCGCGGCCGTAGTAGAGCAGCGCGCCCGCCGCTGCCGTGACACCCATGATGAAGTTGCTCGTCGCTGCGGCAATCTTGAGCGGCACCCCCATCCCCAGGTACATCAGCGGCACCTGCACCGGCCCGCCGCCGATGCCGAGCAGCCCCGAAACGCTCCCCGCCAGGGTGCAGATCCCGAGGCCGAGCCGGTAGTTCCGCACGCGATAGTCGGGAATGGTGTCCGCCACCTCTTCGGCCTCGCGCGGGGGCCGCAGCCCCATCAACACCGCGGCGCCGAGAAGAAAGATCCCGAAGACGACTTCGACCGCCGTGGCCGAAAGCAGCGTCACCACCAGCGCCCCGGTGATGGCGCCCGCCACCGTGCCGAGCTCGAGCAGCATCCCCAAGCGGACGTCCACCCAGCCCCGCCGCACGTAAACGCCAGCCGCCGAAGAGGACGAGGCGATGACGCACACCAGCCCCGTAGCGATGGCCGCCTGGATGGGGAGGAAGTCGCCCATCAAGAGAATCAACATCGGCACCAGCAGGATGCTGCCGCCCATCCCGAGCAACGACCCAAAGAAGCCCGCGACCACGCCCAACCCGATGAGCACCAGCAGAAAGGGGCCGAGCATTAGTCGCCCCCCTCGAGCAGCTCCGGCTCCCGCCGGTGCAGCAGCGCGACGCCCGCCACCACCGCCGCCCCGCCCGCCCACGACTGCGGCGCTAGGCGCTCGTCGAGCACCAGCCACCCCGCAAAGGTGGCGATGACCGGAATGACGAACGAAAGCGTCGAAAGCTGCACAGGTGCCAAGTGCTTCAACAGGCCGTAGTAGAGCACGAAAGTGACGCAGGAGCCAAATACGGCGAGGTAGAGCAGCGCCACCAGCGCCGTCGCCGAGTAGCCGGTGAGGGCCGGCCGCTCCAGCGCCCCGCCGGCTGCGAGCAGCCAGATCGCCGCGCCGGCCATCTGCCAGGTGGTTCCGGCGACGGGATCAATCCCGTGGGCGCCGTGCTTGGCGAGCACGGACGCCAGAGCGCTCGAAGCCGCGGCCACGACCAGCGCCACAATGCCGGCGAGCTCCGCCCGCGGCCCGGTGAGCTTGGGCCAGAAGATGACGAGCAGCCCCGCAAAGGCGAGCGCCAGCCCCGCCACCCGCGCGCGGTCGAAAAGGTTCCGGCCGACGCGCACCGAGTCGAACACCAGCGTAAAGGCGGAATGGGAAGAAAAGAGAATGGCGGCGAGGGCGGAGGAGACCGTCAGCTCGCCGTAGAAGACCAGCCCGTAGGGGACGGCGAACATCAGGAGCGAGAGCGCCAGCAGCAGGCGGCGCTCCGCCGGGCGCCAGCGGCTCCAGGCGAGCGAGCGGCCCTGCCAGAGAGCGAAAGCGGCGAGCAGGAGCGCCGCCAGCGCAAACCGCGCCCCGGCAGCGGAGACAGGCGGCATCTCCCGCACCACGAACTTGATGGTCAGCCAGGTGGTGCCCCAAATCGAGGCGAGCGCGGCGAAGGCCAGCCAGTGACGAGGATGCATGAAGGGCGGATTCTAATCCCGTTCCAACCCGCAAGGGCAATCAGTCTTCCACACTCCCGGGCGGTGCCGCCGGGTTGGAACGGGACTAACAAAAAGGCCGGCGGGCGCGGGCCCGCCGGCCGAGAGGGGGAACAGACAGACTAGCTGGGGCTGTGGCGCTGCTTATCGCGCTGCTCGCGCAGCACGGCCTTGCGGCTGAGGCGGATCTTGTTGCCCTCGACCGAAAGGACTTTCACCATCACCTGGTCGCCCTCCTTCAGCTCGTCGCGAACCTCGCGGATGCGCTGTTCGGCGATCTCGCTGATGTGGAGCAGGCCGTCGGTGCCGGGGAAGATTTCGACGAAGGCCCCGAACTCGACCAGGCGCACCACCTTGCCGAGATAGGTCTTGCCGATCTCAGCGGTGGCGGTGACGTCCTGGATCATCTGGATGGCCTTCGAGGCCGAGGCCTCGTCGGTGGCGAAGACGTGCACCTTGCCGTCGTCCATGACGTCGATTTTCACCCCGGTGGCTTCGATGATGGAGCGAATCATCTTTCCGCCCGGGCCGATCAGCTCGCCGATCTTGTCCCGCGGAATGGTGAGGACGAAGATGCGGGGGGCGTAAGGCGAAAGAGCGCCGCGCGGAGCGGCGATGGCGCCGTCCATGATCTCGAGGATCTCCAGACGGGCTTTGCGCGCCTGGGCCAGAACTTCGGTCATGATCTGCCGGCTCACGCCGCCGACCTTGATGTCCATCTGCAGGGCGGTGATGCCCTTGCGGGTGCCGGCGACCTTGAAGTCCATGTCGCCGTAGTGGTCTTCGGCGCCGGCGATGTCGGTGAGGATGGCGTACTTGCCGTCCTCCAGCACCAGCCCCATGGCGATGCCGCCGACGGCGGCGCCCACGGGCACGCCGGCATCCATCAGCGCCAGCGACCCCCCGCAGACGGAGGCCATCGAGCTCGACCCGTTCGACTCCAGGATGTCGGAGACGATGCGGATGGTGTAGGGGAAGGCCTCTGCGTCCGGGGCGAGCGCCGCCAGGGCGCGCTCCGCCAGCGCTCCGTGGCCGATCTCGCGGCGTCCGGGCCCGCGCATGAACTTGACCTCGCCCACCGAGAAGGGCGGGAAGTTGTAATGCAGCATGAACTTCTTCTTGGCGTCCTCTTCGGCGAGCATGTCGAGCCGCTGCACGTCTTCCTTCGTGCCCAGCGTCACCGTCACCAGCGCCTGGGTCTCGCCCCGGGTGAAGAGCGCCGAGCCGTGCACGCGCGGCAGCAGGCCCGTGTCGCAGGTGATCTGCCGCACCTGGTCGAAGGCGCGGCCGTCGGGCCGATGCCGCTTCCCGAGGACTTCGTCGCGGAACTGCTGCTCGCGCAGCATGCCGAAGTAGCGCGCGGCATCCCGGCGGCGGTCTTCTTCCTCTTCGGGGATCGAGGCGAGCAGCTCATCCTTCAGCGCGGCGATCAGGGTGTAGCTTTCGTGCTTGGGGTGGACCTGGGTGTTGGCGGCCTCGGCCAGGCGCGCGCCGTAGGCGGTTTCGATCTGCTGGTAGGCGGCCGGATCCACGACCGGCGGCGTCACCGTCCACTTTTTCGGCTGGAGCTTCGTGTGCAGCTCCTCGATCGCAGCGATGATCTTGAGGATCTGCTGGTGGCCGAACTCGAGCGCGTCGGTGATGGTCTCTTCGGAAACTTCCGCCGCGCCCGCTTCCACCATCACGATGGCGTCTTGGCTGCCCACCACCACGATGTTGAGCAGGCCCGTCTTCTGCTCCTCGTAGGTGGGGTTGGCCACCAGGCGGCCCTCCACCAAGCCGACGCGCACCGCGCCCAGCGGCTTGGGGAACGGGATCTCGGAGAGATAGAGCGCCGCCGAGGCGCCCACGAGGGTGAGCACGTCCGGGTCGTTGTCGGTGTCGGCGGAAAGCACCAGGCCGATGACTTGGGTCTCGTTGGCGTAGCCCTCGGGGAAGAGCGGCCGCAGCGGCCGATCCATCAACCGGCAGGTGATGGTCTCTTTCTCGCTCATGCGCCCTTCGCGCTTGAAGAATCCGCCCGGGATGCGTCCGGCGGCGTACTGGTACTCGCGGTAGTCGCAGGTGAGCGGCAGGAAGCCACGGCCCTCGCGGGGTTTGGTCTCGGCGCAGGCGGCAACGAGAACCACTGTGTCGCCGAAGCGCACGGTGGCGCTGCCCTGGGCTTGCCGGGCCAGCCGGCCGGTTTCGATGGTGAGCATCTTGCCGCCGATGTCGATCTCTACTCGATGCGTCATAGTTCCTCCGACCGCGGGCGCCCGCACGGGCGCGGCGGTCCTGTCCGTGAAAGATGGAAAGGAATCGGAAAAGAGGGGTGGGCCCGGGTGAACCCTGCGCTCCCATCCTTGGACAAAGAACTCAATAAGCGACCCGGCTGCCCTCTCGCTTCAGGTCGCTACCCGCGCCCGCCGCCGGGCTGAATCCAACGCTGGCAAAACCAGTCCGTACGGACTTACTTGCGCAATCCGAGCTTGTCGACAATGCCCTGGTAGCGCCCGGAGTCGTTGTCTTTCAGGTAGTCCAGAAGACGCCGGCGCCGGCTCACCATCATGATCAAGCCGCGCCGGGACGCATGGTCCTTGCGATGAGTCTTGAAGTGATCGGTCAGGGTGCTGATCCGCTCGCTCAACAGGGCAATCTGCACCTCGGGCGAACCGGTGTCGCCGCCGTGCAGGCGATGTTGCTGGATCAAGCCTGACTTGCTTTCGCGCGTGAGACCCATCGCGGGGCCGAGCCGTTCTCCTTCTCTCTTTTCTCTTTCCTCTCGCCCGCTAGAGTACCACAGGGGCGGCGAAAACCGCAACCGGGAAGCGGCCTAGCCCTTCTTGGGGGGCTGGGCCAGGGCGAGGAACTCCTGGCGGGTCTCGGGGTCGGTGCGGAAGCAGCCGAGCATGGCGCTGGTGACGGCGGTCGAGTGCTGCTTTTCCACCCCGCGCATCACCATGCAGAGGTGGCGGGCCTCGACGATCACCCCGACCCCCTGCGGCTCCAGCCGCTCCCAGATGGTCTGGGCGATCTGGCTGGTCAGCCGCTCCTGAATTTGCAGACGCCGCGCGTACAGGTTCACCAGCCGCGGCAGCTTGCTCAAGCCCACCACCTTCTGGTTGGGGATGTAGGCGATGTGGCACTTGCCAAAGAAGGGCAGCAGGTGGTGCTCGCACAGGCTGAAGACTTCGATGTCCTTGACGATGACCATCTCATCGTAGGGGACGGAATAGACGGCGGCGTTGATGACCTTCTCGGGGTCCTGGCGGTAGCCGGCGGTGAGGAAGCGCAGGGCGCGCTCCATGCGCTCGGGCGTGCGGCGCAGGCCTTCGCGCTCCGGGTCTTCGCCCAGGAGGGCCAGCACGCGGCGCAGGTGGCCGGCCATGGTCTCTTCCTTCTCGCTCACGGCCAAAAGGAGCTCACGCGGTCGCGTCTTCATCGGCGTTCTCCTTGAAGAACCTCACTTGGCGGGAGCCTGGTAGTCGCGGCCCTTCCAGCGCACCGGCTCGCCCGCCAGGTACTTGCGCGCCGAGTGCAGCATCAGCGCGGCGAAGAGCACGCTCCCCAGGGTGTAGTAAGGCAGCGAGGAGAGCGGATAGCGGTTGCGCCGCAGCGCCTGGGCGTAGCGCAGGTGCCGCCAGCCGATCACGCCGGCCAGGAAGATAACCAGCCAGCGGCCCACCGGCCAGCCCTGCCACGCTCCCCAGATCGCCACCAGCAAGAACAGCCACACCAGCGTATCCAGCGCCGCGCCCACCACCGCGCTCGCCACCGTGCCCTTGCGCCGGTCGAAGAGCAGGAAAAGGTTCTTCGACCAGCCCTCCCACATTTCTCCCAGGCTCAAGTACATCCGGCTGCGGGCCAGATTGACCCCGCGGGCGAAGTGCAGGCGGCAGCCGGAGCGCTTCAAGCGCCGCGCCAGCGCCACGTCTTCGAGCATTTCGTCTTTGACCGCCTCGTGCCCGCCCACGGCGTCGTAGGCGGTGCGGGAGACGAGCAGCCATTCGCCGTTCGCCGCCGCCACCGAGTCTTCCGGGTCGCTCACCTGCTCGTAGGGGTACTCGCTGCTCAAGCGGCAGTAGACGAAGGGAATCGTGGCCCGCTCCCACCAAGTCAGCAGCTCCTGGTCGGGCGAGTAGCTGACCATGGCGGCGCCCGACTGCCGCGCCGCCGCCAGGCCGGCTTCGACGCCGTTCGGGGCGTGGCGGACGTCGGCGTCGGTCAAGAGCAGCCAGGGGGCGCGCGCCTGCGCCACCCCGCAGGCCACGGCGTAGTTCTTTCCCGTCCAACCCGGCGGCAGCTCGCCGGTCTCGACCACCTTCAACTGCGGCAGGCGCTGCTGCAGCTCCGCCAGGATGCTGCCGGTGCCGTCGGTGGAGGCGTCGTTGACGACGATGATTTCCAGCGGCACCGTCTGCGCTGCCAGAGACTCCACCGCCCCGGCAATGTTGGCTTCCTCATTGCGCGCGGGTACAATGGCGCTGACTTGGAGTTCCGGCATCGTCGCAAGCGGCGGCTGTCAGACTCCCCCCGGCCGCCGAGGCAATCGCCGATTATAGCGGAGGCGAGCGCAGCGGTGAAAGACAAAGTCACTCCGGTGGTGCTGGCGCTGGTGGCGGTGGCGCTGCTGGCGGCGCTCTGGTCGTCGCCGCCCGTGGTCGAATCCCCGCAGCCGTCCGAAGAAGTCCCGGATTTCTCCTTCGACGTGAACGGCCGCGCCCTGGAGCTCAGCGCGCTGCGCGGGCAGGTGGTGCTCCTGAACTTCTGGGCTTCCTGGTGCCCGCCCTGCGTGGCGGAGATGCCGTCGCTCGAGCGGCTCCACCAGCGGCTCGGCCCCCGCGGCCTCTACATCCTCGGCGTGAGCGTCGACGCCGACCGCGCCGCCTACGAGACGTTCCTCCGCGACAACAAGATTACTTTCCCGAACTACCGCGACCCCGACCGCCGTCTCTCCACTCTCTATGGCACCTTCAAGTATCCCGAGACCTTCATCATCGACCGCCAGGGACGCCTGGTGCGCAAAATCATCGGCCCGCTTGAGTGGGACGACCCCCAGGTGGTGGAGTTCTTGACCCGCGTACTGGACACTTCGCCCGGCTAGTCGAATCGCTACAAGGCCACGCGGCGCAGGCGCAGGGCGTTCGAAATCACCGAGACCGAGCTGAAGGTCATGGCTGCGGCGGCAATCATCGGGCTCAAGAGTAGGCCGAAGAACGGATACAACACGCCGGCGGCGATGGGCACGCCCAGCGTGTTGTAGACGAAAGCGAAGAAAAGGTTCTGGCGGATGTTGCGCATGGTGGCGCGGCTCAAGCGGCGCGCGCGGGCGATGCCGCGCAGGTCGCCCTTGACGAGCGTCACGCCGGCCGATTCCATGGCCACGTCGGTGCCTGTGCCCATGGCGATGCCGACCTGGGCCTGTGCCAGCGCGGGAGCGTCGTTCACCCCGTCGCCCGCCATGGCCACGACGCGCCCTTCGCGCTGGAGCTTCTTCACCACTTCGCCTTTCTGCTCGGGAAGCACTTCGGCCATCACCTGGTCAATCCCGAGCTTGCGCGCCACCGCCTCCGCCGTGGTGCGGCTGTCGCCCGTGAGCATCACCAGGCGCACGCCGTCGGCGTGCAGCAGGCGGATGGCCTCGGGCGTCGAGGCTTTGATGGGGTCGGCCACGCCCACGAGCCCCGCGGCTTTGCCGTCCACGGCCACGAACACGACCGTCTGGCCGTCGCGGCGCAGCGCCTCGGCCGATTCGGCCAGCCCGCCCACTGCCACGCCCAGCTCTTCGAGCAGCGCCCGCGTTCCCAGCGCCACCGCCCGAGCGTCCACCATTCCGCGCACACCCTTGCCCGTGACGGATTGAAACTCCTTGGCCTCGGCAAGCGTCACGCCGCGCTCGGCGGCGCCCGCCACGATGGCCGCGGCCAGGGGATGCTCGCTGGCCCGCTCGAGGCTCGCCGCCAGCCGCACGAGCTCGCCTTCGTCACCGCCGGAAGCCACCACCACGGACGTCAGGCGCGGCTTGCCTTCGGTGAGCGTGCCCGTCTTGTCCACCACCAGCGTGTCCACTTTCTCTAGAACCTCCAGCGCCTCGGCGTTCTTGATGAGCACGCCCGC
>Ga0209320_10001705_pt1 | contig 11314 bp, 8 predicted proteins | sample Rifsed13ft4_FD_184008 | JGI IMG/M metagenome (GOLD analysis project Ga0209320, IMG submission 184008) | Soil microbial communities from Rifle, Colorado, USA - sediment 13ft 4 (version 2) | ecosystem: Environmental > Terrestrial > Deep subsurface > Rock core/Sediment | place: Rifle, Colorado... | reverse complement strand
GGTACAAGAAAGCCATTGCCTATTACTGGAATGATAATATCCCTGCGGTCTGGAATACCCGGGTTATCAACAGGTGGAAAGAGATGAAGGCAATAGCGGTAAGTCGCCTTTTCTTATTTCGGAGGGTCGTCGAAATAAATGGTGGGCATTGTTTTCCAACGACCATCCGCGTTGAGAGGGGTGGGAATTGAGTCGCAAAATGATTCCCATGGTGGCAGGAAGGAAGAAGGTTCTTCCTCTGGTTTACGGCGACACTCCGTCCTTTCTTGGTACAGACGTCATTGACATCAACTTTTTATCAGGCGGCTATGACGTTATTTTTGGGGGGGTTCCTTGGGAGGGAACCATCACATGGGGTTCCTTCACCGGGTGCGAACTCGCCCCGCGGACGATACGCCACGCCGCCGCCCGCTACGGGGGGTACCTGCCGGAATACGACATCGATGCCTTTGATCATTTGCGGATGGGCGATATCGGGGATGTGACTGTGAACCCGAACGATCCGGAAGAGACCATGGCAAAGGTGTTCCAGGTCAGTGACAAGATATACAAGAACAACAGCATCCCGGTTTTCCTGGGAGGGGACCATTCCTTTCCCCCCGAAATCGTCAGGGCCTTGGGAGAAAACGTGGATGGGAACATCGGCATCATCCACTTCGATTCCCACATGGATAACGCGAAAAGCTTCGGAAACGACAAATATCCCCGGTGCGGACCCCTACACCGGATTGCCCAGTTGGAAAAAGTCCGGAAAAAAAGCATCGTTCATATCGGGATTCGGGGCCCGAGAAACTCCCCCGCCCAGATGGAATATGCGAAAGAGATGGGAGCCAAGGTGTTCACGATACTGGATATCCGGAGCCGGGGGATGGACGCGGTGATCGACGCGGCCATCGTGCTTGCGACAACAGGCACGAGTTGTATCTACGTGACCATCTGCAGCGATTGCATAGACGCGGCGTTCAACCCAGGCGGTCCACCGGATTTCAATGGGCTATTCCCCAACGAGTTATTTTCCGCCCTCTACAAGTTGGGAAAATCCGGGATTTCGGGATTGGATTTCGTCGAGATCTACCCGTTACAGGACCCGCGGGGTTTCTCTTCCCATCTTGCAGCGTGGTCGATCATCCACGCCCTGGCCGGGCTCGCCGCAAGAAAAAAGGAAGGGACGTTCCTTTCCACAAGCTGAGATCATTAAAGGCGCATGCATGGATTTTTCCCTCTCAAAAGAACAGATAGAATTCAAAGAAGCCATCGTAACCTTCGCACGGCGAGAGCTCAACCACGGCATCCGGGAACGCGAAAAAGAGGGGCAGTTTTCCCACAGCGGTTGGGCAAAGTGCGCGGAATTCGGGATCCACGGCCTACCCCTGCCCGAAGAATACGGCGGGCTTAACATGGACATATTGACATGCGTTCTTGCCATGCAGGGATTGGGGTACGCCTGCAAGGATAGCGGGCTGCTGTTCGCGATCAATTCTCATATCTGGACGTGCGAAAACCCGATCTGGAAGTTCGGAACGGAACAGCAGAAGAAGAAGTACCTTCCCGACCTGTGCAGGGGCAAACGGATCGGCGGCCACGCGATGACGGAACCGGATTCCGGATCGGATGCCTTCAACATGAAGACCGGGGCAGTGAAGAAAGGGGACCGGTACATCCTCAATGGTTCGAAGATGTTCATCACGAACGCTCCGATCGCGGATCTTCTCCTCGTGTTTGCATCAACGGACAAAAGGAAAGGGTTTGCCGGTATTTCCGCATTTATCGTCGAGAAGGGATTTCCCGGTTTTTCCGTCGGGAAGCCGTTGGACATGATGGGCCTGAGGACATCGCCTATCGGGGAAGTGGTACTGGAGGACTGCGAGGTGCCGGAGGAAAACCTTCTCGGCAAGGAAGGGGGAGCAGCAGCGATCTTTCATTCCGAAATGGAATGGGAGCGCAGCTGCCTGTTCGCCACTCACCTGGGCGCCATGGAGAGCGAACTGGAGGAATGTGTTCAATACGCGAAAGAAAGGCACCAGTTCGGATCGTCTATCGGGAAATTCCAATCCGTATCCCACAAGATCGCCGACATGAAGGTGCGAATCGAGTTGTCGCGACTGATCCTGTATAAGGTCGCGACAATGAAGGCACGGGGGCAAAGGGCGCCAATAGAATCGGCTATTGCCAAACTATTCATCAGCGAGAGTTACGTCGCGGCCAGCCTCGATGCCCTGCAAATCCACGGTGCTTACGGATACACGAAGGAGTTCGACCTCGAAAGGAACCTTCGGGATTCCATCGCGGGAAAAATCTATTCCGGCACTTCCGAGATCCAGAGAAATATCATCGCCTCCTTATTAGGCCTTTAGACATCAAGGAAAATCGGAAACTCGACATGGATATCTTCCTCCTGCACCAGTTGCTGGAAGATGCAGCGGCCAGGTCTCCGGAAAAAGAGGCGGTGATTTATCGGGAGCAGTCCATCAGCTATTTTGATCTTGAAAGGAAAAGCAATCAACTCGCCCAAATGCTTATACGGAACGGAGTAAGGGCAGGGGATAGGGTCGGTATCATGCTCGGTAAGTCCCTCGAATCCATCGTCAGCATAATGGGGGTCCTCAAAACGGGCGGATGCTACGTCCCGATCGATCCTTCGGCACCCGCAAACCGGGTAAGACACATCCTCCGGAATTGCGGCATCATGATCCTTATCACTTCAAACCATTTTTTAGAGAAACTGGGCGATCTCGATGCTTCGAAATCGTATCCAACCACGATCATTATAACGGAAGGGACAGTCCGCGGACCGCTTCCATGGAACGGTCCTTCCAAAATGGTTGGCTGGAAAGATATTGAAGAAGAACCGGATACTTTCCAGAAGAAAGTGAATGTAGCTGACGTCGCTCCCGCTTATATCCTGCATACCTCAGGCTCGACTGGTTTGCCGAAAGGCGTGGTGATCTCCCATTGCAATGCTCTGACATTTGTCAACATGGCTGCCGATTTTTTTAACGTCAAAGATACTGATCGCCTTTGTAACCATGCGCCATTGTATTTTGACCTTTCCATGTTCGATATTTATGTGGCACTGAAGAGCAGGGCAACGATCGTGCTCGTCCCCGAAAATCTGTCCGTTTTTCCAATCAAACTGGCCGAATATATGGAACAGAAAAATATTACGATATGGAATTCCGTGTCTTCTGTTCTCAGCATGCTCGCGGCTCGGGGCGGCTTGAATAAATGTACATTTTCTAATCTAAGGTTGGTCATTTTTTCCGGGGATATCCTACCCGTAAAATATTTGCGTATTCTCCGAACGCACATGCCAAATGTAGAGTTCTATAATATTTATGGACAGACGGAGGCCAATTCTTCCACGGTTTATAAAGTAGATAAAATTCCCGGAGATGATGCTTGGAGAATTCCGATTGGAAATGCATTTCCCAATTTTGAGGTCTTTTTAATGAATGAGGATGGAAAGGTTATCGATTTTCAAGGGGGAGAAGGGGAGATTTATGTTAAAGGATCTGCTGTAGCCCTCGGGTATTGGCGAGACCCGGAAAGTACAAAGGAAAGGTTTATTCCTGATCCACGTACCGGAAATTCAACGATTAATGTGTATAAAACAGGAGATTTTGCGCGACTGGACGGGAATTGCAATTTGATATTCTTAGGGAGGAAAGACCATTTAATAAAAAGCAGGGGATTTCGAATCGAACTCGACGAGATCGAAATAACATTAAATAGTCATCCGATGGTAAGTCAAGCTGCTGTGATAGCAGTGCCGGATGAAATTATTGGGAATAGGATTGTGGGTTGTATTGTAGTTAATGATGGGATCAAAGTCGAGCACGATGATATCATATCTCACTGCAGCCGGTTATTGCCGAAGTATATGATCCCGGGAGAAATTGTTTTTTATGACAACCTTCCACATACTCCAAATGGAAAAGTTGACAGGAATATCCTGGTAAATACGATCTTAGATCAATAATTTGGATAAGATGATTACATGGTCTCTAGGAGAGGAATCTGAATAGAACAAATGCAGGGGTGGAAACAGTAAGAATGGGGAAGCAAAGCAATAAGTCTGGGACTGTTGCAAAATGGAAAGGGATCATCCTTGCCGGCGGGGCCGGGACGAGACTCTTTCCCATCACCAAGGCGGTGAGTAAGCAACTTCTACCTGTCTACGACAAGCCGATGATCTATTACCCCCTCTCGGTCCTGATGATTGCGGGGATCCGGGATATCCAGATCATCTCCACGCCGGAGGAACTACCCCGGTTCCAGAGGCTCCTTGAGGACGGGTCCCAATGGGGGGTCCGGTTTTCCTATGCCGTCCAGCAGCGCCCGGAAGGGTTGGCACAGGCATTCCTCATCGGCAGGGAGTTCATCGGAAAGGACCATGTCTGTCTCATCCTGGGGGACAACATCTTTTACGGGCAAGGGTTCCAACAGACACTTCGGAAGGCGACGCAGCTCAAGAAAGGCGCTCTCATCTTCGGCTACTGGGTCCGGGACCCCGAACGGTACGGAGTCGTGGAATTCGACGGGTCGGGAAAGGTGCTGAGCATCGAGGAGAAGCCCAGGCAACCGAAATCGAACTATGCGATTCCCGGCCTGTACTTCTTCGACAACCGCGTGGTGGAGATCGCCTCCGCCCTTAAGCCTTCGGCCCGCGGGGAACTGGAGATTGCCGATGTGATCAACGATTACCTTGCGCGCGGAGATTTACATGTGGAGCTGCTGGGGCGGGGGTTCGCCTGGCTGGATACGGGAACGCATGACTCCCTCCTCGAGGCCTCCACTTTTGTGGAGACCATTGAAAAGCGGCAGGGCCTTAAAATTGCCTGCGTGGAGGAAGTAGCTTACAGGATGGGATATATCGATTCCAGGCAGATTACAAAATTAGCCGCCCCCATGATCAAAAACGGTTATGGAGAATATCTATTGAAGATTGCCCAGGAGAAAGAGAAAGCGTAGTATTATCATATTGTTCGATTGATAATATCCACCCCTTTTCGGGGTGGTTTTTTTTATAGAATGAACATATCGAAAGAACAGAGCAAATTCGGGCCCCATTACGATCATATCATATTGATTACATTATTGAAATATCCGTTCGGTTCTGTTTTCCATAAGTGTTTAAAATAAAACAGATTTTACGACGGTACGCCTCTTGCCCTTCCGATATTGTTCGGGGAGGACAAGATGGCGAAATCCGGCAGGCAGCTTTTCGCACTTTTTTCGTTCTTCATTATTTTGGCATCTCTATTCGGATGTGGGGGAGGGGGTTCCGGACAAACATCCTCGGGTAGTCCGTCCCTCCCACCCAAGATATTGAACTGGCAACCGCCGACGAAATTCCTGGACAACTCTCCCCTCGATCCCGCAAGAGATCTGGGAAGCTTTGAAATCTTCATCAACGAAGACAATTTGTTTTCCAACACCGACAATGAAATGGCGGCGGTGTCGGCAACAGACCCAACTACGGGCAAGGTTTGCACCTCGTTCAACCTTGCCAATCTTGCACCTTTCCTGTCGAAAGGCGTTTCCTATCACGTTTCGGTTCTCGCTGTGACCATAACGGGAGTGAAATCCGATTTCTCTCCCAGCGCAACGTTTTCCTTCTGAATTGCCTTACCCATCTTCATCGAGTAAGATTCCTTTGCGGGAGCATTCTCTGTTCGAGGAGAAGATGAACCTGGAAAAAGCGATTCTGTCCAGTTTTCGCGCAGGCATTGTTGCGTTGAAGCTGGATGGGACCGTGGCATATGTCAATCCGATCGGTGCGAAGATCATGGAAGGATGTGTGCTGAAAGAGGGGGAAAATATCCATCTCAGGGCGGGAGAGAATTCCTTTTTTCGCGCGCTCAGCGAAGCTCTTTCCATGCACTACCTTCCCGCGCGGGTGGAGGTGGAACTTCCGGGGAGAGACGGAGACCGCCAGCACATCGGGTTTACCCTTTCGGAGATGAAAGAAGGGAAAAACAAAATTGGAATTTGCGCCTTCTTCAAAGACCTCACCCATGTGGAGATGGCCGAGGAGAACGAGAATCTGAATCAACGACTTCTTCTCCTGGGCCAGATGGCGGCTGGGCTGGCCCATGAGATCCGGAATCCGATTGCCAGCATCGGAGTGCATTGCAGCATTCTCAGGAATCACATCCCAAACAGCGAGAAGCTTGCGACCTCCGTCGATATGATCGGAAGGGAGATCGAAAAGGTAGAATCTATCATCCGCGAATGCTTGAATTTCGTCCGGCCTGCGGACCTGGGGATAAAAAAAGTACGGGCCGACAGAATTGTAACAGGCGTTGTGGAACGATTATCCGCTCTTTATCCGGGCATGGAGTTTTCCACCAGGCAACAGATAGAAATGGAATTCCAGGTGGAAGGGGATGCCGGTTTGCTCGAGCAGGCGTTCAACAATATCATCGCGAATGCGGTGGATGCGTGCGAGGGAAAAGGAAGGGTGGAGATATCGTTTGGAATCTCCAGGCACTTCAGCGACCTGGTGAGGCTGGGACGTGAGCCGGATCCAATCGTCCACGGTCATTCGGGGAAAGAGGAGGAGTTCGTCCGGATATCCATCCGCGACGATGGGACGGGGATGACATCAGAAATCCAGGAGAAAATCTTCGTTCCCTTCTTTACCACCAAGAAAACGGGTACCGGTCTCGGGCTTTCGCTGGCGCAAAAGATCATCCATGCCCACGGCGGGATCCTGGACCTTACAAGTGGCCCCGGGAAGGGGACGGACTTCATCATCAAGATTCCCGTGAGGCAAAAAGGTGGCTGACGCGATCCTGCTTGTGGAAGATAACGAATCCCTGCGCGCAGGAATCCGGGTATCCCTGGAGGAATCCGGGTATGCCGTCCAAGAGGCTTCAACGGGGGAGGAGGCGGTACAAAAACTGGAGACGGACCCCTTTCACGTGGTCGTCACCGACATCCGGCTCGGGGACTTAACCGGAGTGGACATCCTCAAGAAGGCGAAGGAGGTGAACTCGGAAACCGAGGTCATCCTGATGACGGCTTACGCCACGGTGGAGACGGCGGTCCAGGCCCTTCGCCTGGGGGCATTCGACTACATCCAGAAGCCGTTCGAGCTCGAACAGCTGAAGCACCGGGTTCGAACCGCGCTCAAGATGCGAAGAATGCGCGGGGAGCTCACGTTCTACCAGAAAGCGGAGTACCGGAACGCGATGGAAGAGGGTGCGATCGTGGCGGAGAGCCGGGGGATGAAGGAGATCCTCTCCGTGATCAAGAAGGTGGCCCCCACCACGGCGACCATCCTCATCACCGGGGATACCGGAACCGGGAAGGAACTGCTTGCCACCCTCGTCCATTTCGGAAGTTCACGCGCCAACGGCCCGCTGGTGAAGGTGAATTGTGCCGCCCTCCACGAAAACCTTCTCGAGAGCGAACTGTTCGGCCACGAGAGAGGCGCCTTTACCGGGGCGGAAAAACTCAGGATCGGCCGGTTCGAGCAGGCGGACAAGGGAACCATTTTCTTAGACGAGATCGGCGACATGAGCCCGGCGACCCAGGCCAAGGTCCTGCGCGTCCTGCAGGAGCAGGAGTTCGAGAGACTGGGGAGCAGCGGGAAGAGCATCAAGGTGGACGTGCGGCTGGTGACCGCCACCAACAAGGATCTTCGAATCGAGGTAAAGGAAGGACGGTTCCGGCAGGACCTCTTCTTCCGCCTGAATGTGGTAAATTTGCACGTACCGGTTCTCCGGGAGCGTCGGGAAGATATCCTTCCCCTTGCCCGATTTTTCATCAATCGATATGCCGTCGACTTCAAGAAGAAGGTGGCGGGATTCTCCCCGTCGGCGATTGAAAAGATGCGCCTGTACTCCTGGCCGGGCAACGTGCGGGAACTGCAGAATGCGGTCGAGCGGGCCGTACTTCTGTGCGATGGGGAGGTCATCGATAATTATCATCTGACGATGGAAGGACGGCTCGAGGGAGATGACGTGCCCCATGGGGACACGCTTACCCTGGAGCAGTTGGAGAAGGCCGCCATTATCCGGGCTCTTCAGGCGACGCGGGGGGTGCAGAAGGAGGCAGCCAAGCTCCTGGGAATCAGCCCCCGTGTGCTCAACTACAAGATTCAACTATTGCATATCGACTGGAAGGCATACCGTTCCGCAGCGATGTAGGGAAACGATAGGCCGGGGTTACATTCCCTCCAGGAATGCGAGACATACCTCACTGTCAAACAGGGTATCCATACTGTTGTGAACCAGTTGCACCGCCTCTTCCGGAACCAGTTTCCCCCTGTGCGGCCGCTCTGACGTGATCGAATCATAGAACTCGGCCACCGAAAGGATCCTGCCTGCTTTCGAAATTTGCTCTCCTTTAAGCCCGTGCGGGTACCCCGATCCGTTCCAGAATTCGTGGTGCTCGAGGATCGCCCGCTTTATTTCCCCAATCCCGGGGATTCCTTCCAGCAACATCGATCCGACAAAGGGATGTTTTTTTGTGATTTCCATTTCGCGGTCGGTCAGTTTTCGCGGCTTGACCAGAATGGCGCTGGGAATCCCGATGATTCCGATATCGTGCAACTCCGCAGCCGTTCCGAGGGCGGTCAATTCATCGTTGCGAAGCCCCAGTTTTTCCCCCACACGGATGCAATGATCCTTCACCCGCCTCCCATGACCACTGAGAAAGGAAAAGCGTAACTCGATCGCTTTAAACAGCGAGTGCAGCAAGGATGTGGATAATGTCCTGGTGCTTTCGCGGAATGCGATCCCCCGGGAAAGAATCGAGGCAATCTCCCTGGCAATCGGATCGAAAGCGACCAGATCATCTCTTGTGAAAGGCCGATTGTCCCTTTTGTTCGCCAGGTGGAGGGCCCCCATGATCTGTCCTGCGTCATCGATGAGGGGAATGGAGAGAAAGGATTCCGTCAGGTATCCGTTTTTCTTCCATTGTTTTGGTAGAGGCATATCGTTCTGGCCGGAAACGACCAGCGGCTCTTTGTGTTCCATGACCCAGGAGGTCACAAGTCCCGAAGGAACGATTGTCCCGGGAACGAAGCTCTTTTCCCCGTTGCCGAACCCGATGGTCGTGCGGAAGGAAACACTTCCTCCCGGTTCCTTTACGACGATGGAGCCGCGGTCCGCCGACAGCCCCTGCATTGCGGTGAAAAGAAGAATTTCGAGGAATCCGTCCATCTCCACGATGGAGCGGGCCGCAACATAGATCTTCTGGATGGGGATGTCGCTCTTGGAGGACGAGACGGCCAACAGGTCCGCGATTTCGTGATAGAGACACACCTTGCCGCCTCCCTGGCTCTTGGCCATGGAAAGCGCGTGGTCTGCCTTGTTGACAAGATCCTGCGTCTCGAACGAGTCGGCCGGGAATGTCGCAATCCCGATGCTGACGGAAAGCCGCTCCGTACGGCGATTCTCCCTCCCGGGAAACAGGTGCATCTTTTGCCGTTCGGAAATTCGTTGGGCCAGGTCGCGAGCCCCCTCGGCGCCGCTTTCGAACAGGAGGAGGGCGAACTCATCTCCTCCATAGCGCGACGCGGTGTCGACTTCCCTAATGGAATCCTGGAGGATGGACGAAAATTCCTGCAAAGCGATATCCCCCGCCGGGCGCAGGAATAGATCGTTGTACGCCTTGAAGGCGTCCAGGTCGAGCATGAGAAGGGAAAAGGGCTTCCCGCTCCGACGGGAGCGGTAGATCTCCTTTTCCAGTTGGTGGTTGAAATAGCGGCGGTTATACAGATGCGTCAGGGGGTCGAGAAACGAATAGAAGGAAAGCGTCTTTACCGCCTCGCTCTGCAGGAGGAGGTTTTCTGCCTGGGTGGAAAGCGCCCAGAGAAGTTTCATTTGTGCAGAGGAGAAGAGGTCGGGTGCCTTTTTCCCGAACACGAGGGCCCCGACGAAATCTCTGCTGCGTCGGAGCGGAAAGACGGCAAGCGACTCGGACTGCCACGTTTCGCAGATCGTGCGAAAAGAAGGGTCCTTCCCGGCATCCAATTGAATCACTTTCCCAAAATGCCGAGCGATCTCCGCCGGCGTGAACAGAGAAGGGTCTTGCGCCGTTGTCGACGGAATGCGACGGGACGCCACGGTTTCAAAACGGCTGGATGCCTGGTCCTCGGAGAGATAGGCGCAGCATTCGACGCCGGCGATCTCCTCGGCAATGTCGAACAGCGATTGGAAGGTTTCCTCGATATCCTTGGATACCCCGATGAGGAAGGCTGTCTTCAAAAGGATGTTTATTTCATGCGCAAGAGAGCCAATTTCGGAGGGAGTGAATTCGAGGGATTGATCGAATGTACACTTCGGGACATTCTGGAAGTCCGAAGAATTCATTGTGCCTCCGAGGGGTTTATCATCAAGACTAAGCAAAAGGTACACCAAACCAGTTTGTACAGGTGGACTAATATATTCTTTCAATATTAATTAGTTATGGTCATGCCTGCCAATAATGCGAAAAAAACAGGAAAATATTTACCCACCGTGTCCTTGCGTATTCCCATATTGATTACATTTATAGTGGAACGGGAAAGAGCCAGATACCATTTCATAAATAAAAACAAATATTTTTCGGGAATTACTTTCACTTCTTTTTGGTGTTAATATTGCAATAATTACACCACCATTTTGCCTCGTGAATAAGAACCTTGGAGGAGATGTATGCCGCGGTGGATGGGACGATTCGGTTGCCTTTGTCTGTTGGCGGTCTTCGTTACCGCCTGTTCGAGTTCGCCCGAGGAACTCGTCGCGAAGCATACCCGGCGCGGGGATGAATATGTTCAAAACGGAAAATTTCCCGAAGCCGTGATCGAATACAAGAATGCAGTCAAATCCACCCCTAAGGACGCGGTGCTCCGCTGGAAGCTCGCAAAGGCCGCCCTCGAGGCCAAGGACAGCAGGACCGCGTATACGGAACTTCAAAAAACGGTGGAGCTCGATCCGGCGAACTACGAGGCGAAAGGGATATTAGGCGAAATCTACGTTGTCATGGGGGAGACGGATCGCGCCTCCCAGATAGCCGATAACCTGGTGAAAACGCAGCCAAAAAGCCCGCAGGGCTACCTTCTGAAATCCGCCCTGGCCAGCCGGTGGGGAAAGTTGGACGAGGCGATTTCGCAGTTGAGGAAAGCGGTCGAGTTCGATTCACAAAATGCCAGGCCGATCCTCACGGTAGGGAATCTCTATCTCCTCAAGCGAGACCCGAAAACGGCCAAGGAGTGGTTCGACCGGGCGCTCGCCGTCGATCCCGATTCCGTGGAGGTACACGTCACCCGGGGGAATTTCTTCTTTGCGTCGGGGAACAAGGACGAAGGAGAGAAGGAGTA
>Ga0209320_10001703_pt1 | contig 11325 bp, 12 predicted proteins | sample Rifsed13ft4_FD_184008 | JGI IMG/M metagenome (GOLD analysis project Ga0209320, IMG submission 184008) | Soil microbial communities from Rifle, Colorado, USA - sediment 13ft 4 (version 2) | ecosystem: Environmental > Terrestrial > Deep subsurface > Rock core/Sediment | place: Rifle, Colorado... | reverse complement strand
AACGAGAAGGCGAGCTCTAGAGGCTTGTCGCCATTGATCTCGCCTCGCAGCACCTCGGCCGTGTCGTAGCGGAGGACATCGACTGCGATCGGGTTGTCACCGGCGGTGCGGATCACGTCGCAATAGTCCTTGAAGGTTCCGTCGGTACCGACGGGAAGACCATTCATCGAGGTGATGATGTCCCCGGGCAGGATGTCGGTGTTGGCGGCCGGGGACCCCGCGGCCACTCCCGCGACCCAGATGCCCGAGATAGCAGCGGCCTCGTCGAACACCGCCCACCCGTTGATGCCCAGAGTCTCGAAGTCGCCGTCCATCAGCCTCGACACCACGGGCTGGGCGAGGTCCGAGGCGATGCCGTAGAACTGGGCGGTGGTGGTGGCCACGGCGCCTCCGGCATAGTTCACCGCGACGACCTTCCCGTCCTCCGACACGAGGGGTCCGCCAGAGTTGCCCGGCTGGATGTTGGCGTCGTGCTCGATGGTGTGGTCGATCGACGAGGTCCCGGTGAGGTCGCCACCGGCTTCGGCCTTGGACACGATGCCGCTGGTCAACGTGTACTCGGGGTCGCCGAGGGGGAACCCGGCGGCATAGACGGCGAGACCCGGCGCAATCTCACCCTCGTACCAGTTCAGGTAGGAAAGAGGCCCGGACTCGTTGATGTCGATCAGGGCCAGGTCGTTGCACTCGGACACGCCGACGATGGTTGCGTTGTAGCTCGACCCGGTCTCACCACCCACGAACACCTCGAGGGTCGCCGCCCCGGCGACCACGTGGTTGTTGGTGACGGCCAGACCTTCCGGGGTGATGATGAAACCGCTGCCCAGCCCCGAGCCGTCGGCATAACCGAGCTCCGGATCTCGGAACGTGCCTTGAGCGACGATCTGGACGACGGCTGGCTGCACTTCCTGGAAGCTGGTAGGCACGCCTTCGGTGGTAGGTGTCGTCGTGGTGGTGTCAGCCGAGGTGCTGCTGGTGACGGTGGTGTCCACTGTCTCGCCCCCAGCACTGCAGGCGGAGAGAGTGACCGCGAGGGCGATGAGGAAGACTCTGCGCCTTCGTTCGATCGTTTTCATGTCAGTTCTCTCGGCAACGAACGCCGCTATCTGAAGGTGTCCAGCCCCGGCGAGACCGGTCTCGGTCAGCCGCGCCTTCGAGACGTGTCGGCGAACTCCGCCCACACGGTCTTGCCGTTCTCCGTTGCATCGACGCCCCATTGCGTGGAGACGGCGTCGATCATCCGCAGCCCTCGATAGGACTCGCTCAGGTCTTCGACCGCCGGGATTATGGAGGAGCCGTCGGAGACTTCGACCCGGATCCTGTCGTCGGCGGAGATGAGCCGAACGGTGAACGGGGTGTGAGCGTGGCGGATGACATTGGCCGCAAACTCCGAAGCCGTCAGGAGAATGTCGTCGAGTAGAGGATCCCCGGCGAGGGCATCCTCGACGAAGCGCCTCACGGCTCGTGCCGACTCTGGCTCGGGTCCGAAGTCTCGTTGCACTGACATCGCGATCACAGCATCTCGAAGAGATGACCGGTGGCGGTGAGCTCGATCAAGCGGCCCACCCTGGGGCTGGCTATGAGAGCGACCTCCTCATGGGCCTCAGATGCGTCGATCAGGGATCTGAGACCGGTCAGATCTATGAAGGTGACGTTACTCAGGTCGACCTCCAATCGTGGTTGTGGGCACTCCAGTGCGTTTCGCAGCGCGTCCACCGTTGCCAGATCGATCTCTCCGGATACCCACACCGTTCGTGAGGCGTCTTCGTCCCTCCATTCGACGCGGAGCTCATCGATCATCGGGGGCCCAAACCAAGGTCCGTCGAGCATAGCCTTGGGCCCGGATCGGGTCAGTGCCCGCCTCATCCATCCGTCGTCGCATGGACACGTCCCAAGCGAGACGCGCGGTGGTCGACTTTCGCAGTCTGCGACCCAGCGGCAACGACGAGGTGACACCGGAGTGGGCGATCGAACATCTGGCCCAGCACGAGGCCGAGCACCGCGGCCAGATATGGGAGGTGCGGGTGGAGGCGGATACCGCGCTCGGTACCTCACCCGATGAGGGCTGACTCGCCAAGACATTCCCCGGCGTCTCGGCAGCGACGACGCACATATCGGTGGCGCATTGCTTGGGTAGCGTGAAGCGGGAACAGGATGGACCCGATTTGACCGAGACTGCGATCAGGACCGAGGGCCTGGTAAAGGACTACGGGCGCGTCCGCGGCCTCGATGGCCTCGACCTCGAGGTGCGAACCGGTGAGGTATACGGCTTTCTCGGACCCAACGGAGCTGGCAAGACCACCACGATCCGCATCTTGTTCGACTTGATCCGACCCAACGCGGGATCGGTCATGGTCCTGGGCCTCGATCCCCGGACCGACGGGATCGAGCTCCGTCGCCGGATCGGGTACCTGGCCGACGACTTCGTCGTCGATGGTCGCCAGACCCCACGCGAGCTTCTCACCTATCTGGCCAATCTTCGGGGAGGCATCTCCCCGGTCGTGATCGACGAGCTGGCCCAGCGACTCGACCTGGACCTGACCCGAAGGATCGGTGCCCTTTCCCGGGGCAATCGCCAGAAGGTGGGCGTGGTCCAGGCCTTCATGCACCAGCCTGAGCTGTTCATCCTGGACGAGCCCACCAGCGGGCTCGACCCATTCCTGCAACAGGAGTTCTCGGTCATGGTCCGTCAGGCGGTGTCCGAGGGGCGGACGGTGTTCATGTCCTCCCACGTGATGGGAGAGGTGCAGCGGGTCGCCGATCGGGTGGGGATCATCCGCGGCGGACGGTTGACCACGGTCGAAGGGGTCCACCAGTTGCGGGACCGGGCACAACGACGGATCGAGATCGTGTTCAACGGCAAGGTGACGGCTGAGGAGTTCAGTGCCATCCCTGGTGTCAGCGATGTCCAGGTCGACGGGAAAGTGCTCACCTGCCGCCTCGACGGCAGCGCCGACGCACTGGTCAAGACGCTGGCGCGTCATGAGGTCGTCATTCTCAACGCCGAGGAGCCGGACCTCGAGGAGCTCTTCTTCGACTACTACGACCGTGGAGGGAGTCGGTAGATGCTTCGTAACAGCTTCACCAAATGGTTGTGGGACAACCGTCGTTCCGTCCTGGGGTGGGCGGCCGCCCTCGCCGGCGTGGGAGGCATGTATGCCGCCTTCTGGCCGTCGATCGACAACCCGGAGATGCGCGAGGCGCTGGAGAACTACCCGGAAGCGGTGCTGCAAGCGCTCAACTTCGATGAGATCGCCACGGCGGCGGGCTATCTCAACGCATCCGTGTATGGGTTGGTGGTGGGGCTGTTGATCATCGTCTACGCCACATCGGCCGGCACCCGGATCATCGCCGGAGACGAGGGCTCGGGGACCCTCGACCTCGTCCTGGCTCATCCGGTGAGCCGAAGCCGCCTCGCCATGGAGCGATTCTCGGCGCTGTTGGTGAGCCTGGTGCTCATATCGGTTGCTCTGCTCCTGGTGATCTTGGCGTTGACCGGGCCTGCCCGACTAGAGGGCATCTCTCTGGGGGACTTGGCAGCCATGCATCTGCACCTCTTCCTCTTCGCCGCCCTGTTCGGATCCGTCGCCTTCGCCGTCGGCGCCGCCACCGGGCGGAGAGGCGTCGCCATCGGCACCGCAGCCGGGGTCGCGGTATTCGGATTCGCCGCCAACGGCATCCTCTCCGGGATCGAGGGGCTCGGCTGGATCGAGGACTTCTCTCCCTTCCAGTGGCTCAACGGCGGCTCACCCTTGGCCAACGGTGTCCAGGCCGCCCACGTATCGATCATGACGGCCCTGATCTTCGTTCTGACGTCGGTCGGGGTCTGGGGCTTCAGCCGCCGCGACATCGGGGTTTGAGGGCGAGCGGTCGGTCCCAGGTGAGTGTTCATTCTCGAGGGCGAGCGAACCAGATGCCAGCCGCGCCGCTGATGAGTAGAGCCCCCGAGACGATGACCCCCCAATCTGCATCCTCGCTGAGGTGGCGTCCGGGTTCGACGACGATCAGGGACTCGACTTCGAGGAAGGACTCCCCTTGTCGCTCTGGATCGTGGTACTTCCACGTGCCGGTGGCGAGGACCACAGGACCACGACTCCGGTACCGGCCCGGAGGGTCGAGACCCTGCGCCAACTCGATGGGCATCCTGATCCCGATCCCGGTGTTGGCGCCGAGTGGCGAGCCACCCTCTCGGATCGGCTCGTGGACATAGACGTCACCATTGAGCTGGGTCCACATCCAACCGTCGTCCCGAAACCCGTAGTCGCCAACGAGCTCTCCCTCCACGGTCACTTCTTCGCCCGCAAGGTCGGCGGCCTGCTCCACCACTTCTTCGACGGAAACCTCTTCGGCGGCCAAAGCCGGACCCGGCAGGAGCACGAAACCCGTCGCGATGAGGGTGCGAAGCAGGTTTCGCATCATTTTCCACGCGCCCAGGCGTAGACAAACCCAAGGAGTGAGAAGACCGCGACGAACTCGAGGCGTCCTGCCCACATCTGGAGCATGTAGACGAGCTCCAACGGGATCGGCATGGACGGGTCGGTCACTCCGATCGACAAGCCGACGTTCGCCGAGGCGCTGACCGACTCGAAAAGGGCGCTCTGCAGCGGGATGCCATAGGCAAGGCCCATACCGGCCCCGAGCAGGTAGAGCGCAACGTACAGCAGGGAGATGGTCATCACCGATTGGATGAGGTTGGGGGTCAGATGTTTGCGCCCCGACTGGTGGTAGGCGGTGCCGACGACGGCGTGCTCGGGGAGGAGGACCTGCCGGATCTGGTTCACCACCGTCTTGATGGTCAACCCGATCCTCAGAGACTTGACCCCACCTGCGGTGGAAGACCCCATGCCACCGAGGGCCATGGCTATGGCCATCCCGCCGAAGGCGAGGCCCCCCCAACCGGCCAGCTCGATCGACGGGACTGTGGAGAACCCGGTGCCGGTGTGGGCAGACAGGATCTGGAAGAAGCCCTGCCTGGTGAGACCGGCAGCCGAAACGAAAACGTCGGTGGCAGCCAGACCCAGGAGTGTGAGCGCCATGGTGAGACCGAATGTGGAGAGAATCGTGCGCGTCTCCAGGTTTGCGAACACCGCTCGTCGCGGGCCACGCCACAGGGCGTAGTGCAGACCGAACGACATCGCCCCGGCGACCATGAGCACCGAGGTGAAGCTCTCGAAGATCGCCGAGTGGTAGTAGCCGACGCTCGTGGACTGTGGTGAGAACCCACCGGTGTCGAAGCCGGCGAAGAAGATCATCAAGCCGTGAAACGCTGCACGGTCGATATCGAAGCCGAGGACGAGCCAGCCGACCAGGCCAAGGGCGGTGACACCGAAGACGAGATGCACCACAGAGACCGCCCAGATGAACCGCGCCGTCGAAGTCACCGAGGGCAGGATCCGCTCGTCCCTGGCTTCGCCGAAGTACAGGGTGATCCCGCCCGTGCCGGCGAAGATCGAGAGCGCGGCCAGGATTATCCCCTGGCCCCCGAGGAACTGGAGCATGTGCCGCCAGAAGTTGAGCGACGAGGCGAGATGATCGACATCACCGAGAAGCGACAGGCCGGTGGTAGTCAGCCCCGATACCGCGTCGAAGAAGGCATCGAGCGGTCGGCCGAAGTGCCCGGAGAGCAGCAATGGTATCGCGCCGATGACGGGGACGATCAGCCAGGTGAGGGCCACGACCACCATCCCGTGGCTCCAATTGAGCTTCGACTCCCGCGGGGCGAGCCTGACCCCGATCACGCCGAGTAGCGCGAAAAGACCGGTCATGAGGAGAAACGACCCGAACGGGTTCCATTCGCGGGCGACTGCGGCCCAGGCCAGAGGAAGGATCCCGGCGCCTGCAATCACGAGGAATATGCGTCCCATATAGAACGCGATCACCCGGAAGTCGTCACCGACCGGTCGAATCAGCATGTCACAGGAGGGCCAGGATCAGCCTGGCCAATCCCCATGCCACGAAAGCAAGGCTGGTGACGATCAGAGCCTCGATCGTGAACATCGTCAGCCCACCTGTGAGGCCGTGAAGACTCAGCCACCGGCGATCTCGCGGCTTAGTCATCGCGCCTGACCTTGTCGGTAGCCCAACACCGCTCGCACTTCGTCTTCGAGATCGACACTGCTCACCGCGGTGACCTGGTCTCCGGGTCTGATGACGGTGGCGGCGGTTGGGACCCTCACCTCGTCGCCGCTCACCACCGTCACGAACAGGGAACGCGGGGGAAGACGGAGTTCGGCGACCGGCCGCTGCTCGAAATCCGGGGGGACGTCGATCTCATACACCGAGACCTCGCCCCTACCCAACAGGGCGACATGCCTGAACTCCGGCACTTCCACCTCGCGTGAGATCAGAGTGGCCATCACATCGGTGACTGCCACCACCGGAATGTCCAGGGCGTCGAAGGTCGGGCGGTTCAGGGGATTGTTGAGTCGGGCCAGTACCTGACGAGCTCCCAGGGTCAAGGCCAGCTGGCAGGCAACCAGGTTGACCTCATCGAGACCGGTGACCGCCAGAATCCAGTCGGCTCGTTCGGCGTCGGCCGCCTTGAGCAGGTTGATGTCCGTTCCGTCACCTTCCAATACCAGCACCTTGGATTCCTCGGCGAGTGCTTCGGCATGCCCCTGTGACTCCTCGATGACGGTCACCACGCGTCCTGCCTTGTGGAGCTCGCGGGCAAGGAACGACCCGACCTTCCCGCCGCCTATCAAGACGACCCTCACACTTGGCCCTCTTTGACGGCGAGATAGCGGCGGATCTTCTTGCGGGCCCCGGTCCGGGCGGCTGCCACGACCAAGTCCCCTTCGGCCAGGTTGAAGTCCTCGTCGGGGATGAAGGTGCGATGTCCCCGATAAACCGCCGCGACACGAAGATCGTCGGAGATCTCGAGGCCCGACACAGGAAGCCCTGCGCCCTCCGGCCCGATCGTCATGTCGACGACCTCGACGTCTCCTCCGGAGAACGTCACGTGATAGCTGAACTCCTCTCTGACGATTTGCTCGTGGATGACCTTGGAGGTGAGCTTTGCCCCCGGGACGAACTGGACGCCGAGGGCGCGATATGCCTCCTCCCGGGCAGGGTCGTCGAGCCGGGCGATCGTCTTGGGAACTCCAAAGACACGTTTGGCGACTTGAACCGCCATCGCGTTGGCATTGTCCGAATTGGTGGCGGCGACAAACGCATCCGCGAACTCGATTCCCGCCTCCCGAAGCATGCGAACGTCGTAGCCGAGCCCCTCGTGTGTGGTGCCGTTGAAGGTCGACCCGAGGCGATCGAAGACACCGGGTCGGCTGTCGATCACCGACACGTCGTGACCCTCCTCGGACATCGTGAGGGCCAGGTCACTCCCAACCCGACCGCATCCAGCGATGACGATGCGCATCTGAACCTCCTGTCCGGGTCCTGGCAACCAACTGCTCGACTTGCGTCTCGGCCACGAGGGTGAGTGGGAGCTGACCCGGAGTATCCGGCCGCCACTCGTTACGCAAGAACACATGAGCGATCCCGCCGCGATCGGGAAGTTGGGCGGGGCCCAGGTACTCGTGCAGGATCCCCTCCACCCGATAGCGAAGACCGATTGTCAGCTTCCCGGAAGTCGTGGCTTCTCCTCTACCTACGGCGGGCCAGGTGGGCGCCGCACTCCCTCTGTGTATCCCACCGCGCCGGCTAATCCGGCTGTCTTGACGCCGCCCTGACGCACCATGGCCGTTTATTGATGAGCCCATGACGGTCCGACGACTCGTCGATGACATCGAGCGTTCGGGCGGCGTTAGCGTCTGACGATGAGCCGAGGCACACTTCGGGTCTTTCTCGGGGCCGCCCCGGGTGTGGGGAAGACGTTCGCCATGCTCGAGGAAGGGCTTCGCCTCCAGCGCGAGGGTCGGACAGTCGTCGTCGGGATCGTCGATACCTACGGACGGTCCGAATTGTCCGATCTGCTGGGTGGTCTCGATGTGGTCAACCCACACCGGTCATGGGATCCTCGATCCGAACGAACCGCCATTGACCTGAGCGGCGTTCTGGCGCGAGAGCCCGATGTTGCGTTGGTCGACGAGCTGGCCCGAACCAACCCTCCAGGTTCACCTCGCGCGAAACGCTGGGATGACGTCGCCGCACTCCTCGACGCAGGAATCGACGTCCTGTCCACCCTCAATATCCAGAACCTCGAGTCTCTCAACGATGTCGTCTACGAGATCACCGGCGTCCGCGAGCAGGAAACGATCGCCGATGACAAGGTGCGCCAATTGGCCGAGATCGAGCTCGTCGATCTCCCCCAGGAGAGAATCAGGGAGCGTCTCAAGGCAGGGAAGATCTACCCGGCGGAGCACATCGACGCCGCCCTGGCCAACTACTTCCGACCCGGCAACTTGTCGGCCCTGCGCGAGCTGGCTCTGTCCTGGACAGCCGACCGGGTCGACGAGACCTTGGCGGCATACCGTGACACACACGGGATAGATCAGCCCTGGGGGACCAGGGACCGTGTCGTGGTCTGGCTGCCGGCCGTGGAGGGGAGCGACGTGGTCGTACGCAAGGCAGCGCGCAACGCCTTGCGCTCCCGTGCCGAACTGCACGGGGTCTACGTCCGACCCACCGCCGGTTTGAGCGATGAGGAGGTCGGTTTCCAGCGGAGACAGAGAGAGCTCCTCGAGGACCTCGGCGGGACCTATCACGAACTGGTTGGCGACAACGTTCCGGACGCGTTGTTGGCCTTTGCGCGAGCCGAGAGCGCCACTCAAATCGTCTTGGGATCTTCCGGGCGATCACGCCCGAGGGAGTGGCGTGGTGACTCTGCTGTCGTGCAGACGATCCGAAGGGCGGGGACCATCGAGGTTCACGTCATCTCATACGAGACGAGCCAAACGCGTAGCCGGTCGCGGCCCGCGGCCACTCGAGCACTGGGCCTGCGGCGTCGGCTCCTCGCCTGGGCCCTGACCGGCACGAGCCTGCCCCTGCTGACCTTGCTGCTTCTCTCCTTGCGAGACGGGATCGCTCTCGAGAACGTCCTACTGGTGTACCTGCTCACCGCGGTGGCGGTCGGGGTGACAGGGGGAGCCTTACCCGCCTTGACTTGTGCCGCTTCCGGGTTTCTCCTCGCCAATTGGTACTTCACGCCGCCGTTCCACACCTGGAAGATCGCCGACGCGGGCCATCTCTTCTCCCTGTTCGCCTTTCTCATGGTCGCCTCGGCTGTGGGACTTCTCGTAGGGAACGCAACGCGTCGCAGCGCCGAGGCTCGGAAGGCTCGCGCCCAGGCCGAGGCACTTGCGGCGACCGCCACCTCGATCGATGCGATGACCGGAGCGCAGGCTTCCGGGTTGACGAGCCGGATTCGCGACGTCTTCGCCATGAGCGCTGCGGCCGTCCTCCGACGCACCGACGACGGATGGGAACCCATCGCGACTGTGGGCGTCTCGGAGCTGCACAGCCCGGAGGAGGCAAACGAGGTCATCCCATTGACCGATGACACCGTTCTCGCGCTCAGCGGCGGCAGCCTCACCGGTGACGACCGAAGGGTGCTCAGGGCCTTCGCCGCGCAGATGGCACAAGCCCTCGATCGTGAGAAGCTGGAACGCGAGGCCGCCGCCGTCGAAGCCATGACCGAGACCGACCGTCTCCGCACCGCATTGTTGAATGCGGTGTCGCATGACCTCCGGACCCCGCTGGCGACCATCAAGGCCTCGGTCACCAGTCTGCTCGAGACCCAGGTTGTCTGGTCGGGCGAGCAGATCCAGGCTTTTCTGCAGACCATTCTGGAGGAGACCGAGCATCTGAATCGAGTAGTCGGTCGACTGCTCGACGCCAGTCGGGTTCAGGTAGGAGCTGTCCACGTCTTCTTCGTCGCCGTGGGCCTGGACGAGGTCATCTCGTCCGCCCTGTCGGGTCTGGGGGCGAAAGCCGCACGCGTGAATGTGGACATCCCAGACACCCTCGCTCCAGTACAGACCGACCCGGCGCTACTGGAACGTGTCGTCGCCAACCTCATCGAGAACGCACTCACATGGTCGCCCCCGGACCGGCACGTGCTGGTGAGTGCGGGAGAAGTGGCGGGACGAGTCGACCTGAGAATCATCGACCGCGGCCCTGGGATACCAGCGGACGAGCGGGAGACCATCTATCAACCGTTCCAGCGGCTCGGTGATTCGTCCAACCGGAGCGGAGTGGGACTCGGGATGGCGGTGGCCCGAGGCTTTCTCGAGGCGATGGGGAGCGAACTGACGGTCGAGGACACACCTGGAGGTGGGACCACCATGGTCATCGGCTTCAAGCCGGCACCACTCGTCGAAGCCGCCGCCGGCACCTCCCCCTCTCGCCAACATGAGTGAGTCCGCTCGTGTTCTCGTTGTGGACGACGAGGTGCAGATAGTCAAGGCACTCACAGTCAACCTCCAAGCTCTGGGATACCAAGTCGACTCTGCGGGCACAGGTGAGGAAGCGTTGCGGAAAGCATCGGATCATCGACCCGACGCGGTCATCCTCGACCTCGGACTGCCGGGTATCGACGGAATCGACGTCATCCGCGGGCTACGCGGCTGGACGAAGGTTCCCATCATCGTCCTGTCGGTCATGGAAGAGGAGCGGGAGAAGATCACCGCACTCGACGCCGGGGCCGACGACTACGTCACCAAGCCTTTTGGCATGGGCGAGCTGGTGGCACGTCTCCGAGCCGCGTTGCGGCGATCGCTGCACAGCGACGAGAACGCTCCAGTCATCGAGACGTCCGCATTCACCATCGACCTCTCCGCCAAACGTGTCACCCGGCCCGACGGCGACGAGATCCGGCTCACACCAACCGAATGGGGGATTGTCGAGATCCTCTCCTCGAATCAGGGCAAGTTGGTGAGTCAGGTTCAGCTGCTCCGTGAGGTTTGGGGGCCCACATACGGTGAAGAGACCAACTACCTGCGGGTGTTCCTGGCTCAGATCCGCCGAAAGTTGGAGCCTGACCCCGGGATCCCTCGCTATTTCATCACAGAGCCAGGTATGGGCTACCGGTTCGAACCAGAGGACTAGGGAGAGGGGGCTCTCGCCGTCACCAACCCAAGCTCAGGAGAGCACTATTGGAAATGCGAGGATGCTGGGTCCTTTACCAGGGTCCGGTCGGGGGTCGAGCCCGCCTCACCCTGGGCAGGAACCGGCCGGTGGAGGATGCGTAGGTGTCGTAGACGCGGCCCAACCCCTCGGGGGAGCTGAGCACGTTCTCCTCGGCGGTCGCCCACCAGAGATGGGTGACGACGGTAATCGCTGCCACTCCCAACAACAGGTAGCTCCGGAAGACGAGAGTGGTCCCTACTGCGATTGCGCTCAGAGCGGTGTAGATCGGGTGGCGCATGTACC
>Ga0209320_10001700_pt1 | contig 11341 bp, 10 predicted proteins | sample Rifsed13ft4_FD_184008 | JGI IMG/M metagenome (GOLD analysis project Ga0209320, IMG submission 184008) | Soil microbial communities from Rifle, Colorado, USA - sediment 13ft 4 (version 2) | ecosystem: Environmental > Terrestrial > Deep subsurface > Rock core/Sediment | place: Rifle, Colorado... | reverse complement strand
GGCCCGGGAACTCACAGACGCATCCCTTCCACACATCGGTCAAGAATTCGGCGGCCGAGACCACACTACGGTGATGCATGCTTGCGACCGGGTACGCGAGGCCCTGCAACGCGATGCGCATCTTACCGCCAGCGTGAAGCGCTTGATGGATCGTCTACAGCAGAGTGCATAGCCTGGGGATGAACGGTGCGTCTGCCCTCCGCTGGGGCGTTTCCTGTAACGCTCGCATCGCTCATCCCCGCTTAATGCGCAATTTGTCCACATCGCCCGTCAAACAACCTACCGCCCGGGTGGCTTCAATTCATCAACTGTCCAGCAATCCACAGGTACTACTACTACGACTACTTTTGATTTATCTTTACTAAAAGAAAGGACTCATATGCAGCTTACCTGTGAACAACCCGATCTTCTCAAAGGTGTGCAAGCAGTTACCCGTGCGATTTCGACACGTACAACTATGCCTATCCTGTCGAATATTCTGTTGGAGAGCACAAAGGATGGAATCAAGTTGGCTGCCACGGATCTGGAGTTGGGGATTCAGACAACAGTCCCGGCGAGCGTGAAGAAGGGTGGCGCGCTCACGCTGCCGGCGCGGTTGCTGTCGGAAATTGTCAGCAACCTATCGGCAGCGACGGTACAGTTTCGAGTGGAAGAGGGTGGGACGCAGGCGGAAATCCGGTGCGAAGAGGCGGTATTTGAGATCCTAGGGCTGGCCGCGACAGATTTCCCCTTTATTCCCGAGCCGGACGCGACGATAGTGGTTACGCTAGAAGCCGGGTTGCTTCGGGGGATGGTACGGCAAACGGCGTTTGCCGTCTCGACGGATGAAACCAGACCGTTTTTGACCGGCGTGTTTTTTACGACGGAGGAGCGGACGGTTCGGCTGGTCGCGACGGACGGAGGCCGATTAGCCCTGCGGACCGCCGCGGTCGAGCAGCAGGCGAAACAGAAGTTCGCCGTGATCGTTCCGGCAAAGACCATGCATGAGCTGGCCCGGGCGTTGTCCGGCGTCAGCGGCGACGTGACGGTGGCGCTGGCGGAGAACCATCTAGTTTTCAGCCTGCCGGATGTGCGCCTGGTGTCGCGCCTCATCGCCGGGCAGTTCCCCAATTATCAGCAGGTGATTCCGCAGGGGTATAAGCAGAAGTTGCGCCTGCAGACCGAGCGTTTTCTACGAGCGGTCCGGCGGGTCGCGATTACCGCGCGGGATTCCGCGAACGTGGTTCGACTTTCGGCGACAGGGTCGGAGTTGACGATTACATCGAACACGCCCGAGGTGGGAAAGACCGTGGAGAAGGTGTCGGTCCAAGCCGAGGGCGAAGCCATCGAGGTGGCTTTTAACGCGCGCTATCTGATGGAGTGTCTGACGATCCTGGAAACCGACGAACTGACCTTCGAACTGACCGGCCCGCTCAGCCCCGGCGCGATCCGCCCGGTGGACCAGCAGGACTACGTCTACGTGCTGGCGCCGGTGCGGGTGTATGCCTGAGCGGACCATCGCCATTTCGACCGACACCATCAAGCTCGACGCCTTTTTGAAATGGGCCGGCGCCGTCCAGACCGGTGGAGAGGCTAAGCAGCGCATTCAGCGCGGAGAGGTGCAGGTCAACGGCGTCCCCGAGAGCCGACGTGGCCGGCTGCTTCGCCCGGGCGATCGGGTGTACCTGTCCGGTCAGCCGCCGCTGCTTGTGGCCCGCGGGTCCGTGTGAGTCCCCGTATAGCTGGCGGGATCTGTCGATATCCTGAAAGGATTCAGCGCGGGAGGCGCAAAGCACCCCGGAGAGCGCGATGCTGACCGCCTTTCGGGACATCCTGCAGAAAACCGCGCGGAGCCTGGGGATTGAACCGGCGATGCACCTGGTCCAGGCGCGCGAGGCGTGGCCGGAGATCCTCGGTCCGGCGCTGGCGGGAGCGTCGGAACCGCGCGCGCTGCGCGGCGGCGTGCTGATGGTGACGGCGACGCACGCGCTCGCCGCCCAGGAGGTGAATCTCCGGAAGGAGGAGATCCTCCGCGAATTGCGCCGGCGCATCCCCCAGGCCGATCTGCGCCAAGTCCGGGTGATGATCCGCACGCCAGGCGGGGGTGGTGAGTAGCATGTACCTGTACCTGGGCGGGAATACGGTCATTCTGGCGGCTAGGAGGGTTCTTTCCGGCCACCGGCTGAAAACCGCACGGTGTCTGGATCACCGCCGTTGACAGTTCGGAAAAACGCATGTTATACTAAACGGAGGTTGGCGGGCCTTTAAGGCCCATGTAAGCTAGCCTAAAACGTAGTAATCGTGAATGGGGCGGGGCGTGATGACCACTCACGCCCCGTTTGGGTGTTTCTAATGACGCTCCAGAACCACAAAACGCGGTGAGCGCCCCCCGTGGCTGAGACTTCCACCTACGATGTGCAGCATATCCAGGTTCTCGAGGGGCTGGAGGGTGTCCGCCGACGCCCCGCCATGTACATCGGGTCCACCGGGCCAGACGGCCTGCACCACCTGCTCTATGAGGTGGTGGATAACGCGGTGGACGAGGCCCTGGCGGGCTTCTGTACGCGCATTGAGGCCGTCCTGCGGAACGACGGCAGCGCGAGCGTCCTGGACAACGGCCGGGGCATCCCCGTCGGCATTCTCCCCAAGATCGGCAAGCCGGCGGTCGAGGTGGTTCTGACGACGCTGCACGCCGGCGGGAAGTTCGACGGCGGCGGCTATAAGATTTCGGGGGGCCTGCACGGCGTCGGTGTATCCGTAGTGAACGCCCTGGCGGAGTGGCTGGACGTGGAGGTCTACCGCGACGGGAAGACCTACCGGCAGCGCTTCGAGCGCGGAAAGCCGGTGACCGCGCTGCGGTCCGCGCCCGGCTCGCCGCTTCCCAGCGGCACGAAGGTGGAGTTCAAGCCCGACACGACGGTGATGACCGCCACCGACTTCAATACCGAGGTCATCACCAAGCGCCTGGAGGATATCGCCTACCTGAACGCCGGGCTGGAGATCGTCCTGACGGACGAGCGCACCGGCAAGATCCAGACCTTCCGGTTCGCCGGCGGTATCAAAGAGCTCGTCCGCACGCTGAACAAGAATCGCGCCCGGTTGAACGACGAACCGATCTATGTGCGGCGCGAGCGCGACGGCACCGAGGTCGAGTTTGCCATCCAGTACAACGACAGCTACCTGGAGCACGTGCTCACCTTCGTCAACACGATTCCCACGACCGAGGGCGGCACACACCTGGTGGGTTTTCGCGCGGCGTTGACGCGGACGCTGAACGACTACGCCAAGCGTCTGGGGCTGCGCAACGGCGACCTTACCCTCTCCGGCGAGGACGTGCGCGAGGGGCTGACGGCCGTCCTCAGCCTGAAGCTGCGCGAGCCGCAGTTCGAAGGGCAGACGAAGACCAAACTCGGCAACACCGAGGTCAAGGGGCTAGTGGAATCGGTGGTCGCGGAGGCCCTGCAGGAGTATCTGCAGACCCATCCCGGCGACGCCAAGCGGATCATCAACAAGGCGCTGACGGCGGCGCGGGCGCGCGAGGCGGCCAAGCAGGCCCGGGATCTGGTGCGGCGCAAGAACGCGCTGGATATCTCCACCCTGCCGGGTAAACTGGCGGACTGCGTGGAGCGAGACGCGGAGCACGCCGAACTCTTCATCGTGGAGGGCGAGTCCGCCGGCGGCTCAGCCAAGCAGGGGCGCGACCGGCAGTTTCAGGCCATCCTCCCCATCCAGGGCAAGATCCTCAACGTGGAGAAGGCGCGCCTGGACAAAATGCTCAACCACGAGGAAGTTCGCGCCATCATCACGGCGCTGGGCACCGGGATCGCGAGCGACTTCGACCTGAGCAAGCGGCGCTACGACAAGGTCATCATCATGGCGGACGCGGACGTGGACGGGTCGCACATCCGGACCCTGTTGCTCACGTTCTTCTACCGCTACACGCGCCCACTGATCGAGCGCGGCAAGATCTACATCGCCCAGCCGCCGCTCTACCTGATCAAGGCGGGCAAGGAACGGAAGTATGCCTACGCGGACGACGAGCGGCAGATCGTCGTGCGCGAGTTGGAGGCCCGCGGCCAGAAGGTGGAGATCCAGCGCTACAAGGGCCTGTCCGAGATGAACCCAGAGCAACTCTGGGAGACGACGATGGACCCGAAGATGCGGACGCTGAAGCGCGTGGAGATTACCGAGGCAGAGGAGGCGGAGCGGATCTTCTCCACACTGATGGGCGAAGAGGTCGAACCGCGCCGGCAGTTCATCGTGCAGTACGCCCGCGAAGTCCGCAACCTGGACATTTGATGGTCGGCGTCGCGTAAGGTGTTCCCGTGGACGCGCGACGGGCGTCCCCGACGGTATTCGCGCGGGCATGAGGTGGGCGGATGGCTCTAGAGGAACGCATCATCTCGCAGGCGATCGAGACGGAGATGAAGACCTCCTACCTCGACTACGCCATGTCGGTCATCGTCAGCCGGGCCTTGCCGGACGTGCGCGACGGGTTGAAGCCGGTGCAGCGGCGTATCCTCTACGGCATGTCCGAACTCGGGGTGCGCCCGGACAGTCCGCACAAGAAGAGCGCGCGCATCGTCGGGGACGTCATGGGGCGCTACCACCCGCACGGCGACGTGCCCATCTACGAATCCCTGGTGCGGATGGCGCAGGACTGGTCCTTCCGCTACCCGCTGATCGACCCGCAGGGGAACTTCGGGTCCGTCGATGGTGATCCGGCAGGCGCGATGAGGTATTGCGTCACAGGGGACACGATGGCGGTCACAGACAAAGGATTGGTCCGGATCGACCGCCTGTCCTCCCCAGGGCAAGAAGACATCACAATAAGGGTGCTTTCGCGGGAGGGGCGGGTGCATTCCGCCAGTAAGTGGTTTGACTGCGGCGCGTTCCCGACCCTGCGCGTACGCACGAGGCATGGGTATGAGGTAACAGGCACGACTAACCACCCACTCCTGACATGTGTGGCCGACGCCGAAAGGCGCACGACACTCGTCTGGAAGACCCTGGCGCAAATCCGGGCGGGTGACTGGGTCGTGATGGACAGAAGCGAGGCGCTCTGGCCCGACGAACCCGTGGATCTGCGGCCTTACCATCCGGTGGTTCCGGCTGGCTCTAGAGTGGAACAGCACGAACTCCCTGTGCGTCTCACGACAGACCTTGCCGTTCTTCTGGGCGCGCTGCTTGCCGAGGGAACCTTCCGGAAGCAAGCGGTCGAGTTTACGAACACCGTTGGCGATTTTGCGGAGGCATTCCGGGCAACGTGGCGCCGCGTCTTCCCGTCCTGCCGCCTGCATGAGTTCCTTCGGGAGCCGACGAGTTACGGGAAGAAGCCGTTCTGGCAGATGCAGGTAGTCAGTGGGCAAGTCATTGCCTTCCTGAGGGCGTTGGGGCTGAGCGGGAAATCGGCTGAGCGGGAGATCCCGGAAGTGATCCTGAGGTCACCGCAAACCGTGGTGGCGGCTTTCTTGCGGGGCTTGTTTGAGGGAGACGGTGCGGTCGAGCGGTCCGGTCGCAGCCTGTTGCGCGTGAGCCTCTCGGCGAAAAACCGGAAGTGTCTGCGGCAGGTGCAGACGGTGCTGCTACGCTTTGGGATCGTCTGCGCTATCAACGAGGAGCGTGAGCGCGGGACCTTCCGGCTGTTGATCGTTGGTAAGGACAACCTGGAGCGGTTTGCGGAGAAGATCGGCTTCTTGTCTGAAGCCAAGCGGCAGGCGCTGCGCTGCGTGCTGGCCGCCCACACGGGGAAAGGGTTCTCGCAGACCGACTTTGTGCCGTACGTCGCGGGATTCGTCCGGCGGCACGCGGCGCGCGGTCAGCGGGAGTGGCTGGCCAAGCACAATTTCGACCGCCCGGCACGCCTGGTACAGGCACCGCCACGGCTGGTGCAGGTCCTGCCGGAGGTTGAGGTCGCGCGGATCGAGCAGATTGTGCGCGCCGGGTACCTCTTTGAAGAAGTGGTCGGCGTCGAGAACGCTGGCGAGCAGCCAGTGTACTCGGTGCGCGTCGACAGCGATTGCCACTCATTTGTGGCGAACGGCTTCGTCAACCACAACACCGAGGCCCGGCTCTCCCGCCTGGCGATGGAGATGCTGGCGGACATCGACAAAGAGACGGTGGACTTCGTCCCCAACTTCGACGAGTCGATGCGCGAGCCGGTCGCCCTGCCGGCGCGCATCCCCAGCCTGCTGATGAACGGGGCCAGCGGCATCGCCGTGGGCATGGCGACGAACATTCCGCCGCACAACCTGGGGGAGATCGTGGACGGGCTGGTGGCGTTGATCGACACCCCTGAGCTGCCGGCGGAGGATTTGCTGAAGATCGTCAAGGGTCCGGATTTCCCCACCGGCGGGCTGATCCTGGGGCGCGACGGGATCAAGCAGGCCTACACCACCGGCCGCGGCAGCATGACCGTGCGGGCGAAGGTGGAGATCGAAGAGCTCCGCGGCGGGAAGACGGCGATCATCGTCACCGAGTTGCCCTTCATGGTGAACAAGGCGGCGCTGATCCAGCGCATCGCCGACCTGGTGCGGCAGCGCAAACTGAACGGCGTCACCGACCTGCGGGACGAGTCCGACCGCCGGGGGATGCGCATCGTCATGGAACTGCGGCGCGACGTCAACCCCCAGATCGTGCGCAACCAGCTCTTCAAGCACACGCAGCTGCAGACCACCTTCGGCGCCATCATGCTGGCCCTGGTGGACGGCGTACCGAAGGTCCTCACACTGAGGGCCTTGCTCGAGCATTACCTGGCGCACCGGCGCGTCGTGGTCATCCGCCGCACCCGCTTCGACCTGGCGAAGGCGGAGCAGCGGGCGCACATCCTGGAGGGCCTGAAGACCGCCCTGAAGTTCCTCGACGAAGTCATCGCCCTGATCCGCAAAGCTAAGGACGTGGACGCGGCGCGGACCGGCCTGATGAAGCAGTTCAAGCTCTCCGAGGTGCAGGCCAACGCCATTCTCGACCTGCGGTTGCAGCGCCTCACCGCCCTGGAGCGGGAGAAGGTGGAGGAGGAGTACAAGGCCCTCCTCAAGGACATCGCCCGCTACAAGGAGATGCTGGCCGACGCCGAGTCCCCGCGGCCGCGGCTGATCATGGCCTCTGTCCGCGACGAGCTGCAACAGATCAGGGAGCGCTACGCCGATGCGCGGCGCACGAAGATCGTCAGCCGGGAGGCGGAGACGTTCGAGGCAGAGGACCTCATCCCTGACGTCGACGTCGTCATCACGCTCACGCGCAACAACTACGTCAAACGCCTGCTGCTGGAGAGCTACCGCCTGCAGCGGCGCGGCGGCAAGGGCGTGGTCGGCGCGACCCCCAAGGAGGAGGACGTGGTGCAGCACTTGATCGTTACCACCAACCACGCCTTTCTCCTGTTCTTTACCAACAAGGGGAAGGTGTACCGGATCAAGGCCCACGAGGTTCCCGAGGCCGGGCGGACCGCGCGCGGGCTGGCTCTGGTCAACCTCATTACCGTCGCGCAGGGGGAGCACGTCACCGCAATTATCCCGCTGCGCTCGTTTGAAGAGGACGGGTACCTCTTCATGGCCACGCGCCGCGGCTACGTGAAGAAGACCGGCTTGATGGAATTCATCAACGCCAAACGCGCCGGGATCTTCGCCATCACCTTCGAGGGCGCGGACGAACTGGTCGGCGTCCGCTTCATCCAGGCGGACACGGAGGTCGTCCTGGCCACCCGGGTGGGGCGGGCGATCCGCTTCCAGGCCGGCCAGGTGCGGGAGATGGGGCGCACCGCGCGCGGCGTGAAGGGGATCCGGGCGCGCTCCGGGGACGGGGTCGTGGGGCTCGCCGACACGCGGGAAGGCGAGGCACTGCTGACGCTGACGGAGCACGGCTTCGGGAAGCGGACGCGGTTCGCCCAGTATCCGCTGAAGCACCGCGGCGGCATGGGCGTGATCACCCTCAAGGTGACGGCGCGCACGGGGCCGGTGGCGGCCGTGCGGCCCGTGAACGCGGACGACGAGATCCTCATCATCTCCAGCCGGGGCGAGGTGCTGCGCACGCCGGTCAAGGACATTCCGCTGATGGGCCGCGCGGCGCAGGGGGTGCACGTCAAGAAACTCGCGGCGGGCGACCGCCTGGCGGCGGTGGCCACGATCAGCAAGGAGGAGTAGGGCGCGGCATGTGGGGCCGCTGGCTGCGGGCGCTGGCCGTTCTCTCCGGCACCGTGCTGATCCACGAACTGGCGCACGCGCTGGTGGCGTGGCGCGTCGGCGGCCGCGTGCAGGAGATCGCGGTGGGCTTCGGGCCGCGGCTGCTGGCGCGGCGCATCAACGGCACCACCCTCAGCCTGCGGCCACTGCTCGTGGGCGGCTTCGCCGCCATCGACGTGGAGGACCTCCCGCCGGAGCGGCGCGTGCCGGTGCTGCTGGCCGGCCCCTTCGCCAACCTACTGCTGGGCCTGCTGCTGCTGCCGCCGCGGGTTACCCCGGAAACGGTGAACAGCCTGGGCGGCCCGCGCCCGCCGCGCGTGCAGCTCTCCGGCGTGGTCGGCGCCACGGCGATGCTGCTGCGGGCCGCCCATCCTGCCGCGCTGCGCTTTCTGGCGGCGCAGATTAACCTCAGCGTGGGGCTGGCCAACCTGCTGCCGCTGATGCCGCTTGACGGTGGCCATCTGGCGCTGGCGAAAATGGAGGCAAAGGGTGTTTCGGCGGCGGGGCGGAATTTCTACCGGCACGCCACCGCGCTGGTGTTCTTCTGGTTGCTGCTGCAGGTGCTGGCCAGCGACCTCCGCCGTCTCCGACCCGCCGCGAGTTAACCCGGCCGCAGGCCGGGGGCGCCGGCGGAATCCGGGCGCGGGGGGCCGGGTTTCTCTTCCGTATGCGCGTACAGACACTGCCGCTTTCTAGCCACCGGGCCGCGCTCGATCCCCTCGCGGCGCTGCCTGCGGAGTGGGACGCGTGGGCGGAGGAACCGGCGCATCAGGTGCTGGTGGAAGAGGACGGCACGGTGATCGGTGCGCTGCATGTCGCCCTGGTGAGCGCGACGGAGGCCTGGCTGGAGGGGCTGCGCGTGCGGGCCGACCGCCAGGGGGCCGGTATCGGCCGCCGGCTGGTGGCGGAGGGAGAAGCGCTGGCGAAGCGGTTCGGTGCCGCGACCGCGCGCACCGCCATCCCCGCCCACGAATACGCGGCGCAGGCGGTGGCGGAGCGGGCGGGCTTTCGCCCCTTCGCCCGGGCGATCGTCCAGGAGATGGCGATCGCGGAAGGCCCGATCGACGTGCCCTACGATGCCCTGGTGCGGGACGCGGACGCGAGTGACGTGGCGGCGATCACCGCGTGGCTGCGCGCGGGAGAGACGCTGCACGCCTGGCAGAACCTGGTGCCGCTGGGCTGGCGGTTTCGCACGCTGCTGCCGCCGTTGGTCCAGGGCCTGGTGAAAGATCGCCGCGTGCTGCGGGCGGGGGAATCGGTGGAGGGTGTGGCCTTCTTCACTGTGCGCGGCACTACGGTGGTGATCGCACTGTTGGACGGAAGCGCGACGGTGATACCGGCTCTCGTCGGCGCGGTCGCCGCCCGCGGGCGGGAGCGCGGCGCGCGGCGGGTGGTGCTCTTCGCGCCGGATGAGCAGTCTTTGCGGGGTGTCCGCATGGAGCGCCGGGCCCACTCGTGGTGTCCCGACGGGATGGTCGTGGTGGAGAAATCCCTCTGAGGGCAAACGGGATTCCGCGATGGCCGAAACGCGCTGCGATATTCACACGCTCATCGGCGACATCGTGGTCCTGGCGGACAGCGCGGTGCTGCTGGTGAAGGACGCCGCTGAAGATCGCGGCTGGCGGCTGCCCGGGGGCCCGTTGCGCCACGGCGAGCATCCGGAGGCCGCGGCGCGGCGCCTGCTCAAGGAGCAGACCGGGGTGGAGCCGGAATACGTGGAGCTGATGGAAGTTGAATCGGTGCCCGGCACCAACTGGCATCTCTACTTCCACTTCCGCACCGACCTGGACCGGCGCCCGGAGCCGGGGCCGATGATCGGCGACCTGCGCCTCTTTCAACTAGAACACCTGCCGGCGACGCAGCTCGGGACCTGGGAACGCGACGTGATCTACCGGGTGGTGAGCAAATGAGCGGCGGGGACGGCGGCCTGCTCTATCTGGACGACGCCTACGCCGCGGAGGTGGAGACCGCGGTCGTCGAGGCCGCCGGGAACGCCCTGGTGCTGCGGGAGACGCTCTTTTACCCCGGAAGCGGCGGGCTGCCGCCGGACCGGGGGTGGGTGCGCTGGCCCGGCGGCGAAGTCGCCGTGGTCGGGCACCGCCGCGAGGGAGACCGCCTCTGGCACGAGGTCGACGGGGCGCCGCCGCCCGCGGGCGCGCCGGTAACTGCCGTGCTGGACTGGCCCCACCGGTACGGCGTGATGCGCCACCACACCGCGGTGCACGTATTAAGCGGCGTCGTCTACCATCTCTTCGGCGCGACGGTCACCGGCGGGCAAATCTATTCCGACCGGGCGCGGATGGACTTCGCGCTGGAAGACCTCAACCCCGAGCGCGTGGCGGCGATTGAACGCGAGGCGAACCGGGTGATCCAGGAGGGGCGCGACATCCTGGTTCGTTTCGTCAGCCGCGAGGAGTTCGAGCGGCACGACTTGGTGCGCACGGCGAAGAACCTGGTGCCGGCGCACCTGACGACGATCCGCGTGGTGGAGATCGCGGGGTTCGACGCCCAGGCCGACGGCGGCACGCACGTGCGCACCACCCGTGAGATCGGCACGCTGCGCGTGGTGAAGACGGAGAACAAAGGGAAGATCAACCGGAGGCTGGAGATCGCCCTCAGCGCGTAGCGGGGCGCAACCGGAGGACGCGGTGGACCCAGAGGTGGCTGTGATTCACGAAGTGATCGAAGATCTGCGGGGGCAACTCGTCAAAGTGGTGGAGCAACTGGACGACGCGGACATCAACCGGACCTTTCCGGGGCTGCAGAACACGATCGGTATCCTCCTGCGCCACATGGCCGCCGCGGAGAATTTCTGGATCAGCGGCGTGGCCGGCGGCGGGTCGCGGGAACGCAACCGCGATGCGGAGTTTGGGCGCGAGCCCCTGGCGAAGCAGGGGCTGGTGCGGACACTGCGGGAGGCGCAGGCGGCCACCGATCGGGTGTTGACGGGCCTCCGCGCGGCGGAGCTGCAGGCCCCGGTGCAGGTTGAGCGGGCGCGGGGGACGCTGCAGACCACAAAGGCGTTCGCCCTGCTGCACGCGCTGCAGCACCTGGCCTACCATTTGGGACAGATCCGCCTGATGGCGGCGATGGCGCGCCATGCCCGTGAGAAGGCGTCCGCCTAAGCCGAAGACCTCCGGCACCGCCGGCCTGCGCTGGGAACAGGCACCGGACATTCGGCGGCG
>Ga0209320_10001699_pt1 | contig 11344 bp, 10 predicted proteins | sample Rifsed13ft4_FD_184008 | JGI IMG/M metagenome (GOLD analysis project Ga0209320, IMG submission 184008) | Soil microbial communities from Rifle, Colorado, USA - sediment 13ft 4 (version 2) | ecosystem: Environmental > Terrestrial > Deep subsurface > Rock core/Sediment | place: Rifle, Colorado... | reverse complement strand
CGGCGCTCATCTATGAGCAACCGGATCTCGGCACGGCAGTGCTCGTCCTCGCGGCCGGCGGCCTGACCATACTGCTCGCCGGCATCAGCCTGCGCATGATCGCACTCGTGCTCGCGCTCGCGGCCGCCGCCACGCCCGCGATCTGGCCGTTCCTGCACGACTATCAGCGGACGCGCGTGCTCACGTTTCTGAACCCGGAGACCGATCCGCTCGGCGCCGGCTACAACATCATTCAATCGAAGATAGCGATCGGGTCCGGCCACCTGTTCGGCAAGGGTTGGCTCAACGGCACGCAGGCACATCTCGAGTTTCTGCCCGAACGCTCGACGGACTTCATTTTCGCGGTCATGGCGGAAGAGTTCGGCCTGTTGGGCCTCGTGCTCCTTCTGACGCTGTACCTCGTCCTCGTCGGGCGCGGCCTCTACATTGCGAGTCAGGCGCAGGATACGTTCACGCGGCTACTGGCGGGCAGCATCAGTCTCACGCTGTTCTTTTATGTGTTCGTCAACGCCGGCATGGTGTCGGGACTGCTGCCCATCGTCGGCGTGCCGCTGCCGCTCGTGAGCGCGGGCGGAACGTCGATGGTGACTCTCATGGCCGGTTTCGGCATGCTCGCTGCGATCAGTGGTAATAGGAAGCTGCTGGCGGCATGAGGATCTTGCGCAAATCTCTGGCAGCGCTCGCGTCGGCATCGTGCGTGCAGCTTGCCACGGCGCAAGACCTCGCGGTCGATACCGAAGCCGTCGCGGCGGCACGCGCCACTTTCGTCGAGCGCATGGTATCGACGCATGGATTCGACCGCACCGAGATCACTGCAACGCTCGCGGATGCGAAGATCGATAGCGACGTCTTGCAGGCGATCTCGAGGCCCGCGGAGCGCATCGTGCCATGGTACGAGTACCGCAACATTTTCTTGACGCCGGCGCGCATCGAGGCCGGCGTCGCCTTCTGGCGCGACAACGAGGGCGTAGTTGAGGCGACGGCACGCCGCCATGACGTCGAGCCCGAGCTGCTGCTGGCCATCGTCGGCGTTGAGAGCCTGTTCGGTCAGCGCATGGGCAAATACCGTGTGCTCGACGCGTTGAGCACGCTTGCGTTCGCCTATCCGCCGCGCGCGCGTTTCTTCGGCTCGGAGCTCGAAGCCTTCTTACTCATGAGCCGGGAAGAAGGCCCGCAAGTGCTCGAGGCGCTCGGCTCGTACGCGGGCGCCATGGGCGCCGGGCAGTTCATTCCCTCGAGCTTCCGCGCTTACGCGGTCGACGCCGACGGCGATGGAATTCGCGATCTTTGGGCGGACTGGGAGGATATCCTGGCGAGCGTTGCGAACTATTTCGACGCGCACGGCTGGCGAGCCGGGGAGCCGATCGTCGCCGCGGCCGAGAAGGCCGCGAGCTGGTCCGGTCCCGAGCCCGGGCAGGAAGTGAATCTCAACGAGACGGTGGCTTCCTTGAGCGAGCAGGGATATTTGTTTGCGACCGATTTGCCGCCGGCTTCGCCGGCCATGGTGTTCGCGCTCGAGCGCGACGCAGGCTCGACCGAGTACTGGGTCGGGTTCCACAATTTCCGCGTGATTACCCGCTACAACCGCAGCGTCAAGTATGCGTTGGCGGCGCACCAATTGAGCCTCGCGATTCGCGAGGGCTTTACCGCTGCCGCGCCGAGCGTTCTGCAATGAGGCGCGACGGCACGGCAAAGCTCCATACGTTCGCGCTCGTTGCGGCGCTGACCGCGTTGCTTGCCGGTTGCGCACCCTATCGCGCCGAAGTGCCGTCCGGCCCCGATTCGAGCCGAACGGTCATCGACGCGCCGCGCAGCCCACGCGGCAACCCGCCGTTCTACGAGGTCTTCGGCAGGCGCTACCACGTGCTCCAATCGAGTGACGGTTATCACGAGCGCGGGGTTGCATCCTGGTATGGGCGTGACTTCCACGGCAAACCGACTTCGGGCGGTGAGCCTTACGACATGCACGCCATGACGGCGGCGCACAAGACGTTGCCGATCCCCACGTGGGTCGAGGTGACGAACTTGAGCAACGGCAAGAGGGTCACCGTCAGGGTCAATGACCGCGGTCCCTTTGTCGACAATCGCCTCATCGACCTTTCTTACCAAGCGGCTCTCGAGCTCGACATGATTCGCACCGGGACGTCGCGCGTGCAAGTGCGCGCGCTCGGCGCTCCCAACCTGCCGCCCGTGACGACGACGGCCGACGCCGAGCCGCGCCGGGCGGCGTTCTCGATCTTGAGCGAGGCTGAGGCCGACGCGCCGCGTCCCGGCGATCGGCCGCTGCAGCAGCTCTACGTTCAGGTCGGCGCGTTCGCGGAGCGCGATAACGCGGCCAAGCTCGTAGCGCGACTGAAGCTCGGCGGAATCGACAACTGCTTCGTCGTCTCATCGGGCGCCGGCCGCGACGCCCTGCACCGCGTGCGCGTCGGTCCGCTCACCGATGCCCAAGAATTCGATCGCGTCAACGTCGATCTGCGCGCTCTCGGGTTGAACGACTCGCGGCTCGTCGTGGAAAACTGATCTCAAGGGCAACGGTAATGCGACAGGTATGGGTGTTGCTCGGGCTGCTCCTCGCGACGGCGGGTCACGCAGAGAGCTTGCCCGTACCGGCCCCGCCGCAAATCGCCGCCAAGAGCCTGTATCTCATGGATTCTTCGAGCGGCAAGGTGCTTGCCGAAGCGGATGCCCGCGTTCCTTTGGCGCCCGCGAGCCTCACCAAGCTCATGACGGCGTATGCCGTCTTCGAGGCGCTCTCCGCCGGTGGCATCACGCTCGACGATGAAGTTCGAGTCAGCGAAAGGGCATGGCGGGCGCCGGGCTCGCGCATGTTCATCGAGGTCGACACGAAGGTTCGCGTCGAAGATCTCGTGCGCGGCATGATCATTCAATCCGGAAACGACGCGAGCATCGCCCTTGCCGAGCACGTCGCCGGCTCCGTGGAAGCGTTCGTTGCGCTCATGAATAAGCACGCCGAGGCTCTCGGCATGACCGACACGGCCTATGGTAATCCGACGGGGCTGTCCGGCGCGGGTCACTTGAGCTCCGCGCGCGATTCCGCAATCCTCGCGCAAGCGATCATCGAGGAGTTTGCCGGGTATTACGCTTGGTATGGCGAGCGCGAGTTCACCTATAACGGCATCACCCAGCACAACCGCAATGCGCTGTTGTGGCGTGACGAGAGCGTGGACGGGCTGAAGACCGGTCATACGAACGCGGCCGGATACTGCCTGGTGAGCTCCGCCGAGCGGTTGGGAATGCGCCTCATTGCCGTCGTCATGGGCATGACGAACCCGGATGCACGTACCGCCGCAAGCCAAGCGCTGCTCGATTACGGGTTTCAGTTTTTCGAGACCCACAAGATCTATGCACGGGGGCAGCAGGTCACTCAAGCACGCGTGTGGAAAGGGGAGCCGCACACGGTGGCGCTGGGTTTGAGCGATGATCTTTACGTCACGATTCCGCGCGGCCGCTATCAGGATCTCGGCGGTACGATGGAGCTCATCGCGGATCTCGTGGCTCCGCTCGGCGTGTCGGCGCAAGTCGGCGCGGTACACATATCGTTTCGCGGCGAGGACTTGGCCGTTCTGCCGCTCGTCTCGCTGCACGCCGTTGCGGAAGCGCCGCTGTGGACCCGCATCGCCGACGAGCTCAAGCTGTGGCTCGAGTGATGGGTGCCGACTCCGACGACGGTTTTCCCCGCAATCAACCGATCAAAGTTCTCGGACGGAATGCGCCCGAATTTCGCGAATCCGCGCTCGCGATCGTGCGTGCACACTGGCCGGATGCGGCCGACTACACGGTCGCCGAAAGGCTCAGTAGCGGCGGCGCGTACTTGAGCCTCACGATCACGGTGCGCGTGGCAAGCCGTGCGCAAGCCGATGCCGTCTATCGGGAGCTTTCGGCGCATCAACAAATTCTCATGGTGCTGTGAGCGAAATCGTCGTCCGCGATCTCGGCGTGCGCGCGATGCCCGAAGTCTGGGCCGAGATGCAGCGCTTCACCGAAGAGCGCGGCGCAGGAACCGCCGACCAAATCTGGTTCGTCGAGCATCCTCCCGTATTCACGCTGGGTTTGAACGCCGATCGCGCGCACCTGCTCGATCCAGGCGACATACCCGTAGTGCAGACCGATCGCGGCGGCCAAGTCACGTATCACGGCCCCGGTCAGCTCGTCGCCTATGTGCTCGTCGAGCTAAAACGGCGCGGCTTCAACGTGCGCAGTCTCGTGCAGGCGCTCGAGTCGGCGGTCATCGATGCGGCGGCGGGCTTTGGAGTCGAAGCTTACGCGCGTCGCGACGCGCCCGGCGTTTACGTCGGGGGGCGCAAGCTCGCGGCGATCGGCCTGCGGGTGCGCCGCGGGTGCTCGTATCACGGCCTCGCCGTCAACGTGAACATGGATCTCGAGCCGTTTGCGCGGATCCATCCGTGCGGATTCGCGGACCTCGAGGTTACGCAGCTCAAGGATTTGTGCGGTCTCGATACGCCGGCGCAGTTTCGCGCGGCCTTCGCGCCGCGCCTGCTCGTTAGACTCGACCGAGACTAGAGAGAATATTGCCGTAGGTGAACGCGAAGCCTACGACCAGCCAGACTAGCCACACAAAGCGCGTGAGCTCGGGCATCCAGTGCCGGTGAGTCAACCAGTAGATGCCCGCGGGTACGGCGCAGACGAGCGCTGTGACCGTCAACATGAACGTCGATTGGGTCGCTACCGCGACCGCCGGTATGTCGCTGAGCTCGCTGCCGCGTAGCATGGCATTCGCCGTCGCGAGCACGATGCTGGCGCCGATCAATGCGCTCCACTGCATGAGACCGAGCCAGGGAGTCTGCGGGACGACGCGTTCGTCGCGTGCCTCTTTGGAGCTCAAGTAGATCGATGTCGCGTTGACGAACCCGCGCTTCGTCGACACGGAGTAGTACGCGACGTAGGCGAGCAGCGCGCCGATTCCGGCGAGCGTCAACCATTGCGCGATGGGAATCTGATGCCCCAGGGCGGCGGTGATCCCGATAGTCACGCCGGCACCGACGTTTGCGGACCCGCCGAGCGCGATGAGCCATGGTTCCTGCTCGTAATAGACCCACACATGCAGCATCGTGAGGGCGAGAATATGCGGCAGCGTCGCATATTGCAGCGTGACGAGGCCGCGCGGAGCGAGCTCGTTCTCGAGCACGGTGGCTAGACTCAAGCTCACCAACACCATGATCACGTACAAGGCGTAATGCTTGGCCGCCCGATTCGGCGAGACCACGAGCCACGAGCGCGAGCCGATGAAGCACGCGACGCCCGCGACGAGATTGCCGAGGAACAGCAGATAAGCGGCGCCGAGCGCGGCGAGCGTGATGCCGCGGTCTACGAAAAACTCTGTGAATCCATCGAGCATCTGTACGCGTGCGAGCGCGAGCCTGCGACCGGCCGACGGCTACTTTTCGACGACCGACTGGTACGCGTCCGGAGCCTCGGTTGAGAGGAACTCGTATTTCTTCTTCCAGTGCGTGACCGATTCCTTGAGTTTCGCGATTTCCGCGTCCTTGTCCTTGACCGTCGACATGAGGCGCGTAATCGAGCCGTCGCGCTCTTTGAGCTTGTCGGTAATGTCGCTCTGCTTGGCGCCGCCTGATCCCGCGCTCTCGCTTTGGCGCGCCAGCGTCTCACGCAGCTGGGCGATCTCGCGCTGTAGCGTGTCGATGAGGCCCTTGTCTTTCTCCTCGATGGCCTTGAGGCGCATCGTTTCTCCCTCGCTGCCGCGCAACTTCGCGAGCTTACGTTGCTGCTCGTCGGCGTCCGCTTCGAGGCGCGCGATGATGTCGTTCTTGGCTTCGAGCTCCTTGCGCAGGCCATCGAGCTCGGACGAGAGGTCGTTGCGAGCGAGCTGGATGGTTTTAGCGGCCTTGAGGTCGTTCTCCAGCGTTTGAATGATGTCCACTTGCGTGTTGAGCCGCGTCTCGAGCGTCGTGATCTTCGCACGGGCGGTCTGCAGCTCTTCGTTGACGAGGGTCGCGCCTTGCCGCTTCGCGATCGTCTCTTCCGCCTCGCTGAGCTCGGCGGTCAGCTTGTCGACGCGGGCCAGCAGCTTTTGCTGATTCGCCTCCGATGTCGCCTTGTACGTTCGCAACCCGTCGAGCCCCGCCTTGAGAGCGGAATTCGCCTTGCTTTTCGCGCGCAGCGTGGCAATCAGCGCGTTGATCAGGCCTTTACGGCGGCGCACAAGTCGCTCGAAGTGCTGCGCCTTGCCGAGTTGCCACGTCGCTTCCTCGTAGCGCTCGTCGACTTCCTCGATTTTCTCTTCGAGCCGCGTCAGCGCTTCCTTGCGCTCGTTCGCTACCTCGCTGAGATTTGCCGTGCATTCCTTCTCTTCCATGAGCTCGGATTCGAGTCCGGCAATCTGCTCGCGGACCTCGTTCTGCGCTTGCTCGAGGACGGCGCGTTCGCGCTCGACGGCGGCGTATTTGGCCTGCTGGTCGCGAATCGTCACTTCCTTCTGCCCGAGCTCGCGGCGCAAGGATTCTAGGTTGGCGCGGTGCTCGTTTTGGAGCGCATCGCTGCGCTTGCGCAGATCCGCGAGCTCGGCCTGCAAACGTTGCATGGCGGCGCGCATTTGCTCGAGCTCGCGCTCGCGCGCGTCGGCGGTTGCGCGCAATCGTTGCGCGTCGTTCTCGCGACTGCCGGCTTCAGCCCGGGCTCGCTCACATTCCGTCGAAAGGGCCTGGATGCGGCGGTCGCGGTCGGCGATCTCGCGGGCGCTCTTCTCGAGGCTCGCGTGCGCCGTGTGTTCTTGCTCGCCCTTCTGGCGGAGCTCTGCGCGCGTTTTTTCGAGCTCCGCGGAGAGCTCTACGAGTCGGGCCTCGCGCTCGCGCAAGGCGCTTGTCGCCTTGTGGGCGGCGGCCTCGACGTCACGAGCTGTCTTGCGATTCTCGTCGACCTCACCGCGGGACCGCTCGAGCTCACGGCGCACGCGCTCGAGCTCTGTCGAGAGCGTGTTGAGCTCGGTCGCCACGGCGGCGCGGGCCCGCTCCGAATCGGCAAGCGCCGTCTCGAGGCCCGCCACCTGCTTGCGCATTGCAGCGCCGGCGGTGTCGGGTTGCCTCGCTTCCGGCTGCGCGCGGGATGCGGGGATGTCGGCGAGGCGGGCCTCGAGCTCCTTGAGCTCGGACGTCTGCGCGTCGAGTTGTCGGCGCAAGGCGCTCGCTTCCTCTCGCGCCACCTCGAGCGCGCCGACGAGATCGCTCTCGGCGCCGGTCGGTGCCTCGAAACTGAAACCCTCGACGCCCGCGGTACGGGACTCGAGCTCCTGCTTTAGGCTTGCGATGCGCTGCTTGTACTCGCGAGTCTCGGCGTCGAAATGTTCGGCGCGTTGGCGCCAGAAGTTGACTTCCTTCTTGGCGACCTTATCGGGGCCGGACTCTGCGACCTCGATCTTTTTCTTGAGCTGCTGGACCCGCACGCGCTCGTTCTCGAGCAGCTCCTCGAGATTCCCGGCCTTGTGCTGCCAGCTTTGGCACTCGGCTTCTACGCTTTCCAGACGATGTGCGAGGACGTCGAGTCTCTCCTCGATGCGGGTTTTCGGCTCGCGTTTGCGCTTGAGCTCCGCGTCGAGCTCCGTGGCCCGCGATTCCGATTCACGCAGCGCGTCTTGCAGCAGCGTAAATGCCTTTTGGGCTAACTCCCTGGGGCTCGCCATGCTCGCTCGTTGTCCGACGTCGGTAGCATTGAGATCGGCAGAGGTTAGCGGCTTTAGCCGCGCCGAACCTGGACCTCAGTCACGTTTTGACATAAACGATCTGGCATACTGCCCCGCACCAACGGTGGGGGGTTCCTTGCGGATATCCGAGACTCTGGCAAAGCGCCTGCTGCAAGGCGACATTGCGCTGGCCAAGCAAATCGCGTCGGCGCCCATCGTCCCCCGGCGCGACAACTTTGTCGAGCGCCCGTGGGGCGGGACTGCATTGCGGCGCTTCAAGCGCTGCGAGCTGCCCGACCAAGGGGGCACCACGACCGTCACCGTCGGCGAGGCATTCGAAATCGCCGCCTTCGATACGGACCGCGAGGCCGCTCGATACCCGAGCCGGCTCCGCTTCGACGACGGCTCCGAGCTCACGCTCCCGGAGTTGCTCGCGCGGCACGGCGAGGTGATCTTGGGGCGGAGCTTTGTCGCGCGACACGGCGCGTGCTTTCCGTTGCTGCCTAAGACTCTCGATATTCGCGAGTTGCTGTCCGTTCAAGCGCACAGTCCCGGCGACACCGAGCTTTACGTCATCATCGATGCCGAGCCCGGCGCCACGATCAGGCTCGGGTTCAGCGCCGATGTCGACGGTGGGAAGCTCAGCGACGAGCTTGCGCTCGGATTGCGCCGCCAGCGGGAGTTGTTGGAGAGCCTGTTGCCACAGACCGATCAGCATCGGTTGCAAGCGGTCTTGAAGGCCTGGTTCGCCGATCGCGGCGCCGGAATGGCCGGCGTTGAAGCCGACCTCTATCCGCTTCTCGGCGACGGGGACCCGTGGCCGCCGGTCGCGGATTTGCTCGGCGAGCTCAAAGCGCTGTTTTGGCGCGTGCTCGACGCGCTCAACACGGTTCCGGTCGCGGCCGGGCAAATCATCCACAATGCGACGCCGCGCCGTCTGCTCGCGGGCTCGAGCCGGCTGCCGTCGGCGGAGGTTCACGCGCTCGGCAATCCCGAACGCCGCGAGATACTCGCGCTCGAGGTGCGCCGGCCCGGACCCACGTTTCGCGCCTGGGACAACGTGCGGTTCCCGGTACGCGAGGTCGACGTCGATACCGCGATCGCGGCGTTGAATCTGCGCCGCACTTCGGCCGCTGATTTCGTCGTCGAGCCGCGCGCCGTTCCGGGGCGGACCGGCGTTTATTGCTCGGTCGACTCGCCCGTATTTCGCGTCGAGCACTTGCGCCCGCACGCACAAGCCTCCGTCGCCGTGCCTGCCGAGGCGCCCCACAGCCTGCATGTGTTGGCGGGCGACGTCGCCGTCGTCGGCGCCGACGGGCACCTCCTGGGCAATCTCGCGCGCGGGGATTCCGCGCTCGTTCCGATCGGCGTCGGCGGCTATGCCGTGCACACCGACACGAGCGCCGACATCGTCAAGGCGAGCCTGCCGCCTTTGCTATAGTCGGCCGGAGCTACACGGACGCTGTTGCATGTATTCCGACGCCCAAGCTTCAGGCGTGCTCATCGTCGACCTCGACGCGCTCGCCCGCAATTACGCCGCGCTGCGCCGCGCGGCCGCGCCGGCCGACTGCGGTGCCGTGGTCAAGGCGAATGCCTACGGCTTAGGTCTAAGCCCGGTCGCGCGCCGCCTGCTGCATGAGGGCTGCCGCAATTTTTTCGTCGCGACGCTCGCGGAAGGCCTCGAGCTTCGTGAGCTTGCGCCGCGGGCGCGCATATTCGTGCTCGAGGGCGTCGTCGCGGGCGCCGAGCCCGAGCTCGCGGGCGCCGCGCTCGTGCCCGTGCTGAACTCGCTCGAGCAAGTCGAACGTTGGTCGGAAGCCGGCGGACCGGCTGCGTTACATCTCGACACGGGCATGACGCGTCTCGGCCTCAGTGCCGCCGACGTGGCGACGCTCGCGCGCGACGCCAAGCGGCTGCGCAACATCGAGATCGAATGCGTTATGACGCATTTGGCGTGCGCCGACGAGCCCGAGCACAGCCGGAACGCGGACCAACTCGCGGCGTTCGATCGGCTCCGGAGCGTTTGGCCGCAAGCGAAAACCTCGATCGGCAATTCCGCGGGCGCGTTTTTGAGCGAAGCGCATCGCGGCGATCTCGTGCGGGCCGGCATTGCATTGTACGGAGGCAATCCGTTCATCGCAGAACCCTCTCCCGTCGAGGAGGTCGTCGCGCTCAAGGCGCGCATCCTGCAAGTGCGCACGCTCGAGGAACCCGCCACGATCGGTTACGGGGCGACCTACGCGGCGGAGCCGCCCGCACGCATTGCGGTCGTCGGCATCGGCTATGCGGACGGCTACCCGCGCAGCCTCGGCAATTCGGGTATCGCGAGCGTCGGCGGCGTGCGCGTGCCGGTCGTGGGCCGAGTCTCGATGGATCTCGCCTGTCTCGATGTGTCGGCGGTTCCCGCCGGGCGCGTTCGGGAAGGCATGTTCGTGGATTTGATCGGCGGGGGCATTGGGCTCGACGAAGTGGCCGCAGCGGCCGGCACGATCAGCTATGAGATCTTGACCCGCTTCGGAGCGCGCCTCAAGCGCGAGTACCGCGGCGAGGTCGGCGAGGTTTGATTATGCGCGACGTAAAGAACGTTACGAACGTGGACGGCGCGATCGTGCCGACGAGCGAAGCACGCGTTCCCGTCATGGATCGCGGATTTCTGTACGGCGACTCGATCTACGAAGTATTCCGTACCTACCAAGGCGTGCCGCTGTTCTACGAGGAGCATTGGCGCCGTTTCGAGAACTCGGCGCGACTGATTCACTTGAATATCGGCTTCAGCCTCGATGAGGTGACGGAGCAAATCCGCGCCACGATCGCGGCGAGCGGCGCCGCCGAGCTCAAGCTCGATGCCTACGTGCGCTTCATCGTCACGCGCGGCGACGGTCCGATGGACCTCGTGCCGGGCAAGGACTCCCGCAATCGCCTCGTCATCATCGTCAAGGGCATCCCTAAGTGGAAGGAAATCTTGTACTCGCGCGGCATCGACGTCGCCGTGGTCGGCACGCGCCGCAATCCGCGTCATGCGCTCGACCCGAACATCAAGGGCGGCAACTACTTGAACAACGTGCTCGGCGCCATGGAAGCACGCGCGCTGGGCGCCGAGGATTGCCTCATGTTGAACGACGCGGGGCTCGTGACCGAAGCGTCGAACAGCAACGTGTTCTTCGTCATCGACGGCGCACTATTGACGCCGTCGCAGACCGCCGCGAACTTGCGCGGCATCACGAAGGCCGGCGTCCACGAGGCGTGCAAGGCGCACGGCCTCGCGACGCGCGAGACCGAGATTCCGGTCGCCGACGCACGCCGCGCCGACGAATGCTTCTTGACGAGCGCGACGCGCGAGGTCATGCCCGTCCGCACGCTGCGCATGGAGGACGGCGCGGTCAAGGACTTCCCCGAAGGCGGCGGCCCCCTGACGCGCCGCGTCCACGGCTACTACCGCGACTACGTCACGCGCTACGTGCGCGAGCACGCGTCGCTCACTATGTGGTAGCCCGTGTAGGAGCGGCCTCCGCTCGCGATTGGATCTTTTGTAGGAGCGAGCTCCGCTCGCGATTCTTGCTACAATCCCGCGCTCCAAGCCAGTCACCACGCGCCCGTAGTTCAGCTGGATAGAACGCCGGCCTACGAAGCCGGAAGTCGGGAGTTCGAATCTCTCCGGGCGCGCCA
>Ga0209320_10001693_pt1 | contig 11370 bp, 13 predicted proteins | sample Rifsed13ft4_FD_184008 | JGI IMG/M metagenome (GOLD analysis project Ga0209320, IMG submission 184008) | Soil microbial communities from Rifle, Colorado, USA - sediment 13ft 4 (version 2) | ecosystem: Environmental > Terrestrial > Deep subsurface > Rock core/Sediment | place: Rifle, Colorado... | reverse complement strand
GGCGTTGGCGGCTTCCGTAGGGTCGACGTTGTCGTAGCCGACGGCCATGTTGGCGATGACCTTGAGGTCGGCGCAGGACGCGAGCAGCGAGGCGTCGATGCGGTCGGTGAGAAGGGTGAGGGCGGCATCGGCGGTGGACAATCGTTGGGCGAGGACGGCCGGCGGGGGCGGGAGCTCATGGTCCCAGAGATCAACCTCGTGGCCTGCCTTTCGAAGCAGGTCGACGGCGCGCCCGGGTAGCGTGCGCGTCACAAACACTTTAGCCATAGAAGCACAGTGTGGGGATTGCCTGTCAGTAGCGAAAGTAGCGAGCCAAACGTGCTACGTTGATTGAAGGCCACGAGGAGGGTGAGACAGCGCAGGCCGTCTCTGCAGGTATGGCATCGTCAATCGCACAGAAACGGGAAACAGCGAGAGAGAAGCGCTCGCCATCGCAGGACGTGCGCGAGATGGTGGACGCTTCGGCGTTGCGAATTCAGCTGGACCAGGAAGCAGTCGCGCTACTGAGCACTTCCTGGCGGGAGATTCGATCGCAACTGCCAGTACGGATGGACAACCGGAAGCTGCGGATCTTCGAGGGCTACCGCGTCCAGCACAACGGGGCGCGAGGCCCATACAAGGGAGGCATCCGCTTCCACCCGAGCGCCGACCTCGACGAGGTGCGCGCGCTTGCCATGTTGATGACGTACAAGTGCGCGCTGATGGACCTCCCGTTCGGCGGGGCGAAGGGCGGGGTGATGTGCGACCCGAGCCGGATGAGCGAAACGGAACTGAACCGCCTGTCGCGGGCCTACATGCAGCACGTGGGGATGATCCTCGGGGTGAACCGCGATATCCCGGCCCCGGACATGGGCACGAACGCGCAGACGATGGCCTGGATGATGGACGGCTACGGCCAGCGCTACGGCTACACACCGGGCATCGTCACGGGGAAGCCAGTGGAACTCGGGGGCAGTTATGGCCGCGACCAGGCGACCGGCCGCGGCGTCGCCATCTGCATGCGGGACTATGCCCGCGTGACCGGCGAGCGTCCCGAGGATATCCGGGTGGCGGTGCAGGGATACGGGAACGTGGGCTCGTGGACGTGCCGGGTGGCGAGCGAGTACGGCTTCAAGATTGTCGCCGTGAGCGATGTCAAAGGTGGCATACACCGGCCGGAGGGGATCGACATCGCGGCGCTGGACCGCTGGTTCGGCGTCGCGGGCTCGGTGGCGGGATTCGAAGGCGCGGAGCCGATCACCAATGACCACCTGCTGACGCTCGAGTGCGACTACCTGGTACCGGCAGCCATCGGTGAGGTGATCACGGAAGCAAACGCGGAGGATGTGAAGGCGCGGGTTGTGGTGGAGGCGGCCAACCATCCAGTGACGCCCGAGGGGGACCGGATCCTCGCCCGGAGAGGGATCGTGGCCATCCCGGACATCGTCGCGAACGCCGGGGGCGTGACCGTCTCGTACTTCGAGTGGACACAGAACATCCAGCAGTTCCGGTGGTCGCTCGAGCGAGTGAACGCCGAACTGGAGACGCGGATGATGTCAGTTTTCGGCGAGTTGATAGCACGCGCCGGGGCCGACGGGACGCGGCTGCGGGAAGCGGCGTTCGACATTGCGCTGGAGCGAGTGGGGAAGGCGATCCGGCTGCGGGGCTTCGTCTAAACGGGAATGGCAGTCAGCCGCGGGGCGGCGTGCTGACGGCGGAAGAGTGGCGGGCGGGGTCGAAAGCGTCGAAGGCCGTGTTGCCGACAGCGAGGATGCCGCGCTGCGGAATCAAGAAATCGCCGAGCTGAGCTTGAGGCGTGACCGGGCCCGGTTCGGCCGTCTGCCGGTCGCCGACTTTGAGGGACGCGGACCTGACCATCCAGATCTTGCGGGGGTTGGCGATGAAGCTCTGGCGGTTGGGCGCGACGCCGGCCATCGAGAGCCTGCCGGCGCCGAGGAGCGGCCCTGCCATCTTCGCCATGACCCCGAGCAGCCCCGGGCTGCGCCACGCACGTTCCGGGAGAGCCGAGGACATGAGGTTCATCGCCCGGCTGGCAGCGGTGTCTCCGACGACGACGTCGCATGAGAGATCACCCGTCGCCACCTCGATGTGGAGGCGGTCTTCGCCATCCCAGTCGAGCACGATGGGACAAACGACGCTGCGCGCGACTCCGCTTCCGAAGAATCGGGTGCAGGCAAGTTCGGGTGAGACGTCGGCGTAGAAGGTCCACTGTCCGGCCGGATCGCGGTGCCAGACGGAGGTGTAGCCCGGGCCGACCGACGATGCCGGGAAGCGGCGGACGGCGATCACGTCGCCCGAGCGGAAGGGGAGGCCCATGAGGCCCCATCCGCTGAAGCGCTCATCGTCGCCGGGAAGAAGTGTGGCGTGCTGTTCGGCGTCGAGGACGGCGGCGCGGGGCGAGGGCATGCGGGAACCTCCGGGGATGGAGTGGACGTTACGGGGTGGCCGCTGGGACTTCAAGCGTACGATCTGCCTGGGAGCAGACGGTCCCGCTAAAGGGCCCGTGGGTCGCGCCGTGCGTCAACCACTCCCATCGGCGCCCGAGGGGTACACCTCGGAGACTGTCCCGATGTAGAGCCCGTAGTCCATGGGATCGGTAGCTGGCGGCTCAATGCCGAGGGCCGTGAGGGCGACGCAAACCTGGCTGCGATGGTCGTTCCCGTGGTGGATCGCCGCTGCGAGCCGCAGCCCGAGAGGGGCATCACGCGTGTAGCCATCGTCAGGGTCGACTTCTCGCACGATGGCCAGTGGGTCGGGATTCGATTCAAGGATCTCGGCCCAGCCGTCGTCGTTCGCCTCCATCAGTGCGCGCAGCTCACCCAAGTCCATCGCGTCAGTTTTCACGAACGGAACGCGTTCGCCGCTGGCCACGAAGAGCTCGAACGAGTCGGAGTCCACGATGTGGCGGAGCGTCGTAAGGATGGATCCATACGTGCCAGGGATGGGCCTCAAGATGAGCTCGGGCTCGAGGCCCTCGCAGGCGTCGATCAGCCGCACGGTGGCCCAGGTGTGGTGCGCGAACGCGTCGCGCATGACCGAGGTACTCACCCGGCAAGTGTAGCAAACCGTATTCCGGGTGGGACGCGGCTCTCCCAGAACGTCAGCCAGGTTCGTGGGGCGGCCATCGTCAGGAGCCCGGCGGGGCCGCTGTGACCGACAGTCCAGCGGGAGCGACCGGCTCATTGCTCATTCCGGGAGGGTCACGTGCACCACTTCGGTCACGGGGTGCGGAACCCTGGCCCCAATTACTGATTGCGTTGGCCGGCTTTTCACTCTATCATTCGGACGTTCCTGCTATTCGACCGGAACTGGAAGGATTCCACATAGGTTGATCTCAAACGACCTTTGCTTCGCTGAAACCGGAGCTGATGACCGATCGGTAGAAGGAAACAATGTTGAATCTCAAGTTAGTTGCCTCATCTGCAGTGCTTGCGCTAGCCGTTGCGAGCCTGGCGTTCCCTCTCGTGGGCACCAGTGGCACAGCGAAGGCAGGACCAGTCGAGACCCCTAACGGATTGTGTGGCGCTGCAAACATGGTCAACGACGCAGCCTTTCCGCACATGGTCCAAGCGATGACCTACCACACGGCAGCGCAGGGCGACGCCGGTATGTTCACCGCAGTTGGCGCCTCAGCCTGCTGATGGGTTGGCTATCCCGGCGGATGATGAAACTGTTCGACGGTGACATCGCCCGCCATTCGGGATAGGCGCGACTCGCCTTCGGCGAGGGCTTTGGCCTCGCCGGCGGCGGGGACCCTCTTTTTGACCCCCACCAGATTGAATCCGGGCCGCTTCTCAATTCCGCCTTACGTCAACTGTTAAATCTGCGGGCTGCCCTCCGGGTATGCCCTGAGACCCTACGCCCTTTAAGATCGAACGAATGATTCGCAACTGGGCGCGGACGACCTTCAAGTCCCTGGAAAACCGTAACTTCCGCGTCCTGTGGATTGGCACGACGCTCTCGTTCCTGGCGTTCATGATGTCGTCGATCGTCCAGTCAGTCGTGGCCTTCGACCTGACGGGGCGGAACGGGGCGGTGGGCGCGGTTGCGCTCGGCATGGGCGTCGCGACGATCGTCATTTCGCCCTTTGGGGGCGTCATCGCGGACAGGGTTTCCAAGAAGCGACTGTTGCTCATCGGGCAGGTGGCCATCGGGCTGAACTTCGCCGCCGTCGGCGTACTCATCTTGACGGATCAGGTCGCCATTCCCTGGCTCATCGCGTCGACGTTCGTGCTGGGGGCGGTATTCGCGTTCATAGCGCCGGCCAGGCAGGCGTGGATCGGGGAGTTGCTGCCCGGAGAGGCGCTGCCGAACGGGATCGCGTTGCAGCAGATTGCCATGACGGCGACCCGGATCGTGGGGCCGTTCCTCGCCGGGGGGCTCATCGCACTCTCGTTCGTGGGCACGGGCGGGACGTACCTGTTCATGGGGGGTCTGTTCGCGATCGTGGTGGCGACGCTGGGCCAGTTGCCCCCAACACAGAGCCGCGAGAAGGGCACGGGACCGTCGGTCCTCGGCGACTTCAAGCTGGGGGTGTCACACCTGACGGAGCGCCCGCCTCTGCTGCTGCTGGTGCTGTCGTTCATCGGCATCATCATCACGGGCTTTTCGTACTTCGTGGTGCTACCGGGTTACCTCGAGAATGAACTCGGGCGGCAGTCGCGCGACATCAGCCTGATGTTCGGGGTGAGCGCCGTGTCGGGACTGGTGGTCACTCTAGGCCTGGCGAGCATGGCCGGGTCGCGGCGAGCATGGCACGTGATGATTGGCGGGGGCGTGATGATGGGAGTTTCGCTCCTGTTCACTGCGGTCTCGCAGAACTTCGGACAGGCATTGCTGACGATGCTGTTCATCGGGGCCGGTTCGAGCGCCTTTCAGTTGATCAACAACTCGCTGGTGATGCAGAACTCCGCCCCGGCGTTCTACGGGCGAGTTATGTCGGTCACGATGCTTGCCTGGGGGCTGAACAGCCTGGTGGGATTCCCGCTTGGTCTGCTGGCGGACCGCATCGGCGAGCGTGAGACGCTGTTCATCATGGGGGTGCTCGTACTGATGGTGAGCGCCGCGACGGCAATTGTGCGGTTCGGCTTCATCCGTGGAGAGAGCCCCGTGCGCGGTCTCGCCCCGACCGAAGTGGGCGGGGGCGACTGATTGGCGCCGTCTCCTGCTAGTCTGGAAGAACACGAATCACCGTGGAGGCAGTGCCGCCGATGGGACGCGAGGAACTGGCCGCGCTTATCGCAATCCTGACAGCGCAGCAGGAACGGGGCCGCGAGAGCCTGGCCCTGGGAACGTGGAAGATCAGCTTCGACAAAAAGCGTTCGGCGTTCATCTTCGACAAGTGCGAGAACGACGGTTACTGCGAGGAGCGTCCCGCCGTGGTGGCTACCGACGGCAGCGTTATCGACCCGGGGGGGCCACTGTTCGACTGAAGCGTCCGCGGGTGGCCGATATGACAAAGTCCGATCTGATCATGTCGCGCGATCTTGCCGATAGAGAAGGTGGGAGATTGCATGCCGAACAAAGTCGCCCAACACCAGGGAATCCTCCGTGTGCTGCTCATCGACCCGGTTGTGGATGATGTGCGCCGCGTGCGCAGTGTCCTGCAGAAGAACGGGGACTTCCGGATCTACAGCGCGCGCGACATCGCCGAAGCGCGGGCGCAGTTGGCCGAGGGCGCGTTCGACGTTGCGCTCATCGAGAGCGCGCTCTGGAGCGGGAGCGGGAGCGAACTGGTGAGGTTCGCGGGGGAGCGGAAGCTGGACCTCGCGGTAGTGCTGCTCACCAGCGGGAATCAGCGCGAGATGCTGCCGGCGCTGAAACTGGGGGCGCACGACTTCTTCGACAAGCAGCAGTTGAACGATGGCGCACAGCTCGCGATCAGGCTGCTGGCGGCAGTCGAGGAGAGCCGCTCGCTCCGTCGGCGCGACACGATGGTGCGGTGGCTGGAGCGGGAGGCGAAAACCGACCACCTGACCGGCGTGCACAACCGGCATGCTTTCGACGAGCGACTGGAGGAGGCCTGCAGGCACGCGCGCCAGAATCGCGAGGCGCTGGCGTTGATCATGGTGAACGTTGCGAACACGGGGCGGGTGAACGAGGCCTACGGTCACCAGGCCGGTGACGAGATGATCCGACTGGTGGCGCGAGGGATCGTGCGCTGCATTCGTGGGAGTGACTTCGCCGCGCGGATCGGCGGCGACGACTTCGGGGTCATCATCCCCGGGGGCGATATCGACCTTGCGCGGCGCATCTCGCGGCGCATCGCGCACGAGGTGGAGCGGTTGAACGGGGAGGAGGAAGGCGACGCGGTGCCGGTTTCGGTGACGTTTGGCGTCGCGAGCGGGATGGACTGCGAACCGGGAATCCTGTTCGACGCGGCGGAGCGGCAGATGGCGGGGCATCGCCCGCCGCGGGCCGTTACGCGGCCCGGGAACGCCGGTGGTGACGACGACGGGCCATCGGTAGCCTGAGCGGCGTCAGTCCTCAGCGAGCAGCCTGAGCACTTCGACGATGGCCTGTGTGCCTTCAGAGCCGCGGCCGCGCGCCTCGAGCATCCGGAAGAGCTGATTGACGAGCGCCGTCCCGGGGAGGGGCGTGCCGGTTTCTCCGGCCGTCTCGAGGACGAGGCGGATGTCTTTCTGCATCAGTTCGACCATGAACCCCGGGCTGAAGTCGCCCGCGACGGCCCTGGGCGCCAGGTTCGAAAGCATCCATGAGCCAGCGGCGCCGGCGCTGACGACTTCGAGCATCTTCAGCGGATCGACGCCGGCACGGCGGGCAAGCGAGACGGCCTCCGCCATGGCGAGCAGGTTGAGCCCACCGGCCACCTGGTTGCAGAGCTTCACCACCTGCCCTGCGCCGGAGGGCCCGACGTGGACGATTGTCCTGCCCATGGCCTGGAGGACCGGACGGGCGCGTTCGAACACATCGGGGTCGCCGCCGACCATGATCGCCAGCGTGCCGGCGCGGGCGCCGACATCGCCGCCGCTGACGGGGGCGTCGAGCATCGCGACGCCCTTTTCGGCCATGCGGGCGGCGACGTCACGGGCGACGGCCGGGGCGATGGTCGAACAGTCGATGTAGATACTGCCCTCAGGGGCACCGTGGATGATGCCGTCCTCGCCGAGGGCGACGGCGACGACATCGGGCGAGTCGGTGACGCAGGTGACCGTGACTTCCGAGGCCGTGGCAGCTTCGGCGGGGGATGCGGCGATGCGGGCGCCGATGTCGGCAAGGGGACGGGTTCGGTGCTCAGAGCGATTCCAAACGGTGACGGAGAAGCCGGCCCGGACGAGGTTCTCGGCCATCGGGGTCCCCATGATGCCGAGGCCGATGAAACTGACGCGTTCGATGGTCACGAGGCAACTCCGGGCGCGGTGGCGCACCTCGAATGCTACGGGGCCGGCGACGGGCCGTCAGCGCAGGGGGGCATCCCAGGGGAGGGCCCCTGCCGGGGGTTCGAGGAGGGGCATCGCGAGGCCGTCGGCGATCACGATGATGAAGTCGAAGCCGGAATACAGCGTGGGGTCCATCCCCCGGATTGCCCAGGAGAGCTTTTCGTCCTGGGCATAGGTCGAGGCGCCGAGGAGGATGAGCGCTCGAGCAGCAGGGTCGCCGGCAAGCACCGGCGAGACGAACTTCAGCTGCTTACGGAGGTTACGGCGGAGGGACGCGCTGTGCTCGTCGTCTTCGGGGCTGGGGGTGCCGAGGACGCAGCTTCCGCCCTCCTCGAGGTCGTTGGCGCTCCAGGCATCGACGGCGGGGACGACGGTGCCGTCATCGATTTCGGGCTGCTGGGCGGCGAGGACGATTTGCTCCGCGAGTTCTTCGCGTTCCTCTTCGCTGGAAGGCAGACGGAAGAGTTGCATCGAGTTGAGCTGGAAGCTCCCGGGGACGCGGTTCGTGAATTGGGCCCAGTGAGGCTGGAGGCCGCCGAGGATCGTGACGACCGAACCGGTGGTGCTTGTCCTGCGGAGGAACGTTTCGACGGGACGGCGGACTTCGAGACGGCCATCATCGATCGCCCGGGCCTCCTGGACGGACTCGAGGAGTTGGGCGAGCGCTTCGTCACCGGTAGGCAGGGGGGCTCCCCGGGGCGCCCAGAGGGCGATCGAACGTCCAGATTCATCGAGGCGCTGTTCGATGGCTGAGCGGGCGGCTTCGAACTCGAGGGACGCATCGGCTGCAAGTGTGTTGACGAGGGCGAACCCGAGTTCCCAGCGGCGGCCCACCGTGATGGCGCCACGAGTGACGGCGTCGTCGGATTGGAGATCGTGCACGCGGGCGCTGCGGGCATACCGGCGGCCGAACCACTGGAGGAAGATCCGGAGGGCGGCGTCGGCTGGATCGGCGGGGTACGTCCTCGAGTCCAAGCAGATCAGGCTTCGGCGGTCTCTTCGGCCTCTTCGGCGGACGCTTCACCCTCGGCAGCTTCCTCGGCAGCCTCTTCCTCTTCGGCGCCTTCGAGCCGGAGTCGCGGCGGAGCGACGGTGGCCACGGCGACCGACGGGTCCGTGAGGATCTCCACGCCCTCGGGAGCGACCAGGTCAGCGACGGTGATGGTGTCGTCGAAGCTCTTGAGCGTGGAGACGTCGACTTCGATCGCATCGGGGATGCTTAGCGGGAGGCAGCGTACAAAAACGGTTTCGAGGCTGTGGATGAGTGTGCCGGCAAGGTCGTGGACGGCCGGGGCTTCGTTCACGGTGTGAAGGTTGACCGTCGTCTGGATTGGGCGCTTCAGGTCGACCTGGTAGAAGTCGACATGGATGGGTTCGCCCATGCCGCCCTTCCGGCTGAGGCCACGGACGATGACGTGGCGGGCCCGGGACTCGCCTTCGATCTTGAGTTCGAACATGCTGCGGACATTGCCGGTCTTCATCGTGCGGCCGAAGTCGCGGCTATCGAGCTGGATAGCGATGGACTCGAGGCCTTTGCCGAAGACGTTGGCGGGAAGGATGCCCTGGCGGCGAAGCTGCTTCACCTGCTTGCCAAGGACGGTCCGGGGGATGGCGTGGATAGTGGTCCGTTCAGCCATGCGAAAACCTCCGCGTCCACGCTCAATACGTGGCGCAACGTTTCTACCATACCGGGATGGCGGACACCGTCAATCCGGGGGCGCAAGAAACAGGGCCACCGGGTGGCCCTGTCGAATTCTGATGAAGGGGCGGCTCAGGCCGGTTTTAGCGCGTTGACCTGTGCGCGGACGGCGGCCTTATCGGTGTACCAGTTGACGTTGATGGCCTTGAAGGCTTCCTGGTCGGCGGGGGTGTCATCTTCCGCATAGATGGCGGTGACGGGGCAAGCGGGCTCGCAGGCGCCGCAGTCGATGCACTCTTCGGGGTTGATGTAGAGCATTCGGTCTTCGCCCTCGTCGAAGTGAATGCAGTCGACGGGACACACTTCCACACACGCCTGGTCCTGGACATCAATGCAGGGCGATGTGATGACGTAGGTCATTTGGCTTTCTTCTCCTCGTCTTTTGGGGGCATTTCGCCCCATTCGGCAGGGCCAATCCTACTACCGATGTGTGTGACTGTGAAGCAAAGCACAGGCTCCCAGAAAGAGGCATCGAACAGCAAGGCGGATACCGGGGGAGCGGCTCCTGAGAGACCTCAGCGAGTGGGAACGGGGGTGCCTGAGCGGAGGTCAACCGCATGGAAGCGGCCCGCCTTTATCTCCGCGATGAGTTCGCGCTCGTCGCGAATGTCCTTTTCGAAGTAGGTGGCGCACTTGCCAACATCGCTGATGGCATGCGAATCGGTGCCGGCGGTACCGGGCAGTTCCATGATGTCGCAGAGGCGGCGCGAGAACTCGTTCTCCTTGTCGCTTCCACGGCCGTTGAGTTCTTCGAGCGCCTGAACATACTGGTAGGCCGGGTTGCGGCGAGCCTTTTCGAGCGCCGCCTGGTATTCGTCATCGTTGCGGCTGAACCAGGGCATCTGGCGGCGGTAGGGGTGGGCCGCGACCATAACGCCATCGCCCTTTTCGACGTAGGAGGCGAGTTCGCGCGAGCGGTGCATCCCGAAGACGTACTTGTCGATGCCAAAGACGAGGATGTGCCCATCGTCGGTGCTGATTTCCACTCCTGCGAGGACCAGGAAATCGTGCTTGGCACGGAGTTCCTCAATCGAGCGGAAGTCCCAGACGGTGTCGTGTTCGGTGAAGCAGATAGCATCGAGCCCGGCCTGCTTGGCACGGACGATGAGATCGTCGGGGTTCAGGACGCTGTCGTGGGAACGGGGCCAGGTGTGGGCGTGGAGGTCGATTAGCATTAGCGGTGAGGGATCACTATAGCGACGGATTTCACGAGGGGGCAACGTTCGGACTCCGGCGGCGCCCCTGCGAGCCCCTAAATGGCGTACGTGCGAGTTCATGAGAACGTCGAATAATGGAAATCTGTTGTTAATCTCCACGGCCGAAAATCAAGGTATGCAAGAACGTGAAGCCGGATGCGAACACCGTTGGCGCTACTTCGTCAACACTGCGAGCCGCGCAGTCCGTCTGCGCAAGTGCGAGCGCTGCGACCTTCGAGACATCGTAGCGAGCCGCCCGACATCGCTCCTCCCCGAAGCGCTGGTGGAGAAGTTGACCGCCTAGCCTCGGCCGCGGTCGCGGCGGGCGACGGCCTCCAGGCGTGCGCGCCGCTGGTTTGGCTCGTTCCCCGCGAAATTCGGGCGATAGTCGCTCTGGCGCCCCTGGATCTGGGCGGCGTGCTGGCGGTCATGCCGGTAGAAGGAACGCAACCACTGGAGCACGGTCAGGGTGCCGAAGACCTCGCTCGTGGCTTTCCGGTCGAAGTCTTCGAGGCGCATGCCATCGATAAGGCCGAAGGTGTACGCACGCTCCAGTGCAAGAGCATGGAGCAATTCTTCGACGGAAGAGCCATTGGCCTTCTCGACGGGGATGTCGACCGGCTCTGTTAGCTGGCCTGAGACGACCGGGTTGTCCTCGCGCAGGGCGCGGCGCACCCATGAGTCGTAGGCGCGTTCCATTTCCCAGAGGTGGGCGAGTTGTTCGAGGGACGTCCACTGTTCCTCGCCCTCGGCATCGACGGGCACCCTGAGTGCCTCCTCGGGGTTCAGCGAGCGGGCGGCCGCGATAAGGGCAGCCCGCTCTTCGCGCATCTTGGCCTTGAGTTCTTCGACCTGTTCAACCGTTGCCATTGGTACCACCACCCTGGCGGCGCGGACGATGCGCCCGGCCGCTCGAATTCCTCTGAGGGGGACAAGTCTACGATTCAGCGGAGGGACTTGCAGGAAATTGCGCGATGGCACAGCGTTGTCTCCATGGCGCTTCGGCTGAAGAAGGTGTTTGGAGGCGGGCCGCGGTTCGCGGCTGACTGGCTGGTGGTCGGGCTGGGAAACCCCG
>Ga0209320_10001692_pt1 | contig 11381 bp, 10 predicted proteins | sample Rifsed13ft4_FD_184008 | JGI IMG/M metagenome (GOLD analysis project Ga0209320, IMG submission 184008) | Soil microbial communities from Rifle, Colorado, USA - sediment 13ft 4 (version 2) | ecosystem: Environmental > Terrestrial > Deep subsurface > Rock core/Sediment | place: Rifle, Colorado... | reverse complement strand
GCGAGCCGCAGCGCGATCGGCTGGATCGCCGCGGCCTCCGACGCCGGCCGCCAGCGATTGGTGCGCTGGTCGAGGTACTCCACTTTGAGCGCGCCGATGGACGGCTCCAGCTCGCGGCGCACCAGCGGCGACTGGTTGCTCGCCTGATATTCGATGGTGAGCCCGCGCTCGGGCGTGCCGTCGTCCGCGTCAATGAAGAGCCGCATCCGGATGCTCGGCGTGAGCGCCGGCGTCAGGGCCGTGGTGACGAAGGAGAGCTCGTCGCCGCTCGACGCCGCGGCGCTGATCGTCTGGCTCACCGCCGTGACGCTCGAGGCCCGCCCGCCGATGCGTGGCACGCCGCCCTGCTGGATCAGCGGAGTGCCCGAACCGATCCAGACGCCGAGGAGCTCGCGGAGCGCCGCCGCGCGCTCCATCGCCACCGTGGACTCCTTGATGACGCGCCGGTGGTCAATGATCGAGCCGAAGGCGGCGACCCCCGCGGCCGCCATCACGCCCGTGAGCGTGAGCCCGACGAGCAGCTCCATGAAGGTCATCCCCGCGCGCCGTGAGCGGGTCATCGGCGCGTGGCCAGCGGCGGCCGGCGGTAGAGCGCGCTGCGCAGCGTGTACGAGCCGCCGTTCCACGAAACCGTGACGCGCACCTCGTAGACGCCGGCCTGCGTGCTCACGGGTCGCGACGTCGTCTCCCACGTGTATGTGTCCAGCGGCGCGTCGAACTTCCCCTTCGCGACCGAGTCCGGGAGACTCTGCAGCTCGCGGTCGTTGAGCAGCGCGAGAAAGTCGAGCCGGTGCGTCGCGAGCGCCTCGACCTCGAGCGCGCGGCGGGCGCGCTCGGCGGTCTTCATCTCGGCGCCCACCGCGGCGAGCGCGCTCACGGCCGTCAGGCTGACGATCGTCACCGCGACGACCGCCTCGAAGAGCGAGATCCCCCGCCTACCGCGCATCGGTCCTCGCCACCCCGCTCCAGGGGTCCACCGAGACCAGCACCGTCTTGCCGGCGCCGCGCACGAGCACGGTGTCGGCGAATGCCGCGCCCGTGGGGCGGAAGAGGTAGACGAGCCGGGCGCGGTCGGTCACCAGCGTCTCGGTCGCGCCGAGCGCGAGCGTCCCCTCGGCGAGCAGCCCCGTGCCCGCGACGCCCGTGGTGTCGGCGCGATAACGGCCGGAGACGGGATCCAGCCGGAGCGTCACCGTCGCGTTGCGATCAATCGCGGCCTTGCGCGCGTCGCGGAGGAGCGCGAGCACCGCGTCGGCGATCCTCGGCGGTGGGCTCTCGCCGAGCCGCGTGATGGCCGGCGCGACCAGCACCGCGGCGATCGCCATCACGGCGAGCACGATCGCCATCTCCCAGAGCGTGAACCCGCCGCGCGCGCGCTTCACCGGAACGAGCTCGCGTTGATGCCGTAGATCGCCTGCAGCAGCGAGAGCGCCACGAAGGCCACGCAGGCGCCGAACGTCACGATCATCGCCGGCTCGAGCAGCGTCGCCATCCGCTGCGTGGCGCGCTCCGTGCGCTCCTCGAAGATGTCGGCGGCCTTGAGGAGGAACGGGCGCAGCTGGCCCGCGTCCTCGCCGACGCCGATGAGCTGCGCGAGGAGCGGCGGAAACACCGCGCTCTCCGAGACCGCGCTCTTGAGCGAGCTGCCGTCGCGGACCTTCGTCCGGATGCGCGCGGCGTCGTCGCGCGCGACGGGGTCGGCGAGCGATTCGATGGTGTCGTCAATCGCCTGGAGGAGCGGCGCGCCGCCGCCCAGCAGCACGCCGACGAGCCGCGCGAAGCGGGCGCTGAGCGCGAAGCGACGCAGCGTACGCACGAGCGGGAGCGAGAGGAGCGTCACCGCCCAGAAGCGCGCACCCTCCTTCGTGTTGCGAATCCACGCGGCGCCGAGCGCGAGGCCGAGCGGCGCGAGGAGGAGCACGGGCCAGAACTGGTGCAGCGTCGCGGAGATCGAAAGCAGGAACGTCGTGGACGGTGGGAGCCGTGCCCCGCTGTTCTCGAGGAGCGTCACGAACCGCGGGAGCACGAACAAGAGGAGCACCGTCACCGCCACGGTCCCCACGCACGCAAGCACCAGCGGATAGAGCGCCGCCGAGAGAATGCGGCTTCGAAGCTGCTCCTCCCGCTCGAGCTGGTCGGCCAGGCGCGCGAACGCGCTGTCAATGTCGCCGCTCCGCTCGCCGGCCCGCACGAGTCCGGCGTAGAGCGGCGGGAAGATCCGCGGATGCCCGCCGAGCGCGGCGGAGAGCGTCTCGCCGCGCTCCACGCGCGAGCGCACTTCGTTGAGCGCCGCGCGCACGTCGCCCGTGGCCACGCCGGACGCCGCGTGCAATGCCTGCGCGAGCGGCATCCCCACCGGCAGCAGCGACGCGAGCGCGCGCGTCACCTCGAGCACCTCCCGCCGCCGCCCGAACCGGAAGAACGAGCCGCCGCCCGCGAGATCGCTCGACTCCGCCACCTCGAGCACCAGGAGCCCCCGCTCCTCGAGCGTGCGCGAGAGCGCACCGGGGCTCGCGGCCTGCTCCAGTCCGCGCAGGCGCTTGCCCGAGCCGCTGACGGCCTGGTACGCGTAGGTCGGCATGGCGGGGGCGGGGCGGTTACTTCCAGCTCACCAGGTCGGCATCCTCGCCCGCACCGCCGGGCCTGCCGTCGGCGCCGTAGGAGAGGAGGTCGTATCCCTGCGGGTTCTGCTCGCCGGGAAAGAGATACAGGTACGGTTGGTTCCACGGATCGGGCGGCACGGGCTTCCGGAGGTACGGGCCGCGCCAGTTCGCCGGCGGGTCCACGGCGGGCTTCTCCCAGAGCGCGGAGAGCCCCTGCTGCGTGGTGGGGTAGCTCCCGTTGTCCAGGCGGTAGGCGTCGAGCGCGGCACCGAGCATCTCGATCTGCGACTTCGCGGTCGCCGATTTCGCGGCGCCGACGTGCTGGAAGACATTCGGCGCGACGAGCGTCGCCAGGATGGCGATCACGACGATCACCACCAGGATCTCGATGAGCGTGAAGCCGGAACGGCGCCCACGGCAGCGCCGGGCGGGGCGGAAGCGTCGCATGTGACGGAACCGGGAGAAGAGGAGCGGCCGGTGTTTTGACACCGGCGTCGGAAGGACGGTTGACGCTGGGCAAACGTTAATACCCCGCGAGAGGTCCCGCCCGGTCCGGGGCGCCCACCGCCCCGAGATGCCCCTCGACGACCGAGGACCGACCGCGCGCAGTATCTTCCACACATGGCCGACGAGTTCGTGACAGGCACCACCGCGGACGCCGTGGCGACGCTCACGCTCAACCGGCCGGAGGTGCTCAACAGCGTCACCCGGGCAATGGCGCGTGCCCTCACGGAGCGCTTCACGGCGCTCGCCGCCGACGCCGGGGTGCGGGCCGTACTCCTCACGGGCGCCGGCCGCGGCTTCTGCGCCGGCCAGGACCTCGCCGAGGCGCTGCCCACGGACGGCATCCTCCCCGACCTGGGCGACATCGTACGCGAGAGCTGGAACCCGCTCATCCGCGCCATTCGCACCCTCGAGAAGCCGGTGGTGTGCGCGGTGAACGGGGTCGCCGCCGGGGCGGGCGCGAACCTCGCCTTCGCGTGCGACATCACCTTCGCGTCCACGGACGCCACGTTCGTGCAGTCGTTCGCGAAGCTCGGCGTGATTCCCGACAGTGGCGGCACCTTCATCCTGCCGCGCCTGGCCGGCCTGCAGCGCGCGGCGGCGCTCACGATGCTCGCGGAGAAGATCACCGCGGCCCAGGCGCTCGAGTTCGGGCTGATCTACCGGGTGTGCGAGCCCGGGTCGCTGCTCGAGACGGCGCGCGCCGCGGCGCGGCAGCTCGCAGCGATGCCGACGCGCGCGCTGGGCCTCATCAAGCGTGGCTTCAACAGCTCGCTGGGCGTGGATCTCGATGCGCAGCTCCAGTTGGAGGAGGAGCTGCAGCGCGAGGCGGGGAAGACCGCCGACTACGCCGAAGGCGTGAAGGCGTTCCTCGAGAAACGCCGGCCGGGCTTCACGGGGCGCTAGCGAACGATGCCCCTGGGCGCGGACGCCTCCGGGAAGACGATCGGCGTGGTGGGCGCCGGCGCGATGGGCGTCGGCATCGCGCAGGTGGCGGCGGTGCACGCCCACCCGGTGATCCTGGCGGACCAGAGCGGGTCCGCCGTCGAGCGCGCCCGCGATGCGCACGTCCTGGCGTTGGCGCGCGAGGTCGAGAAGGCGCGGCTCACGCAGGCGGAGGCCGACGCCGCGCTCGCGCGGATCCACTATGTGGCCGGGATCGGCGCGGGCCAGTCGGAACAGTTCGCCCCGTGCGGGCTCGTCATCGAGGCCATCATCGAGCGGCTCGCCGCCAAGCAGGCGCTCTTCGCGACGCTCGAGCGCCTCGTCGCCGCCGACGCGGTGCTCGCCACCAACACCTCGTCGCTCGCGGTGGCCGCGATCGGCGGGGCGTGCAAGCACCCGGAGCGCGTCGTCGGCATCCACTTCTTCAATCCCGCGCCGGTGATGCCGCTCGTGGAGGTCGTGCCCGCGCTCACGACGGACCCGCTCGTCGTCTCCGGCGTCCGTGCGCTGCTGGGCGCGTGGGGAAAGACCACCGTCGTGGCCGCCGACACGCCGGGCTTCATCGTGAATCGCATCGCGCGTCCCTTCTACGGCGAGGCGTTGCGCCTGCTCGAGGAGGGGATCGCCGATTGCGCCACGATTGACTGGGCGATGCGCGAGCTGGGCGGGTTCAGGATGGGCCCCTTCGAGCTGATGGACTTCATCGGCAACGACGTGAACTACGCCGTCAGCGTCTCGATCTTCGAGGCGATGTTCTACGACCCGCGCTACCGGCCCGCGCTCACGCAGCGCCGGCTCGTCGAGGCGGGACGGCTCGGCCGCAAGACGCGGCGCGGCTGGTACGACTATCGCGACGGCGCCGAGCCGCCCGCGCCGCGCACCGATCGCGCGCTCGGCGCGCGCGTGCTCGACCGCGTGCTCGCGATGCTCGTCAACGAGGCCGTGGAGGCACTGCACTTGCGCGTCGCCTCCGCGGAGGACATCGAGGTCGCGATGACGAAGGGCGTGAACTACCCGAAGGGGCTCCTCGCGTGGGGCGACGAGATCGGCGCGGGCACGGTCTGCGCCCGCCTCGAGGCGCTCCAGGTGGAATACGGCGAGGACCGGTACCGCCCGAGCGTGCTCCTTCGCCGATTGTCGAAAACGAACGGGAGGATTCTCGCGTGACGTTGCCAACCGTGGGTCACAATCCTGCGCGCCTCACGGACGCCTTCATCGTGGATGGCATCCGCACCCCCATCGGCAACCTCGGCGGCGCCCTGAGCGAGGTGCGCTCCGACGATCTCGCCGCCCACGTCATCCGGACGGTCCTCGCGCGGAACGCGTCGGCCGATCCGTCGCGCCTCGCGGACGTCATCCTCGGCTGCGCCAATCAGGCCGGGGAGGACAACCGCAACGTCGCGCGGATGGCGTTGCTGCTCGCCGGCGTGCCTGTCAGCGTGCCGGGCGAGACCGTCAATCGGCTCTGCGCCTCCGGGCTCTCCGCCGTCGCGAGCGCCGCGCGCGGCATCAAGGTGGGCGAGGGCGACCTCTACGTCGCCGGCGGCGTGGAGAGCATGACGCGCGCGCCGTATGCGCTCTCCAAGGGCGCGACCCCCTTCGCGCGCGACATGCAGCTCTACGACACGAGCATCGGCTGGCGCTTCGTGAACCCGGCGATGAAGGCGAAGTACGGCACCGATTCGATGGGCGAGACGGCCGAGAACGTCGCGACGCAGTACGGCGTGACGCGCGCGGACCAGGATGCCTTCGCGCTCCGCTCGCAGAAGAAGGCGGCCGCGGCGCGCGCGAGCGGACGCCTCGCCGCGGAGATTGTCGCGGTCGAGATTCCGCAGAAAAAGGGCGATCCGAAGCGCGTCGAGCACGACGAGTTCATCCGGCCCGACACGTCGCTCGAGGCGCTCGCGAAGCTCAGGCCGGCGTTCCGCACCGACGGCGGCGGCTCGGTGACCGCCGGCAACTCCTCGGGGCTGAACGACGGCGCCGCGGCGCTCCTTCTCGCCTCGACGCGCGGCGTGAAGGAGATGCAGCTCACGCCCGTGGCGCGCGTCGTGGCTGCCGCGGCGGCCGGCGTCGAGCCGCGCCTGATGGGGATGGGCCCCGTGCCCGCCACGCACCGCGTGCTGCAGCTCGCGGGACTCACGCTCGAGCAGATGGAGGTGATCGAGCTGAACGAGGCCTTCGCGGCGCAGTCGCTCGCCTGTCTGCGCGAGCTTGGCCTCGCCGACGATGATCCGCGCGTGAACCCGAACGGCGGCGCGATCGCGCTGGGGCACCCGCTCGGCATGAGCGGCGCGCGGCTCGCGCTCACGGCCGTGCGCGAGTTGGCGCTCACCAAGAAGCGCTACGCGCTCTGCACGATGTGCATCGGCGTGGGGCAGGGGTTCGCGATGGTCCTGGAGCGCGCGTGATGAGAGCCTGACCGGCGATGGAGCGCGCAACGCTACTTCACGCGCACCACCCCCACGCCGTCGCGCCACTCGATCACGGTGCCCCAAGCCTTCGACCGTTCGATCAGATCGTTCACGATCTTCTGGCCCAACTGGGCGCCGGCGAGCATCGGGCGTCCGCGTTCCGTGCGCGGGAGGCCGAAGCCGAGCGTGATCGGATGCAACTCGAGCCCGACGAGCTCCTTCCCGTGCCATTGGGCTCGCGCCACGACCGACTCCCAGATCTCGCGCTGCGCGGGGAATCCCCGCGTGTCGTTGCTGTAGCGCGCGTCGTTGAAATCGGCGATGAAACTCGTGTCGCCGAGGTTGTACGGGGCATACGAGTCGTACGGCAACCGCAGCACCGTTTCGTTCTGGAAGATGAAATCGCCGAGACTGTAGAAGATCGGCTTCCCTTTGTAGATCTCGATGCCGCGCAGGACGTGCGGCCCGTGGCCGACGAACACGTGCGCGCCGGCGTCAATCATCGCGCGCGCGAAGGTCACGAGGAACTCCGCCGGCTCGGAGCTCCGTGCCCCGCCCTCGTGCGCGTGCATGCTCACGACGACGTAATCGGCGAGCCGTGACGCGTCGCGGACGACGGCGGCGATCTCGGCGAGGTCCTGCGGATCCGGCGTGGTGCGCACGCCGGGCGTCTCGCCCACCGCGAACCGCGTCTGCGCGATGCTCAGGGTGTTTCCCGAGGCGGGCACGTTGAGACCCGTGTTCCGCAATGCCGCGCGAAGCTGCTCGAGCTGCTCGCGCGTGACGACGCGCTGTGAGGTGAACCGGAGCGGACTGAGCCCGGGGCGCCCGCGCACCGCGCCGCGCGGCTTCGAGGCCGCGGAATGCTCGGGAAAGGTCGAGGCGACCGAGATCAGCGCGACCCGGCCGTTGGCCGCATCGAAGAACCGCGCCTCACGCGCCTCGTACAGGTTCTCGCCCGTGCCCGCGCCGACGAGGCCGGCCTCGGCGACGTACTTGCGCGTCAGCCGCGCGCCCTCGGGACCGTAGTCGCCGGTGTGATTGTTGGCCATCCCGACCACGTCAATGCCCGCCCACGCCAGCTCCTTCGCCAGTGCCGGTTCGGCCCGCATCCACGTGCCGCCGCTCTGGTACATCGGGGAGGGTTCGTAGTCGTGAAAGAGCATCTCGAGGTTCGCGAACGCCGCGTCGGCGCCGCGCAGGAGATCCAGCATCCGGAGAAACTCGGGCTCCCGGTACGGCGCCAGCGGCCGCGTGATGAGCGCGTCGCCCACGAGCGCCATCGTGAACGGCCGCCCGGGTGCCGCGGGGCGCCCCGGTTGCTGCGCGGGCGCGAGCGAGCTCGCGCTCAATCCGAACGACAGCGCGACGATGGCGCGCCGGAGAGCATTCGACATCTGGACGTCCCTCACGGAGGGGTTGCCTCGTAGGTTAGCGTCGCCGCGCGCGGCGGGCCAGCGTGCGCTCGCGCGGCGTCTAGTCCTCCGCGTGCCGGCCGCGGGCGAGATACTTTCCAGACCGAGCACACAGGTTATCGTGTCGGTTCTGTGTGCTCTGTGTGCTCTGCGTGTTCTGTGGTGAACAGCGCCGGGTAGGACTCCTTCAATGGCGGCTCCTTCGATGCGATTGCAGAGCTACGCACTGGGCGCGTGGGTCACGGGCACGGGACCGGGCACCGACCTCTTCCACGCCGTGACCGGCGAAAAGGTCGCCGAGGCGTCGAGCGAAGGGCTCGACTTCAAGGCGATGACGGAGTACGCCCGCACGGTCGGCGGGCCGAAGCTCCGCGCGATGACCTTCCACCAGCGCGCGCTGATGCTCAAGGCGATGGCGAAGTACCTGATGGAGCGCAAGGATCGCTTCTACGCCATCTCCGCGGCCACCGGCGCGACGAAGGCCGATAGCTGGATAGACATCGAGGGCGGCATCGGCACCTTCTTCTCGTACTCGAGCCGCGCCCGCCGCGAGTTCCCGAACGAGACGTTCTACGTGGAGGGGCCCACGGAGCCGCTCTCCAAGGGCGGCACCTTCGTCGGCCGGCACGTCTGCGTGCCGCTCGAAGGCGTCGCGGTGCACATCAACGCCTTCAACTTCCCGTGCTGGGGGATGCTCGAGAAGCTCGCGCCCACCTGGCTCGCGGGCGTCCCGGCGATCGTCAAGCCGGCGACGGTCACGTCGTACCTCACCGAGGCGATGGTGCGCACGATGGTGGAGTCCGGGATCCTCCCCGACGGCGCGCTCCAGCTCATCTGCGGCGGCGCGGGCGACCTCCTCTCGCACCTCGGCGGGCAGGACGCCGTCGCCCTCACCGGCTCGGCCACCACCGCCCGGATGCTCAAGGCGACGCCCGCGATCGCCGCGAACGCGGTGCGCTTCAACGCCGAGGCCGATTCGCTCAACTGCTCGATCCTCGGGCCCGACGCGGCGCCGGGCACGGAGGAGTTCGACCTCTTCGTCAGGGAGGTCGTCCGCGAGATGACGGTGAAGGCGGGGCAGAAGTGCACCGCGATCCGCCGCACAATCGTGCCGCGCGGGATGGAAGAGGACGCGATCAAGGCGCTCCGGAAGCGCCTCGAGACGGTGACGATCGGCGATCCGGGCGTCGAGGGCGTGCGGATGGGCCCGCTGGCGAGCAAGGCGCAGGTGCGCGATGTGAGCGAGAACGCGGCGAAGCTGCTCGCGGCGGGCGAGCTCGTCTTCGGCCATCTCGACGACTTCACCGTCGTCGGTGCCGATCGCGAGAAGGGCGCCTTCTTCCCGACGATGCTCTTCGCGTGCGACCAGCCGTTCAAGTTCACCGAGCCGCACGACGTCGAGGCGTTCGGCCCAGTGAACACCGTGATGCCCTACGACACGGTGGACGACGCCATCGAGCTGGCGAAGCGCGGCCGCGGGAGTCTCTGCGGCTCGCTCTTTACGGCCGACGCGAAGGTCGCGCGCGACGTGGTGCTCGGCGTCGCGCCCTATCACGGCCGCATCCTCGTGCTCGACCGCACGAGCGCGAAGGAGAGCACGGGGCACGGCTCGCCGCTGCCGAACCTCGTGCACGGGGGCCCCGGGCGCGCCGGCGGCGGCGAGGAGATGGGCGGCGTGCGCGGCGTCCTCCATTACATGCAGCGGACGGCGCTCCAGGGGTCGCCCACCGCGCTCACCGGCATCGTGCGCGAGTTCATCACGGGCGCCGCGCAGAAGACCGGCGGAGCGCACCCGTTCCGCCGGCACTTCGAGGAACTCGAGGTCGGCGACACCCTCGTGACCGGCACGCGCACCATCACGCTCGAGGACGTCGAGAAGTTCGCCGCGCTCTCCGGCGACCGGTTCTACGCGCACATGGACGACGAGGCCGCCCGCGCGCACGGCGTGTTCGAGCGACGCGTGGCGCACGGGTACTTCATCGTGTCGGCGGCGGCGGGACTCTTCGTGGATCCCTCGCTCGGGCCGGTGATGGCGAACTACGGGCTCGAGAACCTGCGCTTCGTAAAGCCGGTCTATCCGGGCGACACGATCCAGGTGCGGCTCACGGTCAAGCAGAAGACCGCCAAGGAAACGCCGGAAGGAGGGATTCCGCAGGGCGTCGTCGCGTGGGACGTGGAAGTGAAGAACCAGCACGGCGAGGCGGTGGCGGTGTACACGATTTTGACGCTGGTGCGACGACGTCGGTGACGAAGCGGGCGAACTCGAGGGGCGCTATCATTCGCGCGATCGCGTGCACCGTCGCGGCTGTTCTGGTCTGCGGTGCGGCGCTCGCCGGCATCGCGACTCGCGCTCGTGCGCAGGGCGCAGGCAGCATCGAAGGCCGCGTCGTGGACGTGAGCGGGCGACCGATCGGCGGCGCGCGCATCACGCTCGATTCGAGTGCGCGTCGCGCGCAGAGCGAGCTGGACGGGCGCTTCGTCTTCCGACAGCTACCTCCCGGCACTCACCGGCTCGACGTCCGGCGCCTTGGCTATCAACCCGCGACGATCGCGGTGGACGTCACTGATCGCACAATCCGCCCGGTGATCACGCTCTCGGCGATCCCGCAGCTCCTCGACTCCGTGCGCATCGCGGAGCGAGCGAGGGGCCTTTCGTACTCCGCCGTCGTTCTCGACGATTTCGCCCAGCCGGTTCTCGACGCGCAGGTGGTGGTACCGGGCAGCAGCGGCCAGATTCGCACGGACAGTGCGGGCCGGTTCCGTGTGCGCGCCGAGAAGGCGGGCACGCTCATGCTGCGGCTCCGCAAACTCGGCTATCGGCCCGTGCTCACCACGCTGCGCCTCGTGGCCGCGCGCGAGGACACGCTCCGGATGTCGCGCATCGCGCAGACTCTCCCGGCCGCGGAGGTGGTGGAGCGGAGCGGCTTCGGCCGGGACACGTTCGTGTATCGAGACCTCGAAGCGCGCATGCGGTGGAAGGAGACAGGCGCCGGAGTGATCTCGCGCGAGGAGCTGGACGCGCAGGGCAGGGCATCGCTCTGTGACGCGCTCCCCCATACGCCGACGGGAACCCGGCTGGGGCTCAGGCCCACGCGAGCTTGGTGCGGGCCAGGCTGCATCCTGGTCAACGGCGACCGACTCAGCATCGGAGCGCTCACGACGATCTTCGCGGACCAGGTCGAGGCGGTCGAGCACTATCCCTCTGGGAGCGATTGGTCCCCAAAGGGCCATTGGGTTCGCACACCAGGAGTTTTCCAGCCGGCATCCCTGCCCCCCGGTTCTCCCGCAGGGGAACCCCGGTCAACCGGGCAAGACGCTAACCCTGACTTGAGGACAAAGTCAAGGTGGAAAGACAGTGCTTGATCTGGCCTGCGTCATGCGATACGTTGTATATCGAGTGTGAACTATATATTGGGGGCCAGGCCCAGGCGGTCGGCCGCATCCGGAGCCTGCCGCGTCGAGATGGGGCTGCTGAGGGGGAACGCAGGCACGAAGATCGT
>Ga0209320_10001688_pt1 | contig 11384 bp, 11 predicted proteins | sample Rifsed13ft4_FD_184008 | JGI IMG/M metagenome (GOLD analysis project Ga0209320, IMG submission 184008) | Soil microbial communities from Rifle, Colorado, USA - sediment 13ft 4 (version 2) | ecosystem: Environmental > Terrestrial > Deep subsurface > Rock core/Sediment | place: Rifle, Colorado... | reverse complement strand
CCGAGAGTCCGGAAGCCTGGTCTGATGCCCTGGTGCACCTTCCACATCCTTTGCTTACCGGGCGAGTGTCCATTGACCGCTCTGCACGTGGTTCAAGTACCGAGCATAGCCGGCAAGGGACATGTAGTTCGTTGCCGCGGTGAACGGGCTCTGCTGAGCCGCCGCCACACCGACGAACCCCGTCGCGAGAATGACAGCGCTGAGAACGATGACCGCGAGTTTCCGCATGGTCTTCATTGGTCTCCCCCCTCTCCTTGAGATTCTGATGAAGAACCTTCTTCAAGCACACCGTAACACGGCAAGGATGTGCCGTCTGTTCAGAATTGCTCACTTGTTCATATGCAGGGACCTTGCGTGCCCAAACGAGGGAATGTTCTGCAGAAGCAACCGAAGTCCAACTATATGTGGACTTCTCTGGCTAGAAGAAGTAGTGTGTCGACCTGACGTCGATGTCGATCTCCACCCCAATGCGGATGAAAATTAGGACGTACCCTTACCGGGTCCAAGGGCCTGCGGGAGACGGATCCTCTCTCGAGGCCCTGGGACACCGGCAGCCATCCGTCGTGGCCTATTTCCGCAGCTTCGTAATCTTTGACCCCTCCAGCGTCAAATTGTACATCAGGCCCTTCTGGCTGGACACGAAGCCTACGATCGGCTGATTGAACTTCATAGAGTCGATAGAGGCTGCGGCCCCCTGGTCTACGACCACAACCGATCCATCCACGCCCACCTGCCAGCCCTCTTTAGCCCGGAAGTCCTGGAGCGCCTTGTCCTGCAAGAACACCAGGATGATGTCTTTCTTCTGGGCCCCCAGCTGGAACCCGATCGAGGCCGACGTGATACTGTAATACGCGACGGTCTTGCCGCGGATACGCAGCGCGCCCTCGCCGTACTGCCCCCCGATCCCCACGCCGGCCTGATAGACGTCCGCAAACACGAGGACGCCCCTGGCGCGCTGGAGGAACTCCTTGGATCCCTTCAATTGCTTCGTGAACCGGGCCAGCGCCGCATTCACGCTCGCATCAATCTCCCGCGCCGTTTTGGCCTGGGACGCACTCGGCAGCATCAAGCTGCCCAACAGAAAGAGACACACTGCCCACACCATGCTTCTGCTGAATGCCCGAGCGCGCATCGCTGTTCCCTCCTTCAAGATCGCTCTCGCGCTTCCGTCCACCCCTGCGTCGGACCCTCCTGCAGCCCTAGACGAAAAGACTCGCCCGGCGAATGCCACTCCCCGCATTAGTCGGGGAGATCATGCGCGGACCCGGCCTCTGGTCAGCTGTCGGAGAACCCAGAGAAACACCACGGCCCCGACGAAGGCCACTATGATCGAGCCGATATTGAGACCGGTGGCCCCGGCCTGGCCGAAGTAGTTGAAGATCCACCCGCCCACGACCGCGCCGATGACCCCGACAATGAGATCCCCGAGGATGCCGCCCGGCCCCGTTCCCGGCATCACAGTCTTCGCCAACCAGCCGGCGATAATTCCGACGACGATCCACGCCAAAATAGTCATCTTACCCCACCTCCTCTGGTATCAACCGCAACGTAACACGGCGAGGATTGGTCGTCTGTTCAAAATTGCTCATGCCCCCGGCAGCGAGACGGCCGGTAAGGCCAGGACCACTCAGGGGCCGGTCGGCCTCACCTGGGGCATGGCTTTCGGCAGAGCCTCGCGCAGCTTCCCCGCCCATACTTCGGCGAGGGCCTGCTGCGTGGTCTGGTTCAGGCGCGCATGGTTCGCGTCCACCGTAATGATCATGGCCGGGCCGACGAAGATCGCCGGCTGGCCGTTCACGAACCGCACAACGATCTGCTCTGGCGTTGGCCTGACCTTGCCGAGCACGTTCACGATCCGCTGTTCGACGATGGCCGCCCGCTGCTGAATCGTCAGCCCGCCCGCCTCGGCGCGGATGCGTAGCACGAGAACCCCTCCCACGACGACATCACCTACATCTGCCGCCGCGGTCCCCTGCAGCAACGCGACGATCACCACCGCGATGAGGGTCACCTTGACCCGGTGCACACTGCATCCCTCCTCTCAGGGCTAAGTCCGACTGCTCTTCCTCCCAGACATCCCTCAGGGATTTTGCACGACCTGCACGACGGCGGCTTGGGACTGGCGCCCCAGAGGATCGACCGTCGTGGCGCTGATCGTCAGTTCGGCGCCCGCGACCGGCGCGGCGCGCTCGATGGTGACCGTCCAATTGCCGGCGCCGTCTGCCGTGGTGCTGAACTGGCCGAGGGTCCCCTGGAGGATGAAAACCAGGTATGTCCCGCGATAGTCCACCCGGACGACGACTTGGTAGCCTGGGACCGCCCTTCCCCTGATGACAATGGGGGCCCGGACGCGCGCGCCTTGCGCCGGCGAAGTGATGGTGGGCGGCGGGACCTCGGCCTGCGCGATAATGGTCAGCCGGGCCGTGCCCTCGGCCTGTTGCGTGAGCCCCCTGACGCTCAACCGCACGATCACGCGGGCGTTCTGGGCGCTGTCGCCGGAGCGAATCCGGTACGAGCCCATGTAGACACCAGGCTGCCCCGGCGACTCGGCCATCGGCGCGTCCGTAACCACCCCGGCGATCGTGAACGCGGCCTGGCCCCCCGGCTCCCCGACCATCGTCACCGTCAGCACGTCTCCTGGTCCCAGGGGTGTCGTGGGGTTGATGGTGACGGCACGGATCAGTGAGGCCTGCGCGATGACCACGGTGAACGCGAAGCGATCTTCGCTCACATTACCCGCCCGATCGACCATCGAGAGCCGCACGCTCACCTGCCCGGAGAGCGGTGCCGGAGGACTGTAGGCCGCGGCGCCCTCGGTGACGGACGCCCTAGCCGTCACGTCCTGCTCGTTGACAAACAGACGGATCGCCGCGGCGTTCATCCCCGCCCCGCCCCGATCGGTGAATGTGACGAGGATGTTCGGCCGGTCATTGGACACCGTGCTCCCCGGCTGGGGGAACCGCTGGGTGACCACGGGTGGCAGAGTGTCGAGGGTCACGGGCGTCCCCGCCTGGACGAGCGGCGCCTCTACCTGCCCCGCCCGCAGCCGGCCGAAGACGGCGGCATCAGTGATGTTGTCGCCGCTCCGGACGACGTAGGTTCCCTGGTAGACGCCTGGTGACAGCTCCGGCATCGATACGCTGCTCACGGCACCGAAGATCTCGAACGTGGCCGCCCCACCAGGGGTCCCCCGAAGGGTCACCGTCAGCCGCTCCCCGGCTCGCAACGGGCGCTGCGCATCGTGGATCAGTGAGGTGATACGCACTACCAGCGACGGCAGCGGCTGCACGCGGAGCCCCCGTGCCGAGACCTCGACCACCTCATTCGTCTGCGGATTGAGCTGGAGCGTCACCTCCATGCCCCGCTGCAGCTGTTCCCGAGCGGTCTCACGTCCGTCGATCAGGACGCGGACCTCACTGCCGAGCCCGAACGTCTGGCCGTCCTCCAGGATGATCACCCGGGAGGTCACCGCGTCGATGCGGCCGGTCACCTCTCGGACCGAGACGCGGATGAGGATGGCCCGTCCAGCCGTGTCCGCGGTCACGCGGACGAGGTCGCCGACCCGGACTTGATCGAAGCTGATCGCCCCGCCCCGGTTGGTAGTCACATCAACCCGGGTGATGGCGGTGTCAGGCGTCACGATGAAGGTGTAGATACGGGTATCCCGCTGGACGAGGATCCGCTGCGGAAAGACCTGGAGGTCGACACGGAACACGATCCCTTCCACGACTGCGACCGAAGGGGGTGAAGGCGGAGGCGGAGGCGACGTCGGCCGCGGTAGGGGCGGTGGCGGCGGGGGTTGAGCCAGGGGCGACGAGGTGATGAAGACCGTTCGCGTGGCCGCATCCCAGTCGACGCGGGCGCCCATGGCCTCGCTGACGAACCGGAGCGGCACCAGCGTGCGCCCCTGCACGATCAGCGCCGGGACGTCCAGGAACACGACACGTTGGTTGACAAACGCCTGGCGCGAGCCAATCGTGAGGCGCACCTGGGTGTCGCCGCGGGCGGCGATGACCGTGTTGGAGGCCGGGTCCCACTGGACGAACGCACCTAGCCGTTCGAAGACGCCCCGCAGCGGGACCAGCACCCGCCCTCCGATGACCACGGGGGGCTGGTCAAAGAAGAGCGGCTCGCCATCTACCACGAGGCGGATCGTCTGGGCCTGAACGGGCAGAACCGGAACGACGGCGAGAACCAGCAGTACGGCCAGGGCAAGGGCCGGTCGGCGCGTCCCTTTTAGCATCGGTACGAACCTCCTGACACGAAGGTGAGGGGGATCTCTCCTCGCAGGATATACGGCCATAGCGAAGGGAGTGTTCCAGAGCCCCCTTCGGAACAGAATACAGACTGATTCCGCCTGTCTACCCGCGTCCTCCAATCCTGGCGGATCAACCGCCGCAGGGGATCGAAGGCCGGCCCTTGGAGGAGCCTCAGCCCACAGCTACCTGGCCTATTTCCGCAGCTTCGTAATCTTTGACCCCTCGAGTGTTCAACCGCAACGTAACACGGCGAGGAGCGGCCGTCTGTTCAAGATTGCTCATGCGCGGTGCGCCGTGATAGTATTGATTCCGCAGAATACTTCCCCTGACGGACGCGGAGGCGGTTCCCATGAGAGGGAAAAACTCCTCGCGGTTCGACCTCAAGGCTTTCCTCGCAATAGGCGGGAACGGACGACCCATTATGGAGTTCCGCAAGCAGCAGAAGGTGTTCGCGCAAGGAGATCCCGCCGATGCCGTATTCTACATCCTCAAGGGCAAGATCAAGCTGACGGTGTTGTCCAGACAGGGGAAAGAGGCGGTCATCGCGCTGTTAGAGAAAGGCAATTTCTTCGGCGAGGGCTGCCTGGCCGGTCAGCGCCTGCGCATGGCGACGGCGACGGCCGCTACTGACGGTTCCATCGTCAGACTTGAGAAAATGGCCGTTATCGACTTGCTGCGGGAAGAGCCCACGTTTTCCGAACTGTTCATGTCGTACGTGCTTTCCCGCAATGTTCGCATTGAAGCGGACCTGGTCGATCAGCTGTTCAATTCCAGCGAGAAACGGCTGGCGCGGATTCTCTTACTGCTGGCGCACGTGGGCAAGGAACCAGAGGCCGAGATTGTGGTTCCCACAATCAGTCAAGAGACGCTGGCGGGAATGGTGGGCACGACGCGGGCGCGTGTGAGTGTTTTCATGAATAAGTTCAGGAAGCTGGGCTTCATTGAGTACAACGGTGGGTTACGCGTGCACAGTTCACTCCTCAATGTGGTCCTGCACGACTAGAAGATGACCCCCAGCGGGGTCGTCACGCCAGGGATGCCGTCAGCGCACTGACACCGGTCCCCCGGCGACCGCCCTTGCAGGCCTTACGCTGGTGGCACGCTTGGTGGGCCTGAACAGGCCGCTAGGATTCGATCCCCAGCAGCGCGGCCACGTCCTCGAAGGCGCGCCAGGTGATGTCGTCCCGCGCCAGCCGGCGCGAGGACTCCGCGATGCCGGTCTGCGCCTCCAGGTCCTTGAGCTGATCGTCCATCCGTTCCAGTAAGTTGCGCAGGCTCATGGCCAGTCCCTTCGGCGGCAACCGGTCCAGTTCACCCCGCAGACGCTCCAGGGCGGCCAGTTCGTATTGCCGGGCCAGGCGGTCCATCTCCAGCGCCTCGATCTTGGAGAAGGCGATCAGGCCGCGTCGCTGCTCCAGGGCCTCCAGCACCGCCCGCCTCGCCTCGACGAGCATGGGGTCATCCATCACCCGGCTAGCCCTCGCCGCGCGTCATCCGCGGGATGCGCACTTCCTGGTCGCGGTACTGCAGCTGGTAGAGCTTCGTGTAGATGCCACCGCGGGTCAGCAGCTCCTGGTGCCGTCCCTCCTCCACGATATGCCCCTTGTGCAGCACGATGATGCGGTTCACGTGCTGGATCGTGGAGAGGCGGTGCGCGATGATGATCGAGGTCCGGTCGCGCAGTACCTTCCGCAGGGCGTCCTGGATCAGGATCTCCGTCTCCACGTCCACGCTGCTCGTCGCCTCGTCCAGGACGAGCAGGATCTCCGGGTTATGAGCGATCGCCCGGGCAAACGCGATCAGCTGCTTCTGCCCCACCGAGAGCGTCGCCCCGCGCTCCTTCACCTCGGTCCTGTAGCCCCGGCCCAGCCGGTCGATGAAGCGGTGCGCGTTGACAAACTCCGCTGCCCGCCGGACCTCTTCGTCGCTGATCTCGGCGTTCCCCAGCCGGATGTTGGACTCGATGGTCCCGGAAAAGAGGAAGACGTCCTGCAGCACCAGGCCGATGTGCCGGCGCAGGTCGCGCTGCGCGTAGCGGCGCACGTCCACCCCGTCCACGAGCACCTGTCCCCGCTGCGGGTCGTGGAAGCGGCAGATCAGATTGATGATCGAGGACTTCCCCGCGCCGGTGTGGCCGACGAAGGCCACGCTCTCTCCCGGCCGGATGCGGAAGGAGACGTCCTTCAGGACCCAGTCGGGCGTGCCGTCGTCGGTGTCCTCATAGGCGAACCAGACGTTGCGGAACTCGATCTCGCCGCGCACGCGCTCCAGCGGCACGGACTCGACCGGGTCTTCTACCTCCACCAGCTCATCGAGCAGGCGGAAGAGGCGCTCCGAGGAGGCCATCGCCGCCTGGAGGATATTGTATTTCTCCGCCAGTTCTTCGATCGGCTCGAAGAACCGCTGCGCGTACTGGATGAAGGCCACGAGGAGCCCGATGGTCACCGACGCGCGGAAGACGCCGCCGCCGAAGACCAGGATGAAGGCGATGGCCAGGGCGCTGATCACGCCCACCGAGGGGTGGAACATGGCGAAGGCCCGCAGCCCCCGCAGGTGCCACCCCAGCAGCTCCCGGTTCAACGCGTCGAACTGTTCGAAGTTCCGCCGCTCCCGGTTGAACAGCTGCACGATGGGCATCCCGGTGATGTTCTCGTTCAGGTAGGCGTTGATGCGGGCCAAACGGGTGCGCACCGCCCGGTAGATCTCCCGCGACCGCACCCGAAAGAGGGCGGTCACGTACAGAATCAGCGGCATCACCGTGAAGGTGATCAGCGCCAGCCGCCACTCCATCCAGAGCATGACGCCGAGGATGCCCACGAGCATGATCAGGTCGCCGAAGATGCCGACCACGCCCTGCGTGATCATCTCGTTCAGGGCGTCGATGTCGTTGGTGATGCGCGTGATCAGCCGGCCCACCGGCGTGTGCGTGTAGAAGCGTACGGAGAGGCGCTGCAGGTGGGCGAAGAGCGCCAGGCGCAGGTCGTACATCGCCCGCTGCCCGACCAGCTGCATCAGGTAGCTCTGCAGGTAGCGGAAGATGAAACCCGCCGCCAGGATGGCCAGATAGATGGCCGCAAGCGAGCCCAGGCCGCTCAGCCGCCCCGGGGTGATGTAGCGGTCGATGCCGATGCGCACGAGATACGGCCCGGTGAGCGAGGCGGAGGAGGAAAGCAGCAAGAGGACGACCGAGAGCGCCACCAGCCCGATGTAGGGGCGCACGTAACCCAGGAGGCGCCGCATCAGACGGGCGTCGTACGCCTTCCCCAGGATCTCGTCTTCTTGGAAGTGCACCGCCACGCCCTATTGCTCCGCTTCCAGCTCTTCCTGCAGTAGTTGCTTGCGGTAGAGGTCGGCGTACAGACCGTCCCGCGCCAGCAGCTCGTCGTGCGTCCCCCGCTCCACGATGCGCCCCTCGTCCAACACCACGATCTGGTCGGCGTGCCGCACCGTGGAGATGCGGTGCGAGATCAGAATGCTCGTGCGCGTGGCCAGCACGCCGCGCAGCCGCTCCAGGATCTGCGCCTCCGTATGCGTGTCCACGCTGGAGAGCGCGTCATCCAGGATGAGGATCGCCGGGTCGCGGGCCAGGGCCCGGGCCAGCGTCGCCCGCTGCTTCTGGCCGCCGGAGAGGGTGACGCCGCGCTCCCCGACAATCGTGCCGTACCCGTGGGGGAAGTCTTGAATGTCCGCCGCCAACTGCGCCACCTCCGCCGCCTCTCCGACGCGGTGGCCGTCCCCCGACTCGACGCCGAACCCCAGGTTCTCCTCGATCGTGTCCGAGAAGAGGAAGGGCTCCTGCGGCACGAAGCCGATGGCGCGGCGCAGGTCTTCCAGCGGCAGGCGGCGCGTGTCGATGCCGTCGATCAGCACCTCGCCGGCGGTGGGATCGAAGAGGCGGGCGATCAGGCTGACCAGCGTGCTCTTCCCACTGCCGGTCGGCCCGACCACGGCCACGGTGCTGCCCGCCGGGATCATCAGGTTGATGTGGTGCAGCACCGGTTTCCCGTTGTAGGTGAAGGTGACGGCGCGAAACTCGATCTCGCCGCGGATCGCCCGCACCCGATGCGGGTCGGGGTGGTCGGCGATGGCCGGGCGGGTGTTGAAGATCTCGTCCAGCCGGCCCATCGAGGCCATGCCCTGCTGGATCAGGTTGGTCACCCATCCCAGGGCGATCATCGGCCAGGCCAGCTGCCCCAAGTAGGCGTAGAACTGGACCAGCGTGCCGACGGTGATCCGCCCCTGCACCACGGCCAGGCCGCCCTGCCAGAGGAGGATCGCCGAGGCGATGCCCAGGACCAGGGTCATGGAGGGCCAGAGCGCGCCCTGCACCACGATCAGCCGCAGGTTACGGCGGATGAACTCCCGGCCCAGCCGGGCGAAGTCGCCGATCTCGTGGGGTTCCTGGGCGAACGCCTTGACCACCCGGATCCCAGAGAAGTTCTCCTGCGCCCGGGCGGAGATGGTGCTGAACTGTTCCTGTACCTGTTCGTAGCGGCGGTGGATCTGCCGGCCGAGTAGGAAGAACGTCACGGCGATCAGCGGCATGATCGCGCCCACCCAGAGGGCCAGCCGCGCGTCCAGCCGGATCATCCAGCCGCCGACGAGCAGGAGCATCACCGGCGTGTTGATGGCGTACATGATGCCCGGCCCGGCCAACCGCTGCACCGCGTTCAGGTCGTTGATCGCCCGCGCCATCAGATCGCCCGTGCGGGTGTGCTGGAAGAAGCCCAGATGGAGGCGCTGCAGGTGGGCGAAGTAGTCGTTGCGCATCTCGTACTCGATGCGGCGGGAGGCGCCGATGACGTTCGTCCGCCAGAAGAAGCGGATGGTCGCGGCCGCCAGCGCCAGGGCGACGTAGGTGGCGGCCAGGCCCAGGAGCGCCTGCGAGGAGATGCCCCCGCGGATGCCGTCCACGGCGCGCCGCAGGACCGAAGGCGCAATCAGGGCGACACCGGTGGCGACCACGCCGAGGGCGAACCCTTTCAGGTACTCCCAGCGGTGCCCGAAGATGTACGAACGGAGGCGTTGACTGATCATCGGGACTGAGGGTGGATCGTTTTCGTGCGAAAAGCCTTCTTATTATACCGGACGAGGGGGGTCGCAGCCGCCCCCCGGAACGACACGGGGACCCCTCCGGCTGCGACCCCCCTCGTCCGCTCTACGCGAACCAATCGCGCAGGGGAGCGATACGCACCCCCGCGGTCGCCAGTGCCTCGCGAACGGCTTTCGCCATCGCGGCGGCGCCGGGGGTGTCGCTGTGGATGCACAGCGTGTGGGCGTGCACGTGTACTGTCTCGCCGGACACTGCCAGGACCGTCCCTGCGGTGACCAGACGGACCGTCCGCTCCGCGGCGGCGCGCGGATCGGTGACAAGCGCCCCGGGCTGCCCGCGCGGAACCAACGTCCCGTCCGGCCGGTAGCCACGGTCGATGAACGCCTCCTCGGCCACGCGCAGCCCCGCCCGGCGCGCCCGCTCCGCCCACCGTGATCCGCCGAGCGCCATCAGCGGCAACCCGGTCGATCCCACCGCCTCGATCACCGCAGCACCGACGGCCTCGTCGGCCACCGCCGCATTGTAGAGCGCGCCGTGCGGTTTGACGTGCTGCAGGGCCACCGCCTCCGCGGCGGCGATGGCGGCCAGCGCGCCGATCTGATAGAGGAGAATCTGCACCAACTCCTCCGGCGGGATCGCCATCACGCGGCGGCCGAAGCCCTGCAGGTCAGGATAGCCGGGATGCGCGCCCACGGCCACGCCGTGGGATGCGGCCAGGCGCACCGTCCGCCGCATCACCAGGGGATCGCCGCCGTGCAGACCGCAGGCGACGTTGACCGAGGTCACCAGCGGCACGATCTCCTCGTCGACCCCGATGCGGTAGGCGCCAAAACTCTCCCCCGCATCGACATTGAGGTCGATCACCGGGTCCCGTCGCGCCTCCGCCGTCATCGCTCCGTCACCTGCTCAAGAAAGTTCCGGATCGCCACGTTCACCGCCTGCGGCTGCTCCAGCATGGCCATATGCCCCGCGCCTTCGATCCAGACCAGCGTCGCGCGGGGCAGGTGCGCGTGCAGGAACTCCGCGTACCGTGGCGGGACCAGCCGGTCCTCCGTCCCGCTGATGATCAGCGCCGGCGCCAGCACGCCGCCCAGCCGATCCCGCACGTCGAATCCCGCCGCCGCGGCGAAGTCCGCGCGCGCGACCGCCGGATCGAGGGACCGCAACATGGCCAGACTCTTACGCGTGAGGCGTGCCCCAGCCCCCGCCGCGAAGGACTGCTCCGCGAAGTCGGCCAGCGCGTCCCCTCCGGCGTCGAGGCGGCGCAGCCACACCTGCGCCGTGTCCAGCCGCGCGCCGGTCCCTAACAGAATCAGCCCGGCGAGGTGAGCCGGCGCGGCCAGCGCGTACTGCAGCGCGATCGCGCCGCCCAGGCTGTGGCCCACCAGGACCCGCGCCGCGTCCAGCACCGGGCGGAGCGCGGCGACGTGATCCGCCACCGTCTGCGGTGGGTCGCGGCCGTCCCGCCCGGGGAGGTCGGGCGTCTGCGCCTGCGGAAACGCCAGCGCCTGTGGCTGCCAGACCTCGCGCCGCGCGCCCGCGCCGTGGAGAAAGACGACACCCCGCCCGGCGATCACGCCGACTGCGCTACGAGGGACCGGGACGGGTGAGCATCAGGACGAAGGGATTGGTGGCCCGTTCGCGGCCGACCGAGGTGATGGGTCCGTGCCCGGGGTACAACACGGTCTCATCCGGCAGCGGCAGGACGTGCCGCGCGATCGAGGCGAAGAGTTGGGCGCTGTCGCCGCCGGGCAGGTCGGTGCGGCCGACGCTGCCGGCGAAGATGACGTCGCCGACAAACGCCCCGGCCGCACCCAGCAGGATGAGGTGCCCCGGACTGTGGCCGGGCGCGTGGACCACGCGGAACGTCAGCCCGCCCGCGGTGACAGTGTCGCCGTCGTGCAGCCAGCGGTCGGCGGGCGGGGGCGAGTCTACAAAGAAGCCGAAGATCTGCGCGCGCACGGGAGCCGCCTCCAGCATCTCGCGCTCCTCCTGGAGGGCAAGGAACGGCACTCCTGTGGTTTCGCGCACGGCGCGGATGGCCCCGATGTGATCGAAGTGGCCGTGGGTGG
>Ga0209320_10001685_pt1 | contig 11387 bp, 10 predicted proteins | sample Rifsed13ft4_FD_184008 | JGI IMG/M metagenome (GOLD analysis project Ga0209320, IMG submission 184008) | Soil microbial communities from Rifle, Colorado, USA - sediment 13ft 4 (version 2) | ecosystem: Environmental > Terrestrial > Deep subsurface > Rock core/Sediment | place: Rifle, Colorado... | reverse complement strand
ATCTCGGCATCGCCGAGCCCGGCGCAGTCACGCTGACGGGGCGCGAGCTCGACGCGCTCGACGACGAGGCGTTCACCGCGGCGACGCGGACGACCTCCGTCTATGCGCGCGTCGCGCCGGAGCACAAGCTGCGCATCGTCGACGCGCTGCAAGCCGACGGGCACATCGTCGCGATGACCGGCGACGGCGTCAATGACGCGCCGGCGCTGAAGTCGGCCGATATCGGCATCGCCATGGGCTTGACGGGCACCGAGGTCACGAAGGAAGCGGCGAAGATGATCCTTGCCGACGACAACTTCGCGACGATCGTCGAGGCGGTACGCGAGGGGCGCGGCATTTTCGACAACATCCGCAAGTTTTTGCGTTATCTGTTGTCTTCGAACATGGGCGAGGTGCTGACCGTGTTTCTCGGCGTCGTGCTCGCCGGCGTGATCGGACTGACGGGGTCGGGCGAAGCTGTCGTGCTGCCGCTGCTCGCGACGCAGATATTGTGGATCAACCTGATCACGGACTCGGGCCCCGCGCTCGCGATGGGCGTCGATCCGCCGACCGATGACCTCATGGCGCGGAAGCCGCGTCGTCTGACGGATCGCGTCATTGACCGGCCCATGTGGATCGGCGTCATCGAGATCGGCGCCGTGATGGCGGCAGTGACGCTCTTGACGATCGATCTGTACTTGCCGGGCGGGCTCATCGAAGGCGCCTACGCACTCGACAATGCGCGCACGGCCGGCTTTACCGTGCTGGTTTTCGCGCAGCTCTTCAACTGCTTCAATGCGCGCTCCGAGAACATGAGCGCGTTCCGGCACCTGTTCGTGAACGCGTGGCTGTGGGGCGCAATCGCGCTGTCGACGCTGCTCCAGATCGCCGTCGTCAGCTTCGGCACGCTCAATGTCGCGTTCGGCACGGTGCCGCTCGAGCTCAAGCAGTGGCTCGTTTGTGCCGCGATGGCGAGCGTCGTGCTCTGGTACAGCGAGATCAGGAAGGGCGTTGCGCGGCTCGTCTGAATCCGTCGCGTGCCTCACGTGCGCGCGAAGACGAGGTAGCTCAAATAAGCGACGTAGGCGCCGACGAAGAGCGCACCCTCGAGCCGCGAGACGCGCCGGCCGGTCAGGAAAACCGGCACGCAGACGAGCGCCACGGCCGTCATCACGGGAAGATCGATGCGCACGAGCTCGGGGTCTATTGCCAAGCCCGTGGAGGGGATGAGGCACGTCACGCCGAGAATCGCAAAAATATTGTAGATGCTGCTGCCGAGCAAGTTGCCGATCGCGATGTCGCGATTGTTGCGGAGCGTGCCGATGATCGTCGTTACGAGCTCGGGCGCCGACGTCCCGATCGCGACGACGGTGAGGCCGATTACCGCGTCGGAGACGCCGATCATGCGCGCGAGGTCCTCCGCGCCGTCGACGAGCCACCCGGCCCCGACGACGACGAGGGCGATGCCGACGACGAGCAGCGCGACGTCGCGCGCGATCTCGCGAGCCGCATGGCCGTCGCGAGGCTTGCGATATTCCGCGGCGAATTCTCGGCGTATCGCCCGGCTCTCGCGGCGTGTCCAACGCATGACGGCGGCCGTATAGACGACAGCGGCGCCGACGAGAACGACGCCGGCGACGCGCGTGAGCGCGCCGTCCCAGGCCATCGCCGTCAATGCCACGCATGCGACCGTCATGACCGGCAGATCGAAGCGGACAGTCTGCAGGTGCAGCGCGAGCGGACGGGTCAGCGCGCTCAAGCCGAGGATCAGCAGGATGTTGGCCGTGTTCGTGCCCGCGATGTTGCCGACGGCGAGCGAGCCTGCGCCGATCAGCGCCGCCTCGATGCCGATGGCGAGCTCCGGCGCGCTCGTGCCGACGGCGACGATGGTGAGCCCGATCACGAGCGGCGGAACGCCGAGCTGCGCAGCAAGCCGCGAGCCCGCGCGCGTCAAAAGCTCCGCTCCGGCAATCAAGGCGGCGAGGCCCAAAAGTATCCAACCGGACGCGACCATCGAAGTGGAGACCGGCGCGAGCGCTAGCCCGTCTCCATCGGCAGCGCGGGATCCGCCGTCCACTCCGCGAGCGAGCCGTCGTAGACGGCGACGTGCGGCACGCCGAGCAGCTTGAGCGCGAATGCGTCGCTGCTCGCCGCGATGCCGGCGCCGCAATACGTGATCGCGCGATCGCCGTCGAGCGCGCCTGCCTCAGAGAAGAGCTCCCGCAGCTTCGGCGCGGGCAGGTAGGTTTTCGTGACCGGGTCGATCAGCGACTGGCAGTAGACGTTCGAGCTGCCGGCGATGCGTCCCGCGCGCGGAAAGGGCGTCGGCGCCGCGCCGCGATGTTCCTCGGGCGACAGCGAGTTCACGATCGCGACCCCGGGGCTGCCGAGCGCGTCGAGCACGTGCTGTTTCGTCGCGAAGAACTCGGGACTCGGGCGCGGCTCGAATCGGCCGCGCGGATACGCCGTCGTTGCCCTGGAAGTCGGGCGGCTTTCGGCGAGCCACTTCTGCCAGCCTCCGTCGAGCACCGCCGCGGCATTGAAGCCGCAGGCGCGCAGCATCCACCAGACGCGCGCCGCCCAGGCGTGGTTCGAGCTGTCGTAGAGCACGACTTCCGTGCCCGCGCCGACGCCGTAGCCCTCCATCGTGGCCGCAAAGTCCTTTGCCGCCGGCATCATCATCGGCAACGGCGTGTCCTTCGCAGCCAATTCGCCGAGCACATCGACGAATACGCTGCCCGGGATGTGGCTCTCTGCCCATTCCTTGCGACCGCCGACGAAGCTATAGCTGCCGTCGGGCGCCGTGCGCATCACTACCGAGCAATCGAGGATCCGCAGTCGCGGTTGGCCGAGATTGGCCGCGAGCCAATCGGTGCTGACGAGGGTCGAGGGGAGCATTGGGGTGCCTCTCAGAGGGATGGGGTGCCCGCAAATGGTGCCATCGGACCGGCTTTGGCGTCACGGAGCTTCCCGCGTGCTGCCATTGTTCCCGCGAAAACAACTTCGCACCAACGTGGTGCAAAATCTCTCCGCGGAGGGCTCCGATGGCGGCGAATCCCTCCGCGGAGGGATTCTGACCGGCGCGAAGTGCCTGCTTCGGAATGTCCTACTAGCGCCGCAAGCGCGCGAGCGCCATGTTCGTCGCGGTCGGCTTCGATACGCGACGGAGACAGCGATGAAAGAGAATGTGGGCAAGATCGATCGAATCATCCGGGTCGTCATCGGCTTGGCGCTCTTGAGCCTCGTCTTTGTCGGCCCGCAAACGGCGTGGGGCTGGATAGGCTTGTTGGCGCTTGCGACGGGCGTCGCAGGCTGGTGCCCGGCCTATTCGTTGTTGGGCGTGAGCACATGCCCGCGACGAGCCTAGGCGGCCGGACTCTCCTGGCGCGAAATCCCTCCGCGGAGGGCTCTGCAGGGGATCATTGATCTGCGGCGAGCCACTTCCTCGCTTCCAGGACAGCCGGTGAACTGGCCGCCGCGCCTGGCATCTCGGCTAACTCGGTATAGGCACGCCGCGCGGTTGCGAGGTCGCCAGCTTTCTCGGCCGCGCGCGCGAGACCGAGCAGCGACGGCGTCCGCTTCGGTGTCCTGAGCAGCGATCGCTCGAACGCCGCGACAGCTTCGCCCGGCCGGTCCGAGGCAAGCAGGACCTCGCCGTAAAGCTCGTGCGCGGGCTTGATCGGGTCCGGTGGACCCGAAGGCGGCGCCATTGTGCGCTCGATCTCGGCTGCGTCCCGCGCGAGGCGGACGGCGTCGTCATGCTCGCCGCGTGCGAGACTCGCGAGCGCGGCGACCTCGTTCTCGAGGATCGCGACGGCCTGCGCACGATACGCGTTGCCTTCCGCGGCGATTCGTTCGCGCATGCGCTTGAGCTCGGCCGCCACGGCATCGGCCGCGGCGACGTCGCCGAGCTTCGCGGCGCTCGCGCCCGCGATGAAGAGCCACGGGCTGCCGCCGGATTGCGCCATGGCCATGCCGGGCATCGCGTCGTGCGCGGCGTGCTCACCGCCGATCTCGAGCGGGATGTGCGCCCACTGCTCGGTTTCGAGAACATAGCGCGCGCGCATGCCGAGGTACCCCTCGCGAATGCCGGCGTTGCCGGGATTGCGCTCCATCGCTGCGTGCGCGAGCTCGACATTCGCTCGCGCGTCGTCAAATTCGCCGAGCATCAAGTTTGCGTAGCTGAGCCACGACAGCGTGTGAAAATCTTCGCGGCCCTCCGGCTGACCGCCTACCTGTTGGCGCTGAACGGCATCATCGACGAGGACGAAGTCATGAACGCGCGCACGCTCGCGCGCGTCGAGATGCCGAACCGCGACGGCTTCATCCTCGCGTATCCGCAGCGGTCGAACTGACGAAAGTGAGCGTGCCGTACACGTATCACCTCGTCCCAACAATCTTCGCCTCGACGGTTTCTCGAGGACGACTCCGGAGCGCCACGCGAGCTAGCATGCTCGGTCCGTGCTTGCAGTCGGCGAGCAGATCGAGCTCGCGCCGGTACGCGGGCGACTCGACGTCGTAGATAGCGAGCAACGTGTGGAATAGAGAGTCGTGACTGTAGTCGCGATTGGCGACCTTCTCGAGACACGAGCGCTCGACGCCGGCTCTGGCATAGAAGCCCGGCGATGCCCACAGCAGCATCGGCACTCGGACCTGCTCTTGCGGCGCGAACGCGTACGGAAAGCCGTGCAGATATAGGCCGTTCTCGCCGAGCGACTCGCCATGATCGGAAACGTAAAGCATCGCAACGTCGAAGGCGTCGGCTTGGCTCTGGAGGAAATCGATGACGCTTGCGACGAAGAAGTCCGTATATACGATCGTATTGTCGTAGGCGTTGTTGATGAGCTCCGCGCTGCAATTGCGTAAGTTAGGCAGGTCGCACTCCGGAAGGAACACTTTCGACCACGCCGGAGCATCCGTGTGATACGCCGGGCCGTGGCTGCCGCGCTGATGCAATACGATGAAGTGGTCGCGCGTGCGGTCCGCGACCAGAGTCTCGATGTCCTCGAGCAGGATCTCATCGAAACAGCCCGTGGAGTCGCAATGGCCCGCGTCGGTGCGCGTCGCGAGTTGCTCGAAATGCTCGGGATCGCAAACGGCTTTGCAGCCCGTACTGTTGTCCTTCCAGTAGACGTCGACGCCGAGACGCTCGAGCGTCAGGAATAGGCTTTCATGCGCGGCCGCGGCCGCGTGACTGAACGCTGCACGGCCCAAGCCGGAAAAAATGCACGGTACCGAATCGGCTGTAGATGTGCCGCACGACGTGACATGGGGGAAATTGAGAACTCCGCGCGCGCGCGTGTAACGATTGGTGTCGCGTTCGTAGCCGTTGAACGAGAAGCGATCGGAGCGGGCGGTCTCGCCAAGCACGAAAACCGTGAGCACGGGTTTGTCATGTCGTGCGAGCGTCGTCGTGCGCTCTGCGGCGAGCGCGATGCGCACGGCGCGATCGGGCGCCCCATCGTCGGCGCGCGCGAGGAACCGCGCGTAGGAATAAAGCGGATAGCCCGGGTTCATGAGCATGCGCGCCGCATGGTGTTGGTGTGCAAAGAAGGATACGGCGCCGTAGTTCGCATACAGCGTTCCGGCCAACACGAGGGCGTTCGCCGCAATCAGGATGGCGCCGGTCGCGAGCCGGCCTTTCCACCGGACGTTGCCGAGCGGCGTGATTGCGAGCACTAACGCGGGAGCTACGCCGAAGGCGAGCAGGTGATAGAAGAACGAGCTCGTTACGAGCGGTGATGCCTCGCGCACCTCGGTTTCGACGACGTTCCTGATCATCGACACGTCGACGACGATTCCGTACTCGCTCATGAAGAAACCAATCGTCGCGGAGACCAACAGCAAGAAGATGGCGGTCGTCTTGAGCGCACGCGTGCCGACCGCGAGCGATAGCAGAATGTTGAGCGTACAGAACATGATCGTGAACATTGCGAGCAAGATGGCGCCTTGATGATCGTCGAGCATCGTTGCGCGCAACACCGACTTCCAAAACGGATCGTTGTCGAAAACTACGATGAATAGCGACACGGCGGCGATGGCAACGGGCGCCGCAACCTGATCGCGAATCCGCATAGAAAACTCTCCGCAACGGGTCCTTGGCCGTTGGACTGCCGCGGCGACGCGGATCGGTCGCCGACCGAATTCATCGGTAGCGCCGTCTAACTTGCTAGCGAAGGACGACGAGAGGCCGAGCCTTGGATACGTTGCGGAAGCCGCGCAAGACGATCGACATCGTCATGCCCGCGTACAACGAAGCGTGCTGCATCGGCCGCACGATCGAGACGCTGTTCGGAGAGCTCGAAGGATCGCGGTACCGATTCGAAGTCATCGTCGTCGACGATGGCAGCAGCGACGAAACCGCCGCCGTCGTCAAGACTTACATCAATCGCTATCCGATCACGCTGATCAGCCTGACGAGGAATTTCGGCAAGGAAACGGCGTTGCTGGCGGGCTTGGACTGCGCAAGCGGCGACGCGACGATCATCATGGACGCCGATTTACAACACCCGATCGCGTTGATCCCGAAGTTCCTGGAGCAGTGGGAAGCGGGCTACGAATGCGTGTACGGCGTCAAGCGGCATCGGCATGGCGAAACACTGCTGAAGCGCTTGTGCGCGAAGGCGTTTTACTTCGGTGTCAACGGCGGCTCTGACGTCCGCATTCCTCCCGACGCGGTCGATTTTCGGCTGCTCGATAAGGCTGCCGTGCAAGCCCTGTGCGCGATTCGCGAGCGGGTGCGATTTACGAAGGGACTTTATGCCTGGCTCGGCTTCCGCAGCATCGGGATACCGTTCGTGCCCGCGGCGCGCACCGGTGGCGCAAGCCGCTTCGGCACAAGCTCGTTGCTCCGGCTCGGCTGGGACGGCTTGATCTCGTTTTCGGAGTTGCCGCTCAGGGTATTGGGGCTCGCCGGCGCCGCCGTGGCCGCGGCAGCGGTTCTCTACGGCCTCTACATCGCGGCCCGAACGATCGTCTTCGGCATCGATGTTCCCGGTTGGGCCACCTTGACGGTCGCGCTCACGTTCTTGGGCGGGCTGCAGATCCTCTTTCTCTGGGTCCTTGGTGAGTACGTTCGCAACGTGTTCATCGAAACCAAGCAGCGCCCGAACTACTTTGTGCGCGAGCGCGTCGGCCGCGCCGCGAGCAACCGTTCCGCGAGCGAGCTTGAGCATGGCGCTGCCACACGATCAGGGCGAGTCGCCGCCTAGACGGACCTCGCGGGCATTGATTGCCGCGCTGCTCGCGGTCGCTGCTCTCGCCGGCTGCCGTCTTTGGCTCGCCGACAGTCTGCCGCTGACCGACACTACGGAGGCTAGATTCGGCGAGATCGCGCGCAAGATGGTCGAGACCGGAGATTGGCTCACGCCGCAGCACGACTACGGTGTGCCGTATCTTGCGAAACCGCCCCTCGCGTTCTGGCTGTCCGCTGTGGGCATCGGGCTCCTCGGCGCGAGCGAGCTCGGACCGCGCGTGCTGATATTGGGCGCAGCGTTCGGTTTTTGTGCGCTCTATTTCGCCTGCGTAAGAAGCTGGCTCGGAACGCAAGCAGCGCTTGCGAGCGTGATCATGCTCATGAGCTCGCTCGTCTTCTTCGTCTCAATGGCGGCGGTCATGACCGACATGGTCTTCACGGTCTGTGTGGCGACGGCATGGCTCGCGTTCTGGCGCCGGCACGAGGGCGGCTCCGGCGCCTCCGAGGCGACGATGTATCTCGCGCTCGGCCTCGGGCTGCTCGCAAAAGGGCCCCTCGCTGCCGTCCTATTCGGGGTTCCGGTCCTCGCGTGGTCGCTCGGCAGCGGTCGCGCGGCGGACATTTGGCGGCGCTTCGCTTGGCTCAAAGGCGCGTTGCTCGCGGCGGCCGTGGCCGTACCGTGGTACGTCGCCGCGGAGCTCAAGAACCCCGGATTTCTCGAGTATTTCCTCGTCGGCGAGCACGTGCAGCGCTTTCTCGTGCCGGATTGGTCGGGCGACCTGTACGGCCGGGCTCACGATGCGCCGCGCGGCACGATCTGGCTCTACTTCATCGCGGGCGCGTTGCCATGGTCAGTGCTCTGCGTGCCCGCGCTCGTCGCGGCGCGCGCGACCGTGCGGCGCAATTGGCGCGAGCGCCGCGGGCTCGTCCGATTCGCGCTCGCGTCGGCCGTCACGCCGCTCGCGCTCTTCACGTTGTCGCGCAACATCGTTTGGCCTTATGTGTTGCCGGCCATACCGCCGGCCATCCTCGCCGTGGTTGCGCTCTTGGCCCCGGCGCGTGAGCAGGCCCTCGATCTCAGCCGACTTGCGTGGGCGGGCGTGCTTTCGGCCGCTCTGCTTACCGCGCTCGTCGTCGCCAACGCGCCGTTCATCGAGCGGCACACGCAGCGATCCGTCGTTGCGGGAGTCGAGCTGCGTCATCCGCATCGCGAAGTGCCCGTCTACTATTGGCAGTCGCGATACTTCTCGGCCGACTATTACAGCGCGGGCGCCGCATCCGTCGTCAGCGATGGCATGCTGATCGAGCGCGCCCTCGCGGAGCGGCGGCTGTTTTGTCTCGTCGTCGCCGAGGCGCGCCGCGCCAGCCTCCCCGACGCCCTGCTTGCGCGCTTGCATCACGTCGGCGACATCGGCGATTTCGCGTTGTTCGAGCCCGTCTATGCCGGCAGTTGAGCTTGCGGCGTTCTCGATCGTGGGCTGCGCGGCGTTCGCCGTCCATTTCTTCGTGGTCAGCGCGATCGTGCCGCTCGGGGTGCCGCCGCTCGCGGCGAACGTCTTGGGATTCGCCGTGGCTTTCGGCGTGAGCTTCGCCGGCCATGATCGCTGGTCGTTTCCTGCATCCGCGAGAAGCCGATCGCTCGCCGCGCGAAGATTCTTCGTGGTCGCCGTGATCGGCTTTCTTGCGAACCAGACGCTCTACTTCGCGCTGCTCGAGCTCACGTCGCTGCCCTATCGGCTCGCGTTGCTCGTCGTCTTGACGGCGGTTGCGGGGCTCACGCTCGTGCTCAGCAAGCTGTGGGCGTTTGCCGATGCCCCTTAAAGAAATCATCGTCTGCGCCGATGATTTCGCGCTCGACGAGCGAGTCAATGCGGGCATTCTGCGGCTCGTCGAGCTCGAACGGCTGTCGGCCGTCTCGTGCTTCACCGATGCGCCTTCCTGGCGCGACGCCGGCGCGGAATTCCGCGGCGCCGCACGGTGCGTGCACGTGGGATTGCACTTCAATCTGACGCAGCCATTTGGTCACGGCGAGCATTCTCTGGCGCACTGGATCACGCGCTGCTTGAGCGGGACCGTCGACGTGTCCGCCGTGCGCGCGCACCTGCAAAGACAATGGGAAAACTTCGTCGCCGTCGTCGGGCGGCAGCCCGATTTCATCGACGGCCATCAGCACGTGCATGCGTTCCCGATCGTGCGCTCGCTCGTGTATGATTTCGTCGCGCGCGTTTGGCACAATGACGCGGTGCCTGTTCGCGCTATTTCGCCGACTTTCGGGCGAACCGACGCGCCGCTCAAGCGCGCCGTGATCCAGGCTCTGGCCAAGGCCAGGCCGCAGCGGGCGGACGACCGGGCCATATTTCTCAATACCGGCTTCGCCGGTGACTATTCGCTGCGCGCGCACGCCGATTACGAGCGCCTGTTTGCGGGTTGGCTTGCGCGCGCGCCCGACCGCGGCCTCATCATGTGCCACGCGGCGCTCCGTCCCGCGCGAGGCGCCGCGACGGCCCGGCAGCGGGAATACCGGTTTCTCGCGTCGGCGCGCTTCACGGAGCTTTTTGCGGCCCACGGGCGCAAGCTCGCGCATCCACCCGACCGATTCGGCCCTGGCGAGCGTCTAACAACAACAGGAGCACGGGTACCTGAATGACGGACGACCTCCAAGACCGGCGATTGGTCAAGCGCTTGCTTGCGCATGATCACGAGGCATTCAGGCAGTTCTTCGACGGCTATTTCCCGCGGCTTTACAGGTTTGCTCGTACTCGGCTCGGCGACGACCCTGAAACGACGAAAGAGATCGTGCACGTGTCCCTGTCGAAAGCGGTTCGCAAGCTCGGCACCTATCGCGGCGAGGCGGCGCTTTTCACCTGGCTTTGCACGATTTGCCGCAACGAGATCAACGATCACGTCGAGCGCGTGGTGCGTGAGCGCAAGCATGTCGTGTTGACGGAAGACCTTCCGGACGTCCGCGCCGCGGTCGACGCTCTGACCGCGCCGGCGTCGGACGAGCCGGAGGCCAATTTCCGGCGCTTGGAGACGACGCGGCTCATTCAAGTGGCGCTCGACCAGCTGCCGACGCATTACGGCAACGTGCTCGAGTGGAAGTACATCTACGGGTTCAGTGTCGAGGAAATCGCGGCCAAGCTCGGCGTGGGACTCGATGCCGCGCAGTCCGTATTGGCGCGGGCCAAACGTGCGTTTCACGATGTGTATGGCGCCTTGACGAGAGATATCGTCACGCCGAATGCCGACACCGACGGCGATCCGGCGTGACGAGGATGGAAAGCTCATGAACGGAAAAGACAGACCGCATACGGACACGGAGTCGGACTCCGAGCGGAGCCTGCGCGCCTTGTTCGCGCGCGCGGAGCCGCGCCTCGCTCCGCCCCCGGCACACGCGGAGGAGATCCGGCGCGCCGTTTACGCCGAGTGGGATGCCGTGACCGGACGTCGAGCGCTCATGCGCCGAGTCGGCGGCGCCGTGGCGGCCGCAGCCGCGCTCGGCGCGGTGGCACTGCTCGTGATGAATACGGGCACGGCGCCGACCCCGGCCGCCGTGGTGGCGCGCGTCGAGCGGGTGCAGGGCACCGCTCTCGGCAGTCGCGACGGCGCTGCGTTCGAAGCATTGCGCGTCGACGCGCCGTTGGCGCAGGGGTCGATCATATCGACCGCCGACGGTCAAGTCGCATTGCGCTTGGCTTCGGGCGGCTCGTTACGTTTAGCTGCGCAGACGCAATTGCGTCTAACGGGGAGCACCGAGGCCGAGCTCGTCGCCGGAGCGCTGTATTTCGATTCTGAAAACGCCGCGGCAAACGGCGCGCTCGCAGTCGTCACCGCCGTCGGGACCTTGCGCGACATCGGCACGCAGTTCATGGCCGAGCTCCGTTCGAATCGGCTCGAGGTCGGCGTGCGGGACGGTCGAGTCGCGATCGCGCGCGACGACGTGCGCGCCGATGCGGTGGCTGGAGAGAAGCTCACCGTCGAGCGAAGCGGCCTCATCCGACGAGATGCCATCGATGTCTACGGCGAAGAGTGGGCATGGGCGGAGCGCCTTGCGCCGCCGTTCGAGATCGACGGGCGCTATCTCGTCGACTTTCTCGACTGGGTGGCCGATCAGACCGGCCGCAGCGTCGCGTTCGCCGATGCCGATGTCGAGCGGACCGCGCGTCAAACCCGGCTCACCGGCTCGATCGACCTCGAGCCGCTGCCGAAGCTC
>Ga0209320_10001684_pt1 | contig 11392 bp, 9 predicted proteins | sample Rifsed13ft4_FD_184008 | JGI IMG/M metagenome (GOLD analysis project Ga0209320, IMG submission 184008) | Soil microbial communities from Rifle, Colorado, USA - sediment 13ft 4 (version 2) | ecosystem: Environmental > Terrestrial > Deep subsurface > Rock core/Sediment | place: Rifle, Colorado... | reverse complement strand
TCGACCCGCTCGTCGCGCTGCGGCACGAATAAGGACTCGACAGCGCTTGGTGGTTGCTACTGATCACACGAACGGGGCCAACATCGCGCGCCCGATCCCGCGCCACAGCTCCGTCTCTCCGAACGGGATCCGCGCGAGCGCGACGGCCATGATCGCAACTCCGATCCAATACACGGGATGCACGCGCCCGATTCTGTAACGGTCGTAGGCCATCGCCGCGAGCACCGGCAAGTACCAGGTGACCACCTGGACCGGCTGGCTCACCACATAGGAGAGCCGCGCCACCCCCGCAAACATGATGGCGACGCACGCAAGCAGGATCAGCCGCTTGTGAATCTCGGGCTTATGACGGTACCCGACGGCTGCGCCGAAGAATCCCGCGAACAGCACCATGTCGCCGAGCGGGAGCGTCAAGAAGGTCGCGGCGCGATCCATGTCCCACTCGCCCGCGCGCACGTGCAGCGCCGGCGCGACGAAGGTCACGATCATGCCGAGGACCCACACCAAACCGCCGTACGCGATGCCGAAGCTTCCGACCCGGCGGTGCGCCGCGATCTTGCCGCGCGCGGCGAGCACGGCCTGGGAGACCAGCACGCCGAGCCACCCGAGATACACGGCCGCGTGGACGTGGATGATCCAAGGCTTGGGCTGACCGAGAACCGCCATGCCGAAGAATGAAGGCGCGAAGCCCGCAAGGACGATGGCGACGATCAGTAGCGACACGCCGACGTAGAAGCTCCGTGCCGACCGAGCTCGCGACGGAGCGCCTTCGATGATGACGGTTGCCATTGTTCCCCCAGCCGTTCGGTAGGCGTTGGCGAGAATTCTAACCGCTTGCTGCACCCCGCCGCGCGCGAACCGGAATGCGCTAGACTTGATGTTTCGCTTGAACGGAGTCTGGATTGGCAACAATAGTCGGCGGGCTCGCCACTTCACATACCCCTTCGATCGCCTTTGCGGTCGACACGAAGAAGGCCGACGATCCGGTTTGGGCGCCGATCTTCGAGGGCTTCGCGCCGGTGCGTGAGTGGCTTGAGCAGAAGGCGCCGGACGTCCTATTCTATGTCTATAACGATCACGTTACTTCGTTCTTTTTTGATCACTATTCGAACTTTACGCTGGGTTTCGGAGAGACATTCGCCGTCGCAGACGAGGGCGGAGGCCCGCGGCCCCTGCCCGCGATCAAGGGACATCCGGCGCTCGCACAACACATCGCGAATGGGCTCGTCGCGGACGAGTTCGATCTGTCGTTCTTTCAGTCGAGGGGCCTCGACCACGGTGTTTTCTCGCCGCTGTCCATGATTTTACCGCACGAGCGGGGGTGGCCCGTCGCCCTCGTGCCGTTGCAGGTCGGTGTGCTGCAGTTTCCGATTCCGACGGCGCGGCGTTGTTTCGCGCTCGGTCGCTCGTTGCGCAAAGCGATTCAGAGCTTTCCGGAAGACCTCAAGGTCGCGATCGTCGGGTCTGGCGGACTCTCCCATCAGGTCAGCGGAGAGCGCGCAGGTTTCAACAACACGGACTGGGACATGGAGTTTCTCGAGCTCCTCGAAAAGGATCCCGAGAAGCTCACTGAATTGTCCATTGCGGACTATGCGAGGCTCGGGGGCATCGAGGGCGCGGAAGTCATCATGTGGGTGATCATGCGCGGTGCCCTGGCATCGAAGGTGCGCAAAGTGCATCAGTCGTATTGCCTACCATCGATGACCGCCACTGCCACAGTGGTCTACGAGGATCTTTGCGAAGACGATGAAGGCGAGAGTCCCGAGGCCCATTTTGCAAGGGCCCGGCGGGAGTACGCGGGCGTCGCGGACATCGAAGGCTCTTATCCCTTTACGTTCGATCGCAGCATGAGGGCCTATCGCCTCAACAAGTACCTTCACGGGATCATTCAGCCGGAGCTGCGCGGCCGGTTCTTATATGATCGGGAAGGTTCATACGACAGAGGCGGCTTGACGGAAGAAGAGAAGGAGATGCTGCGAAAGCTCGACTGGCGTGCGCTCATGCGCTACGGCGTCATCTTCTTCATTCTCGAGAAACTGGCCGCGGCGGTCGGCATACCGAATCAGAAAATCTATGCCGCCATGCGCGGAGAGTCGCTGGAGGATTTTCAGAAAACCCGGAAAACGCAGGTGCTCTACTCAGTGGCAGGTACGCACGCACGCAAGGGAGATGATTAGGCAGTCTAGCTCCGCCCGAGTTCTCGTGCGGTACGCGACAACCATTTATTTATTATTCCGTGAACACTACAGCAAAGAACTGAAGTCTCGAGGAGCAGAGCACATGGCGACGATCAGCGACGTTTCGATCATCGACTCGAACACGGCCAAGGCGGTACCCGTCAAGTCCGGGTTGGAACGGACGATTTGCAGCGAGAGCCTTTGCGGCTCCAAGAACCTGACCGTCTACAGGCGAACGATCCTCGCAGGCCGGCAGTTCGATGTCGGCGGAGACGACGATTACCATCTCGTCTACGTCATGCAGGGCACAGCCCTTGGCCGCATTCATTTCAAGAACGAGTCCCACACGGCCGAAGAAGGTGCGGGCGTGCTACTCGCCTCGGGCGAATCGGCTCGATTCGAGGCGGCCGGGTCGAATCTCGAGCTCTTGCACATGGTCACGCCGAAGCCTCCGGCAGCAGTGGAGGCCGGGTTACCCGGCGGTCCTGGTTACTTCTTCAACCGGCAGACGCTACGCAGCCTCACCGACGCGAGCGGCGGCCGCGTGCGGCGATTCTGCGCCGAGTCGAGCGTGAGGCTCCTCGACGGCAGCCGGCTGACGCCGACCAACGCTATCCAAGCCGGCGAGATGCACTACAACGAGGGCGGCGCATCACCCTATCACCTGCACAAGGGCACCGACGCCAACCCCGAGGGCGCCGCTCACGTTTACATGACGTTCAAAGGTCGCGGCAAAGTCGATGTCGGCGAGACGTCGCAGGAAATCGAGGCCGGCACGCTCGTCTACTTCCCGCCCGGCGTACCGCATCGGCTGAACGCCAAGGACGGACCGCTCGACTACTTCGAGATTCAGGCGTGGAGGAGCTTCAAAACCACGATTTTGAGCAAGGAAGCCGCTTCCGGGCTCAAGTGGTACTACGACCGTAAGAAACCAGACGCGCCGCTCGTGGAGTGGAACCAGAGCTGAGAGTTCCGAGGCTCGCGCTGACCAGCGGCGCGGCTTTTCTTACGTTTGCGGAATGTCTTAAAGTACGTAGCTGTAAGCGACTCGCTAAGAACAAGATAAGTAATGAGTAGAAACAGAGTGAAGAAGACCGGTCTCGGCCTAGTCATCTGCGCCACTTCGATTCTGTGTCTGGACGCCAATGTTGCGCCCGCCGGCGAGATTACGGGAAACGGCAAGAGCCTAAAGAATCCCGACGGCCCCTGAACGGCAAGTCTGCGTGCGCATTCTCCGGAAGGGAAGACGACGCTAGTTAGAGATTTCTTCGCAACGATCGGCCTGCATCCCGGTGAGGCGTGTAATCCGACGACAAGCGGGGGAGAGGCGTAAGACAGACTTGAAGGCTTCATGTCAGGACATCCGCCCCAGTCGAATCCAGCTGAACTTGGGCTCGATGTCGGCTCGCTAGCTAGCGAGTCGCCAGGGCGTCGATCACCGTCCGTGCATCTGCCATCGCCTTATCCGTTGCGCTACGCGCGCAGTCTCGTTTCGACGGGCTCCCCAGCGGGAACAGCTCTTCCAGTTGCGTGCAGATCTCGTCCGCCGCCGTCTCGATCCTTTTCTCGAACTCGCGCACGTCTGAGTTCTGTCGTAGATCGAGATCGGCAAAGCTCACGTTATACGACAGGCTGACTTGCTCGCCTTGGCCGAAGGGCAACGACTCGCGCGTCACCCTGCGCGGGCCCTCCACTCTGATTTCCTCGATGATCTGTTGCGTCGTCGGAATTTCCTGAGCAATAGCGGTCCACGCGCCCGAGAGACCTGACAACCCACTAACGAGCATGATCGAGCATCTTTTTTTCACTGCGATCTCCCTCAACCGACGTCCGAAGGATACATCCGCAACCTCGAGGGAAACAGTCCGAATGCGCCCTTTTGCGCCGGCTGGACCGACTTCCGGCAAAGTCGTGCATGCCATACACCAGTCGTCCTTTTGGAGCGCGTCCGGCGCATCGCGGCCGCGGACCGACGAGCGTTACTTTGTAAGTGACTCCTCGCCGAAATCGAGCGGCAACCCCACGTAGTTCTCGGCTATCGTGCGGAGTCCCGCCTCGGAATGCAGCACGTAGTCGAGCTCGGCCTCCTGGAACCTCGCGGCGGTGGCGCCGTCGTCGGGAAAGCGGTGCGTCAGCATCGTAAACCACCACGAGAAGCGCTCGGCCCGCCAGATGCGGCGCAGGCAACGCTCCGAGTAGCGGTCTACGCCGGCCTCACTGCGCTCGCGGTAAAACTCGACGAGCGCGCTCGACAGGACTTTGACGTCCGTCGCGGCGAGGTTCAAACCCTTCGCACCCGTCGGCGGCACGATGTGGCCGGCGTCGCCCGCAAGAAACAGGCGCCCGAAGCGCAGCGGCTCCGCGACGAAGCTGCGTAACGGCGCGATGCTCTTCTCGAGCGACGGTCCCGTCACGAGGCGCGCGCATCCTTCCTCGTCGAGGCGCCGCCTAAGCTCACGCCAGAAGGCGTCGTCCGTCCAAGCTTCGAGCTCGTCGGTCAGCGGAATCTGGAGGTAATACCGGCTGCGCGTCCGGCTGCGCATCGAGCACAGCGCAAAACCGCGAGGGCTGTTCACGTAGACGAGCTCCTCGCTGACGGGCGGCGTATCGGCGAGCAGGCCGAGCCAACCGAACGCGTAGACTTTCTCGTATTCCCGGATGGCGTTCCGTGGGACGCCGGCCCGGCAGGCGCCGTGAAAACCGTCGCAGCCCGCAATGAAGTCGCAATCGAGACGATGCTCGAGGCCGTGATGTCGATACGTCACGTACGGTTTCGTGCCGTCGAAGTCGTACACGGCCACGTTTTCGGCCTCGTAGATCGTCGGCGGCCCTGCCGCGGTCCGCGCCTCCATCAGGTCGCGCGTAAGCTCGGTTTGACCATAGACCAACACGTTCTTGCCGCCGCTCAAGCGGCTCAAGTCGATACGGTGACGCTTGTCGCCGATGAGCATCTCGAAGCCGCTATGCACGAGGCCCTCGCGATGCATGCGCGCTCCGACACCCGCCTCGTCCATGAGATCGACGCACACCTGCTCGAGCACGCCGGCGCGGATGCGGCCGAGCACGTAGTCGCCGGTTTGCCGCTCGAGCACGACGGCATCGATGCCGGCTTTGTGCAACAGCTGGCCGAGCAGCAGTCCCGAAGGGCCGGCGCCGACGATCGCGACTTGCGTTCGCACGTCAGTCCCGACGATCGCTCGCCCCGCAAACGAAGTTGGCGGCGTCATCGCTGCTGCCTTCTCCCGTCCAACGCGCCTGAGCGGGATAGGGACACAGCGGCCGGGTCTGCGTGCCGCCCTCGATCGCCTTCGACGCGAGGATTCGGTCCGGCGCTCTGCCCTCCTCGACCCAGTCGATGACGGCCTGGAACAAGCCCTGCGGCTGCGGACCATCGCCGCCGGCGCAGTGCGCGACGCCGGGCGCCATGAACAGGCGCGCGAACTCCTGCGTGCCGCCGTAGCCGCCGCCCTGCTCGCGCGCGACGCGATCGTAGTAGTCGATTGTGCCTTCGGGGACGATGAGCTGGTCCACCCAACCATGCCAGAGCACGAGCTTTCCGCCGCGATCGCGAAACGCCGCGAGATTCGGGTTGTCGGACGCCATCAGCGGTCCCACTTGCGCAACCGTGTCCTTGAAGAACATGAGGTAATTCGAATAATCAAGCCCGCGCCAATCCCACGCAGGGTCGAAGTACACCCAATATCTCGGCTGCTCGATCGCGACCGGGAACGGCATGGCGCCGCCGAGCGCGGTCAGGTCCGTGCCCCGCGTGTTGCCATACCAGAGCCGCTTGTTGCCCCGGCCGTCGAGGTTTCGGGCCGCGACGTCCGGCACGCGACAGCTGCCTCCGCCGGCACGCCCCGAGCAGGCCACCGGCCCTTGCCACATCTTGTCGATGGCCGACGCTTCCGTAGGTGTCAGGCACGTCGCGCTCGACGGCGCGCACTCGGCGGACGTGATCGTGGGGTCCTCCGACGCGCGGTACTCGCACGCGCGCGGATCCGCGAGCACGCCGTCCATGACGCCGTCCTGCGTGTCGCACGCGGCGACTGCCTTCGCCGTCGCAAGCCTCTCTTTTGCGACGAGCACGTCGGGCGCGCCGCCGCCGATCGGGCCGCCGTTGTCGTGCAACTGCACGATCGGGTGCCAGAGCATCGCGGCTTGGAAACGATCCCAATGAATCGCCGGTGCGCCGGCGAGGATGCCGTCGTAGTCGTCGGGATAGTCCTGCGCCATCCGCAGGCCTTGGCGGCCGCCCGTGGAGCAGCCGTTCCAATACGAATATTCGGGCGCGCGGCCGTAGAAGGCCTCGACCAGCTGCTTCCCGATCACGGCCATGAGGTGCTCGGATCGGTAGGCGAAGTCGATCTGTAGCTCTGTGTTCGGCTTCCCCGGCTCGAGCATGCCAAAACTGCCGTCGGCCGCCGCGAACTGAAGCCCCGGCCGCCCGCCGGTGTGCCCCGTGTCCGTGCTCGCCGCGGCGTACCCGGCGGCGAGCGCCTGGTTCGGCGCGACGACGGAACCCACGTAGACGCCGCCCCCGACCGATTGCCAGCGGCCGTTCCAGGCGCCGTCCATCGGCAGCCCGACCCAAATGTTGATCGCTTGCGGCACGAGAACCTTGACTAGGCAGTACGGAACCGTTCCCGCGGTTTCGGAGGAGACGGAGGAAATGCTGACCGGCGGCCCGGCGGCCTGAAGCTCCGTCGCGCCGATGCCGCCCAAATCGCAGCTCGTGATCGGCGTTTGTCCTTGCGCCGCGGACGCGGCTATGGCGATGCCGACGAAAACTCGAGCGAGGAGCGAGACTGGTCTTAAGCCACTCAGCATGTCAGAAATCGTAGCTGAAGGTCGCAAAGTATTCGCGTGCTCGCGCGTACGCGATCTCCGCGTAACCGGCGCCCGTCGACAGCGACGAGTTGCCGCCGACCGGGTAGAGCTCGTCGGTCGCATTGTTCACGCCGACCGTGAGCCGCCAGTTGCCCGCGGACGGAGCGAGCATGAGCGAGGCGTTTACGACGGTGACGTCGTCGAGCTGCGCGATTTCCGGCGTATTCGTCGCGTCGAAGAACATCTCTCCCGTATGCGAGATGTCGATACGCGGCGTCAAGACGAGATTCCCGGGACGCGCGTCGTAACTGAGACCGATGTGCGCCTGCTGATCGGGCGCGAACGGCAGCGCGTTGCCCTCGACGAGCCCAGCCGGCAAAATCGCGGCCGGAATATTGTCGAGCTCGTCGATCGTCGCGTCGAGGTAGCCGAAGCTCGCCTCGATCATCCACGCTTCGTTCGGCGCCCAGGTCGCCTCGAGCTCGGCGCCGTCGATGCCGGCCTTGCCGGCGTTGGTCAGAAATGGCGCGACCCCGGCCGGCGCCGGACCGCGGTACGTCACCTGCATGTCCGTGTAATCCGAGCTGAACACGGCGCCGTTCAACCGGAACGTGTTGCCGGCAAGATCGAGCTTGAAGCCGACCTCGACCGTCTCGGCATACTCGGGCTTGAACGGGTGCAGCGCCGCCTGCTGCGCGGGCGTGAGCGGCGCGTTGAAATGGCTGTTCCAGCCGCCGCCCTTGAAGCCTTCCGAGTAGCTCACGTACCCCATGCCTTGCTCGGACCAACGGTAGGCCAGTGACGCCGAGGGCGTGAAATCGCTGAACGTGTCCTGGTACCACTGCACGGGCACCTGCTTGACCGTGGGATTCGCAAAATCGAACTGATCCGGGTACGAGCGCTTCGTCTCCTCGGTGTAGCGGCCGCCGAACGTCACGTCGAGCCGCTCGTTGATCGTGTAAGTCCACTGCGTGAACACCGCCCAGCTGTCGTTGTCCACGATGTTGTTGTCACTGTCGCGTTGGATGCCCGGGGGCGGCGGGTTGAGCTCGACGGTAACGATGTCTTCCGAGTCCTGCTGGAAGTAGTAGACGCCGACGACGCCGGTCAGCGCATCCGTCTGCATCGTGAGCTGGAGCTCCTGGCTCCATTGCGAGGCGTCGACGTCGTAGAGCGTGTGCAGGATCGGCAGCGGCGTGTTATCGGCGTCGCGGTTGCCCGCCCAGTCGAGGTTGCGCGCGGAACTTATGGACTTGAGCACCCACGTGTCGCTCAAGTCGACCGAGATGTTCGCCGAGATGCCCGTGTTCTCGAGCTCGCTCGTAAGCGCGTACGTACCGTTGTTCGCGTAAGGACCGCGGCTCTGGAGGTCGTTGGCGCACCGGTCGTCCTGGATCATGGGCACCGTCGGCTGGTCGGGCAGGCCCGGCGGCGGCACGGCGCCGTCGGTCAGGCCCGGGCAGCCGGCATCGAGGCTTGCGACGCGCGGAAAAGTCGCGCCTTCGTTGATGACGGCGAAGACGAGCGGCGAGCCGTTCTCGTCCGCCTTCGTGTAGTCGAGCGCGAAACGCGCGGTCACATTATCGCCGGGCGTCCAGGTGAGCTTTGCCGTCGCGACTTGCACGTCCGTGTCGCCGAGGTCCGTGCCGTCGGTGCGCGTCACGTAGCCGTCTTGCTGGCGCATCCCAATCGAGAACCGCGACTTCAAGTCATCGGAGATCGGCGCGTCGAATGCGGCGAAGCCGTCGATGAGGCTGTCGGAGCCGAAAGTGCCGCGCACCGTACCGCCGCGCTCGTCGGCGGGATCGACGGTCGTGATCAAGATCGCCCCGCCGATCGTATTGCGTCCGAACAGCGTTCCTTGCGGTCCGCGCAGCGCCTGGATCGAGGCGATATCGCGCAGACCCATCGTCGCGCCCACGGCGCTGCCGATATAGACGTCGTCCATGTACAAACCGACGCCGGGGTCGACCGTCGAGGTCGGATCCGTCTGCCCGATCCCGCGAATGAACACCTGCGAGGACGAGTTGTTTCCGGCGAGCGGCGCATTGTCGGCGAACTGTAGATTGGGCACGAGCTGGTCGAGCTCCGTGGTCTCGAAGACCTGGCGCTCGACGAGAGCATCACCGCTGAACACGGATACCGCGAGCGGCGTGTCCTGAAGATTCTCCTCGACCCTGCGTGCCGTAACGGTGATCTCCTCGAGGGTTCCCCCGGCGCTCGTCCGGGGTTGCGCCGCCAGCTCGAGGGAGACGGCGGCTGCAAGCGCGCCGACGCAGAATACCCCGTACTTGAGAACACTCGATCGATGCGGACCTGACAACGGTAGTGGCAGCTCCAAGGGCATGTCCATTCTCCTTGTTTATATCCATGCGCAACCGCGTCGCCATGCGGCGCCGCGGCGTTCTTGAGCCACACTCTGAAGGGCGCTCTCGATCGAGAACATGGAGGAAGCCGCCAGACACTTGGACTTTTCTCGCTTCGGGTTACTATTGTCGTTCGTTGCACCGATGCGACAGGGGGATGCGAGCGTGGCAACGGCAGCGCCCATCGGACGGATTCCAAGCTTTTTCCTCTACGGCGAGGCGCCGCGCGAGCTCAACGAGCGGACGCTGCACGTCGAGACGATCGCGTCCCGAAGCGTGCGGCATCACTGGAAGATCAACCCGCACGTGCACCGCGCGCTCCATCAGCTGGTCTTCGCGGTGCGCGGCCGCGGCGTGGCGTTCGCCGAAAGCGACGTCGCCCCCTATCGTCCGCCGGCGTTGGTCATAGTGCCGGCAGGCACGGTGCATGGCTTCGAGTTCGAGCCCGGCACTCAGGGCTTCGTCGTGTCGATGAGCGACGACCTACCGCGCGAAATTGCGCGCCGCGAGCCCGACATCCGCGGGCTCTTCAAGAACCCGGCAACGCTCGAATTCCAGGATCACGCGCTGCGCGCCACCGACCTCGAGCAGAGCTTCACGATGCTCGCGCGAGAATTCGCTCGCTCGGCGCCCGCGCGCATGCTCGCGCTCGAGGGATTGCTCGAAGTCATTCTCGCGAACGTTGTGCGGCTTTCGCACTCGTTCGCCGAGTCCGCGGACGCAACCGCAGGAAAGCACCGCCAACTCGTCGCGCGCTTCCGGGAGCTCATCGAGAGCGAGTTCCGTAAAGACAAATCGCTTGCCGACTATGCTTCGGCGCTGAATGTCTCGGCATCGCGGCTTCGCAACGCGTGCTTGAGCGTCTCCGAACAATCGCCGATGCAGATGGTGCACGCGCGCATCCTGCTCGAGGCCAAGCGCCAGCTGTGCTACACGAGCAATTCGGTGAGCGAGATCGCGTACGCGTTAGGCTTCGACGATCCAGCCTACTTCACGCGCTTCTTCTCGCAGCGCACGGGAACGTCGCCGCGGACGTTCCGTCGGCGCGCTCCGCGTGCTTGACCGCGCTAGCGGCGGCGCTGCGAGATGTCGGGTTTACCTCACTCCCTCGTGAAGTCGACGCCATTCCTCAAAAGCTGCTCGTAGCGATCGAGATCGAGGTTGTTCTCGGCGCAAACGTACTCTTGAAGCCGAGTGCCTTCGCGGAGCATGAGGCTCGATGTCAGCACCCACGGCTTCGTCAGGACGTTCGTGTCTTCCATCATGACCTCGTAGTCGATTCGATCTTTGCTGACACGCGTGTAGCGTTCGACGATGTGCAGCGCGTCCGAATGGAAGGTGCCCGTGCCGGCGAGCCAAGTCTTGTCATTGAAGCCGATCACGTCGACGACGAGCATGTCGCCCTCCCAATGCGCGACCGAATTGCCCATGTAGCTCGGCAGAAGATCGTCGGGATGCTCCGCGTCGAATGGGATCACGCGGAACGTGCTCATGTACTCATAGAGGATCACGACCTGCGTCGCTGTCTGGACGATCTGCTGCGGGAAAAGGCCGAGCATCACGCTCCGCGGTATGCCGGCCGGCAGGCAGCGGCTCGTTGGATCGTCGATGCCTCTGCGATTGAATGCCTCCAGCACTTTTTCCGCGGCCCAGTCTTGGTACGGCGCGCCCTCGCGTCCGGCCGGCCGATCGTTCGACGAGCCGACGACCGGCGCGTTCCGGTCACCCCCGGTGCCGCCGACGCCCAAGCCCGTATTCGCTTCCTCCCACTTGCCGGGCTGCGTGCTGCCGCCTTGCCAGATACCCGTCAGATCGGGCCTGCCGTCGGCCGTGCGCGGCACTTCCGTCAAGTCCGGAGCCTCCGGCGCTTGAGCCGTAACCGGAGCCGATAAGACGACGACGAGCGCCGCGAGCGTTCGGTACATCATCGGGCGTCGACGGCCGGAGTGCTGCCGCCGTCCCCCGTGCCCGCCGGTGGACCGAAGATCATCTTCTCGCCGCTCGGCAGAGGGATCTCCC
>Ga0209320_10001680_pt1 | contig 11399 bp, 8 predicted proteins | sample Rifsed13ft4_FD_184008 | JGI IMG/M metagenome (GOLD analysis project Ga0209320, IMG submission 184008) | Soil microbial communities from Rifle, Colorado, USA - sediment 13ft 4 (version 2) | ecosystem: Environmental > Terrestrial > Deep subsurface > Rock core/Sediment | place: Rifle, Colorado... | reverse complement strand
CCAGGAGCGTGAGCCGCGTCTGGTCCCGGCTGAACCGGGCGCTCCGCTTGGCGACGGTGAGCGTGCCGGTCTTGCCCTTGACGGCCCAGGAGCCCTTGAGGAGGCCGGCCAAGCGCTCGGCGGCAACGTAGGAGGCGCCGTCGTCCATCACCTGGAGGGGCAGCTGGCCGAGGGTGCCCTTGGGTCCCTTGATCTCGACGGCAGCCGGGCGAGCGGAGGCGGCCTTGGCGGGAGACATCCCCACCAGAACGGCGCAGCAGAGCACGAACGCGGCCAGGAGTCGCACGAAGATGGGACGCATAGGAGACTCCCGCCATTCTATCAACGGCGGGCCGTCGGGCGAAGCAAAAGAGCCCGCAGATAAGACCGTCACTCAAGGCTCTTCGATACCGGCGCAGAGGTCAGCGGGTGCCGCGAAGCGAGGCAGCGGCGGCCTCCACCGCCTTGACGATGCCCTGGTAGCCGGTGCAGCGGCAGAGCACCGCGGAGAGGCCCTGACGGATCTCGGCCTCGGTCGGTCGGGGATTGGTCTGGAGGAGATCGAGCGCCGTGAGCAGCATGCCGGGCGTGCAGAAGCCGCACTGAAGGCCGTGGTGCTCGTGAAAGGCCTCCTGGAGCGGATGAAGTCTGCCGTCTTTCATCAGCCCCTCGATCGTCAGCAGGTCTGCGCCGTTCGCCTGAACCGCCAGCATGAGGCACGAGCGGGCCGCCTCACCGTTCACCAGCACCGTGCAGGCGCCGCAGACGCCGTGCTCACAGCCGACATGAGTCCCGGTCAGCCCCAGGTCTTCCCGGAGAAAGTCGACCAGGAGCTTTCGCGTCTCGCAGCGTCCCTCGCGCGCCTGACCATTCACCGTCAACCGGATCGAGACGAGATCGGACACTCAGCGGCCCTCCAGGCGGCCGACCGCCCGGCGCAGGGCGCGGCCGGTCAGCACGCGGGTCAGGTTGCGGCGATAGGCGGCCGAGGCGTGAATGTCGGTGTCGGGCTCAACCAGCTCGGCCGCCCGGCGCGCCGCCGCCTCGATGGCGGCATCCGACAACCCCTCGCGCTCGAGGATCTCCTCGGCTTGGCGCAGCCGGGTCGGCACGGGCCCGGCGCCGGCCGTGACGAGGCGGGCCGTGCAGCCGTCGCCCTGCCTGGCGACCATCGCCGCGATGCCCACGATGGCAAAGTCGCCGTGGCGGCGGCTGAACTCCTCGAACGCGAATCCGGCGCCGGCCGGCATGGCGGGGAGGCGCACTTCGACGAGCATCTCGTCCGGGCCGAGGCTCGTGGTGAGATAGCTCTGGAAGAGCTCGGAGGCCCGGAGCGTCCGCTCGCCGCGCGGCCCGCGCGCGACGACGACGCCGTCGAGCGCCGCCAGGATCGCCGGATACTCGGCGGAGGGATCGGCATGCGCGAGGCTGCCGCCGATGGTCCCGCGCGTGCGGATCGGGAGATGGCCCACGAGCGCGGTCGCCTCGGCCAGGAGCGGCAGCCGCCGCCGGACGAGGGGGGAGAACTCGATCGCCCGCTGGCGCGTCATGGCGCCGAACCGGATCTGGCCGTCGTCCTCGCGGATGTAGGCGAGGCTCGCGATCGCGTTCAGGTCGATGAGCGCCGCGGGCCGGGCAAGGCGGAAGTTCATGAGCGGCATCAGGCTCTGGCCGCCGGCCAGCAGCTTGGCCTCGCCGCCGTAGCGCGTGAGCAGGGCGAGCGCTTCCTCGACGGTCGCCGGAGCGTGATAGGCGAAGCGTGCCGGCTTCACGGGTGCGGAGCGCCCTTGGCCTGCCCGGCGCGCTCGATCAGCTCCCAGAGCCGCGTCGGCGACATCGGCAGCTCGGTGATCCTCACTCCCATCGGAGCCAGCGCATCGCTCACCGCGTTCGCGATCACGGCGGGGACCGTCATGGAGCTGGACTCGCCCAGCCCCTTGGAACCGAGCGGTGTCAGCGGCGAGGGCGAGACGATGTGGGCGATGTCGATGACGGGCGCCTCAGAGGCCGTCGGCACCAGGTAGTCCATGAAGGAGCCCGTCAGGCACTGCCCGTCGTCATCGTACTGCAGCTCTTCGAAGAGAGCCCCGCCCAGCCCGTGGAGCGCGCCGCCGTAGATCTGGCCCTCCGCGATCATCGGGTTGATGATCGTCCCGGCGTCGTGGACCGTGGCGTAGCGCAGGATCTTGATGGCGGCCGTTTCGGGGTCCACCTCCACCGCCATCACCTCGGCGATGAAGCCGTACGTGTTCGACGAGTTGACGCAGTCGTGCTGATCGACGGCCTTGGAGACCGTGAACCCGAACACGGCGCTGGCCTCCAGCCCCGGCTCCATGCCCTCGGGCAGGGACTCCGTGTTCCAGTGGGCGCGCCCCGCCAGGTCCTTGACGGAGTAGGAGGGCCCTTTGCCGGCCTTCGCGCGCACCGCGCCGTCGCGGAACTCGAGCTCGTCGGCCGGCCGCGCCATCAAATGCGCCGCATACTCGATCAGCTTGGTCTTGAGCTTCCGCGCGGCCAGCGCGACCGCGCTGGTGCCGACCGAGCCAAACCGGCTCGAGTACGTCCCGGAGGAGATGGACCAGAAGCGCGTGTACGTGTCCATCTCGTCGACGACGGTGACATCCTCGGGCGTGAGCCCCAGCTCGTCGGCGACGATCTGCGAGACGACGGTCTGATGCCCCTGCCCCTGGGGGGTCGTGGCGAGGATGGCGGTCACACGCCCGAGCGGATCCACCCTGATCGTCGCGGCGTCCACGGCGCCAGATTTCGGCAGGTACTCGGGCTTGGCGCGGAACTGGGGATCGAGCGCCGTCGCCACGTAGCCCATGTTGGAGACGGAAGGGTCGACGGCCAGCGCCACACCAATGCCGAAGCAGCGACCCGCGGCGCGGGCCTGCGCCTGCTGACGCCGAATCTCGTGATAGCCCGCCAGCTCGAGCGCCTTCTCGAGGGCGGCGGGGTAATCGCCGCTGTCGTAGAGGCCGCCCGTGGGCGACCGATACGGGAACTGCCCGGGCTGGATCAGGTTACGCCGCCTCACCTCGACGGGATCCAGGCCGAGCCGCTCGGCCAGGAGGTCCATCATCCGCTCGGTCTCGAAGTAGAGGTGGCCGCACGCGTAGCCCCGGTTGGGCCCGGTCAGGCTCTTGTTGGTCATGACGACCGAGGCGTCGACCTCGAGATTTTGAAAGCGGTACGGGCCGACGAAGTTGCCGGTGGGGCGGAAGCTGCATCCCGGCTCCGGGCTCCTGATATATCCGCCGACGTTGTCGAGCCAGCGGTAGCGCATGCCGAGGATGGTCCCATCCTTCGTGGCGGCGAGCTCTCGGTAGGCCACGCGATCGGTGCCGCTCGATGAGGCCAGCAGGTGCTCGTGCCGGTCCTCGATCCACTTGACCGGAACGTCCGTCAGCCGGGCCGCGAGCGCCACCAGCGCCATGTACGGGTACATGCTCGACTTGATCCCGAAGCTCCCGCCGATGTCCGGCGGCACGATGAAGCGGAGCTTGTTCTCGGGCACGCCCAGCACGCGGGCCGTGAGGGGGTGCATGATGAACGGCCCCATGAAGTTCGACCAGAGCGTGTAGGCGCCCTCGAGCGGGTCCCATCGCGCGATGACTCCGTAGGTCTCGATCGGGGTCGAGCTGTACTTGGGATAGCGAAAGCGCTCGCGGATCACGATCTCCGCCTCTGCGAACGCGCGGTCGGGATCGCCGTAGACGAGCCGCCGGTGCCCCGCCAGGTTGGACCCGACCGCCTCGTGGAGCACGGGCGCGCCGGGCTCGAGCGCGCGCTCGACGTCCACGACGGCCGGCAGCGGCTCGTAGCGGACGACGACCGCCTCCGCCGCGTCCTCGGCCAGGTAGCGGCTGCGGGCCACGACCAGCGCCACGGGCTCCCCGACGAAGCGCGCCTTGTCGGTTGCTGCGCAGTAGTAGCGCACCGGCGCGGTCACGCCCACCGAGAAGGGCTTGGTCAGCTTCGCCACGTCGTCGCCGGTCACCACCCCGACCACGCCCTCCATAGCGAGGGCCGCCGACACGTCGTAGCCCAGGATGCGCGCGTGCGCGTGCGGCGAGCGGACGATGGCCGCGTGGTGCACGTTGGAGCAGGGTGAATGGTCATCGATGAAGTTTCCGCGGCCGGTCAGGAGCCGCCCATCCTCGACCCGCTTCACCGGCTGCCCGATCCAGCTTCTCGCGGCCGACGGCTGCGCCGGCGTCGCATGGTCGCTCATTCAGTCTCCTCTCGGCAACGACCGATCTTAGTCGCTCCGCCGCGGAGCGTCAAGGACGCTGCGGGGGCCTGCGTCCTTCAGGCGGGAGGTCGCCGGAGTGCGGCGCCCGGCGCGCAGATCCGAGCGACGCGCGGGTTTTCGCCGTCGATGCGGCATCGCGGAGCGTGCTAGGCTCGGGCGCGTGGCGTCGTCCTACGTCGTCGTCTGGTTCTTGTTCGCCTTCGCCTGGGCCGCGAACTTCGCGATCCGCGTCGGCTTCTCGGCGCTGCTGCCTCCGATCATCCGCGAGCTCGACCTCTCGTACGCCCGGGCCGGGGCGCTCGCGTCCGCGTTCTTCTGGGCCTATATCGCCATGCAGATACCCTCCGGCCTGCTCGGCGACCGGTTCGGTCGGCGCCGCGTCCTCCTCGTCGGGCTCGTCGGCGTCGCGGCGGCGACGGCGCTGACCGGGCTGGCCGGCTCGTTCGCGGCGCTGGTCGCAGCGCGGCTGATGACGGGAGCGGGCCAGGGATCGCTCTTCTCCAACGATCGCGCCATCATCGCCTCCGTGACCCCGCGCGAGAGGATCGGGCTCGGCCAGGGGGTGTCGTTCACCGGCCCAGGGCTCGGCATCACCCTGGGGCTGATGGGGGGCGGCGTGCTCGCCGAGGCGCTGTCCTGGCGTGTCGTCCTGTTCCTGTTCGCGCTGGCGCCGCTGGGCGCGGCGCTCGCGATCGGTCGCTGGGTGCCGACGACACCGCCGTCCGCGGGCGCCGCTGCGCTCTGGCCCCGGCTGCGGGCGGTCCTGGTCGTGCGCGACGTGTGGGTGCTCGGCGCCGCGGGCGCGTGCGGCATCTACGTGCAGTTCGTCCTCGCGACGTGGGCGCCGATGTTCTTCATCGAGACGGGCGTGCACGGGCTCGCGCGGGTTGGGACGCTGGCGAGTCTCCAGGGGCTCGCCGCGGTGGCGGGCCTGATCGCGGGCGGGTGGGGCGACGACCGGCTGCGCCGGCACGGCGTACGGCACACGACGGTCATGGCCGCGGGCCTGGCGGCGCTCGCGGTGAGCATGGCGGGAATGACGCTGGCGCTCGCCCGCGGCTCCTCGGTGGGGCTCGGCGTGACGTTGCTGATCGCCGCGTTCTTCGTCTGGGGGATCTGGGGCTCGTCGTACGCGCTCCTGGGCGAGCTGGTGGCGGAGGCGAACCTCGGTGTTGCGTTCGGCCTCTTCAACTCCATCTGCTTCGTCGGCGCGATCGTCGGGCCCGCGGTGACCGGCTGGGTGCGGGATCTCACGGGGACGTTCGCGGGCGGCTGCGCGCTGGCCGTGCTGGTGGCGCTCGCGGGCGCGGCGATCGCCACGGCGACCCCGCCCCCGGTGCCCGCGCGCGATGCGGTCGCGTAGCCGCGGGCCGGTATCGGGACGCAGGGCCCGTCCCGAGATGCCGCCCGACATCCGTGGCAACGCGCCCTGCCCGACTTGTCAATCTGGCTCCGTCAAGGTCCTCGAGGGCAGCCGTGAGCGGCACGAGATCATTGGTGTTCTCGCGCGAATCATCGGCTGGCATCGCGCTTGCTCTGCTCTCGAGCGAGAGGGAGGGCCAAGCGAGATGACGGGGCGCGAGGACGCGACGACCATGCCGAGCGTGCGCGCGCCGCGAGCGAGCGATCCTCTGCTCTGTGCATGGTGCGGCCAGCCGATTCTGGTGGCGCAGGCGATCTTCTTCCTGGTGCCGGAGCGAAAACTCGTCCACCAGCGATGCCCCGCGCACACCCGCCGCCCGTGAGGCCCACGACGATGTGGCGACGAGGACCTCGGCGAGCGTGAACCCTCGGGGCGGCGTCTCCTCACGTGCCCTCACGGGCGGCTCTCCTGCGGGGCCGTCGAGGCCGCCGGGCCCAGGAGGTCGCGGACCTTGCGGGCGAGCCCCGCCGGGGTGAATGGCTTCGGAAGAAATGCCACCGCGGGGTCGGAACGCCACGTCTCGACCAGGGCGTCGCCCGGATAGCCGGACACGTAGAGCACGCTCATCTCCGGCCGTTGCGCGGTCAGCCGCGCCGCGAGCTGCGGCCCGCCACGGTCGGGCATCACGACGTCCGTGATGAGCAATTGGATGGGCCGGCGGTCCCGTTCGGCGATCGCCAGCGCCTCGGCCGCATGCCGCGCCTCCAGCACCGTGTAGCCGTAGCTCTCGAGACCCTCCCGCGCCAGCGCCCGGACCCCGTCGTCATCCTCGACCATCAGGATCACCTCGGTGCCCCGGGCCGGCCCCGCGGCGAGGTCCTGTCCCACGGTGCCGTGCGGCTTCTCCACACGGGGGAAGTGAATCGTGAAGGTGGTCCCGCGTCCCGGCGCGCTGTCGACCTCGATGTGGCCGGCGCTCTGCTCGACGATGCGCGACACCACGGCCAGGCCGAGCCCGGTGCCCTTGCCCGGCCCTTTGGTCGTGAAGAACGGCTCGAAGATGCGGGCACGGGTGGCAGCGTCCATCCCCGTGCCCGTGTCCTGGACGGAGAGCTGCACGTACGCGCCGGCGTCGATGCCCGCGTGGTGGGCGGCCGGCGCGCCGACCTCCACGTTGCGCGTCCCCAGCACCAGGCGCCCGCCGCTCGGCATCGCGTCGCGGGCGTTCACCACGAGGTTGATGATGACCTGCTCGAGCTGCACCGGATCGGTGGTGATCCAGCCCACGTCCGGATCCGGCTCGAACACCAGGTCGATGTGCTCGCCGATCATCCGCCGCAGCAGCGCCGTCAGGTCTGGCAGGACGGCGTTGAGATTCAGCACCTCGGGTTCGCAGATCCCCTTTTGGCTGAACGCCAGGAGCTGCCGGGTCAAGACGCCGGCCCGCCTGGCGGTCTCCTGGATGAGCGCGACGTCTCGGCGCTGCGGCCCGTCCGCCGCCGGCCGGCGCAGCAGGAGCTCGCAGCGCCCCGCGATGACCGTCAACAGGTTGTTGAAGTCGTGGGCGACCCCGCCGGCCAGCTGCCCCACGGCTTCCATCTTCTGCGCCTGCACGAGCTGCGTCTGGGTGCGCTCGAGTTCCTCGTAGGAGGTCTTCAGATCCTCGAACAGCCGGGTGCGCTCGATCACGATCGCCGCCTGGTCCGCCAGGAGCCGCAGGAGCGTCTTCTCCTCGGGCGCGAGCTCGCGCCGCTCGCCGAACAGGACCGACAGCACCCCCACGGTGCGCTCGCCCGCGATCAGCGGGATCCCGGCGTACGCGTGGAGCCCGCCCTCGGTGACCAGCCGCCGGTTCTGCCAGCGCGGATCCTGCTGGGCGTCCGCGAGGTATGCCGGCGCGCGGGACGCGAAGATCCGGCCCACCATCCCCTGTCCGTAGGCGACCGCCTCGACGTCGGTCATGAGCTGCCCGAGCGTGGGATCCAGGGCGAAGCTCCCGCAGGGCCGCAGGACATGGTGCGCGGGATCGTCGCCCCACACCCGGGCCGCCCTGGCGCCCAGGAGCATCACGGCGGCGCGCGCCACACTGTCGAAGACCTGCTCGCTGTCGGCCGCCGACGTGATCAATCGCGTGAGCGCGCTGAGCGTCGTGAGCTTCTCCGCGCGCGCCTCGGCCCGCTGATAGAGCCGCGCGTTCTGCAGGGCCAGCGCGGCCTGATCGGCAAACGCGGCCAGGAGCCCGAGGTCCTCCGCCGTGAACACCCGGCCCGGCCGGTCGGCCAGCGCGAGCACGCCGAGCACCTCGCCGTGGCAGGTCAGGGGCACGCCTGCCAGGGCGCCGTAGCCGGCCGTGCGCAGATCCTCTCGCAGGGGGTCGCCGAGGGCGATCCACGGGTCGGCCAGCACGTCGGCCGACGCGAGCGATCCTCCCCGAAGCACGACGTGCGCCGCCGCGGTTTCCACGCCGCGCACGGCCTGCCCGAGACGGGTTCCGGGGTCGTCGTCGCCGGCCGCCGCGACGCAGGTCAGCGCGCCCCCGGACGGGTCCACGGCATAGAACGCGGTCCGCCGGACACCGAAGAGGCGCTGCACGGTCGTCACCGTGGCGTGCGCGGTCTGGGCGGGGTCGAACTCGCCCGCGAGGTGCCGGCTGACCTGCGCGAGGGCCTGCGTCGTGGCTTGCGCCCGCGCGCCGGCGCGTCCGGCTTCGGCCCGCTGGCGGAGCAGCGCCCTCGTCGTCGCGAGCAGCTCCTCGGGCGCGGCCGGCTTCGTGAGATAGCCGTCGGCTCCGCCGTCGAGACCACGCACCCGGTCTTCCGTTCGTCGATAGACGCCGGACAGGCACAGCACGGGGATCGCCGCGGTGGCCGGGCGGCTCTTGAGCCGACGACAGACCTCGAAGCCGTCGAGGTCCGGGAGGTGGACGTCGAGAATGATGAGATCGGGCTGCGCGGTCGCGAGGGCGAGCGCCTCGCGGCCCGTGCGCGCCCACACGGCCTGGAACCCTTCCGTCGCCAGCACCGCCGTCGTCACCTCGAGGTTCTCCTCCTGGTCGTCGACGACGAGGACGGTGGCGGCGCGGTGGTCCGTCGCCTGCGGGGCATCCACCGATCGATTGGCCGTCGGTTCGTGGTCGGTCACGCGTAAGCGCATCATCCTGATCACCCACCGAGAGCAAGGCCGGGGCCAAGACGCACGGCGGCGGCACCCCACGCGTGCGTTCACCGTGAAGCGACACAGGGTTGTGAAGTATCTGGAAATTCGGAATCAACTCACGCTGTTACGGCGCAGCGACGGAAGTGCCTGACACCGCTGACAGCGCGGAGACAGCGTGACGCCGCGTCTGCATCTCTCGAGGCGGATGCTCGCGGGCGTGAATCACGTCGATGCGATCCGGGCGAGGTGGCTCGCTCGCACGGGCAAGAATCTCACCAGAGGTTCGCTCGTTGTGTCAGTCAGTTCTGTCGGCCGGTGAGTTCCCAGAAAACGTCCGCCGCGAAGAAAGCATTGCAGTGACGCCCCGTTAGGTCCGCTGGCATGGCTGGTGCTTCACGCCAGCGGTCATGAACTGCGAACCGCTGGCAGGACGCTGGAGCCGTGAGCGCCGGATCGGTGAGCTCCACGGTGAGGTGCCGCCCGGCCCGCGGCCGTCCGAGCGCGTTCTGCCCGCGGTGCTCTTCGTCGACCGGGTTGGCTCGACGGAGCTCGTGATCGGCGCCGGGGACGGCGCGGGGCGCCAGCTCCTCGAGCGCTACTACTTCCTCGTGTGGTGCCAGGTACGGCAGTGGGCCGGGTACGCGCTCGGCGCCGCCGGGGACGGCTTTTTCGCCGTCTTCCGTACTCCGGTCGAGGCCATCGGGTGCGCCTGGTCCGTCGGCGCCGTCGCGGAGCGGCTCGGTGTCCGGGTCCGCGCCGGGGTGCACGCGGGTGAGTGCGAGGTGGCCGACGGTGCCGCTCGCGGCGACGCCGTTCACATCGGCGCCCGGATCGCCGCCTTCGCCGATCCCGGAGAGGTCCTGGTGTCACCCACCGCCAAAGATCTCGTCGTCGGCTCGGGACTTCGCTTCGAGCCCCGCGGCACGTGCACGCTCCAGGGGGTTCCGGGGATCTGGCCGCTGTTCGCCCCGGCGCGAAATGCGCTCGTGCCTCCGTCGCGTGCGGCGTCGGCGCCCGCGAGGCACGAGCCGATGGCCGTGGCCACACAGGGAGGCCGGGCGCGACTCTACCAGGAGGCCTGATGCGGCTCTCGATTGAGGCGGAGGTCCAGGTCGGCGTCGAGTGGGACGGCGAGGCCCAGACGTTCGTGGGCTCCGTGCCCTCGCTTCGTCTCTACTCGCAGGGCGTGACCGAGCCGGAAGCGTTTCGGGCCGCCGCGAGCGCCGTGCGCCTCTATCTGGTCGCGGCCTTCCACGGGGAGGTCCTCGCGGACATCCTCGCGCTGCGAGGCTTTGCCCCTCGTCCGGTCGGCGCGGCGCCCGTGCCGGCGGACGGCGAGTCCGTCCGGATCACCACGGAGCACCCGTCGCGCACCCTCGTCGATTGCGCCGCGGCCCCGGCCGCGCCCGTGCCGCCCGCGCTCACGCTGAGGCCGGCGCCTTCGCGACAGGTCCGGCACCGGCTCTCTCGCGGCCTCGGGTACCACGTCCGCTACGAGGACGACTACAACTGGGTCCTCGTCAAACCGGAGCACTGGCCGGTCGTCGTCCCGAAAGAAGGGCCGATGGTCACGGCACGCGCGCTCGCGGAGCTGCTCCGTCACGCGGACCGGTCCGGCAGAGCCGCGCGACTTCGCTGACTGCTGGCCGTACGTCTCGGGGCGCGGCGGGCACCTCGGCGAGCATCGGGGCCAGCGGAAGTGTGCGAGACTCGATGCACGGAGGGCTAGCCTCAACTGGTAAGGCAGTGGACTTGAAATCCACCGGGCTGCGAGGCCCTTGGGGGTTCGAATCCCTCGCCCTCCGCCACTCCAACGCCCTGCGTACCGACGATCATCCGACAGATGGCCCCGGCCGGCGAGAACATCCTCGGCTTGCCTTATTTTTGCAGTGAGGGTTGGTCATGCTCGGCGGCTCGAGACGCCCGAGGACAGCCTCAGTCCGGGGTAGGATGCTGCCGTGAGCGAGATCGACCCTGGAGAGGTTCGCCGCCCCCGCCCGTGGCGCCGACGGCGCCGTGCCCTCCTCCTGTCCGTCCTCGCCCTCGTCGCGCTGGCTGCGGGCGCGTACGGCGTCCATCTGTGGCGTTACTGGGACCGCCACGTCTCGACCGACGATGCGTTCGTCGAGGCGCACGTCTCGCCGGTGAGCGCGCGGGTCCGCGGCACCGTCGTCGCGGTGCTCGTGCGTGACAACCAGGAAGTGCCGGCGGGCGCGCCGCTCGTGCGGCTGGACCCGCGCGACCTGGAGGCGAAAGTCCGCCAGGCGCGCGCGGCGGTGGCCGCGGCGGAGGGCCGTCTGCGTATGGTTTCCGCCGGGGTGCCACTGACGGACGAGTCCACCCGGAGCCAGGTCGCGCTGGCCGAGGCGACCGCGGCGAAGGCGGCGCTCGGCATCGAGAGCGCGCAGCGCGTGGGCGACGAGCGGCGCAGCCGGCTCCTGGCGCGCCGGGCGGCCGTGCAGGCCGCGGAGGCCGATGTGGCGGCGCGCCGGGCGGACTTCGAGCGCGCGCGCCTCGACCGCGGTCGGATGGCGGAGCTGCTCGGGCGCGCGCTGATCGCGCGGCAGGAGTTCGACCACGCCGACAGCGCGTTCGAGATGGCGGGCGCCGCGCTCGAGGCCGCACGGCGCCGGCTCGACGTGG
>Ga0209320_10001679_pt1 | contig 11406 bp, 11 predicted proteins | sample Rifsed13ft4_FD_184008 | JGI IMG/M metagenome (GOLD analysis project Ga0209320, IMG submission 184008) | Soil microbial communities from Rifle, Colorado, USA - sediment 13ft 4 (version 2) | ecosystem: Environmental > Terrestrial > Deep subsurface > Rock core/Sediment | place: Rifle, Colorado... | reverse complement strand
TAGTTATGCCTTTTGTTGAAAATCAGTGGAAGCCTAACAAGAAGCAATCTATATTCTTGTCACTTCCTACTTCTATAAAAGAAGGTTTCTACGGTGGTGGCGCGGGTTCTGGGAAAAGTGAAGTATTGCTTGTTTATCCATTGATTCACGGATGGCATAATAATCCTAAATTTAAGCAGGTATTTCAACGTAGAACTTATCCAGAATTGAGAAATGAAATTGTACCACGTAGCAGAGAATTTTACTTGAAGTTTGGTGCTCTGTTTAATAAACAGGAAATGAGCTGGACATTTCCTAGAGAAGATCAGTTTGGTTCAGGATTTAGACCGAACGGTGCAGTTATTCATTTAGGTCACTGTGAAAATGAAGATGATGTTCATCAATACGATTCAATGGAAATAAACCTTTATACTCCTGATGAGCTGACTTCATTTACTGAGTATATTTATTTATACATTGGATTTACGCGCGTTCGTACTTCTGATCCATCACTTCCAGCTATTATACGCGCCGCGGGTATGCCTGGTGGTGTAGGACATGGGTGGACTAAAAAGAGATTTGTTGATTTCGCGCCAAAAGGTAGCAAAATTCTAGTAGGTAAAGGTGGTAATAAACGTATTTATATTCATTCCACTTTAGCAGATAATCCTAATATTGATCCTGCATATGCACAATCATTAGAAGCATTACCTAAAGCGGAACTCGAAGCGAAGAAGTATGGTTCTTGGGATGCCTATCTTGGTCAGGTATTTGATGAATTCCGTGATAAGAAATATCCTGATGAACCAGATAACGCTATTCATGTAGTTGATTCATTTGATATTCCTAGTTGGTGGCCTAAAATAGTTTCTATGGATTGGGGATATGCACCACCAGCTATGACTTGGATAGGATATGGTGCTATTTCTCCAGAGAAACGTCTCTATATTTATAGGGAACAATGGTATCAAAAAGTTCGAATCGAAGAATGGTGCGCAGAAATTAAACCATATATTCACATGGAAAGTATTCGTCTTGTAAAACTTTGTAAATCCGCAGGACAAGATAGAGGACAGGAGCATACTATTCAGCAACAAATTAGTGCCGCTATTGATTTTCCGGTTCAGTTGACAAGTAATCAACCAGGTAGTAGGGTTGCTGGTAAAATGCTGCTCCATGAATATTTAAGGTGGAAACCTAAATATCAGCACAATGTAGAGCGTGGATCATTTAATCAGGACTTATCTGAATGGTTGTTACGCAATAAGGGGTTAGATGCTTACAATGAGTATCTTCAATCTTTCGTTGCTCCTGAACCGGAAACTAATTTACCTAAGTTACAAATATTCAATACCTGTCCAAAATTGATTGAAGCAATTCATGCTTGTATTTATGACAAAACTAATCCACAGGATGTAGCTGAATTTCCTGGTGATGACCCTTATGATGGAATTCGTTATCTTGTTGATACTGCTGACCGCTTTTTTGGTGAAGCTACGGATGAATCGTTGAAACTGCAACAACGTGAATATCTTACTAAGAAATTAGCAGAAACACAGGATTGGACTAGTTTTTATAGAAATGCGCGTCGCCTTGAACGAGAGCAGAATACTAATCCGATTAGGAGATATCATCGTGCTCATTGATTGGCTTCATCATTTATTTAATCCTCATTGTGGGCTTTGTGGCTGTAAAAATTGTGAAGTTCTCAAACAACTTCTTGAAACAGAGAAGTATGAGAATAAACAATTGCTTCAATGGATTCTTGATTTGAACAAACCTAATGAAAATGTTTCTATTCCCTTAGAAATGCCTATTGAAATAAAGCCGAAGAATATTCCTTGGTCTGTTAGACAAAACATGCTAGAAGCTGAAGATAGAAAACGCGCACAAATTCTTCGTGATAGAAAACCAATTGAGGAATTAGAGAAGGAGGTGTTAGATGCCGGGGCTTAAATATGTAGGTGAGCAAATGGCTAATCAAATGGGCAATAGAATGAGAGCTGGTATGCAGCCGGAGCAAATGAGAAATAGATTTCGCGAAAAAATGATGTCTCGCGGAATTGCTAAAGGCACACCACGTTTCGAGAAAAAGAAGGCTAAACTCAGATCATTGATGCCAACTAAGAGTTTCTAATGAAACTGACTGAGAAACAAAAGAAGCTTCTTAAGCAAGTCTGCGATCATTTCGATCAAGAAGATCGAGCTGTGCGCGAACGTCAAATTCGTACATGGAAGAAGCTTAAGTATTATTGGAATGGATTTCAAAGAGTTTGGTGGAGTGAAGTCGCGCATGATTGGCGTATTGCAGATTTTGAATCTAGTTCTCAATCAAATGATGCTGCTGCTTATGATAAGCCAATCAATATTTTTCGCGCCTATCTTGAATCTATCATAGCAGCTCTTTCAGTTACAGTTCCACCAATTAAGTGTTTTCCAGATGATGCTGAAAATAATCTTGACTTGGAAACAGCAAAAGCAGGAGATAGAATTGCTAAGTTAGTTTTCAAACATAATGATGCACCACTTCTCTGGGTTCACGCGCTATTCATTTTCTGTACGGAAGGAATGATAGCAGCTTATAATTATGCAAAGGAAGATAAATCTTATGGAACTGTGGAAGAAAAGCAATATAAGGACGAAGAACGCGAAATAGATGTTCCTTATTGCGGTGTATGTGGTTCTAAGTTAGGACCAAATGCTGATGAGCAACAAGATGAATATGCACCAGATGATGAAGATATGAATCTTCAAAATTTGGTCCAGAATGAAAATAAATTACTTTGCCCTAACTGTTTAGCTCAAGTTGAACCGCAAATTGTAAAGGAAAAAATATTAGTAACTAAATTAACTGGAGTAACTTCTAAACCTAAAACTAGACAATGTATTGAAGTTTATGGTGGATTATTTGTTAAAGTAGCTAATTACGCGCAACGTCAATCTGATACACCTTATTTAATTTGGGCTTATGAAACTCATTACTCAAATGTACTTGAAAGATATCCCGAGCTTAAAGATAATATTGGTGGTAATTTAGGTAAGATTACTTCTGGTGGAATGTACGATCCTTATGAAAGATGGGGTAGACTTTCCACACAGTATGCAGGAGAATATCCTCTTAATACAGTTACGGTCCGTAATTGCTGGTTACGACCTAGTTCATTCCATGTATTGCCGAATGAGGATGATGTAGATGATTTGAAGAAATTATTTCCGAATGGCGCGAAAGTAGTTCTCGTTAATGATCAATTTGCTGATTCTGAAAATGAAGCATTAGATGATTCTTGGACTTTAACTTATAATCCATTATCAGATTATTTACAACATGATCCTCTTGGATTGCTTCTAGTTTCGGTACAGGATATTACTAATGACTTAAACAACTTAGTTCTTCAAACTATTGAACATGGTATACCACAAACTTTTGCTGATCCAGTAACGCTTAATTTTGATCAGTATAGACAAACTGAAGCTACACCAGGAATGATATTTCCTGCTAAAACTCCTACTGGAAAATCTCTTGGTGAAAGTTTTTATGAAGTACGCACCGCGTCACTTAGCGCAGAAGTACAACCATTTGCAACACGTATAAATGAAGCAGCACAACTTGTATCAGGTGCATTACCTAGTTTATTTGGTGGCGCGCAATCTTCAGGTGGTAAAACTGCTGCTCAATATTCGATGTCGCGCGCACAGGCTTTACAACGCCTTCAAACGCCTTGGAAGGTTCTTACTTATTGGTGGAAAAACATATTCTCTAAAGTTATTCCATCGTACATTAAAACTGTGGTTGATGATGAAAGATTTGTTGAGAAATCCCCAAATGGTAATTTTATTAACACCTTTATTCGTAGAGCGGAACTTCAAGGCAAAATTGGTTCTGTAGAATTAGAAGCTAATGAAAATTTACCAATCAATTGGACTCAACAGAGAGAAGTTATGATGCAACTTCTTCAGGGATCTAATCCTGAAGTAATGGACGCATTAACCTCACCTGAAAATATTCCATTAATTTCGCGCGCACTCGGTCTCGATGAATTTGTAATTCCTGGTGAATCAGATAGGCAGAAGCAATATGAAGAAATTCGTATTCTTCTTGAGTCTGAACCAACAGTAATTCCAATTCAGAGCCCACAAGGAACGATGCAACAGGAAGTACCTTCTGTAGACATTGAGCCTCTTGTTGATCATCATCCAATTCATATTGAGATTGCTAAATCTTTCCTAGTTTCATCTGAAGGGAGATTGCTTAAAATAGAAAATCCAACTGGCTATAGAAATATTCTTCTACACTTACAAAGGCATGTTCAGTATATGCAGGCGATGGCTCAGCCTAATCAAGAGAAGCCTAAACAACAAAAGCCTATGTTGGCACAGGTGAAGAAAAATGTCGGAACTCAATCCTGAACTAAGTCGTGATGATATTCTGGATGTTCTTAATGCTCCAGATGAACCAGTAAAAGAAGATTTGCTTAAGAAAGATGAGGAATTAGTAGAAAAAGCTTCTGAAGAAGAAAAAGTAACTGAACCAGAAGAAGAAGTTAAGATAGAAGAAGTTGAACCTGAACCAGAAATTATTACGCACGCGCGACGAAAGGAAATTCTAGCTAAGTATCCAACTATTTTTAAGGATTTTCCCTTTCTCGAAAAGTCTTACTTTAGAGAACAAAAGTATGCAGAACTTTTACCTACGTTAGATGATGCGCGCGAAGCTGTTGAACGTAGTGAGACTCTAAAGAAATTTGAAGGTGATTTGCTTAATGGTAACTCTGAATCAGTACTTCAATCAGTCTTAGCACAGGATAAGGAATCATTTGCTAAAATTGTTGATAATTACTTACCTACCTTGGCAAGAGTAGACTCGAATGCTTATTATCATGTTATTGGTAACGTTATTAAGAATACGATTGTGGCAATGGCGCAGGAATCGCAACGCCTACAGAATGAGCAGTTGAAAGATGCTGCTATTCTTCTTAATCAATTTATATTTGGCAATTCTCAATTTACTCCACCAACTACATTTGGTAAACCTGGTAGTTCTGAACCAAATGAACTTCAGCAAGAACGTGCTAAGTTTAATCAAGAAAGATTTGAAGCTGCTCGTGGTGATTTATCAACGCGCGTTACTAACTTAATCAAGTCAACCATCGATACTAATATTGATCCAAAGGAATTGATGAGTTCTTATATTAAGAAGAACGCGGTGCGCGATTGCTTCGAGGAAGTTGATAAAGTTCTTGCTGATGACAAACGATTTCGTTCCATAATGGATCGGTTATGGAAACAGGCGAGTGAAAGCAATTACTCACAGGGATCGATCGAAAAGATAAGGTCAGCTTGGTTAAGTGCAGCTAAAACAGTATTACCTCAGTTAATTCAGAAATCCCGAAATGATGCCTTAAAGGGATTAGGCAAGAGGACAACTACTGTTGAGGATGAAGAAGGACCAAGAAAAGGACCAATTACACCGGGGCGCGCGACTACCCCAAGAAGTAGTCCTAAAGAAATTCCAAAAGGAATGAAAACATTAGACTTTTTGATGGCAGGAGATGACTAATGGCGGTAAGTTCAGTACGACGCATTCTCCATGAGTTAACTGGCGATTTCATTGGACAATACGATGTAGTTGCCGCAACTAATGGTGTTAGTCCTGGTAAAGTAGATGTTATTTCTTTAGCTAGTGGAAATAACACTATAACACCGCCAAGTGGAGGTACAACTCCTAAAGCTATCACTATAGTTCCACCTGCGGGTAATGCTGTTCTAATTATCTTAAAGGGTGTAAATGGTGATACTGGAATTGAACTTCACAAAACAGATCCTACATCTATTGGTCTGAATTCACCAACAAATACATTGGTCTTAAATGCCGCTTCTGCTCTTGACGGCGTTAGACTTATATGGAGTTAAAATGGCTTTAGTTGAAGCTCAGGTTCAAGGCTTAGAACTCGAAAGAGTTATTCCTAAGCTGCGTACCGTATTCGAGCGTGATGATAAGTTCTTCGCGCATATCAAAAAGCGTGATGTCGAGAAAATTAGTAATCGACAAATGCGCGTACCACTCGAATTACGTCCAGGTGGTTCATTTCAGTATTTCAATGCTGACGGCGGCGACTTAGGTCGTGGTGGTGGTCCAACGTTCGACAAGGCTGTATTAACAGCAGTTTTCATGTCAGAAAACATTGAGTATACAAAGCTTTCTCAGTGGGCAACTGATGATGAAAGAAAAGCAATTGTTAATTCAGTTCGTCGATTGACCGCTACTGCACTTGATGAGCTTCGTCGTCAGATTGATGCTCAAATGATGCAGTCTGGTAATGGCGTAATTGGTACGGTAACAAGTGATACGCCTGCTGGTGGTGCTAATGTTATTGTATGCACAACTGATGGATTTGGTGTGCGTTTAATGCGTTATGGACAGACCGTGCAGGTTTTTGACACTACATTAGCAACATTGCGGGGTTCAGGTGTAATTACAAATTGGGATGTTGAAGGTAATTCAGTCTCAATTACTCCGCAAATTGCTGGTGTTATTGCAACGGATCTAATTGTTACCAACGGTATTTCCTCTCCAACTGCCCTTCCTGGGTTATTTGGCGTTCCCTATCATCATTCTAACGCCTCTACAGGGACTTGGCTTGGATTTAGCCGTTCAACTACACCAGAAATTCGTTCTAATCGTGTTAATGGTGGAGCAAGTGCATTAACATTGCCGCTTCCTCGTCTTGCCATTAACAAGATTGGAAATCGTTCTGGAATTGATAACAATTTCAATCCGAATGCTTGGACACATCCTTGCCAGAAGTCTGCTTATGAAGAAATTGGACAACTTGTATCAATTATTCAGAAGCAAAGCAAGGAAGAAGCACTCGATCTGTATTTTGATTCCATGCAAATGGCTGGAGCGCCGCTCAAGACTAGCTTCAATTGGGATAAAAAGCGGGTCGATTTCGTGGTAGATGACACTTGGGGCCGTGGTGAAATTCTTCCTCTAGGGTTCTACACAACTGATGGTAGGAAGATTTTCGAGATTCGCGGCGCTTCTGGTGGTGTTGCTACAGCCGATATTTTCTATATGGTTGTGGGTATGCAGACATTCGTAAGCAATCCTGCTGCTACAGCTTATATTGATAACTTGGCTGTTCCTTCTGGTTATTAAGGAGAATTAAAATGAGCGATCTTAATCACCAGAATATTGCACCAACACAGAGCAGCCAACAGCCTCAACCTGTTACGCTTGCTTCTGCTGCTACAATTGCCCCTACTACATTCATGACATTTGTTACTGGAACTGTGCAGGTTGCTACAATTACTGCTCCAGTTACCGGCACTCATATGTTGTGTTTGATATTTACTAATGCTTCACCAGGCGCGTTTCTTACAAGTGGTAATATCATCACGGGATATACACCAGTTCAGAATCGCCCTGTGTTTCTAGTGTACGATCCGATTAGTGCCAAGTATTACGTAATGGCTGTATCATAGGAAAAAACAGGGGGCGCGCATCTGATAAAACACGCGCAATTTTATGATATTCATTGACGAAATTAATAGAAAGTTATCTGATCACTTTGGATTATTCGAGAGTACTTATCCGAATTACCGAATTGTTTGGTCAGAAGATCAATTTGAGAAAAGATTAGGAACTTATGAGGATAGAACTCCAGAAGGAGTATTTATTAGAGAAGTAACTGAAGTTCGTCTTGTTCCTAAATATAGGCAATGGATTCATAATAAGTACATTCTTGAGAAATTATTTCCTATAGAAGGAATTAACGAAAAGCTTCTTACAGTTGAAAAATTATCTTATGAACCTATTTGGACTTTTGAAGATAAGTTTGGTAATGCTATTCAACCAAATTGGATAGCAGCTAAGTTTATTGTTGATACTATTCATGCTAACATAAGAACTAAAGGTTATAAGAAATATAAGGAACCTACTAAAGAAGAAGCTGTTCATATTAGAATGGAAAGAATTAACCAAATTGAACAGAGTTTATTTGGTAACGAAACTGATTTGGGTGATGCTTTGGCCCATAAACAAGCAATAATCGTGCCGAATGGAGTTAACAATGAGTCTAGTAGGTAATTTTCCTGGTTTAGGTGCGTTAGCTAGGCGCGTAATTCGCGCACCAATAAATCCACTTGATCGCTCTACAGTAATATCAATTTATCCAAAGGATATTGTTGAAGTTAAACATACTATTCAACCTGGTATTTTCAAAATTCCTAAAGGATCTTACAAGGTTCCTAGTATTACAGTTATTGGTCCTAGTAGTTGGTGGCGTGAACTTGATGACTCACAACCATTACTTGAAATTCCTGTATCTTCGGTGCAAGTTGCTGATTCAATAGTTAAAGATTATTGTAATGGATTGTTAGCCAGTAACATGAGCGATTCAATGCCTGGAATTTTCTTTGTTCCTGGAGAATATGATTTAACAGGTATTTTATCCAAGCACCGAACTGAATTAGAAACTGCCAAAAATAGACAACAGAATTGGTTTGCTAATCTTGTTAAAATTGGTGATACACTTTGGTCACGTTCTAATGGTAATCCATTAGCAATTTCTGATGATATGCGTTTAGCTGCACAGGAATTAGGACTAAAGGATAAACCTTGGCTGCAAGATTTTTCAACTATTGAATTATCTAATTGTCCAGCTTGTGGTACATTAAGAAATGGACTTTATCCAGTTTGTCAAACTTGTCGCGCGATTATTGATGTTAAGAAGGCAACAGAATTAGGACTTAAATTCGCGGTGTGATTATGTTAGCTAAAGAAGTAATGGATCGCTCGGCTTCTCTACTCAATGATACTGCGCGTTCCATATTTACTTATGTAGCTCAAATACCATACCTTAATATGGCTATGGATGAGCTTCAGGAATTGATGGAGCAAAATAATGTTCCTGTGACTGAGGAAACATCTACTTCAATAAACATATCTCTTGGCACAACTTCTCTGAGTTTTACTACTAATCCCGCGCTTCCTAGCAATCTCATTGAAATACAAAGGTTATGGGAGCGTTTGCAGGGTAGTACTGAAGACTGGCAGCCAATGAATAGGAAGGATTATCTTCCTAGCTTAGTAACTCAAACAGCTTCATTAGTTAATTGGATTTGGCAAAATCAGCAAATTGAATTTATTGGAGCTACAACTAATCGTAATTTACGAATTGATTACATAGCTTCTAGACTACCTGTAATTGAAACAGAGAATACGGTTATTGAATTGATAAATGCCAGATCGTTTCTTGCTTATAGAAATGCTGGATTGTGCGCCCAGTTTATTGGTGAAAATTCAGAACGCGCGGAAGCTCTTAATACAATGGCCATTTTATCGTTCGATAGATTTGTTGTAATCAATACGAAAGGAAGGCAATCTAATCCGGTACGTCGTAGACCATTTATGGCTAACTATCGTTCACGCTCTGTGCTCTAAATGAGCATGTCCTAAAGGATGGAGTATCATGGATAATATCTGGGGTCAAGTTAAGCAAGCTGCTGCTAGCGGTGTATTGATGAGTGGATATTCGTTCGCGCGCAATTTTTGGTACGTAGGAGAAAATGCTCCACGTATGGCGAAGCGTGCGGATACAATTAGTGCAATGTTAGCACTAATGTCTTCTGGTGATGTTGGAGTTATTGGTCCGCAACGTCATGCAGAAGGAAATCTAATCATTCCAGCTACTCTTTCTAACATTACGTTAATTGGTGCTGGAGGTCGCGGCGCGTGTTATATTGAACCATCTGCTGCTGGTGACGAAGGTCTACAAGTGTTAGCTAGTGATGTAACTCTTATTAACGTTGGTGTAGCTGGAGGATCTTCTGCTAGTTATGCCTTGAATGTTAAGGGTAATGCAGCAGCTAAGAATGGTAAGAGATTTAGAGCATTTGGATGCAAATTTGAAGGGCCAACAGGTACAGTTGTTCTTCTCAATGGTGATGCTAATTACAATGCTTCTGATGCATTATTTAGTGATTGTGAATTTGCTTGGGGCGGTTCAGGAATTCTGTTTGATGATTCTGGTTATGGTTATCCCACACAAATCTTCATTGAGAGATGTAAGTTTCATAATTTAACTGCTGTTGGCGTAGGATTGGCTGCTAGCGGTGGCGTTACTAATCTTATTCTGACTGATTCAGTATTTGATAATCAGGAAGATGGCACACCACCAACTGATTATATCAAGGTTGATAGAAGTGGTGATACTGGTGTTGTTAGTGGTTGTAGATTTGCTACTGCTACTAATGCCACTGGTGTATTAACTATTGCTGCTGGTATTATGTGGATGGCAAACGCTACGGAAGCTGGTTGGTCTACTGCTAGACCTGCATAATTTAGTAACTAGTGGGATGGGCCTAATAAGCTCATCCCACTATGTAAATGCGTAACCACTCACCAGTACTTATAGAAGAATTTAACGGTCTTTGGAGGCGTGGTGATCCTGAATCTACGCCTATGGATCATTTCTCGGATTGTAATAATTTACAATTTATTCAGTCCGGGTTCAGAACTAGAGATGGTATTGATGTTGTAAATGTTGGTGGGAAAACTATTTCTGATGTTGTTCGGATGTACATGTATGTGCATCAGAATGATGAGGGATTATTAGTTCTTGATTCTCATGGTAATATTTATCATACTAAATCTCCAACTCCATTAGTTCCTATATTATCCGTTACTGGTATGACAGACTTTGCATTTGTTAATATTAGTGGACGTGCATATATTTCGCCTCATGATGGAGCAATAGGATTAGAAGATGAATTCGTATACGTGTATGATGGAGAAGGTAATCCAGCTAGAGCGGCTGCTGGTAATAAACCTGTAGATGCTGATGGTGCATTAGCAGCAGCTAATAGTGCTACTGCTGGTAATGTAGAGGCAGGAATACATATCTTTGGCGTAGTATATGAAACTGATTCAGGATTTCTGAGTTCATTTGGTCCTGATACATTACCAACAGTAACTACACCTGGTAATAAGAAAGTAGATTTAAGTAATATACCTATCAGCCCAAGTTCTTCAGTAACCGCGCGTCGTGTTGTTGCTAGTAAGCTAATTCAAACTGCTAATTATACAGGAAATACGCGCGGTTATCAGTTGTACTTCGTTCCTAATGGAAGAATTGCTGATAATACAACAACTACATTACCAGTTAACTTCTATGATGCTGAACTTCTCGAAGATGCTTCACATTTAGAGGATTTATTTGAAGCAATACCTGCTGGTGCGGTTATGGGAATTTTCCACAATCGTATGATTGTTGGTTCAGTATTTGGCGCATTTAACAACGATCCTAGTTTAGATGAATCAGGATTGAATTCAACAGCTTATCTTTCTTTTCCAGGTGAACCAGAAGCTATTGATCAAGTTGATGGACTTATTGTTGCTCCATTAGATAGTAAACCATTAACAAA
>Ga0209320_10001674_pt1 | contig 11418 bp, 18 predicted proteins | sample Rifsed13ft4_FD_184008 | JGI IMG/M metagenome (GOLD analysis project Ga0209320, IMG submission 184008) | Soil microbial communities from Rifle, Colorado, USA - sediment 13ft 4 (version 2) | ecosystem: Environmental > Terrestrial > Deep subsurface > Rock core/Sediment | place: Rifle, Colorado... | reverse complement strand
TAAGGAAGAGTTTCCACCAGCTCTAAATGAAATTTATATCAATAGGCAAAATCTCACAAAGACTGCAGAGTTTGAGATAAAGTTTCAAAATGATACGGTAAAACAGAAGATGGACGGCATAATTGTTGCAACTCCTAGTGGCTCAACAGGCCACTCTCATTCACTTGGTGGACCTATTTTGCATGAAAGTCTTGATGTTTTGATAATAACTCCAGTAGCCCCTGTTCGTGGTCTGCCATCAATTGTAGTACCAGATGAGAAAATAGAGATAATTTGCTCTCATGATTGTAATATAGTAATGGATGCACAGGTGATAAAATCAGCTGGTTTTGGAGAACCCATTACAATAAAGAAATACAAAAAGCAGGCAGTCTTTGTTAGATTAAGAAAGCGAGGCCTAAGACAGATGAGCAAGCTTGGATTTTAGAATATTAGATGCAAGTGCATTTTATGCTGGAATTCCTTTTGGTTCTTCAAGCAAATACTATACCACCTCGTTGATTTTTGAAGAAATAAAACATATCAAAAAAAATCACGATGCAATAGGATTATTGCTTGAAACAAAAAGACTTGTAGTAATAGATCCAAAAACTGACTCTACTAATTTTGTGATATCTAGTGCAAAAAAAAGTGGCGACTATGATGAGCTTTCAAAGGAAGACATCTCATCTATTGCGTTGTGTCATGAGCTAAAAGGCGAGTTGATAACAGATGACTTTGCAGTCTCAAATGTTGCAAAAAACATAGGCCTAGGAGTAATTCCGGTTATGACGTCTGGTATCAAAACTACAGGTGTTTGGGTACATTATTGCCCTGCTTGCAAAAAGAGTTTTTCAAATGCCACGGTTTGCTCTTTGTGTGGCACTAGGCTTCGAAAAAAGCTAGTCAAATCTGCCGTGCCAGCCCATAAATCAGTCATGTAATGTTTTTTGATTTGAGCTTTTCAAAAATTTGCTTTTGCTTTCAAGCATTTCCCTAATTTTTTTTGCACGCTCCTTCCCAAGTCCCTCAACTTTTGAAAGCTCAACAGATGATGCACCTAGTACCTGAAGTGGCGTCCCAAATTTTTCAAGCATCCTAGTAGCAAGTTTTTCTCCAACTCCAGGTAGACTGCACAGAACAGATAGTTGTTGCCTTTGCAAGTCACTTGATTTTTTTATTTTTTTAAGAAAAGGCCCCTTTGTTGCATCCTTTCTTGATGACATTGATACAAGTAACTTTGCTGTGTGTGTCGCGTTTGGTGTAGGAAGCACTGGAATTTTAAAATCTAGCGCTATTGAGGATAGAGCACCATAAAACACAAGCGGATTTTCTGTAAATTCCTCGATTTCATCAACATTTCCTTCCATCAAAATCACAGGATGCTGGAAATGTTCTCGTAGTCTGTTACATTGATCAAATAACCGCCCATCAAAGATTGATGATATCAAATCACGAATGCTTTTTCTTTCCACAACTATTTCTGGCGCCACAATATAGTCGCCAACTGGAAGAGTTTTGATTTCTATATTGACACCAACTGCTTTGAGTAAGTCAGGAATGCCACTTTTTTTTTCTCTTTCATCTACGATAATTCTTAGCTGATCTAGTTTCACAAAACAAATTTGTTTTATTTGTTAATATTCTATTTGGGTAGATTTGTTTTTGGAGGAGTGGTTCCAGTTGTTGCGTTTTTTATCATTTCATTAATTTTTGTTTCCTGTTCTGTAATGGACTGTTTTACACGTTCTTCTTGTTTTGCCATAACAGTTGCCCTTGTCTTTGAAAGCTCGTTTCGTTCCTCGATTTCATCAACTAGTGCCTTTTTTGTAGACTTGATCATAATCGAGCCTACAAATTTGTAGACAGATTCGTTATCGCCGGCCTTTTTTAGTTCTTCAAGTGCTTTGTTTGATTCGTGTTGATCAAGTTCAAGCTGCTGTTTTTGAGCCAAAATTGCCTGCAGGTTTTGCTGTGCCTGTTGTAGTCTTGCAAGTTGTTCTTGCAGCCAAGGAGGAATTTGCTGACCAGATGACATTTAGAAGCTAAGCTTTGGTGTTTTCTTATATCTTTACCGATTCATGACAAAATTGTCTTGAATCTAGACTCATTCCACCGCTATAATCCCAATGGATGAAAAATATACCTAGCATCCAATTTTAAGTTCTACGCGAAGAATTTGTTAAATTAATTCAATCCCTCAACTACAAAAGACAGGGCAACTCTTATTGGCATAATAATTCAGTAATGCAGATATGATTCTTACAAAACAAGATCTAATTGAAATAAACAAAGGAATTTTGCAAGAATGGATTGAAAAAAATCCATCTGACTATGAAGGTGTGGCAGTCAGTGACAGGGTTCTTGATGATGTGTTGAAAGCTGTAGATGAACAAGACTCCATCATTTTGAAGGCAGCTCATCTTATGGCAAGAATAGCATGGCTCCAACCATTTGCAGGAGGCAACAAAAGAACAGGTATTGTTAGTGCAGATACGTTGTTGAGAATGTCAGGATACAGATTAGTAGTTAAAAACGAGAACGATATTGAATATTTAAGAAAACTTCTCTTTGAGGTTCAAGAAGAAAGAGCTACTCTAAATCCTGAAACACTAGCTAAAATAGTCTTATATGTTACAAAGAGGATAGAAAGGCTATGAGTCAACAACAAACATTACAGCTAGCAAAAAAGAGTATGAAGGACAATAGGAAATTACTTGATGCTTTAGGTAGTGAAAACAGTATAAAAATTTCACATCATCCTGAAGAAGACACGATTCAGAAATTGTTGGCTTTGTTACCCAAATCAGATCTTGGCAAGGCTGCATTAGTTGGTGCAGTTGCTATACTTGCTTATGAATTTCTAAAATCAAGAGAGTAGAATTCAAATCTGTTCATGAGGCGTATTTTTTCAGTTTAGTTCTTTACCGATTCAATAGAGTCATGGCTTGCCTGAATTAATCTAAGAGTTGAGTTTAGATTGGCACGCAAGTGAGTTATTTGTTTAGATTCTACGTCTATTGTAATTTTTTTGTTAAATGATATTTTTGTTTTTGTTGGATTTTCTGGATAAAATTTGTTGTCTGTCTTTATTGAATCAAATATTGCTTTTGATTTTTCTTTTGCATCGATTTCTATTTTGGCACTATAGCTGTACGTCATAGGCAGTCCCTGCAATCTTAAATCCACATTTCTTGCAGTACCAAATTCCTACAGCCTTTCTTACAAATTTGACAGAGCCACAGTCAGGGCATTTTCTTTTTGACTTTAAAAGTATGTGTACCTGTGTGTACTGCTTTCGTGGTTTTAGACCATATTTGTTTCCCAGTCCTTTGAGTGATGAGCCTTTTGCCATGTCTAACCTTTTGTCTGTTTAAGCCTCTCCCTAATTTTTGTTGCGGCCGATATTGCAATGTCGGCACACTTTGAGAGCTGTTCAACAGTAAAACCATCACGTCCGCCTTTTTGGAGAGCGCAAATGTTGCCATCAGAGTTTGTTGTAATTGTTATTCTTGCATCGATACATTCCCATTCTTCTGCGTTTGGATCTACTAGTATGTGCTCACCAATTCTTCCCATGGTAACAGAAACAGGAATTGTAGTTATTGGTGGGTTTGATTCGTGGTCTTCAACAAGTACTGGTGCGTCATTTTTGATTTCCCATTTTGGTATCTTGCATGAAAGAATTGCAGCAGTTGTAGCATAAGAGCACGCATCAAAAAGATTTCCATGATGATCAATTACGCTGTTATCTGCAAATATTCCAATCACAGACTTGTTTTTTTCTAGGACAAGTTTTGACATGTCAATCATTCCACTTTCCCTTATTCCTCGGTCAACGACTCTAGCAAGTTCTATAACGTCTTCTCCTGGTGGCCCTGGTTCAGCATCAGGATGAGCTAGTGGCAAGATTTCTGCAGTACAGATAAAAATTCCCTTGTCTCCAAGGTCTGGAAATGGCTTGTCTGGTTGAATTTTAATGCCTGTTACAATCTCTGTATCTCCCAGGCGTACACGTGCAGAACCATTTGCCTTTGGAATTACGCCTGTTTCTATTGATAGTGGTCGTGATTGATCAAATGCTCGTCCGTCTATTCGTTTGCCTTGGTCTAAAAGATCAACAATCTCTTTTCTTTTTAGCTGATCAAGTACTGAAGATGCCATTACTGGTTACCACCGTTTTCAAAAAATTTGTCCGTTAACGCCTTTTTTTGAATCTGGTAAACTAGTTTGCAACCGCCTATTGCAGTGTCAATACATTTTTTGTATTCATCGCGTGTCAAAACGCCATCAAGTTGAAGCAAAGTTACTTTGTTAAGGTTTGGCATATAGCCAACTGGCATGTCTGCTTGTCCTGCCTGATCCTCTTCGTTGTTTACATCCAAGACAATGGTATCAGCTACTTTTCCTGCAGCACATGCACAAACCATGTCCCTCATTGGAATTCCAGCGTCTGCCAAGGCAACAGATGCTGCATCAATTGCTGCACATCTTGATCCTCCGTCTGCTTGAAGTACTTCGATAAATACATCAACTACTGTTCTTGGAAATTTTTCTAACATTAGTGATGGTTGTAAGGCCTCTTTGATTACTTTGGAAATTTCTATTTCTCTTCGTGAAGGTGCAGGATTTTTTCTTTCTGTTACAGAAAATGGCGACATGTGGTATCTACATCGCAGAATTCCGGTATCTGTGTTTGAGAGATGTTTTGGATGAACGTCTCTTGGACCAAAAACTCCTGCAAGTATTTTATTGTCTCCAAATTCGATGTATGCAGAACCATCAGCGTTTTTTAAAACGCCTGCTTTTATCATGATTTTTCTTGGTTCGTCGATTTTTCTTCCGTCACATCTTATTCCATTTTTATCTAATAGTACTAGTGTACTTTCTCTTCCACCCATAACAATTACCTTGATTCCAACATTTCTTTGACTTTGTCTGTTAGATTAGCCATATGTGCCTCTTCCTCAATCATTCGAATTGCATTTATGGCCTTTAATAACCCATTTGAATCATCACACGAAACAACGATCAAACCGTTTTGTCCAATTGTTATAACAGCATGTGTTGCCATCTCAATTGTTTGAATCATGCTTCCACGTTTTCCGATAAGGCGTGGAACTTTGCTTGGCGAAATTTTTATCAATGTGCCGGATTCAATTTTCCCAAGGTCTCTATCTGCAATTGTAATTAATGGATCCCTTGTTCTATCAAAATTTACAATTCTTGCCGCGATTAAATCTCCTTTACCTAGTTTAGAGGTAAGCTCATCCGCATGTGCAGAAAAATCCCTTCCAAAAACATCTGCTGCTGGAAGAATTCCCACATAGCATGAATTTATGTCAACTTCCCATGAGAGGGATGTGTGTGAGACTACTTTACCAATTACCAAATCACTACTTTTTGGAATATACATTCCTGTTAATGGAATAACTCTAACGCTATCGTCACTTATTTCAGAAATTCCTATGACTGTAGCTATAATGCGGTTGCCATCCAGAGTAACATTTTGATCTGGTCGGTAAGGGCCTGTTGTTATTACATCGCCTGGTATAACATATCTTTTTTTATCATCTTGCATTATCTTGCAACCTCAACTGAAGCTGTACCTTTAGTTATAGAACCTAATCTGTCAATCACGTTCGGTCTTGCCGCGGCAGGTATTTCTAGTATTGCTTTTAAAGAACCATTACTTTGCCATTCTTCTTTTTTTAAATTACCAGTTGATTTTAAAACAGAATAAGATTGTGCAGCATATTGTGCAGGGACAGTAATTTCCAAAGTTATATTTTCTGACTTTAATGGAATTATTGTTCGTAGCTTTTCAACAATGTCTTTTGTCTGCTCTTCAGTATTTTTGTGGGGATCAATTGAGACTCTAGCATCGTCTAGTGCCTGCTCGATTCGAAGTGGAGGGTGTGGTAGGTGTGAGCGCGGATCAACATATGTTTTAGCAATAAATTCAACTATCTGTTTTCTTTTTTCTGAAACCATCTTGCGTCGTTGTTCAGTTGTTAGGTTTAGTTCGCCTTTTTGAAGAATTCTCTCTATGACTGCGGCTGTATCTTGTGTTTTGAATGCCTTTAGTAGTTTTTCTGCTGAGGCACGTGTACCTTTACTTGAATCAGAGTAAACTTCGTCTGAAACTAGAACAGTTGATACGTCCTTTCTTTTTCCAAGTTTGTATTCCAAGGCAGGATCAGGCTTTACTAGGATCTCAAATTTCTCGCCTTCAAATGAATATCTGACAACTGATACCTTATCTGTCATGACTAGTCACGATAAGTAAGAAACTTTTGTATTTATTTATGCGTTATATCTCGCTAGATTTTTATTTGGACTTTGGAGATTTTCATAAATATTGTATTCTTTGGAAATATTGAGTCAAGATAAGCAACGAATGTCTGTCAAGCTGAAAAACATACCACTACAGTATGCAAATGCATTGAGGCGAATTTGCTTAAACGGAGTGCCTGTATTTGCGATTGACACAGTAGACATTATCGAAAATTCTTCGGTATTGGCAGATGAGGGAGTTGCCCACAGACTTGGCATGATTCCACTAAAGACCGATCTTTCAAAATATGTAGAGCCATCAAATTGCGAGTGTCATAGCGAAACAGGTTGTTCAAATTGTAGAGTGATGTTAATGATCGATTCTGGTGACACAGATACAACAAGGACTGTAATGTCAGGTGAGATTACTTCAGAAGATGATACTGTAAAGCCAGTATCTGATAAGATACCAATAGTTCAGATTGCACCGGGTCAACGAATCAAAATTGAAGCTTATGCAAGGTTAGGTCGTGGACTCGAACATGCAAAGTGGAATGCATCAAACATAGCTACACTTATTCCAACTGAAAAAGAAGATGAACATGTTTTAACAGTTGAAACTACCGGAGCCTTGTCTCCAGAACGTATACTTGTTGATGGCATTAGCGAATTATCAAAACGTCTTGAAGAGTTCAAGATGCTTTTAGCCGAACTCAAATAAGCATAACATATTATATTTGGGTTTAAAAAAGCCATTATCCAAATGACTAATCCAATAGTTTTACACATGGCAAGAGATCTTAAGCATGCGTCAACAAAAAATGATGCACCTATTTGGTCAAAGATGGCTGAGTTTGCTTTGAAGCCTTCATCTATACGACGTGCAATTAATGTGAATAAAATTAACGAGTTTACAAAAGAAGGGGATGTGGTATTTCATCCTGGCAAAGTACTTGGCATGGGAACCATTTCCCACAAAATAACAGTGTCTTCATTTTCAATATCAAATACTGCAGCAAAAAAAATCATAGATGCTGGTGGCAAAATTATCAGCTATAAGGAAATTATTGAAAAATTTCCTACAGGAAAGGGAGTAAAAGTACTTGGCTAAACAAGAAACACAAAGTCAGCAAAAAACTGTTAAAACCATTGTAGTTGATGGCACAAATCTCATTGCAGGTAGACTATGCTCACATGTTGCAAAACTGTTGCTTGATGGCAACAGAGTATCTATTGTAAATTGTGAAAATATTATGATTAGTGGCACTAAGCGAAACATAATGGAAGAATACAAAAAGTTTCTAGAGATTTCAAGTATCATAAATCCAAAGTTTGGTCCATTTCACCCACGAAGACCAGACACCATAATCAGTAAAATGGTAAGAGGTATGCTACCGCGTAAAAAATCAAGTGGGATATCTGCATTCAGGCGCCTTCGTGCACATATTGGCGTTCCAAGTGAGCTAAAAGGTCTTGATAAGATTCAATTTGATGATGCAAAAATAACAAGGTCTGTATCAAATTATACTACAATGACAGAGCTTGGACAAAATGTAGGATGGAATAGATGACTACAAAAACTGAAATTTACTTTGCTACAAGAAAAACTGCAAGGGCCCATGTGTTTATTTCCAAAGGAACAGGAAAGGTCAGAATCAACAATGTACCTGTAGAGATGGTTCAGCAAGAGACAGCAAGAGAGGTTATTTTGTCTCCACTTGAGGTTTCTGGCGATGTTAGAAACAAGGTGGATATTTCTGTTAGAGTCAAGGGCGGTGGTTTTATGGGACAGTCTAGTGCTGCAGCTACTGCAATATCTAGGGCGCTCATAGGTTTTACAAAATCAAGAAAAGAGCCAAAAGACCATCCACTTTCCAAGTCTGTAAGAGAAGATATTAAAAAAAGAATTAACGAATTTGACAGGTATCTCATAAGTGGCGATGCAAGAAGAAAGGAACCAAAGAAATTTGGCGGACCTGGGGCAAGAAGAAGAAAGCAAAAGTCATATCGTTAGAACGTGAAAGCGGTAATTTTAGCAGGCGGCAAGGGCACAAGGGGAAAGCCCTATACTGATTTTTTTCCAAAGGCCATGATTCCAATAAATGGCAAGCCCTTGATTCATTATATCATAAATTACATAGGTTCATTCAAGTTCATAGATGAAATTCTCATAGTTTCTGATTTTAAGGGCCTTGGAGGACAAATACAGAACTATCTTGAAAATATTGCGTTTAGAAAAAAGGTTACTTTTGTTCAAGACTCTCAAAGCGGAACTGCAGGAGATCTTGTCCATGTTTCAAAAAAACTAGGAAAGACAAGTGAGTTTTTGCTGTGGTTTGTGGATAATCTATGTGCCGTTGATCTTAAAAAAATGCTTCAGCAGTTCAAGGAAAAAAAGAGCCTTGTTTGTATTGCAACAAGAAATACACGAAAAGAAGAAACCGGTTTTGCGATAGTAAAAAATGGAATAATAAAAGAGTTCAGAGAAAAGCCGATAATCAATCTGCAAATGTCAGAGTGTCTTGGCATCTACATTTTGGATGTAAAGATACTGAGTAAGATAAGAACCAACAAGACAAATAATCTATCTTATGATGTGCTTCAAAAATTATCAAAAAATGATAAAATTAGTTCCTTTGATGTTGGCAAAAAATACTGGTTTGACATTGAATCACCAGTTATAGTAGAACGAAATGAGTCTTTTGTCAGACAAATCATAAAAGAGATGGGATCGTAGCATGTTTTTCGTAATCAGAAATTTTGTCTTCGTGTTCTAGTGTCATTGCTACATCATCTAGTCCTTTTAGAAGGATCTGTTTTCTGTGCTCGTCAATTTCAAATGAAATTGTTACAGTCAGAGTTTTAATTTTTTGAGCTTCTAGATCCACTTCAATTTCAGAGCCTGCTTGAAATAAACTATCTACGGTTTTTGAATCAAGTATTATTGGTAAAAGACCGTTTTTGAAACAGTTGCTATAAAAAATATCAGCAAATGACGGAGCAATAATTACAAAAAATCCATAGTCTTTTAGTGCCCATACTGCATGTTCCCTTGATGAGCCGCAGCCAAAGTTATCTCTTGTAATCAAAATTTTAGAGTCTTTGTATTTTGGATCATTTAAGATAAAACTTGGAATCGGGTTTCCGTTGCTATCAAATCTCCAGTTATAGAATAGAAATTTCCCAAAGCCTGTTTTATGAATTGATTTTAAGAACTGTTTTGGCACAATCTGATCTGTGTCTACATTTACCTTGTCAAATGGCATAACAATGCTCTTGATTTTTCTAAAAGGTGTCATTAGTTCAAATCCATCTCACGAACATCAACAAAGTGTCCATTGATTGCAGCGGCTGCTGCCATAATTGGGCTTACTAGATGAGTACGGCCGCCTGTGCCTTGTCTTCCCTCAAAGTTTCTATTTGATGTGCTTGCACATCGCTCGCCTGGTGCAAGAATGTCAGGATTCATGCCAAGACACATACTACATCCTGATTCTCGCCACTCAAAGTTTGCGTCTTTGAAAATTTTATCAAGGCCCATTTCTTCGGCTTGCTTTTTTACCATCTGTGAGCCTGGAACTACCATTGCGCGAACCTTTGAGGATACATTTTTTCCTTTTATCACCTTTGAGGCTTCGATAAGATCTTCGATTCGTGAATTTGTGCAAGAGCCAATAAAGACGCGGTCAATTTCAATATCAGTCATTTTGGTGCCAGCCTTGAGGCTCATGTATTGTAATGCTTTTTCTGCTGCTTTTCTTTGGTCCTCGTTTCCTTTTGCATATTCTTCAGGAAACGGTACAGATTCAGTAACATCACATACCATTGCAGGATTTGTTCCCCAGCTTACTTGAGGTGCAATGTTACTTACATCAATTGTAAAACTCTTTGCAAAAGAAGCGTTTGAATCAGTGTAAAGTGTTTCTTGCCAATGACTTACCAAGTCATCATAGTTTTTTGGAGTAAATTTTCGTCCTCTAAGATAATCAAATGTTTTTTTATCAGGTGCGACAAGTCCTGCCCTAGCTCCGGCCTCAATTGACATGTTGCAGATTGTCATTCTTTGCTCCATAGATAGATCAGAAATAGATTCGCCACGATATTCTATTACAGTACCAGTACCACCATTGATACCTATGTACCGAATTATTGAAAGTATGATGTCTTTTGCAGTAATAGCGTGTGGATTTTTTCTTTTTCCAACTACCTTAATTTCAAATGGTTTTGGTTTTTCCATACGTATTGTTTGGGTAGCCAAAACATGTTCCACCTCACTTGTTCCTATTCCAAATGCAAGTGCACCAAAGGCGCCATGTGTTGATGTGTGGCTGTCTCCGCATACTATTGTAGTGCCTGGAAGTGTTATTCCAAGCTGAGGCCCAATAACGTGTACTATTCCTTGATATGGACTCTGAATATCAAATAGTTGTATTCCAAAGTCTTGGCAATTTTTTTCCAGAGTTTTTATTTGAATCTCAGATATTTGATCAATAATTGGCAAGGAGCGGTTGCTTGTTGGAACGTTGTGATCCATTGTAGCAATTGTAAGGTCAGGTCGTCTTACTCTCCTTTTGTTTAGTCGAAGTTCTTCAAATGCTTGTGGCGAGGTAACCTCATGGACTAGATGACGGTCAATGTAGATTATTGATGGACTGTTGTCACCTTCCACTACAACGTGTGAGTCCCAGATCTTTTCAAACAGTGTTTGTGGCATTTTAGATTATGGTTTGTACTTGAATAATCCGCCAGCTGCAATAATTTTTCCAATTAGTTCAGAGAACGGTTTCATCTTGTATTCCTTGTTTTTTGTCAAATTCTTTACTGTGTTTTTTTCAATGTTTATTTCAAGCTGGTCTCCATTTGAGATGCTTTTGTAGGCATCTTCATCAATTTCAATGGGTAAGAGAAACGCGCCATCAACTGCATTTCTATAAAAAATTCTTGCAAATGAAAGTGCCAAAACTGCCTTTATTCCAGAGTGGGATAATGCAATTGGTGCGTGTTCCCTTGATGAACCACAGCCAAAGTTGGTCGTTGCCACCATTATATCCCCCGCCTTGACTCTACTGACAAACTCCGGGTCGATGTCCTCCATGCCGTGTTTGGCTAGCTCTGCTGGGTCCGACACATTCAGATACCGCGCCGGTATAATCGCATCGGTAT
>Ga0209320_10001671_pt1 | contig 11422 bp, 13 predicted proteins | sample Rifsed13ft4_FD_184008 | JGI IMG/M metagenome (GOLD analysis project Ga0209320, IMG submission 184008) | Soil microbial communities from Rifle, Colorado, USA - sediment 13ft 4 (version 2) | ecosystem: Environmental > Terrestrial > Deep subsurface > Rock core/Sediment | place: Rifle, Colorado... | reverse complement strand
GAACGTGCCGCCTTCGATGTCGTCGACTCGTAGCTTTCGGGCGTGTGCTCGGGTTGCCAGGTCGGAGATGCGCTTCGCCAGGCCCGCCACGCTCAGGTCGCCCGCCTCGTGGATGACGGGCACCAGGAGGCCGTGGTCGGTCGCCACCGCTATCCCGATGTTCAGCGGCCGGTATCGCCGCAACTCCTCCCCCTCCCACCGGGCGTTCAGCATCGGGTACTCACGCAAGGCCTCGCAGACCGCCGCCGTGAAATAGGGCAACAACGTCAGGTCGATCCCCTCGTCGCGGGCGAATTGCTCCTTCTCTCTCGCCCGCAGGTTCACCAGGCCCGTGACATCGGCCTCGACCATCGTCCAGGCCTGCGGCGCCTCGAGGTTCGACCGCTTGAGGTTCGCTGCGATGGTCCGGCGCGTGGCCGAAAGCTGTACCACCTCATAGGTGCCTGCCGGCTCCGGAGCTGCCGCCGGTGCGCGTTCTGGGGCAACTGTGGGCGCCGCCGTGGCTGCTTCCTGCGCCGGGGCTGGGGTGGCGACCGCCGCTTCGACATCCTTCCGGGTGATTCGCCCGCCGATGCCCGTGCCCGTGACCGACTGGAGGTCGATCCCATGTTCCTCGGCCAGTCGCATCACCGCCGGCGAATAGTACCTCGATCGGTCTTCGGGACTCTTGCGGTTTGCCGGGCGCACGGGCGGGGGCACGGGCTCTGCCTTCAACGCCCCGTTGCCACTGGGCATGTCCTCATCCGGAGGTATGGCCATCGGACCTCCGCTCCAGCCCCTGCCCTCCGGCTTTTCAGCCGCGGCTTGCTGTTCACCCGCGGTAGCGCCGACCGCCGCCTTCTCGCCGACTTCGCAGAGTGGCGCACCGATCGGAGCCACGGCGCCCTCTTCCACGAGGATCTCGCCCATCGTCCCCTCGAACGGCGACGGCAGTTCCGCCGTCACCTTCTCGGTCTCTATCTCACAGAGCGGTTCGTCCAGGGCGACGAAGTCGCCGGGCCGCTTGAACCACTTGAGGATCGTGCCCTCGGTCACGCTCTCGCCCAGCTGCGGCATGGTGACGGTCGACATCTTCGCCCTCCTAGTAGGCCGCAAGTTCCCGTGCTGCCGCGGCGATTTTCTCCCGGTTCGGCATGAAGAAATCTTCCATCGCGTGGTGGAACGGCATCGGAGGGATGTCCGGCCCCGCCACCCGCCGGATCGGCGCGTCGAGATACTCAAACGCATGCTCGGCGATGATTGCCGCAAGTTCGCCGCCGAACCCGCCCGTCAGCGTGTCTTCGTGGACGATGAGAATCTTCCCGGTCGCCTTCGCCGATTCGAGGATCGTCTCGACATCCAGCGGCTGGAGCGAGAGCAGGTCGACCACCGTGCACTCGATCCCCTCGCTGCTCAGCGCCTCGGCCGCTGCCAGCGACTCGTGCATCATCAGACCGTACGCGTAGATCGTCAGGTCGTTGCCACGGCGGGCCACCCGCGAGCGCCCGATAACTGTCTCCCCGTCATCCGCCGAGATGTCCTGTTTGATCAGCCGGTACGTCCGCTTGTGCTCCAGAAAGAGCACGGGGTTCGGGTCGGCGATGGCGGCCTTCAGCAGCGACCGGTAGTCCGCCGGGAACGACGGCGCCACGACCTTAATCCCCGGCATGTGGGCGTAGTACGCCTCGATGCTCTGGGAGTGGTGCTGCCCTCCGTGGACCCCGCCCCCCCACGGCGTGCGGACGACCATCGGCAGGTACGCGTCGCCTTTCGTCCGGTAGCACCAGCGCGAAGCTTCGCTGCACAACTGGTCGAACCCGGCGTGGATGAAGTCTGCGAACTGGATCTCCGCCACAGGGCGCATCCCGTAGTGCGCCGCGCCAATGCTCAGCCCGATGATCGACGATTCCGCCAGCGGCGAGTCGATGACCCGCCCGGGATACTTCGCCGCCAGGCCCTCCGTCGTGCGGAACACGCCTCCCGCCTCGACGTCCTCGCCGAGCACGAACACCCGGTCGTCCCGTCCCATTTCCTCATCGAGCGTCCGCCGGATCGCCTCGATGACGGTTACTTCGGCCACGGCTACAACTCCTTGTACACGAACCCGAGAGCATCCTCGGGCGCCGGATCCGGCTGGTTCATCGCCCACTCCACGGCGTCGGCCACTTCCTCGTCTACCCGCACTTCAATCTCGTCGAGGTCTTCCCGCGGGAAGATGCCGTCGTCTTCGACCCGCGTCCGGAAGAGAAGCAGCGGGTCACGTTTCGACCACTCCTCCAGTTCCTTTCTCGGCCGATAGCGGCGGTCGTCGTCGTCGCTCGAATGTGGCCACAACCGGTAGCACTTCGCTTCGACAAGTGCCGGGCCGGAACCCCGCCTCGCCTGGTGGAGCACAGGCTTCACCGTCTGGTACACCGCGATGCAGTCCATCCCGTCGACCACCGCTCCGCGTATCCCATAACCCCGCGCGCGGTCGGCCACGTGGTCGAACGGGATCTCCTTGTCCGTCCGCTCGGTGATCGCATAGCCGTTGTTTTCGATGAAGAACACCACCGGGAGTTTGTGGATGGCCGAAAAGTTCATTGCCTCATGAAAGTCGCCCCGGCTGGTGCTCCCTTCGCCACAACACGTCATCACCACTATCGGGTCCTGCCGCATCTTCGCGGCGAGGGCAATCCCGGCGGCATGCAGCAATTGTGTGGCCACCACGCTCGACTGGGTCACGATCTTTCGCTCGGTGTTCCCCCAGTGCGATGGCATCTGGCGCCCAAAGCTGTTCGGGTCATCCCGCTTCGCCAGCAGGTTCAGCATCGCTTCGCGGGCCGTCATGCCCAGCACCAGATTCATTCCGAGGTCCCGGTAATAGGGCGCGAGGTAGTCCGTGCCCTTTTTGAGCGCCATCGCGGCGCCAACCTGCGCCGCCTCGTGTCCCGCACCGGCAATCACGAATGCCGCCCGGCCCTGGCGGTTCAGAGACAGCATGCGCTCATTCAGTCGCCGGGCCAGCAACATGTAGTAGTACATCTCTTCCAGTTGCTGTTCGCTCAGGAGGTAGTCAGAGATCGGTTCTTTGGAACGGCTTCGCTTAACCCGCGCACTGGTCATGGAAAAACACTCCGGGACGAAAGGCGGCTACCGTGTGCGGCAGCGGCTTGGACGCGCTCCCGTTGCCTGCTGCTGCCCTGTGGTAAGTGATGCACCGGCGGTACCTCGGGCGCATGCTAGCACAGCAACCGGGCGCCGCTATCCTTCGATAGGGCTTGTTGATGTCGCCTGGCACCCGCTGTAATATCCGTCGCTTCGGAAAGTCAGCGACACGTCTTCCTCTGTGGATTCATAGCTGGTCGCCTCGCCCGGCTGCCCCTGATCTGCGGCGGCGTCCACCGTGATGAAATCCGGCTCATACGCCGGCGCCGGCGCCACAACAACACTCACGACCGGAATGGCCGCGAATGGGAACGGCAACAACATAGCTGCGATAATCAACGTCCGGCGCATATGCCACCTCGGTCGAAATCCCGAATTCCATCCTACAGCGCCGACTTCACGCCCGCATAGCCCCGATTCGTGCCCGTGGTGTGCCGGCTCGCAACACACCGAGAACCTGGTCGGCCTATCGCAGCATGGCTCCAGGTCTCAGGTGAAGCGGCAACCCTGGTTCGCACCAGGCGGCGGCTCTAGGCCGTACCGCCCCCGGGGGCCGGTTCAGCCGCGACCAACCCGGCCTCTGTGATCTTCCACTGCCCCAGGATCTGCTTCCACTTCAGCGACACCGTTGCCTTCCCGATCGACGACGTGAACGTGACGTGGAACGTCTCGGCGTCGCCGTCGGTGCCCTTCTCATCGATCTCGTAGCCCTGGATATTCGGCATCGTCGAAGGAGCCAGACCGCCCGCCGTCGCGCCCATCGCCATCATTTGCGAGAGCGCTTCCGGGGTGATGTCGGCCATCAACTGTGGAAGGTTACCGGCAAGCACTGCCTGGGCGCTCCGCTCGACCGCCTCACGTGCCGTCCCCGGTTCCTGCGTCATGGACGCTCCGCCAGGTCGGCAATCTGCCACTTGTCGCCCACCTGCTCCCACTTGCTCCAGATGGTCCGGCGAGCATTGCCGACGTAGGTTATCTCCACCTCGTTGTTGCCCAGGTCGTTGATCTCGAACGAGGTCGCGCTCAGCGGATTGGAGCCCAGCGCCATCGCTTTGGCCATCCCGGCTGGCGTGAAGTCACCCATCAGCCCTGCCAGGTTGTTCGCAATCACATCCGAAGCGTGCCGGTTCCAGGTCTCCTTAAGGTCGGACATACATGTTCCTTTCCAGGCGGTAAATCGCCGCAAAAGGATACGGGGCAAGCTTTCCGCTCCGCAATGCTCAGGCGCCTACACCAACCTCACATAGCGGCGCTTACCCACCTGCACGACGGTCCCCGCCCTGGCCACGGTCGCGACGTCGACGGCTTCCCCATCGACGCTGACGGCCCCCTGCTCGAACAGCCGCCGTGCTTCCCGCTTCGAAGGCGCCAGGCTCGCCCCGAGGATCACGTCGATGAGCGCTTGCCCGTCTGCGATCTGGAAGGTCGGTATCTCGTCCGGGGTTTCCCTCCGCTGCACCGTCCGCTCGAAGTGCTCTTCCGCCGCCCGTGCCGCATCCTCGCCGTGGAACTCCGTCACGATCGTGTGCGCGAGGCGCTTCTTGGTGGCCATCGGGTCAAGGCTGCCTCCCTTGAGGCCCTCGATAATCGCCGCCACCTCTTGCCTGTCCACATTCGTTGCCAGCGTGAAGAAGTCGCCGATGACGTCGTCCGGCAGCGACATCGCCTTTCCGTACTGCTCTTCCGGGCTGTCGTTCACGCCGATGTGGTTCCCGGCCGATTTCGACATCCGCGCCTTGCCATCGAGACCCACAAGGATCGGCATCGTTACCGGCACATGCGGCTTCTGACCGGCGTCCTCCTGGATCTTGCGCCCCGCCATCAAGTTGAAGAGTTGCTCCGTCCCGCCCACCTGCACGTCGCATTCCAATGCGAATGCGTCATAGCCCTGCATCAGCGCATAGAGGAACTCGTGCAGGTACACCGCGTCGCCGTCGTCCCAGCGCTTCCGGAAGTTGTCCCGCCGCAACATCTCCGCGACCGTGAACTTCGACATCAGGCTGATGATCTCCGGGAACGTCAGCTTCCCCAGCCACTCCGAGTTGTGCCGGACCTCAGTCTTTTCCTGGTCGAGGATCTTTGCGGCCTGCTCGAAGTATGTCTGCTCGTTGGCGGCGATCTCCTCGCTTGTCAGCGTCGGGCGAAGCTTGTTCTTGTCGCTCGGGTCGCCGATCAGCGCCGTGTAGTCGCCGATCAGAAAGATCGCGTGGTGCCCGAATTGCTGGAACTGCCGCAGCTTCCTCAGCGGAACGGTGTGCCCGAGCGTCAGCGACGTGGCCGTCGGGTCGATGCCGAGATAGACCCGCAACGGCCGGTCCTGCTCCACCAACGCCCGCAGTTCCGCCTCCATCTGCCGCCGCAGGCCTTCGTCGCCGTAGTCGACGCCGCTCATCAGCACGCGCATCTGTTGGTCGACCGGCGCCATCCGTCGTGTCATTCGCGTCACCCGGCCTGCGCCAGGAGCCTCCTAACCGTGTCCACGTCCTCGCGGATCTGTGCCGTCAATTCCTCGACGCTTGCGAACGCGACTTCGCCCCGGATCCGATGGACGACCTCCAGTTCCATCCGCTCCCCATAGAGGTCTCCTTCGAAGTCGAGCAGGTACGTCTCGACCGAGATGTGCCCGGCATCGAACGTCGGCCGCCGGCCAATATTCGTCGCTCCCTGCAACCGCCGGCCACCCACCTGGGCATAAGTCGCGTAGACGCCGAGCGCCGGCAATGCCCGGTCTGCCGCCACCGAGATGTTGGCCGTCGGAAAGCCGATCGTCCGTCCGCGTTCGAATCCGCGCACAACCGGCCCGCTGAGCCCGTAGAAGCGCCCCAGCAGCGAGGTGACTCGCTCCATGTTGCCGGACCCCAGCGCGTTCCGCACCGCGGTCGAACTGTAGCGCTCGTGGTCGTGCATCAGGGGTTCGATCTGGACGACCTCGAAGCCCAACTCCTGTCCCAACGCACGCATCCGTTCGGGCGTGTCTTTGGGCGCGCCGCGTCCAAAAGACGCATCGGGCCCGAGGACCATCAGGCGCATGCGCAGCCGTTCGTAGAACTCGCCGGCCAGTTCCTCGGCCGAGACCTCCGACACTTCAGACGTGAACGTCAACGGGATGACCCACTCCGCCCCTGCACTGCGGATCAGTTCGATCCGGTCCTCCAGCGAGGTCAGGTAACTGGGCCGAATTTCGGGTCGGAGCACCGTGATTGGGTGCGGGTGGAGCGTTACGACGCCCGGCGACAGTGCCCGCCGCTTCGCCTCCTCCCGCAGCCGCCCCAGCAGGTGCTGGTGACCGAGGTGGACACCATCCAGCACCCCGATCGTCAGGGCGGACTCCGCCCCCGGGGCGCCCGCCTGTAACTGTGTCCGCGTGAAGGTGGGGATAGGCATGGACCTGCTCTGCGTGACTACGACTCAAGCGTAACAGCGGCTTCCCGACCGTCAATTTCCCGCCGCCCGGCTAGACTGAAGTGATGTCCTGGCTTCGCCTCTTCCCGGCCCTTGCATGGGCCGCAGCCATCTTCATGCTCTCCAGCATGTCCAGCCCGCCCGGCGCCCCGCGCACAGAGTGGGCCTCTCTCGCGGCGCATGCGGCGGCCTTCGGACTATTGGCGTTCCTCCTCGCGTGGTTCGCGGATTCCAGTCCGGTGGCCCGTAGGTGGCTCAGTCCCCTCCGGCGGTATGCCGGCGTCTGGCTGCTCACCGTCGCCTACGGAGCCAGCGATGAGATCCACCAGTCGTTCGTCCCGGGGCGCCACCCCGACGTAGTCGACCTTGCAGCCGATGCGGTTGGCGCCGCACTCGCGCTCACGCTCTGGGTCGTGGTTCGGCGCAGGTATCGCGCATCCAATGAACGCGCCAGGGCCGCCGTGCCTACCGCTGCCGAGCGCCGTTAACCCGCGACGGCCACTGCCTCGGGCACGACCACTTCGATGTCGCCCCACGTGTCCGTCTGCCGGGCCTCACACTCCCCGGCCTTTAGCAGTTCGAGGATCGCGAGGAACGAGACGATGATCTCCACGCGCGTTGTGCAGGCCGCGATCATCTTGCGAAACGAAAACTTCCCGTGCCGCCGCAGCCGCTCACGGAACGCGCTGATTTGCATCGTGAGTGTCACCGTGTCACGCCGGATGACAGCCTTCGGCTCGGCCGGCATCCGCGAAAGCACGTCCACCATGATCATGTAGAGCGCGTCGACCGTAACGCCGTCCAGTCCCGGCCCTTCGGGCACGACTGGAGGCGGCGCCATCCGCGCATAGAGTCGCAGCCCCGCGTCCTGCCGCTCCTGCAGGATGTTCGTGATCTCGCCGAACCGCTTGTACTCGCGGAGCAACTCCACCAGTTCTCGTCCCACGTCGTCGTCCTCGACTGCTGCTTCCGCAGCCTCGTCCGTTCGCGGCAGGAGCGCCTTCGACTTGAGGTAAATCAGTTTGGCCCCGATGGAGACGAATTCGGCGAGTGCTTGCGGCTCGAAACCGTCGGCCCTCCGGATTGCTCCCAGGTACTGGTCGGTGACAGCAACAAGCGAGACGGCCGTGATGTCCAGGTCGTCTCGCTCGATGAGGTAGAGAAGGAGGTCGAGGGGACCATCGAAAACGGGAAGGTGAATATCAGGCATAGCTCCCGGCAGGCTGGCGCCCCCCCGCGAAAGCGCTCCTGCGCTGGCCTTGCGGCCCTGCCCGTTATCCCGCCGCTGCAGCCGCTTTCACTCCCGGAAGCGACCGCTCGACCGCGGCAGCGACACCGGCGACCGAACGCATCATGTCCGCAAAACTCGTATAGGTCAACGATTGTGCGCCGTCGCTGAGCGCGTGATCGGGGTTCGGGTGCACCTCGATCATGAGCCCGTCGGCGCCGGCTGCCACAGCCCCCATTGCTACCGGTTTCACCAGCCCCCACTTGCCGGTCCCGTGGCTCGGGTCCGCGATGATCGGCAGATGGCTCAACTCCTTTACGAGCGGGATCGCGTTGATGTCGAACGTGTTTCGATAGGCCGGCTCGAACGTCCGGATCCCGCGCTCGCAGAGGATCACGTCCGGGTTCCCCTGGGCGAGGATGTACTCGGCGGCCAGCAGCCACTCCTCGATCTGCCCGCTCAGAGCCCGTTTCAGCATCACCGGCTTCTTCACCTTCCCCACTTCGTCCAGCAGCATGAAGTTCTGCATATTGCGTGCGCCAATCTGGATTATATCGGCATACTCCGCAACAGCCTCTACGTCTCGCACCGACATCAATTCGGTGATGACCGGCATACCGGTCAGCTTCCCGGCTTCGTGCAGGTACCGCAGTGCCTCTTCGCCCAGCCCCCGGAAGGCATAGGGCGAACTTCGCGGCTTGAACGCCCCGCCGCGGAGGATGTTCGCGCCCGCGGCCTTCACCGCGAGGGCAGTCGAAACAATGTGCTCTTCGTCTTCGATCGAGCACGGCCCGGCCAGGATCGCCAGCTCGGTCCCGCCAATCGAAACCCCGTGCGTCACCTGGATCACGGTGTTCAATGGGTGGAAATCGCGGCTCACGAGCTTGTACGGCTTGGTGACACGGTGAACCGACTCGACGTGGGGCATCGTCTCGAACATGTCCTGGAGTTCCGGGGCATCCGGTCCTATCACTCCAATGATGCTTCGTTCCGTCCCCGTAGACAGGTGAGCCTGACGGCCCGTCTCCTCTATTCGGCTAATGATGTTTCCTATGTCGTCCGGCGTGGCGTCCGGTGAAACTACGATGATCATCGTTCTCTCTCCGCTAGCGGGCGGTTGAATGGGTGCTGCTTTCGAGATCCGGCCGGAGCGTTCGCGCTCCCCGGATATAGATATGAGTGACGTCATGTGCTCCCTTTTCGGTGTTCAGGTGGAGCAGGATGCGCAGGCATTGCGGCAGGCTTCCAGGTACGGCCATCTCGTGACCGCACAGCAGCGGCACGAACGTCCAGCCCATCTGGCGGGCGGCGACGGCCGGGAATTCTGCGTTCAGGTCCGGGGTCGTGGTGAAGAACGCCGACGCAACGTCATCGGGGTCGATCCCGTTCGCGTCGATCATCGCCGAGAGCAACTCTTTCGCTGCCTCGATGATCTCGTCCTTGCTGTTAGAAGATACGGTGGTCGCACCACGGATGCCTCGAACCGGCATTGCGCGCAGGTCCTCCTCAGGGATTCGGAAACGGACAGGGGGTTGGTTGGAGCCTCAAGCCCGGGGAGCAAACTGCCCGGCCAGCAGGCGTCCGTAGTCACGGCCCGCGCGGGGCCAGGTCCACGCCCATCGGCGCTCCTGCCCCCTAAGGGCCGTCCTCACCTGCCTGCCAGTGGCCGGTAACATCCTCCACAAACTCCCTGACGCGCTGCGCGCGGCGGTTTCCGTCGGCGGCGTCAATGGTGGCGATTATAGCAGAGCCGATTACAGCCGCATCTGCGAACTCACCCACCGCCCGCACGTGCTCCCGCGTCGAAATCCCGAAGCCCACCGCAAGCGGCAGGTCCGTGTGCCGCCGCACTCGCGCCACGAAGTCCCCGAGTCCCTCCGGCAGCGAGTCTCGCTGTCCCGTCGTCCCCGTCACACTCACGCAATAGAGAAAGGCATCGGCCACCGCCGCCAGCTTCTCGATTCGCTCATCCGCCGTCGTTGGGGCGACGAGCGGGACGAAGCTCAGGTCGTGCGCGCGGCAGGCGGCCAGGAACGACGAGGCCTCCTCGGGCGGCAGGTCGACCACGATGAACCCGTCGGCGCCGGCAATCGAAGCATCCGCCGCCAGCCGTTCCTCCCCGTAGGCAAGGATCGGGTTGTAGTACCCCATCAGGACGACCGGAGCCCTCAGCCCGCGCGACCGCGCCTCGCTGACGAACCCCAGGCAGTCCCGGAGCGATACCCCGTGCTCGACGGCCACCTGGTTCGCGTGCTGGATCGTCGCTCCGTCGGCCAGGGGATCGCTAAACGGTACTCCCAGTTCGATCCCGTCGGCGCCGCCCGCCTCCATCTCCAGCAGGATCGGCACCGTATCGGCCCGTTCGATGTAGCCCGCCGTCACATACGGCATGAAGGCGGCACGTCCCTCAGCCCGGCACCGTTCGAACATTTCTCGCAATCGTTGTGACATCTCGCTACCTGTCTCCCCCTCCTGCGCCCCTCAGGCCGACGCCAACAGCAGCATGAAGCTCGCAAAGTTGAACAGGTAGTGAAACGTGATGCTGTCCAGCAGCGAGCCTCGCGAATAGTACAGCCACGCCAGCAGCACGCCGATCAGCGTGAAGGGGATGAGGCTCCCCGGGTCCAGGTGGAACACCGTGAACAGCAGTCCCGAAACCAGCGCCGCCGGCCAGAACCCCCACCGCAGCAGCCCGCTGAACACGAACCCGCGGAAGAACAACTCCTCCGAAAGCGGCGCCCCCACGAGGATGACCACCGCCGCCAACGAAAGTGTCAGCCTGTCCCGCGTGATCTCGTCCGGCACCGTGCTCGAAGGCTGCAGGAACCCGATGTCGAGGACGTCCATGAGCCACGCGTAGCCCGCCACCATCAGGTAGGCGGCAAGCACCGCCAGCGCCGGCCGCCAGATCGCGTCGAAGCTGTAGCGCCGCATCCGGAACGTCTGCGTCAGCTCCGAAAACGACTGCTTCGAAAGAATACCCACGGCCCCGAGCAGTACAGCCTGGGATAACAGCGTCCCGCCGAGTGCCAGTTGCAGGTCGACCTGGTCGGCCAGCAGGGCGGGTGGGTCCGGTAGCCTTGCCCCGTCGCGCGCGGCCTGCAGACGCTCTCCCGCGTACTCGGCCACAAGCGTCGCCCGCTCCAGGGCGTCTCCCGCGTCCGTCGTGCGAAAGTCCGCCCCCGCCACGATGGCGATGACGATTCCCGGCAGGATGAACACTGCCAGGAACACGCCCAGCCCAATGAAGACCTCGCGAGGCCCCCACGGGTACGGTCCGCGTTTCGGTTCGTCGGCTGGAGCAGTGGTCAGAGGCTTACACCCAGGGCGGCCGCAACGGTATGCATGTCTTTGTCGCCCCGACCACTGAGCCCGATGAGGACGTCCTGGTCGGGCCGCATGGAGGCGGCTACTCCCACAGCATGATAGATCGCATGCGATGGTTCCAGCGCCGGGATAATTCCCTCCGCCAGGGTCAGCATCTTGAACCCTTCGAGCGCCTGCTGGTCGTCGACCGCGACGTACTCCGCCCGCTCCGAAGTCTTGAGCCAGGAGTGTTCGGGCCCCACGCCCGGGTAGTCCAGCCCCGCCGAGATGCTGTGCGTTTCGAGAATCTGTCCGTTCGCATCCTGCAGCAGGTACGTGCGCGTCCCATGCAGCACCCCA
>Ga0209320_10001670_pt1 | contig 11423 bp, 10 predicted proteins | sample Rifsed13ft4_FD_184008 | JGI IMG/M metagenome (GOLD analysis project Ga0209320, IMG submission 184008) | Soil microbial communities from Rifle, Colorado, USA - sediment 13ft 4 (version 2) | ecosystem: Environmental > Terrestrial > Deep subsurface > Rock core/Sediment | place: Rifle, Colorado... | reverse complement strand
CGGATAGATGTGCATGTCCAGGTAGTCCAGCCCGCCGATCCGCGCCAGGCTCTGCGCATATGCCAGATCCTCCCAGGTCCCCGCCCCCGCGCCGACCAGCACGCCGCGCTTGTCCAGCCCGCGGGTGACGTACTCCAACAGATCGGTGACGTTCTGCACCGTCATGGGCAGGCCGGTGTTGTGCGCCTGCGTCCCCGGCTCATTCTGCACGGTGAGGTAGTCGGGCCGGATCTCGCGGATGATCGTCTCCGCCATCTGCCGCTTTTCCCGCCGGTAGCGCTCCCAGGTGAGGCCGGCGTAGTACGGCTCCACCGGCAGCGCGCTGAACGCCGACTCCCGGAAGCCGTCGGTCATCTGCACCAGGAGCTTCAGATTCCGCCGGCGCACCTCCTGGCCCACCCGCCCGTAGAATTCCAGGTAGTCCGCCGACCGGGGGAAGGAGGGGATCAGGACCGGGTACTTCACGGCCACCTTCACTCCGCGCACCCCCAACTGCTGCAGCCGGTCGAGGTTCAGGAGCACGGCCGGCCAGGTCTGTTCACGGAAGAGAGGCTCGCCGATGTTGGCGTTGGCCGGCAGGAGTTCGGCGCTGAAGGTAACATCGTGTTTCCCGCCGGTCGAGCGTGCAGTCACGACCCCGTCGATTGCCTTGAGTTTCGCGTCGAGGCCGGCGTAGAGGTCGACGTACTGCACTGGTGCCGGCGGCGCCGACCAGACCGGCCCTGAGCCTGAAAGCGCGGCGAGAAACACAGCGCCGAGCGCACCGGCGAGCAGACCGCGAAGCCGGTGAACGTGCGTTCGGTTCACTTGACGTTCCCCTTAGGTAGGACGCCCAAGACCCCCAGCGCGGATTCAGGCTCTCATTCCTGCTTGGACAACTCGATGTAGCTCCTCCGCGGCAACCACGGCCCCGAGACTGAGCGTCCGACCCGCTGCCGGACGCAGGAGGAAGAACCCCGCAGGCGCGTGCTGCCCCGTGAACCTCGTGCCCTGAGGGCGGGCCGCGACACGGGGACTGGCGAGGCGCAGCGGATTTGCCAGCGCGTGATCGTCCCAGTGCACGATGAGGTCAGGCAGGTGCTCAGGAGGATGGCCGGCCTCGCGTCCGACGCGGAGGACGTCTGCCACAACGCGATCTCCGCGGATAGTCCGCAGCCCCCGCAGCACCTGCTCCAATTGCGTGCAGACCTCGTCGTACCGCGCGGCGTCAACGGCCCCCTCGACTTCCCGGCCCCTCAGGTTCAACCGCAGCCAGCCGTGCTGGTCCGTAGGGATGGGGAACGCGATAGTTCTGGACCAGTCAAATGCCAGAGGGACATACGGCTGCGGCAGACGGAAGAGCGATCTAGAGGCTCGCCGGTACAGCCGGCGCAATGGAGGGGGCACGATTCGCCTCGCCAGCGACCGAGCCTCCTCCCGCCGCGCGGACCAGGAGCCCGACCGCCACGAGCGGCGCGCAGCCATCCCGAGGCTCCGGACCAGGGGATCGAGAACGGTAGGAATGCCCCGCGTCGCGCGCATCCCGTGGAGAGAAAAGACCAGCACCGTGGCGTCTTCACCGACGGCCCGGGTCAGATCGCCAATCTGGCGGTCGACCTCCCGATAGACGTCGATCAGGCCGGGGATGCTACCGGCACTTGCCCCCTCTTGGCTTGCCAGCGGCGAATCGACCATCGAGTGCACGGTGTGCCACAGGTAGTGCGAGGCATGGTGCACTTCGGGAAACACGACGATGAGCACGTCCGGCCGCCATTCCCTCAGAAACCGCGTCGCGAGGCTTCCCCGGAGCCGCACCCCGGACCGGCACATGGCCGCCAGCCGCTGCAGCGCCCTCCGGTCTCCGGGGCCGGAGACCTCCACCCGGCTTCCTCCCAGCGGATGGTCTCCCACCGTGCGGGCCAGCCACTCGCCCACGCCCGGGGGGGAAACCAGCATCCGGCCGCGCACGCGATCGTGCGCTCCCCACTCGGAAATCTCGGCACCCCCCGCAAGGCCGATAACCGGTGCGAACGGGACGTCCAGTACCCCGACAGCGTAACCTGCATCCGAAAGCCCTCGCCAGAAGGGGGTCAAATGGTCCGTGGTCAGGCGCACCAGATTCATGGTGCGGGGGTCCCAGGGCAGGACGGAATACACGCCGTGGACGGCCGGACCCTCCCCGGTCATGAACGTCGGCCACACGGCGCCGCTGCCGATGGCCGCCGGAGAGCGGACCTCGCCCCAGCAGCCGTGATCGCGCAGGGCCTTCAGCGAGGGCAGCTCGCCTTGGTCCATCAGCTTCTTGACGAGCGCCGGCTCGGCCGCGTCGATCCCGATGGCGAGGACGCGCGGTCTAGGGAGGCTCATTGAGCAGATCTTGCGGGTTGATGGTCCGTCGCTCGGCCGCCGACCGGGCGCAGGCCTCCAGAACGGCTACGGTTCTCAGGTTATCCGTCGCGCTGCACTCCGGAGTCTCCCCCGTCTCGATGGCGCTCGCCAGCTGCGCGAGCAGTGCTCGCTCGGGGACAAGATGGGGGGCGATGCCCACGACCCGCGGGAACCGACTCTGACCGGTGAGGAAGAGCCAGCGGCGCCAGGGGATCAGGGTGCCCCGCTCGCCGACGATCCGCAGCGACGACGCCGGCCGAGAGTCGTATGTCAAGAACAAGACACCGCGCGTGCCGTCGCCGAAGGTAAGCCACACGTACATCGATGCGCCGGGACCCAGACGGCTCCAGGGCAAGGAGAAGCTCTCCGCGTTCACCGCAATGATGTCCTGCCCCAGCACGTACCGCAGCAGGTCGATGTGGTGGACTCCCGTCTCCCAGAGGACGCCATGGGGAAGCGCCGCCACGGCGGCCCGCATGTACGTATTCCCCCGGTACACCTGGTAGACGACCAGGCCGGTGCGGCCAAGCGCCCCTGTACCCAGAAATCGTTTGAGGGTCTGGGCCATACCCGTGTAGCGGTAGGTCTGCCCAACGACCAGCGGGACCCCGGCATCCGCGGCCAAGGCCGCCAGGCTCCGCGCCTCGCGCAGGGTTAGGGCAAACGGCTTCTCCACCAGGAGAGGGATGCGCCGCGCCAGCACCGTCCGGCTGGGGAGCACATGGTTGTCAATGGAGGAGGCCACGATGACTGCCTGGGGGCGCGTGTCGTCCAGCGCATCTTCCAGTCGGACGAAACACCGGCCGTCGGGGATGCCCAGCGCTGCGGCCGCCTTTTGCAACACCGTGCCCTCCACGTCCACGCAGGCAGCGAGCTCGTAGCCGGGCGTCCGGCGGAGCGCATCCACCCACTGGCGCCCCCGGAGTCCCAGCCCGACGACCGCTATTGTAATCGCCATTCTACGGGCCTCTGCTCGTCAATGACTCTGGCGGCCCGCCGGTCCCGCAGGAGATGGACTCCCTGATGCAGCCGCTGGTAGAGCCTTGGGCTCACCTCTCCCAGCGCGGCGAGCGCCAGGACGCGGAGGCTCGCGGCGCTCACGCGGACGCCGTCCCGGGAGAGGAGGTGGCGCAGAATTCCAGGCCGCAGTCCGGCCCACAGCCGCAGGGATCCCAGCAGGCTGAGCCACTGCAGGGCGACGTCGTCCGGCTCGCCGCCGGGTCCCCCACTACCGTCCAGCAGAGCAGTGTAGTCCCGTCCAGCGCGATGCGCGGCCAGGCATCGATGCATCAGGCGAAAGGCGTCGCGCAGATCTCGGGACGAGGCACTCAGTCTGACGGATTTCGCGTGACAGCGGAGGCGGTAGAGGGGCGCGGGGAGCACGAGGATGCGACCCTGTTGCGCCATCCTGATGAACAGGTCGCGATCTTCCCAATAGGTGCACGCTTGGCGGTACCCGCCGGCGGCCTCGAAGGCACCCCGCCGGAACATGATGGAGCCGTGCGGGAACGGCGGCACGAGCCCGCCCCGCAGGAGCGTGGATCTATCTCTGGAGCGAACCACCCGGCCGCGCCGATCGATCAACTCGAAGAGCGTGGCGACCAGGCAGGCGTCCGGATGGGACTGTAGTACCTCCCACTGGCGTCGCAGTCGATCAGGATGAGAGACGTCGTCCGCATCCATCCGCGCGCAGATCGGGGCCCGCGCCTCGCGGACGACGCGGTTGGCACTGCCGACTACCCCGCGCCGTGGCCGGCCGCTGATCACCCGAATCCGGCCGTCGCGCCCGGCCCATTCGCTCAAGATCTGCGGGGTACGATCGGTGGAACCGTCGTCCAGAATGACGAACTCGAAGTTGCCGAAGCTTTGGCGGACGATACTCTCAATGCTGGCCTGCAGGTAGTCCTCGCCGTTGTAGACTGGCATCACGACGCTGAGGGCGAGGCTATCTCGGGCGAGCAAACGCGCGGCTCCTGAGAGAAGAGTTGGCTAAGAACGGTGTTCAATGGGATGCAGGCAAATCCTGTTCTCGCCATCCACAGATCCACTCGGGAGGGCGGCGCAGGCCCGGGTAGATTTCCCCGGTTCTCCGGTCCCGCCCCCTGCGCTATACTTTCTGGTAATCCGTCGTCAGAAGGAGCCCGCAGATGGCCAGACGGAACTTCGAGGACCGCACCGACCGGGTCTTCCTCCGCGGCATCCGGGGAGAGTACAGTCTCAAAGAGGAGTTGCGCCGCCTGCGCTCCCTCCCCCGAGTGCGCCGGGCCGAGGAGATCCCGTTCATCGACGGGCCGCAGGAGTTCTCGCGCCACTACCTTCACCCGGAAGACGGCCTGGGCCAGACCCTGCACTTACACGTGGAGGAGTTCGCTCCCGGCGGGAAATCGCAGATGCACTTCCACGTCAACGAAGCCATCTTCTATATCCTGGACGGCAAGGGCTTCGAACTCCACGACGGCGTCCGCTACGAGTGGGAGGCGGGAGACGTGGCGGTGGTCCCCAACCACACGGTCCACCAGCACAACAATGGGGACCCGCAGCGTCCAGCGCGCGCCCTCGTCATGAAGGCCAAGCCGATGTTCATCTTCATGAACATGCTCTTCCAGAAGACCCTGATCCCGCGCCCCAAGGGGCCGAGCCCGACCGGCGAGGGTTTCGTGCCGCGGGAGGACGAGTAGACCGCCATGGCCTGGGGAGAGAGCAAGGTCTGGCAGCGGGGCACCCGGCAGGCCGACTTCTACCGGCGGCTGTTGGCCGACGCGGCGGACCGGCCGGTCCGCGACACGGGGCGCCGGCGCCTGGTCAAACCGGAGGAGATGCCCTGGGAACTTTCCTCCCACGGCCTGCTCAAACACATGGTCAATGAGCAGATGCACACGCGGGCGGAGACGCTCGACATTTACATGCAGGTCATCCCCGCGGGGAGCCGGTCCGGCCGGCACCGCCACTTCGCGGAAGAGGCGTTCTACGTCGTCGAAGGGACCGGCTACGACCTCCACTGGGATTGTGAGGTGGACGCGGACGCGCAGGGCTGGCGCTGGATCGTACCCGATGAGCCGCAGCGGTTCACCTGGAAGGCCGGCGATGTAGTCTATGTCCCCCCGGCCACCATGCACCAACATTTCAACGCGAGCTCCGAGCGGCCCGCCCGTATCATCTCCGCCACGAACCGGGTCTACAAGTGGTCGGGGCTGAACAACCTGGAGCAACTGGAGAATGCGCCGGAGTATGAGGCCGGCGTCTCGCTCCCGGACCTGCTGCGCACGCTGAGCTTCGACGTCGTGCGGTAGCGCCTACCCGCTCACTTCCGCGCTGCTCCGAGTTTCAAACCACAGGTAGGGAAAGCGTTCCTTCGCAATCTTCTGGAAGAAGTGTGTGCGGATGCCGGGAGAGCAGCGCAGCTGATACGTGGGGACCCTGCCCGTGTTGAAGTGCTGGTGTACGGTCTGCGGTCCCTGGATGTGGACGCACGAACCAGGCTTCCAGGGAACCTTCTCCCCGTCCACCTCCGAGTATCCCTCGCCCTGGATGATATAGAGCGTCGCCTCCATGTGCGCGTGCTTGCCCCCGTGCGCACTTGGTTCGTCGCTGAGGATGCCGGTGATCTCGATCTCCATGTTCTGGAAGTCCTGGCGGCCGCGACCGACGAACCCCATGAAGTCGATGAAGAGCGAGTGGTTGGACGCCCCCTGCGCCTGCATCGCGGCGTCGGCCTTGAGGGGCACCTCGCCGTCGCGTCGGCTGTGCGCTCCCGCCTCGGTGCCCCGCCGGCGCGGCGCGTCCTCCCACCGGAGGACGATGCGACGGCCCTGCTGATCGAGCCCTGAGGCGGAGAGAGGCACGTCGGGCACACGGCCGGTGGGGCCGCACTCGGAAAACTGCTCCAATTGCGCCAGGCCGATAGCGTGCTCGAGGTGGATCGCCATGTACGAGTAATAGCGCGCCGCAACCGGTCCCCGGTTGAAGTGCTGGTGCCGCGCGCCAAACGGCATCCACAAGGTGCTGCCTTTGGCCCAGTCGTAGCGCGCGCCGTCGACGATGCTGCAGCCCTCGCCGTCAACGATGTAGATGCCCTCCTCACCGTGGGCGTGCTCGCCGGTGTGCCCGCCGACAGGGATCTCGGCGACCATGCTGGCCGTCCCCCAGGTCGCGAACCCGGTCTCCGGAGCAACGAGGAGGGCGATGCGGGCATCTTGAGGTGTTTTCACCCAGGTCAACTCTTCTTCATGGATGACTTTGCGCGCCCGCCGTCGCTTCTCGGTGGCCTGACTCCAGAATCCCAACCATTCATCATAAAACGTCGCCATCGGGTCCTCCGCTTCGTGAGACTGGTTTGCCCGTCGCGTCGACTGGATCACCCGGCGGCGCCGCGGGGCACAACAACGCAGCGCTCCGGTGGAAAGACGACATAGACGGTCGTGCCCGCTGGTGGAAACGCCGCGCCGGCGCCCCGCGCCCGGAGAGTGGTGCCCGTGACACGCACGTAGGCCTCCGAACTCTCCCCGCTGAAGACCACATCCTCTAGGATCCCACTCCACACGTTGAGCCCGTCGGTAACCGGCCGATCCGTCACGATCTTGATATCTTCCGGCCGCAGACAGAGCAGCACCTCGCCGGACGAGAGGCCGTTGGGCGACGCACAGCGGAGAGAACCGCAGGCGGTCGTCACCATCGCGATCCCGTTCACCGTCTCCAACCGGCCGGGCAAGAGGTTCGCCGCTCCGACGAACCAGGCGACAAAGGGATCGTGCGGGTGGGCGTAGACCTCACGCGGCGGCCCAGTCTGAATGAGCCGGCCCTCGGTCATCACGCCGACGACATCGGAGAGGGTCAGCGCCTCGGCTTGGTCATGGGTGACGTAGCAGGTCGTGACCCCGACGCGCCGCTGGATGGACTTCAGCTCCCGCCCCAGTTGCTCGCGGAGCTTGGCGTCGAGGTTGCTCAGCGGCTCGTCGAGCAACAAGACCTTCGGCGCGTGCACCAGGGCCCGGGCCAGGGCCAGGCGCTGCTGCTGTCCCCCGGAGAGACTGGGGGCCGGGCGCGCTTCCAGCCCATCGAGCCCGACCAGTTCCAGTACTTCTCGCACGCGCCGCCGGACCTCGCCGCCGGGGCGCCGCCGCACCTCCAGGGGGAAGGCGGCGTTCTCGTAGACCGTCATGTGCGGCCAGATCGCGTAGGATTGGAAGACCACGCCCAGATCGCGCCGGTGCGGGGGAATCGCCGTCCCGCGGGAGTGCGAATACACCAGACGCTCATCGAGCCACACTTCGCCGGCATCGGGTTGCTCCAGCCCGGCAATGCACCGCAGGATGGTCGTCTTGCCGCATCCACTGGGACCAAGCAGGGTGAAGAACGCCCCCTGCGGGATGGAAAACGTCACGCCGCCGACCGCCTGGATCGTCCGGTTGCCGACTCGAAAATGCTTGGTCAATCCTTCCACGCGAACCACGGAGGTTCTCCTCTATCCTGGGTTCAGTTCCTGACGACGATTCACCCACCAGAAGGCCGCGGCGAGCACGATCAGGCCGGCGCACAGGGCGCTCCCCATCGCGGAGACTTGCTGAAACAGTCCCGATTGCCAGAGGTCAAACAGCACCACCGAGAGGACTTCAGCGCGCGGGCCCCAGAGCAGCACGGAACTGCTGAACTCGCGGACGGAAACGATCAGAATGTACGTCCCGCCCGCGATGAGGGCCGGGCGGAGCAGGGGCAGAACGATCCGTCGAAACCGCACACCCCAGGTACCCCCGCTGAGCTCGCCCGCATCTTCCAGTTCCCGGTGAATCTGCGTCAGCGCCGCGCCGCAGGCCCGAATGCCGTAAGGGAGAAATCGGGTGAGATAGGCGATCAGCAGGATCCACAGCGTCCCGTAGATCGGCACAGGCAGCGTGAGATAGGTCCAGATCAGCCCCACCCCAATCACGATGCCGGGGAGGGTAATGGGGAATGTGGCCACCACATCTAGGAGCCACCGGCCGCGCGTCCGGGACCGGACGACCATCCAGGCCACGCTGGCGGAGATGAGCATTGTGAGCGCCGCGGTGCCGACGGCCAGGATCAGGCTGTTCCGCAGCCCGCGCGCCACCTGGGGATACGAAAACGCGACAGCATAGTTGTGCAGCGTCACCGCCGCGAGCGCCTGACGCGACGGGGGCATGAAGAACGGGAGGAAGGAATTCCACAGCAGGACGGCGAGCGGCATCAGCGCGATGATCGTCAGGTAAGCCAGCACCCCCGCCCCGGTGACGGCGCGCCACGGCCCGAGGTCCAGCACTCTTCCGCGGAACCCCTCACCCGTGACCGTGGCGTAGCGGCGGGTGTCACGGAGCAGCCGGCTGTTGACAAAGAGGCCCACCGAGGTAAGCAGCAGCAGCGTCAGCGCGTACACGCCGGCCAGACCGAAGTCCGGCGGATACCGCCGCGTCGCCGCCCAGATCTTGGCCGTGAACACCTCGATCCCGGCCGGGCGCCCGATGAGGGCGGGCACCTCGAAGGTGCCCAGGTTCCGAATGAACAGCAGGAGGAAAACGGAGAGCAGGCTGGGCGCCATCAGCCGCAGGGTAATCCGCCGGACGGTCGTGCCCAGACCCGCGCCCGAGACGAACGCGGACTCCTCAAGCGCCGGGTTCATGCTGCGGAACGCCGCCGACATCATCAGGAAGGCGAACGGGGAGTAGTGCAGACCGTCGACCCAAATCATGCCCCCCAGGGAGTAGATGTTGAACGGCGCCGTCGGGACGCCGAGGGTACGCGCCGCCAAGTTTACCAGACCGATGTTGGGGCTGAGCAGAAAGATCCAGGCAATGGTAAACAGGACTCCGGGCAGGATAAGCGGCACGATGCCGAGGATAAACAGCGTTCCCCGAAACGCCGTGTTCGTGCGTTCGTGCAGCCAGGCCAGGATGGTCCCCAGCAGCAGGGACAGCACCGCCGCGCCGGCCGCGTACGTCACAGAGTTGCCGAGCATGCGCACGGCGCCCGGCGCGGTGTAGGCCCGCAGGTAGGAAGCGAACAGCGACTGCCCCGGCCCATCTCCTCCCACGAGCGTCCCGTAGATGAGGAAGATCACCGGGCTCAACGCCAGGTAGGCGGCGGCGAGAGACGCCAGGCTGGGAACCAGGGGCCAGGAATACCCGCGCCCCGGCGCCGGGCTCAACCGCCAGAACGGCCGGGAGGGAACAGCCTGGCTCATCGTCCCCCGCGGACCAGCAACTCCTCCCAGAGGCGGTTGTAGAAGTCGAATTGCGAAAGGAACTTGGCCGGATCGATGGTGACGTACCGGAATCCCCGCCCCAGGTACGGCGGATCAGAGGGGACGAAGGGATGGGCCACGACGCGACCCAGCTTGGCCAGGACGGCTTGTCCTTCCGACGAGAGCATGTAGTCGATGAAGAGCATCGCCGCGTGCGGGTTCGCCGCCCGCCGGGGCAGTCCGATCATCTGGGGGACGGCGACGACGGGGTCCAGCACCGCCCAGTCGATCGGCGCGCCGCGCCGCTTCAACTGCTCCGCACGGTGGTTGTAGACGTGCGGGGAGAGCGGCACCTCGCCGGCGGCGATGAGTTCGGCCAGCGCGGAGTGGCCTTTGCGCACCTGCAGTCCCTGGCGGCCGAGGCGCGAGAAGTATTCGCGGGCCTTGCCCTCGCCCCAGAAATCCCACAACGAGGCCAGCCAGATCTGATCGTCCGCCTCGACGGCCACTTTGCCCTGCCAGCGGGATTGCAGCAGATCGTCATACGACTTCGGCGCGTCCGCCGCCGCGACGGCGCGGGTGTTGTACCCGGCGACCAGCATGTTGGCCCGTGTCATCACCCAATAGCCCTCCGGGCTCTTGGCGCTCCTGGGGTAGGCGCCCGACCGCGGGGAGGCGAACGGCGTGAGGATGCCTTCCTTCTGGACCTTCCCCAGGTCGATGCTGGAGAGCTCCACCACATCCGCCAGGTACTTGCGCCCCCGGTATTCGGTGATGACCTTGAGGGCGACATCTTCCGTGGAAGCCCGATAGATCTCCGCGCGGACAAATGGGTACCGCCGCGTGAAGGCCTCCAGTAGCGGGTTGGCCTCTTCAAGGCTGAGCGCGCTATAGAGCAGCAGCCGCCCTTCGCGCCTCGCCCCGGCCTCCAGTATCTGCTGCCGATCGGTTGCCCGGTACAAGGCCACCAAGGGGACTTGGTCCTGGGCCGCCATCCCCGGCAACGAGGAGAGGCAGAGCCCCAACGTTATCGCGAGGACTGCTACAATCCGCGCCATGGTCTATTCACGCTCCTCCTTCGGCCTTCGCTCTGACGATCGGAACGCCGGTAGGCCCCGACAGGGGCTGCGCAAATGCCCCTCGACGGACCCGCCCAGATTGACCTGAAGGGATTTCCTAAAAGTGTAGAGGAGGGGGTGGGGGGCGTCGATACGTCGAAGGGCGGAATATACCCCCCTTAAGGATAGATATCGGGGCCCCAGGGGAGCGGCGTGCCTGGGGTGGGGGGCTGAGCCCGGAATCGGGTCTCTGTCCGATAGCCTCAGGCAGGCGTGGCGCGTAGTTTCTAGGTAATTACGGACCCGGCTTATCGAAGGGAGTGAGGGTAGTGTCGGATCGTCTCCTCAGGGCAGGGCTGGTTGCGGGCGCGCTGGCCGTCGGGCTGATCCTGCTGCTGGTTCTCGCGCCGCTCCCCGGCCTGCAGGCGCAGACGGGGTTCTACGTGGCCATCGCCCCGTACATCAGCCAGACCCATCCCTGCACCTATCACGTGAAAGGCTCCTGTCAGGCCGAACTGAAGGCGGTGACCTTCCGCTACTGGCTGCGCTCGACCGATGGGGCGGTCAGCCGGACCGGAACCGTGCGGACGGGCTCCGACGGTTTCCTGGAATGGTGGCTGCCGCCGAATAAGAGGTACGTCGCCACGTTCGAATACGAGGGACGGCGCGGGACCGGAACCTTCTCGTCCTTCCCTAAGGATCCGACCTGCATCACGACGATTCAGATCCAACGGGGCCCTGCCAGGTAGGTCCGGCGCTGCGCTCATCCGCACACCCTCCCCGCGTGCGACCTGCGACCCCCAGGG
>Ga0209320_10001665_pt1 | contig 11441 bp, 10 predicted proteins | sample Rifsed13ft4_FD_184008 | JGI IMG/M metagenome (GOLD analysis project Ga0209320, IMG submission 184008) | Soil microbial communities from Rifle, Colorado, USA - sediment 13ft 4 (version 2) | ecosystem: Environmental > Terrestrial > Deep subsurface > Rock core/Sediment | place: Rifle, Colorado... | reverse complement strand
GGTTCGCGACCATCACGACCTGACGCGGCGTGCCGGCAATCGTGAGGTCGGCGAGCACGGGAACATGGTTGGAATCCCAATCGTGCGTGTCGTGGGGCGTGAACTGGTAGTACCAGCGTAATGTCCCCGTTTTCGCCTCGACGGCGACGAGCGAGTTCGTGAACAGATTGTCGCCTTGTCGGTCCGCGCCGTAATAGTCCGGATTCGGATTGCCGATGCCCCAATAGATAAGGTCGAGCTCCGGGTCGTAGCTGCCCGTCATCCACGTCGCGCCGCCGCCGCGCGCCATGACGTCCGCGTTGGGCCAGGTATGGCTCCCGGGCTCGCCGCGTCCGGGAATGGTATAGAAGCGCCAGACGCGCTCACCGGTGTCGGGATCATAGGCGTCGAGAAAGCCGCGCGTCGCGTACTCCCCGCCCGAGATACCCACGATTACTTTGTCCTCGACCACGAGCGGCGCGAGTGTTGCTGCATAGCCGACGCGGTAGTCGGCGAGCTCCGTCTCCCAAAGAACGCCGCCGGTCCTGCGGTCGAGCGCGATCAAGTACGCATCGAGCGTCACCATGAACAGGCGATCGCCGAGAATACCGAAACCGCGATTGACGGGCGCGCTCGCGCCGTAGGTCAGATCGCCGGGGACCTCGCGGCGATACTCCCAAAACGGACGCCCCGTGCGCGCATCGAGCGCCCACGCGTAATGGTTCGGTCCCGTCACGTACAGCACGCCGTCGAGCACGAGCGGCGTGGTTTCGAACCCGCGGCCCCGGGCCAGCGTGCCGGTCTGAAAGGTCCATTGCGGCACGAGGCGATGCACGTTGGCCGGCGTGATCTCACCGAGCGGGCTGTGCCGTTGTCCCGTGTAGTCGCCGGAGTAGGTCAGCCAACGCGACGGGTCGGAGAGGCCTCTCAGAAGGTCCTCGTATGTGACGTCCGCGTGGACGTGCATGCCGACGAGCAGCGCCGAGAGTGCGGTCGCTTTCTTGACCTTCATTGGGCTGCTATTCAGCGCTCGGCATCATCGGTTGCGCGCAGCGTGCCGAGATACGCGAGCAGATCGTCGAGCTCGCGACGGCGGAGGTCGCTCGAGCCGTGCGCAGGCATCGGCGACTGCGACTCGTGTATGACCTGCTCGAGATCCACCTTTGAATATCCCTTGAGCTCGGCGTCGGCATTCATGATCTGAATCGAGAACGCATCCTCGTTTTTTGCTACGCCCTGGATACGCTCGCCGTTCTTCGTCACGAGGGTCACGGCGCGATACCCGCGCTCGACCGACGCGCTGGGATCGCGGATCGCTCTAACGAGGGCTTCGCGCGACCGGGCCATGGCGATGCGGGACAAATCGGGCCCGATGGCTCCGCCACTTTCGTGCGCGCGATGACAGCGGGCGCAGGCGGACGAGAAAATCCGGCGGCCTCGAACGGCATCGCCACGGTCGTTCGCAAACGGCGGCACGGTCCCCACGCTTCTCAAGTACGCGACGATCGCCCAGATCTCGTTATCGGCGGCCAGGCTCGGAGGCATGATACTGCCTTCGATGCCGCGCTGAACGACGTCGAACACGCGCTTGTCGTTGGCCCCCGATGTCCCGAGCTGCGTGAGGTCCGGACCCGGCGTGCCTTTCGCGTCGGCGCCGTGGCAGGCGGCGCAGCGTCTCGCGTACAGCGCGCCGCCAGCGCGGATCGCCGCGGGATCGCCTTCGTATGGGTTCGCGTGCTGTGCATTGGCTGAAAGCACGCCTATGCAGCCGATCGCCATTACGCCGATCAGCCTCCGATGAACCATGCCCGCTTCCCGTGACGATGCATTCGAGTGCGACCTATACTGCACTCGACCGGGCGATGAGGGAAAGTCGTGGACAAGCTCTCGAGGGCCGCCGTATCCGCAATGCTCAGCTGCAATGACGCATGAGGAGATCTCGGCAACGACGGACATCCCGCTCGGAACCGTAAAATCGAATATCGCACGCGGGTCGGCACGCATGAGGGAAATTCTCGGCGACTATCGGCGCGCAAGCGCGAGGTGATCGATATGGGCGAGGGCCTCGACAAGGATTTGCAGACGTTGTTCCGGGACAGCCGCCGGGACTTCGACGCCGAACCGTTCGTGAGCGCCACTGCGAAGCTCATTGCATCGCAACGTGCCCGCAGGACGTTTGCACGACGGCTGCTCCAGGCGCTCGGTCTCGTCTTTATTGGGCTCTTGTCGCCGCTCTTGATCGAAGGCTCCTTGCTGCTTTCGGGCGCGCTCGACTATCTCTTCGATGTGACCGGCAGGCTTCTCGCGACTCCCGCCGGGACGATCATTGCCGTTTTGTTCGCGATTCCACTCATTATCTTCAACAGAAAACGGATTCTCTGACCCTGCTTGCGGACGGCGCAGCTCGAGTAAGCGGGCCATTCTTGCGCTATCATCGCCCGCGGTACCGCCGATCGAGCCTAGGGGTAATCCTGCCCCTATCCTCCTTTTGCGGTTGGCCCAACTGGGAGGACTCATGGGAAGAAAGTTATACGTCGGCAATCTGCCTTATTCCGCTACGGAGCAAGCGCTCACGGCGAAGTTTTCCGAATATGGCACGGTCGATTCGGCAAAACTCATCACGGATCGCGATACCGGACAAAGCAAAGGGTTCGCCTTCATCGAGATGAGCAAAGATTCGGAAGCGAGCGCGGCGATGGCGGCGCTCAATGGAGCCGATTACGACGGCCGGCCGATGAAAGTGAACGAAGCGAAGCCGCAGAACAAGAAGCCCGGCGGTGGAGGCGGGGGCGGCGGCCGAGGCGGCGGATACGGCGGACGATGGTAAAGCGTTTTGCCGCTTGACCCTCGGCTACCGGCGTTTCCGACGTATCGTTGACGCGGCGGGCGTTGCTTGCGCCCGGACGCCGTGCAGGGCCTCAATGAACCGGCGGCTCCAACGATGCACGTCGTCGCGGGCGAGCACCGCAACCATTGTCCGGTGGCGCTCGCGGCGCTCTTCGAGCGGCATCTTGAGCGCGGTCGCGATGCCGTCCGCGACAGCCCGCTGATCGTACGGATTGATCAGAATCGAGAGCTTGAGCTCCTCGGCGGCGCCGCAAAGCCTTGACAGAACCAATACACCGGGGTCGTCGGCGTTTTGGCTCGCGAGATACTCTTTCGCCACGAGATTCATGCCGTCGCGAATCGGCGTCACGAGACCGACGCGAGCCGTGCGCATGAGCGCCATGACGACGCCGCGGTCGTAGGCGCGGTTCAAATACCTGATCGGCACCCAGTCGATATCCGTATGGTGGCCGTTGATGTTGCCCGCCGCCCGCTCGAGCTCGTGCCGAATCTCTTGGTACGTGCGCACACCGGCGCGCGTCGGCGGCGCGATCTGCATGAACACGACCTCGCCGCGCGTCTCCGGATAGTTGTCGAGCAAGCTCTCGACGGCCCGAAACCTGAGCAGCAGGCCCTTGCTGTAATCGAGCCGGTCGATGCCGATCATGAGCTTACGCCGCCCGAGTCTGTTGGCGAGGCGTTGCACGCGCGGATGCTCTAGGTTCTTTTCCGCGAGCGATCGACATTCGTCGACGTCGATGCCGATCGGAAACGCTTCCGTGAAGAAGCGCCGGCCGAAAGCTTCAACGCTGCCTTTGCGCACGGCCCCCCCGACCTCGGGCTGTTTGAAGCAATCGTGCAGTGCCCTGAGATCGCGGCGCGTCTGCACGCCGACGACGTCGTACGCGGCAAGCGCTTTGAGGATCTCGTCGTGGCCGGGCAGCGCGCGCAGAACGTCGAAGCCCGGAAACGGCACGTGCAAGAAGAAACCGATCGGCTGCGTGACGCCGATCCGCCGCAGCTCGAATGCAAGAAACAGCAAGTGATAGTCGTGAACCCATATCACGTCGTCGGGCGTAAGCAGCGAGGCGAGCCGGCGCGCGAATAATTCATTGACGCGCCGGTATGCGTCGTATTCGGTCCGGTTGTACGAGAAAAATCCGAGCAGGGAATGGAACAGCGGCCAGAGCGTGTTATTGCTGAAACCGTTGTAGTACGCGTCGCAATCCTGCTTGTTGATGTCGATGGTCGCGAAGTCGACGCCGCCCGACGAGACGAGTTGCACCTCGCCGTCGTTGCGCTCCAATATCTTGCCGCTCCAGCCGAACCACATTCCGCCGTGCTTGCGAAGCGCCGCGAGAACCCCGACGGTGAGCCCGCCCGCCGTGCGTGCGCGCTTCGGCCCGGCGACACGATTGGAGACGGCGACGAGCCGGCTCACAACGCCTCTTCCCACGTGCGGCTCAAGCGCATCGCGCTCATGATGATTCCGACCATGCTGTAGGTCTGCGGAAAATTCCCCCAGAGCTCGCCGCTCGAGGGATCGATGTCCTCCGATAAAAGCCCGAGCGCCGTACGGTGCTCGAGCATGTTCTGGAATAGCTCGCGCGCCTCCTCGCGGCGTCCGACCGCGGCGAGCGCGCCGATGTACCAGAACGTGCAAAGGTTGAAAGCGGTTTGCGGAACTCCGAAATCGTCGGCGTCGGCGTAGCGAAACACGTGGGAGCCCCGCTTGAGCTCGGCCTCGCAGGCCGCAAGCGTCCCGAGAAAGCGGGGATCGTCGGGCGCGACGAACTTGAGATCGGCAAGCGTCAGCAGGCTCGCATCGATGGCGTCGCCGCCGAACGTCGTGACGAAGCTGTTGCGCTTCTTGTTCCACGCGGCGTCGACGATCTTCGCGTGGATCTCGGCGGCTTTGCCCGACCAGTACGCGGCGCGCTCGCCGAACCCGAGGCGAGCGGCGATTCGCCCGAGGCGATCGGCCGCAGCCCAGCACATCACGCTCGAATACGTGTGCACCTGGCTGCGGTTGCGAAACTCCCAAATGCCCGAGTCTGGTTGATCGTACAGCTTCACGGCATGTTCGCCGAGCGCCTCAAGGCGCTGCCACTCGTCCTGGCCGCCCGTTGGCACGAGTCGCAAATCGAAGAAGAGCTGCGTCGCCGCGAGCACGACGGCGCCGTAGACGTCGTGCTGCACCTGGCCGTGCGCGTCGTTGCCGACGCGCACGGGACCCATACCGCGGTAGCCGGGCAAGCTTGGCACGCTGCGCTCCTCGAGGGTTGCCTCGCCGCTGATCCCATACACGGGTTGCAGCGGCGACCCGCTCCCGCTGTCGGCGATGACGTTGAACAGATAGCGCAGGAATTCCTCCATCGTGCGCGTGGTGCCGAGCCGATTCAGCGCTTGGACCACGTAGTAGCTGTCTCTGAGCCAACAACAGCGATAGTCCCAGTTCCGGCCCGTGTTGGGCGCTTCGGGGATGGACGTCGTGAGCGCGGCAAGAACGGCCCCCGTGTCCTCGAACGTGCAGAGCTTCAACGTGATGGCCGCGCGAATCACTTCTTCCTGCCATTCGAAGGGCACGGACAGGCCCCGCGACCAATTTTCCCAGTACGCCTTGGTCTCGTCGAACATCTGGCGCCCGAGCGTTATGGGACTGTGCATGAGCGTCTCGTCCGGGCCGAGGATCAGGTTGATGGGCTCCTCGAGCAGCAGCGCGCGTTCCTCCATGACCGCCGAGAGCGAAGCGTTCGTCGTCAGACGCAACGTGAAGGCACCGTTGCCGAAGCGGATGTGGTTGCTGCCGTGAGTCATGTCGGGGCGCCGGCTGCCGTAGTTCGCGGAGGGACGCAACCGGATGCGGATCGCCGGCGTGCCGGCAATGGGGACGATCTGCCGAACGACCATGATCGGGTGGAAGCTCCGCCCGTGCTGCTCGAAACGCGGCGCGAAGTCGACGAGATTGAGCGCGTTGCCGCTCTCGTCGCGCAGCGTCGTCGTCAGGATGGCCGTATTGTGGATGTAGCGCTGCTCGATGGTTTGGACGTCGAGCAGCTCCACCTCGAAGAAACCACATTGGGCGCTCTTATCGTCGACGCCACCCAACAGCGTGCAGAAGAACGGGTCGCTGTCCATGCGCGGGAACGAGCCCCATACATAGCGGCCCCGCGAGTCGAGCAGCACGGCGATCTCGCAATTGCCGATAAGGCCGAGCTCGAGACTACTCATGCATGATTCCGATGCGCGTGGCGGAGCGCGCGACGACCGAGCTCTCGAGCCAGCCGAGCACTTCCCCGATACCGTCGAGACGCCAGTGCGCCGCCGTCGCACCCGCATGCACCTTCACCGACACACCGTCGAGCTCGTTGACCACTTGAAACGCGGTCTCGTCGGTCACGTCGTCGCCGACGAACACGGGTGTGCGCCCCATGAACGGCGGCTCGGACATGAAGAGCCTGATCGCGCGCCCCTTGTCCATGCCCGTGGGCTTTATCTCGAACACCATGCGTCCGCTCAAGATTTCGAGGCCGAGCGGCAGTCCCCGCCCGAGGTCCTCGATGAATCGACCGACTTCGTCAGAGAGGTCGGGCCGCCGCCGATAATGCAGCGAGATGCTGAGCCGCTTGTCCTCGAGCAACAGGCCGTCGTGCTGCGCGACGAACGAGGCAAGGCCTTCGCGCGCCCAGGCGAGCAGCGCGTCGTCGGGGCGCGCTGAAAATGTCTGCCCGGTCGTGTCGCGGCGCTCGAGACCGTGGATCCCGGCAGCGGCGAACACGTGCGGGGCGAGCAGGCGATCGAGGTCCGCAATAGGTCTGCCGCTCACGACGGCGACCGCGCCGTGAGTCGCGGGCGAGAGCGCCGGTAACAAAGCCCGCAAGCGCGCCGATGGTGCGACGCGTTGCGGCTCGACCGCGATCTCGACCAACGTGCCGTCGAGATCGAGGAAAAGCGCCGGCTGAGCCGGCCATGGAGGCAGCCTCGGATCGGTCATCTATGCACCATACAACGGTCCGTTGCGCCCTCGCAAAGACCCGGCCCTGCATTGTCGCCCTTTGTAAGGTGCTCAAGCGACCGGCAGACCGTTCAGAGACGCCACGCCGTGAACGAGCGCCGGGACGACTGCGAGCACGAGCAAGAACTCGAGAATCCGCCGGTAATCCCGCGGCTTTCCGTGTCGACCCTCATTGTTTGTCGTCTTGTTCATCGTTGTCTCTCCCCTCCTAGTGAATTGGCAAGCATCAGTTCGGCGGTTGGAACGGCTGTGGCCCGGTCCGGTGGGAGGCCCGTCCTGAAGCTCACCGCTCGTTCCTTCCGCCTTGGAGCACAGTGTCTTATGGACTGCTGCCCGGTACCTGAGTGAAACGAAATGGTTTTCTTCGTTTTTTCTGTGGATTCATGACGTTTTCGCTCCATCTCGAGACGATCCATTCCGCATAGGGTGCTAAAGTGTGCCGGTGCGTGCGAAAGTGATCCGCAGCGATACGAAGCTGGCTTTGATCGCGACCGCAGCGGTGATCGCGGTTGCGTTCGCGCCGGCACTGCATGCGCAACCGCGAGCACGATCGGATGCGGTTTCGCGTATCGTCGTCGTTCCCGACGTGCACGGCGCTTACCCCGAGCTCGTCGGCCTGCTCGAGGCAACGGGGATCGTCGACGCTGCACTGAATTGGAGCGGCGGCGATGCGCATTTGGTGAGCCTCGGGGATTTGCTCGATCGCGGCGCGGAGTCGCGCAAGGTCTTGGACTTGCTCATGCGTTTGCAGCGCGACGCGCCAAGCCGAGGCGGGGCCGTGCATGTAGTGCTCGGCAACCACGAGCTCATGAATCTCATCGGCGATTTGCGGTACGTATCCCGAGCAGAGTACGCGGCATACGCCGATGAGGAGCCCGCGGACTTTCGCGCGGCTGCGTACGAGCGGTTTATTGCCGAGCAACCGCAGCCCCTCGACGAAACCGACGCGCGAGCGGCGTTCGAGCAGCGTTATCCACCCGGCTATTTCGGGCATCGGCTCGCGTTTGCCGCCGACGGCCGTTACGGGTCGTGGCTCTTGTCGCAGCCCGTGCTGATCGTCATCAACGAGACGGCGTTCGTGCATGGCGGTCTTTCCGAGCTCGTTGCCCGCACGCGAATGGAGGACATCAACCGGCGTATTCAGGACGGTCTGCGCCGTTACTTGGCGATCCGCGACGAGCTCGCGGATGCCGGGACGCTGCCGCGCGCGGACATGCAGGACGATATCGAATTGGCGCAGAGCGCGCTCAGCCGCGTCGGCGACGACGCCCCGGAGGCCGACCGCGCCAGAGCGTCACTGCTGCGCGAGTTTCTCGCGTTGAGTGCCGAACCCGAGCTCGGCATTGACGGCCCGCTGTGGTATCGCGGCTCCGTCTACTGCAATCCTTTCCTCGAGCAGCCCGTGCTCGAAGCCGCGCTCGAGGAGCTCGATGCCGAACGTGTCGTCGTCGGCCACACGCCGACGGACAACCGCCGCGCGCGCGAGCTCTATGACGGCCGGCTGATCATGCTCGATACGGGCATGTTGACGGGGTATTACGCGGGAAGGCCGGCAGCGTTGGTCATCGAGGAAGGAAACGCTTCAGTTCAGTACTTGGTACCCGAGGAGCGGCTGCTGCTCGAGCGTGGGCGCCTGGAGGCGGACGGGCTCACTGAAGCCGAGATCCTAGAGGCGCTCGCACAGGGCGAGATCGAGGCCGCCGCGGGCGGGTCGGCCGATCCCGCCGAACCGCGTCTCGTCACTGTGCGGCACGCGGGCCACGTCCTACGCGCCCGCTTCTACTCGCAGACCTCCGGCCGCGCGACCCAACTCGAGCTTGCCGCGCATGGCCTCGATCGACTGCTCGGTCTGAACGTCGTGCCGCCGACGGTGGCGCGCGACCTCGGAGGCGAGGCGGGCGCGTTGCAACTGCAATATCCGGACGCAATCACCGAAGCCGATCGCATCGAGCGCAATGCGCCGCTCGAAGGGTGGTGCCCCATCGATCCGCAAGTTTTGCTCATGTATGCGTTCGACGCGCTCACGTACAACACCGGTCGGACGCAGGACAACATCGTATATCGCGAGGAGAGCTCGGTCGTAAAGCTCATCGACCACGGCCGCGCTTTCGGCACCGGGCGGCAGCTGCGTCTACCCGCCGGAATCATGCTGTCGCCGGCGGTGCGCGAGAGGTTCGAATCGTTGGACCGGCGCACGCTCGAGTCCGCGCTCGGCGCCTGGCTCGACGAGCGACAGATTCGCGCGATGCTCGCGCGCCGCGACACGCTGCTCAGGCGTTGATCACTACTCGGCTCGCAGAGTCTGATTGATCTCGGCAACCGGAAATGCGTTGACGAGATCGCCGATGCCCGCAAGGGCCGCATCCGGATTGTCGAAGCTCGGGCTCACGAAACTCAGGAACGAGCCGTCTTCGAGCGTTACCGTAATGGAGCCGTCCGGTTGAACTGTGCCCGGCAAGCCGGCGACTCGAACCTCACGGCCCGACTCCTCGAGCCCTAGGCGCGCAAACCCGCTGAGCAGGCTGCCGAGCCCGTCTTCCCCGCCGCCTTCTCCGCCCGTGAGGGACACCGTCGCGAAGTTCTCGTCCTTTTGGTAGCTCGCCGAGATGTTGGCAAGCCCGAGCGCGCTGTCCTGCTCAAGGCTCGTGCGCGTCCAGCCCGCGACTTCGGGCAGGAAGAATGTGCCGACCTCTCCTTGGACCTTTTGCTCGAGACCCTCGAGGCAAAGGCGGGCCTTATCGCGCGCTTGCGCGTAGTCGCCGCTTCTATTGAGTGGGTCGATTTGGGCGCAGTTGGAAAGCAGATCCCCGCCGATTTCGAGTTGGGCGACTGCGCTCGATAGCGCGAGCGCGACCGGCGCGGCGACGACTAGACGCATGGTTGTTTTCATGTTTTTGGCTCCTTGAGGGCCTTCGGATGGCTGCCTTGCGGACGGCAGCTCTGAAGTGTTTCACGAAAGCGTGAAGTGAATGTGTCCCGATTGTCAAGGTCGGGGAGGCCGTACGCATGGTCGATCGCAGGGATCATGAATCCGCAGAAACCCGAAGGAAAACATTCTGATTAGATTCTGTTTCGCTCAGGTAGGCGCTGCCTGGCTTCGCAATACTGTGCTCCAAGGCGGAGGGAACGAGCGGTTAGCGAGACCAAGGATCCCCCCGGACGAAGCGAAACCGCTCCTCTCCGCCCAAACTCTGGAAAAACCAGGATTAACGTGCAACGGATTTGGAGGAAACGATCATGGAAATGCGCAAGTCAAAGTTCGGCTGGATGCTCGAAGAGTGGGTTGCTCACGTCATGCTGGTCGGCGCCGTAGTGACCGTGCTCATCTCAGGGTTTTCGTCGCTCAACAGCCTGCCTGGCGTTTGACCTTGCAGCGCGTGGTCGGCCCGGGAGAAGCCTCCCGGGCTGACGGCGGGATGTCTGGTTAAACCACCAGTTTCAGCGAGGTCTCAATGAGCTCATGTCAACGATGGGCAAAGCTTAGAACGCTGCTCTGAGCGTGACGCCATATTGGCGCGGAGCATTGAGATATACGCTGTACGAACCGGGCTGAAATGTAGTGTTGAAAAAAACGGTTCTATAGCTCTGGTCGCTGCAGTTAGTACACCACAACACGGTTTCCCAACGCCCGTCAGCGCTTCTCAGACCGATATCCAAATCGGTCGTGAGATATGAGTCGGCCTTTTGTTCAGAGGGTATTTCGGCACCCACAAAATGGTCGCCCACATATGATGCCAAGGCACGGGCAGTCAGCGTCATGCCGCCCGCCAGCGGCTTTTCATATCTCAATGCCGCCACTGCCGCCCACTCGGGGGCTGCCGGCATATCTCGATCGTCGAGATAGTCGAGAAGAGGATTGCTAAGATCACCAAAAGTGGAATCAAGATAAGTGACCGACAGATCAGCCCTCAAATTATCCGTCACTTGAAAGACGCTCTCGATCTCAACGCCTCTCGTAGTCGTCTCACCGACGTTCTCGGTTCTGAATTCGAGCCCCGTAAAGAAGTTCATTTGCAGATCCGAAAACTTGGTATCGAATATGGCAACGTTGGTTCTTGCGCCGCCGCCCCAGTATTCGGCTTTGAGCCCCAGCTCAAAACTGTCTGCAAACTCCGACGCGTAAGTTGGGCTCGTGATAGCGCCTTCGCGGAAAAGGTTGACGCCGCCTGCTTTGTACCCCCGAGAATAGCCGCCGTACACCATGATATCGGCTGATGCGAAGTATTGCAGCGAGAGCACGCCGCTATTTGTCTCGTCTCGGTAGTCAGCGTGGAATGAAGGGCCGTAGACAGTCCCGATCAGATCGAGACCGTTCCTTGGCGTTCCATCATCGGGAATGCCGGCACCTGCCAGGACCGCTCGCACGAGCGCCGAATCATACCAGAAGAGATTATCGACACCCCCTTCCTTGTTTTCAATCGAATAGCGCAGGCCCATGATCAAGTCGATCTTTTCGGATAAGCGCGTCGAGGAGTGGGCAAACAATGCGTTGCTGCGGCCGTCCTGTTGGTAGCGCTCAAGTGTGAATAGGCCGCTCGGTAGCAGCGCGGAAATCCCGGCCGGAAATAGACAATCGACGGCTACTACGGGCGGCAGACAGGCCGCGGCGCCCTGGCTCGCG
>Ga0209320_10001661_pt1 | contig 11457 bp, 10 predicted proteins | sample Rifsed13ft4_FD_184008 | JGI IMG/M metagenome (GOLD analysis project Ga0209320, IMG submission 184008) | Soil microbial communities from Rifle, Colorado, USA - sediment 13ft 4 (version 2) | ecosystem: Environmental > Terrestrial > Deep subsurface > Rock core/Sediment | place: Rifle, Colorado... | reverse complement strand
GATGGAGCTGTTTTCTACCGATTGATAAAAAATAGTTTTGCTTTTCTCGTCAAAACCGTAATATTTTGTGACTTCCCATTTACCTTTCGTAACTTGATTTTTCAGTTTTCCGGTTTTGTCATACAAATAAATGTGGTTGAAACCGTCTTTTTCGGAAGTCCAGATGAAACTGTTGTCTTTCAGAAAAGTCAAATTATCCGTGTCGATAAAATCGATATAAGATTTGTCTTTTTCGTTCAAAACCACTTTTGTTGCTGCGGTTGTTCCGTCAACAAACAACAAGTCCAAATTATCCTGATGACGATTCAGTATTTTGGCTGATAAAACATTGGCCTCGTTAGTCCATTTAATCCTTGGAATATAAAAATCATTGTATTGGCTTAAATCGACATTTTTGGTAGATTTCCCATCCACGTCATATAAATGTAAAGTTACCAATGAATTCTTTTCACCTGCTTTCGGATATTTGAAAGTTTCTATTTTTGGATATAAATCTTTTGCAAATACCGACATCGAAAACTCAGGAACCTGACTTTCGTCAAATCGGATAAAGGCTATTTTTTTGCTGTCTTTGCTCCAGTCGAAGGCTCTTACAAAGGCAAATTCTTCTTCATAAACCCAATCCGTGATTCCGTTGATAATGGTGTTCTTGTTTCCGTCGGTGGTGATTTGAGTATTGGTCTGGGAAGCGATGTCATAAATGAAAAGATTGTTTCCTTTGGCGTAAGCAATCTTTTTTCCATCAGGTGAAAAGGTAGGTTCTTGCACTTGTTCCAGAACCTTGTTCAATTCCTTGGTCTCGATATTGTAGAGGAAATAATCGGCTGTAAAGGAATGTCTGTAAATTGGAGTAGTATTATTGGCAATCAAAATCGTTTTTTCGTCTGAACTGAAAGAATAACTTTGGATTCCACCGGTCAACTTAGACTGATTTTTAGTATCGATTAAAGTGGAGACTTTTTTTAAGGTTGCAAAATCGAATAAATCAATTTGCATGTTTCTTGAAGTTCGATCATAATTCAAGACCGTATATTGATTGGTGTTTTGCATGGATTGGAGTTTGTCCATTCCTTTGGCACTAAATTCGCCATTAAAAATGGCTTCAACAGTGATTTTTTGTTGTCCAAAAACGCACAAACTCAACAACAAAAACAAGAAGGTAATTTTACGTGTATTCATGAAATTTATTTAAATATAATATCTGCCAATTTTAGTGAAAATTTTGCAATTATTTCACGTTTTGACTGTTAAATGTTAAAATATATTAGACAAAGTTCCTAGAAAAAGTAATTATGTTGGAAATAAAAAAGCTGCGAACACCTCAAAATTCTAATTGTGAGGCATTCACAGCTTTTCTCGACTTATAATCCAAGAAACAAATTTATAATCATTTCTTTTCTTGATGCTTTTTCAGAACTAGACATCAAAAAAAATCCCGATTATCTCGGGATTTCATTTATCTAATATTGTTGTTTTGTATCAAATCAATATACAAATTGATGTACTCTTTCAGTTCCTTTCGGGAAGTGATAAAATCCAGAAAACCGTGTTCAAGTACAAATTCGGCAGTTTGAAAACCTTCCGGCAAATCTTTTCCCGTAGTGTCTTTTACAACTCTAGGTCCTGCAAAACCAATCAATGCGCCAGGTTCAGAGATGTTGATATCGCCAAGCATTGCATATGAAGCTGTTGTTCCTCCTGTTGTAGGATCAGTACACAAGGAAATATAAGGAATTTTTGCATCGGCCAATTGGGCTAATTTTGCGGAAGTTTTTGCTAATTGCATCAGTGAATAAGCGGCTTCCATCATTCTGGCTCCACCTGATTTCGAAATCATTACAAAAGGAACATTGTTTTTGATGCAATAATCAATGGCACGAGAAATTTTTTCTCCAACAACTGCACCAATGGAACCGCCAATAAAGGCAAAATCCATACAACAAACCACCAAGTCTTTTCCTTTTGATTTTCCAACGCCAGTTCGAACAGCATCTTTCAATTTGGTTTTAGTCATAACGTCTTTCAATCGATCTGAATATTTTTTGGTGTCCGCAAAATGCAAAGGATCTTTCGAAGTCATTTTTGCGTCTAATTCAATGAATTCATTGTTGTCAAACAATATTTCAAAATATTCGGCGCTGCCAATTCTTACGTGAAAACCATCTTCTGGGCTAACCCAAAGATTTCGCGCTAATTCTTCGGCATCAATAACTTTTCCTGTAGGTGACTTGTACCAGAGTCCTTTTGGGACATCCATTTTGTCTTCGGTAGCCGTCGTGATTCCTTTTGCTGTTCTTTTAAACCAAGCCATGTTAGTAGAGTTATGAGTTAAAAGTTATGAGTTATGAATTACAAGAAAAACTCATAATTCATAACTCATAATTTATAATTTATAGAGTGTTTACGTTATTCAAATCTGCAAATGCTTGTTCCAGTCTTGCGTTGAATGTAACTTCACCTTCACGCAACCATTTTCTTGGATCGTAGTATTTTTTGTTTGGAGCATCTGAACCAGTTGGATTCCCGATTTGAGTTTTTAGGTAATCAATATTGTCTACCATAAAGTCACGAATACCTTCAGCAAATGCAAATTGCAAGTCGGTATCGATGTTCATTTTCACTACACCATAGCTAATACCTTCTCTTATTTCTTCTAATGTAGAACCTGAACCACCGTGGAAAACGAAATCAACAGGATTTGGACCAGTGTTGAATTTGTTTTGAACGTAATCTTGAGAATTTTTCAAGATTTTTGGAGTCAATTTTACGTTTCCTGGTTTGTAAACACCGTGAACATTACCAAAAGAAGCGGCAATTGTAAAACGTGGGCTAACTTTTAATAATTCTTCGTAAGCATAAGATACTTCAGAAGGTTGTGTGTATAATTTTGAACTGTCAACATCAGAGTTGTCAACGCCATCTTCTTCACCACCAGTAATTCCTAGTTCGATTTCCAATGTCATTCCCATTTTGCTCATTCTAGCCAAATATCCTTTACAGATTTCGATGTTTTCTTCGATTGGCTCTTCAGATAAATCAATCATGTGAGAAGAGAACAATGGTTTTCCTGTTTCAGCAAAATGTTTTTCAGATGCATCCAATAATCCGTCAATCCAAGGCAATAATTTTTTGGCGCAGTGATCGGTGTGCAAAATTACAGTTGCTCCGTAAGCCACTGCCAAAGTATGAATGTGCAATGCTCCAGCGATTCCACCAGCGATTGCTGCTTTTTCACCTGCATTAGAAAGTCCTTTTCCAGCATTAAATTGTGCTCCACCATTCGAAAATTGAATAATAACTGGTGCATTAAGTTTAGCTGCAGTTTCAAGAACTCCGTTTATTGTGTTTGAACCCGTAACATTTACTGCCGGAAGTGCAAACCCTTTTTCTTTTGCATAATTGAAAATTTCTTGAACTTGATCTCCTGTAGCTACGCCCGGTTTGATATTGTGTGCCATCGTAATTTATTTAGTTGTTTTTTTTATTTTGTTGTTTTTTCAGACTGCAAAAATAAGAATTAATTAGCATTAGAACGGATAATTTATCCCAAAATTAAATACAGAATTACCGAAATCGTAATCGTAAAACCATCTTTTGCCAATTTCATTGGCTGGATTGTAGGTTTTAAAGCCCAAATCAAAACGAACGACAAAAAAGCTCAAGTCATATCGCAAACCAAATCCAGTGCCTAGAGCCAATTCTTTTAAATCACTTAGACTATTAAATCGTGCTTTTTCAGCAGTTACATCATCAAGTACATTCCAGATATTGCCTGCATCGGCAAATAGCGCTCCTTTTAAACTACCCAATATTTTAAATCTGAATTCGGTGCTTAAAGCAATTTTCATGTTGGCTTCGTTGAAATCATTTACGGCTCCACTGCTTCCCGGTCCTAAACGGTAGGGTTGCCAAGCTCTATTGTCATTGGAACCTCCAGCAAAATAACTTCTGGAGAAAGGAATGTTGTTTGAATTTCCGTAAGGAATTGCGATTCCAAAAAAGGATCTAAAAGCCAACACTCTTTCTTTGGATAAATCCCAATATTTAATATAATCGAATTCTGTTTTTATGTATTCTGAATATTCTAAATTAAAAATTTCATAATTTCCATTTGCATTTTTAGGCAAGTTGGCGGCATTTGAAACCAAGGATAAAAAAGAACCTGCAGATTCTATTTTTGTTCTAAAAAGATAAAAGTTATTGTCTTTTAAGTCACTTCTGGTTGTTTTTGAAAAAGTATAACTAGTGGCCAGAATAAAGTCGTTTTCGGTCAGTCTAACTCTTCTTTCTTCAATGCTGTTCACGTCCATATAAGCTTGATCAGATGGTATCAAGGCCGTGTTATCGGACAAAACTGCATTGGTAAACCCAGTAGTTCCTTCTTCAATTATTAAATCACCAGTATCTTTATCAACCCAGTCTGGGTTCGTGTTGTACACTTTTCCTATTTCGTTTAAGGCATCATAGGATGATTCATACACATTGAAATAATTCTCCGGATTTAGATTTCGTACATATTGCATGTTAAATAGGTCAAAACGGGCAGAATTGTTTCGTGTAGGAGTCCAATTGTAAGCCAAAAGAGAGGTAAAGTTCTCTTTGTCCAAACCAATATTTTTCTGTGTCGATAATCCCGTTGAAAGTTGTGTGGACGGAATCATGCTTTTTGGAATAATTTTTTCGGTCGAAAAAGGAAACCATATTCTGGGAATATTGAGTTTTAAATCGATTCCGTATTCCAAAACATTAAAAAACTGGCTATCAGGATTTGCTAAATCTTTTGAAGAACCAATGTTTCCACGGGCTGCAATTTCCAGTGTTTCTGCACCGTTGAATACATTTCTAATGCTTTCTGTAATGCTAGCGGCTATCCCAATGTCTTGAATATTGGAATGAGTCACGTCAAATGTGGTGTTCAAACTGTATTTCTTTCGAGGAGATAAATACACTTTCGCTATCAGGGATTGGGCTGTCGTGTCTCTTTTGTCCACTTCGTAAAGAATGGTTGGGTAGTTAAAAATTTTGAGATTATTCAAATAACGCGTTGTCAAAACGGTTCTAAAATCAGCAAACAAACTTCCTTTTGTAATAAACACGGCGTCGGTTATGGCTCGTGGTTTGTATTTTAATTTTTCATGACTGTACAAATGAAAATTATTGAAGGTCGTACTGTCTGTAATTTTATCGTTGCTATTTGTTGCTGAATAATCGGTATAAATATTTACATCGCTTATTTTGTATATTTTGAAAGGCACTGTTCTAGTAGAGTCATTTTCTTGAATGGAATAGTTGTTTATTTTCAAGTTTACGTTAGCCTTGTTTTCAGTGTTTAAAGTATCGATGTCAAAAGTTACATAATTTGGTTGAAAATTATACACGCCATGATTCCTGAAATAAGTGGTAATCCTATTTTTTTCATTCTCAAAATCCTCCATATTATATTGTTTTCCTGATATTAAAAAGGCATCCGACTTCATTTGCTTGTACATCGAATCTAATGCAGGAGTGTAAATTGTAGTTTTTAAAGAATCCAAAAAATAGGGATTTCCTGTAGTTATGGTATATTTTATTTTGGCCTTTTTAGGACTTAAACTATCCAATTTATAATTGGCTTTTACGCTAAAAAAACCATTGTTGAAATAATGGTATTTTAATCTCGAAATCGATTTGTTGGTTCTTACCGTGTCAACAATAACGGGAGCTTCGCCGGTTTTTTTCAAGAATTCATGAACTCCTTTATACCAAAAAGATTGCCCAAGTCGATCCACTTGTTTTGCAGACAACCATTTTGATTGTTTTTCGTACTTACCGGGATGATTAGTAAATTTGGCTTGATAGGAGGAATCCGGATTTGGTTTGGCGATATTGAATAAATTCAATCGCAAACGATAACCAAGGATGGAACTGTTTGGTTTTTGATACAATTGGTCAATGACATCATCGTCCTTTACGGTTTTGTCATTTGCCAAGATTTCATTTTTGATTAGAAGCTGTTTTCCGTCCGGAACACGTTTTACGGTGTCACAAGCCGAGATAATTATTCCTATTAAAATAAATGTTGCTATTTTTGTGCTAATCTTTTTCAAATGTTCTGAAATATTTAATTCAAAAGTACATTTTTTATGGTTAGTAAAAACCAAATAAAACTTATAACGAGTTTACAACAAAAAAAATATCGATTTGCCAATCAATTATTTTTTGCCGAAGGTATAAAGGTAATTCAAGAATTGGTGGAATCAAATTTTGAATTGGTTCATTTGTACACGACTCAAAACGATTTTGAGGAAGTTTCGAATGACAAAAAAATCATAATTTCCGAAAGTGATTTAAAAAAAATCAGTGCTTTGGCAACGCCAAATACGTGTTTGGCAGTTTTTAAAATCCCAACCGAGAAAAAAATCCTCGAATCTGGATTGATTCTCGCCCTCGATTCCATTCGTGATCCCGGAAATTTAGGGACAATTTTGCGATTGTGCGACTGGTTTGGCATCGAACAATTAATTTGTTCCAAAGATGCCGTCGATATTTATAATCCAAAAGTAGTTCAAGCCACGATGGGTTCCATTGCGAGAGTTAACGTGAATTATGTTGATTTGGAATCCTTTATCAATAAAACCAAATTAGCGGTCTACGGAACTTTTATGGATGGAACCAACATTTATAAAACTGATTTGCCTCAAGAAGGAATTATTGTTATGGGCAATGAAGCCAACGGAATTTCGCCGGAATTGGAGAAATTAATTAAAAACAGGCTTACCATTCCTCGTTTTGGAACACTTCAAAAAACAGAAAGTTTGAATGTGGCTACAGCTACAGCAATTATTTTGAGTGAATTTAGAAGATTGTCCTAAAAAAACTTTTGTAAACTTTGCGGTTAAATCTCTTTAGTGGAAAGTAAAATTGATAAAAACAGCTCTGGTTTTCAACGATTCTATGTTGCCAGTCCAAGGACTATTGGGGTCATTATCCCGAATTAATTCGTCATTAATTCCAAAAACGCCTCTTATGGAAGGCGAGAATATAAAATATTCCGAAAAAACATCAATACCAAAACCTATTTCATAATTTGTAGTCCAAGGGTTGACCCTGAAACGTTCTTCAGAATTATCGTCTATAGATTTCGAATTGCTCGATAAATTTAATGTTGCCGAAACTCCGCCCAATAAATAAGGTCTTATATTTCCTGTCCTAAGCGAGGAAAATTTTAGCAATATCGGAAAATGAAGATACGTACTATTTACTTGTCTCAACAAATCCGAAGAAGTGGGTGTTGTCGGAAAATAGCTTTCAGGATACTGCAATTCTCGGGTTGTGTAATATAATCCGGGTTCAAATCGCAAACTGACGTATTCTTGAAGCCTCAAATTAGCAACAAGCCCCACATTGAAACCCGTGCTTTTTTTTATGAGAATGTCCTCGCTGACCGTTTTATAATCTATCTTGAAATCGTAGGAATTAAAGCCGAGATAAAAACCGAAATACAATCGTTGTTTTTGGAAGTTTTCCAGATTGATAATCGGGTCTCTACCGAATAATTTATTAGGATTCTGCGCCTGTCCTTTTATGGCTGTGACTAATAAAATTAAGACAACTATTTTTCTCATATTATTTCTTGGAAGCTGAATAAATGGTAGCCACGCCAAATGTTTGCGGCAAAGCAACTACATCTATAAACCCAATTTTTCTCAAAATATTGTTTAAGGCCTCGCCATAAGGAAAAGCCGCCGCTGATTCTGATAGATAACCGTATGCAACATCGTCTTTTGAAAATAATTTTCCAATGATTGGTAAAATATTTTTACTGTAAAAATTGTAGCCTTGTTTATAAGGAGTTTTATCCGGAACCGATGTTTCCAAGATAACAAAGATGCCATTTGGCTTCAATACTCTTAAAATTTCTGTCAATCCTTTTTCCAGATTTTCGAAATTTCTGACACCAAAAGCCACGGTAATTGCATCAAAATAATTGTCTTCAAAAGGCATATTTTCTGAATCGGCCAAAACCATTTCTATGATGTTGGACAAGTTTCTGTCTTTAATTTTTTGCTGCCCCACTTCGAGCATTCCGGCCGAAATGTCCAATCCAATAATTTTTTCGGCATTGGTTTGAGCCATCAAAATGGCCAAATCTCCCGTTCCTGTTGCAATGTCCAGAATGGTTTTTGGATTGGTTTTGGCTACCATTTGCAACACTTTTTTACGCCATTTTACATCAATTCCAAAAGAAATAACCCGATTAAGATTATCATAATTACCGGAAATGGTGTCGAACATTGATGCGACTTGTTCTTTTTTGCTTAAAGTGGAATCTTTATAAGGAGTTATGTTTTTTGACATTTTTTAAAATTTTAAGCAAAGGTAAACTAGATTTTTGGATAATAAATGTTTAACCGCAGATTCGCAGATTTTTTTTAAATGTTTTTAATAATCCTGCGAATCTGTGGTTGAATTGAAGGTGTTTATTTCCAGCAGCTTTTTAGGCTATAGATTAGATTTTATTTTTTCCTGACAAATGTTTGAAAAGTATAATCAAAAAGATGTTTTTCGTCTTTTGGATTAAATATTTCGGAAGTTAATTCCCAAATTCCAGGATCTATTTCCGGGAAATAAACATCGGCATCGAAAGAATTATGGACGCGGGTGATGTCAAGTTGGTCTGCTAAATGGATGGATTGTGTATAAATTTCGCCGCCACCTATAATATATATGTCTTGATCTATGGGACAAACGGCTATGGCTTTTTCAATATTTTGAACCACGATGCAGCCGCCGTGCGCAAAATCTTTTTGTCGTGTAATAATTACGTGAGTCCTGTTTGGTAAAGGTTTCGGGAAACTTTCGAAAGTTTTTCTTCCCATAATGATATGGTGACCGGAGGTTATTTCCTTGAAACGCTTGAAGTCAAGAGGTAAATGCCACAGCAAATCATTATTTTTTCCTAAAGCGTTATTTTCGGCAACTGCCGCAATCATAATAATCATTTTTCTATTGATGTTTGGTTCGGGAAATCATTTTCTACCTTCGTTTGCAATTGGTCAATTTTTATTTGTTGTTTGGCAACAAGCCTGTTTATTTGTTCTCTCTCCCAATTTTTATTCATAAAACGATCCGTAATGTACACTTTTATAAAATGCAGGATGAACAGGAAAAGCCAAGCCGTGATTACCCAAACACACCAATTTTCGGTTATTCCAAAGACCAAAAAATGATTGGCAATAAACATAAAAATACTGCCTAATATAAATAAGACAAAATGAAAGTAGAGTCCCTTTTTTTGTTTTATCCTTTTTCGGGCATATTCATATAGTTCGTGTTGTTCTTTTTCCATAAGGTAATTTTTGATTATAAAGATAAAATTTATTTTGAATTTCCATTATTTTTAATACAAGATTATTCAAGGAGAAAACGTTTTCTGGTTTGGAATATAGAAATTTTATCCAATATTATTTAGGAATACAATCAAAAATTAGGAGTGTTTCTGTCATACTCATAAAAATTAACATCAAATATTGAATGTCCAAAAAAATATATTTCCTTTGCTGCATAAATCTAAAAATGAAATAGTTATGTCAATAAAGAAACAATTTGTAAAAACAAAACCGGTTTGTAAAGTTACATTTTCGGTTGAAGCAAAAGAAGCAAATACAGCTTCGGTTGTAGGAGATTTCAATAATTGGAACCCAGCAGAAGGAGAGTTGTCAAAATTGAAAAATGGCACTTTCAAAGGCGTTTTTGATTTGCCAAAAGATGCGTCTTACGAATTTAAATACGTAATTGACGGTAATTTTGTAAACGAACCAGAAGCTGATGCTTTCAAATGGAACGATTTTGCAGGAGCTGAAAATGGAGTTTTAGAAGTATAATCTTCTATTATTTTAAAATATATAATCCGTCTCGTTTTTGAAACCAGACGGATTTTTTGTAGAATCCAAATTATACTGTTTAGAATTCTATTGTTTTACGATGTAACCATCAGATAATGTTTTCATAAAAGCAACAATAGCGTCCTCTTCTGCATCTGATAAACCAAGATTGCCAAGCTCATCGTCATTTATGTTTTCAGGAACCTCTGCAATGGGCCAAACTTCAACATCGCGCGTGTTGTAAAAATGGACGACCTCTTTCAACGATTTAAACACTCCATTGTGCATATAGGCTTTGGTAAATCCTAAACCTGGCTTTTTGTCAACATTACGCAACGTGGGAACTTTATGTTTCCCCATATTATCATAGGCCAAATCTTTTAAAGCATCAGTTCTTGTGAGCAAATATCCACCCAAACCTAAATCAATAAAACCAGGGTCATATTTATAAACTGGATTTGCAAGATTCTTTGGAGTACCAACGTTGTCAAACGTAAAATCGGTAAATAGAGGTTTGTCACCATCACTTATATGGCATAAGGCACATTTTCCTTTTTCTTCATCATTGAATAATTGAAACCCCCATTCTTCTTCAGGAGTAAATTGGGCCAAACCCTTTTTAACATAGTCAAATTTAGAAGAAAACTGGTTCACTTCCGGCGATCCTTCAAAAGCCGCAATAGCGTAACCAATTCGATCATAATTCAAATCAATTTCCTCGTCAGTAGAATATTTTAATGGCTCTCCAAAAACAGTCGGCCACATTGCAGCATACTTTGCTTGGGCAATTTTCATTATAACATCAAGTTTATTCGATAAATTATGTTCGGCAGGATTTAGAAATGGGCCTAAAGCCTGTTCAGCAGCCGGACTGCCTAACCGCTCTCCAGTCGCTCTTCCGTCCCAGAAATTACCACCAATGAATAAACCTTCGGAATAATCATAATGAAAGACTGGACTAAACGTGGCGTAAGCAGCACTTGGAGGTTTTCGGTTGCCAAAATTCTGTGCATCGGCACCACGGTAAACAGAACCATGAATGTTAATGCCTACTATTGATCCCGTAAAACCGGACATTGCGGCGTGACAATCTGCGCAAGCCATATTGTTAGGAGAAGAAATTTTGTCGAAATAAATAGATTTTCCCAACTGTTCGATTGATGTGAGCGTGTATCCCCTGATCTTGGATGATTTTTTCAGATTTTCAGGCAAAAGTTGATAAGTATCTTTATCCGTGGTACATGAAGTTAAGTTGACTCCAAGCAACAAGATAAAACCCAGAAATAAAGTAAAAATATTTTTCATAAGGTTAAATATTTAAGTTGATAATCGATTAAAAAAAAGCCATATAAAGATAATTATAAATCGCATAACTCTCATTTATAGGTAGTTAAAATTTAATTTTTTTTATGGGAACTAAAAATGGAGTTTTAGAAGTGCAATCTTTTGTTTAAAAAATAAAATCCGCCTTGTTTCAAAAACAAGGCGGATTTTTTGATTTATAGCTTTGAATAAGAAGCTAGTGTATTGGAAACCAAGAATATTGCATTTTGCTATAATCCGGCTTTTATTTTTTCAATTATCTCGGAATATT
>Ga0209320_10001658_pt1 | contig 11469 bp, 10 predicted proteins | sample Rifsed13ft4_FD_184008 | JGI IMG/M metagenome (GOLD analysis project Ga0209320, IMG submission 184008) | Soil microbial communities from Rifle, Colorado, USA - sediment 13ft 4 (version 2) | ecosystem: Environmental > Terrestrial > Deep subsurface > Rock core/Sediment | place: Rifle, Colorado... | reverse complement strand
CGATCGCCGCCGCACGGATCGAGCGAGGCCAGTTGCTCACGCCTGCCGGAGACAGTGCTCGAGACTACATCGCGCGTGCCACGGCCCTCGGTCCGAGCGACGAACGCGTCGTGGCCGTACGCGCGCAGGTCGCGTCAGCAGTCGTCGGGTCCGCCCAACGTGTACTGGCGTCGGGGGATTTCGAGCAAAGTGCACGCCTTTCGCGCACGGCCCGCGACTTGGGCGCGGAAGCCCCGTCGCTGGCCGCGCTCGACGCCGCGATTTCCGCCGCCCGCGCCGAGCAGAACGAGCGCCGCAGGGCAGAGTTGCTCGCAACCGGTGCCGAGCGCTTGACGCAGGGCGCGCTCGTCGAGCCCGCGGAGGACAGCGCCTTCTACCATCTATCGACGCTCCGAGCAGAGACTCCAGACTATCCCGGTCTCGATGAATCCTGGCAGGCACTCATGGAAACTTTCGGCGCGAATGGACGTGCCGCCATCGCCGCGCGCGAGTGGCCCGTAGCCGAAACGTGGCTCGATGCGCTGACGCGCGCCGACGCGGATTCCCCGGGAGCCCGCGAGTTGCGCGAGGAGCTCGAGACCGCACGGTTGCAACAGCAGTATCTCGTGTCCGCCGCGCCGGCGAGCGAATTGGCATTGCTCGAGTACACGCTGCCCGCGTACCCCGACGCCGCGTTGCGCGACGGCGTCGAGGGCTGGGTGGACGTCGAGTTCGTCATCGGAGGGGACGGCGGACCACGCGAGATCATTGCCGTGGCGGCCGAGCCGCCGGGCCGTTTCGAGGAAGCGGCGCTCGCTGCGGTCGCAAACTACCGCTACCGGCCGTTCGAGCTCGACGGCCGAGTCTATGAACGGCGTCTCCGGCTCCGTCTTCGGTTTACGCTCGAGCGCGAACGACTTTCAATCCGGTAATTCGGTAGACCCCACCGCGAGTGCCTGATTTTGGGACGCACGTCGACGCCGTTGCGTGTCGGATCATGGACACTTCTGCGCATGAATTCGGCAATGCACGCAGACGCGCTGCGAACGGTCTGGTTATCAGACGTACATCTCGGATCGCGGTCGTGCCGCGTAAGCCTGTTGCTCGATTTTTTGCGGCGGATGCGCTGCGAAGTACTGTATCTCGTCGGCGACATCATCGATCTCGAGAGCCTGCGCAGCAACTTCTATTGGCCGGCGAGCCACACCGAGGTGTTGCGAATCCTGCTCAAGAAGAGCCGCGAAGGGACTCGCGTAGTCTACATTCCAGGCAACCATGACGACGAGCTGCGCGCATTCGCCGGTGCGAAATTCGGCAACATCGAAGTGTCGAGCGAGACGATCCACACGACGCGCGCGGGCCGCCGGCTGCTCGTGCTGCACGGCGACCAGTTCGACGCCGTCGTGAGAGGCAAGTCGCTCGGCGTGTTGCTCGGCGCTTTCGCGTGCCGGAGCCTGCTTGCACTAAATCGTTTCGTGCATTGGCTGCACGATCTCTGGGGTCGTCCTTATTGGTCGCTCGCGCAGCATGTCAAGTCGCGTTTCCCCGCGACGAAGCGTTACGTCGAACGGTTTCAAGATGCCACGCTCGTCGCCGCCCGCGAAGCACGCGTCGACGGCGTCGTCTGCGGGCACATCCACCAGGCCGATCTCACCGAGCTCGACGGCCTGCTCTACTGCAACGACGGCGATTGGGTGGAGAGCTGCACGGCGCTCGTCGAGGATCAGGCCGGCGAGCTCTCGCTGCTGACGTGGCGCCCTGCGGTCGCGGCGATCGCAGCCTAGACCGCCCGCGTAATCTGGTATAAGCACTCCCTACGCAGAAGCAGCTGGGGGGGCGCATGCGCATACTTACATCGTTGACTGCCACCGTCGTGCTCGTGCACTCGGCCGCCGGCCCCGTCTGCGCGCAGATCACGAACCCGCTGCCCGCGACCGTCGACAAACTCGGCCTCACGGTCGAGATCGAGGACGTCGCACGTTTACCGGAGACGCGTAACCTGCGCCCCGTCGATCAGGACGTGACGCCGACGGGCTGGGCGCGAGTCAGCTTCGTGCGCGATCTTCCGGACGGCCGCCGCTTCGCGAACGACTCGCGCGGCTTTCTGTACTTGCTCGACGGCGACCGGCCGCTGCTGTACGCGGACGTCGCCGCGGCATTTCCATTCGCGAACTACAACCGGCTCGAGAGCGGGTTCATCGGCTTCGATTTCCATCCGGAGTTCGCGCGCAATGGCTTGTTTTACACCGTGCACAGCGAGCGAGCGCCGGGGAACCCGGCGACTCCCGATTTCGTCCCGCCGGGCTACACGGCGGCCGACGCGACCTACCACAACGTCATCACGGAGTGGCGCGCGAACGATCCTCGAGCGAGCACGTTCGAGGGCACGCGGCGCGAGCTACTGCGCGTCGCCCACGTCGTCATGAATCTCACGCACCCGTTCGGCAACGTCGAGTTCAATCCGACGGCGCGGCCCGGCGATCCCGACTACGGCCTGCTCTACACGAGCGGCAGCGATCTCGGCTTCAGCAACGGCGGCGGACCGAACGCGAACAATCCGAGCCAGACGCAGCGCCTCGACTCCGTCATCACGGCGATCCTGCGGCTCGATCCGCGGAGTCCCTCGGTCACGAACGGCACGAAGGGGCTCGGCGACTACACGATTCCCGCGCTCAACAAGTTCGCCGCGGACGGCGACCCGGCGACGCTCGGCGAGATCTACGCTTACGGCTTTCGCAACGCGCACCGTTTGTCATGGGACCTCATGGACGGGACGATGTTCGCATCGGACATCGGCATGAACCACATCGAAGAGATCAACATCGTGCACGAGGGCGGCAACTACGGGTGGATGCGCCGTGAGGGTTACTGGGAGAACGGCATTTTCCGTCCCGGTGGCGCCCTGAATCAGCTGTTCGAGCTGCCGGCAAACGTATTGAACGGCCGCAACCAAGACGAATTCACCTATCCGGTCGCGATCTACGACCACAACGAGGGGCAGGCCGTGAGCGGCGGCTTCGCGTACTACGGGGAAATCGACGCGTTGCGCGGCAAGTTCGTGTTCGGCGATGTTCAGCGCGGACGTCTGTTCGCGGCGAACGTCGAGGCCATGAAGGCGGCCGACGACGGCATCCCCGCGACCGTTGCGCCCGTCGAAGAAATCCAGCTCTATGTGCGCGACGCGTCGGGCGCCCGCGTATACGTCTCGTTTCGCGAGCTCGTCGAGCGAACGATGGGCGCCTCGATGGCTCGCGCCGATCTGCACTTGAGCCGCAGCCGCGACGGCGAGATCTTCGTCACGTCGCGGCAAGACGGGATGATTCGCATGCTCGTGCCCGGTAGGTAGGAGCGAGCTTCGCTCGCGATTCTCTACACGGGTTCCGCTAGCGCGAGACGCCGCGCATCTCGAGCCCCTTGTCCTTGGCGAGCACGATCGCTTGCGCGCGCGATCTGACGCCGAGCTTTTCGAAGATCCGCGTCACGTGATTGCGCACGGTCTTCTCGCTGATGAAGAGTTGCCGGCCGATTTCGATATTCGTGCAGCCTTCGGCGATCTTTCGGAGGATCTCGTGCTCGCGCGGGGATAACAGTGAGAAAACTGCGTCGTCGTCTCCGCTTTCCGCCGGCCGGCCCGTGAACGCGAGCACTTCGTCCTTGAACCTTTCCCAGGCAGGTTCCGTCTCGAGCAGGATGTGATTGTACGAATCGAGCTCCACGAACTTGGCGCCGGGAATATTCGACGCCACCAACCGGCCTTGCGACAGCGGCACGGCTTCCTCGGACCGCGCATGCAGCACGAGAGTCGGCACGGCCACGCGGGGCAGGAGCTCGACGACGTCGATGTCCATCCGGAATTCCATGATGCGCGCGCCCATCTCGGGCGTCGTCGTGCGGCGGCACAGCTCGTTGAACCAATGAATCTGCTCGTCGCTCGCCCCGGGAATGAACCGGGACGTGAATAGCTGCCGGTATACGGGATTGTTCTGCCCCCATCCTAGGCGCGTGAGCGCGACGATGGCTCGAAATCGTTCCTCGTCCTGCCGGTCGTTCCGCTTCGCTTTTCCTTGCGCGTATATGCCGTAGAGAATCAAATGCGACACGTCCTCGGGATGCTCGACCGCATAACGAATCGCGGCTGCGCCGCCCTGTGAGATCCCGAGGAGCATGAACGGCTTCTGCGGCTGCGCGACCTCAACGACCTTCTCTAGATCTTCGTAGGATCGATCGAGCGACAGCTCGGCGGCATCCCATTCGCTCATGCCGCAGCCGCGCTCGTCGTAGCGGATGAAGCGGTAGTGCCCGGCGAAGAAGCTCATCCAATGCCGCCAGACGGGGCTGTCCAAATCGTACTGGAGATGGGTGAGCCAATTCGAGGCTTTTATGAGCGCGGGGCCGCTGCCGGCCTCGGCCCACGCAATCGTGGTGCCGTCGGCGGACTTGGTCAGGCGTATCGACTGGCGCATTGTCGGGATCGGCTCGTCAATCGCCGGCAGTCTACGCGCGATCGGGACAAAGCTCACGGGTCTTGGCGCGCGGAACGCCGCAAATGAGGACTTTCACCCCATGCCGACGGCCGGCGCGCCCGCGCAGTATGCACGCCGCATCGAAACCTTTCGGCAACCCCAAGGAGAAAAGCCATGACCACCGTGCATGAGATCCAAGCCCCGAACCGCTATGCCCGCTGTATCGAAGCGTCGAAGCGGATCCGCTGGGACATCGACGACGACGTCATCCGCGGCCGCGCGCTCGACGTCGCGCAGAAGTTCCTTCCGGACGGCTTGTCGCTCGTCGACGAGCTTCCGTTCCTGACGGCGCAGGAACGGCGGTTCATGAGCCACGTCCAGGGCCGCACGTACGCCAACATATTCGGCCTCGTCGAGCGCTACATCAACGCGAAAATCCTCGAGCAGAGCAGGGAGCATTGGTTCGGCGACCAGGTCGCGCTCGAAGCGCTCGTGCGCTTCAGCGACGAGGAGCTCAAGCATCAGGAGCTGTTCCGGCGCGTCGAAGCGTTGGCCGCCGAATGCATGCCGCCGGCATACACAGTGGCGGCCGATCCGAACGCGGTCGCGCAATTCGTGCTCGGTAAATCGACCTGGGCCGTGCTCGCCCTGACCTGTCACATAGAGATCTTCACGCAGGTCCACTACAAGAAAAGCATAGAGCCCGACGGCGATCTCTCGGAGCTTTGGAAGGACGTGTTCCTGCATCACTGGCGGGAGGAATCGCAGCACGCCATCTTGGACGAGCTCGAGTGGCGCCGCGAAGACGCCAAGCTGACACCCGACGAACGCGACCGTGCCGTCGACGATCTCATCGATCTCGTCGGCGCCGTCGACGGCGTCCTGCAAGCACAAGCGCAGGCCGATGCCGAGTATTTCATCGGCGTCGCCGAGCGTCCCTTCCGCGCCGAGGAAGAGCGCGCGATCAGAAATGCGGTCCTCAAGGCCTACCGCTGGCAATACATCGTATCGGGCGTACAGGACGGAAGGTTTCTGGGTGTGCTGACCGGCATGATCACGCAGGCTCAAGTCGAGCGAATCACGACGGCGCTGGCGCCTTTGATGTAGTGATAGACGCCTCGTGCGCTAAGGCCGAAGGATTCTCTACTCTGGAACGTCACACCTGAAAGGACGGCCGAGTGTGACCGCTTGGGTCCTCGGTCTCGGTGCTGGGGCTGAACGGCCGCCAGTGTGCATCCAGTCGCGCGAGGACAAGACGATGACGCAACCTGACTCGAACACTGGCGAGCGGAATCGAAGTCAATCCGGACGAACACCCGATTGCGTGGAGAGCTGGGCTCTCGCAGGCTTCCTGGCGGTCATGACGGCAACGGCGAGCGGTGCCGAGAACGGCGATTGGGTGCTGCAGCTCGAGCCCACCTACATCGATGCCTTCGGCCACGACCAGCATGTGCTCACGATCCACGAATTCGACCTCGACGCGACTCCGGCGACCGATCTCGGCACGCCCGTCGGCCTCGATACGGAGGCGACGCTCACGAATCGGTTTCGGCTCGAGCACCGCCGGGCGAGCTGGGAGGATTGGACCCTCGGACTCGATCTGATCTTTTTCGGCGCTTCGCAAGGCAGACCCGCCCGCAGCAGCGCCGCGAGCGGGCCGGCGGGGCCGATCGACCGAACCGTCTTTGAGGTTGCCGACCGGAGCTTCGAATCCAACGATCCGAGCGAGCCGCTCTACTTCCGAGTACTCGGGGACACGGACCTAGAGGTCTGGACGATGGACATCTACGGCATCAAGACGCTCGCCGAGACGCCGGAGCGGCAGCTCGGCTTGGTCTTGGGGTTGCGAAATGCCGACTTCGACAACGACTTCCATGTGTTCGCGGGAATCGAGGGCGTCAACGGGTCGCTGGTCGATGCCTCGTCGAACTACGATCGCATGCTCGGGCCGCTCGTCGGCGTGAGCGGGCAGATGCGGCTCGGCAGAAACACGCTCACGGGCTACTTGAGTCAAGCCGTGGTATTCGGCGGCGCCGACTTGAGCCGCTCGATCGCCGACTTCATCGGACCCGCGCCGACCGAGCGCGACCTCGTTATCGCCCAGTCATTGCAAGCCTTCGAAAGGCGGCAGGACCTCACGATCCCGATGACCGACCTCCGGATAACGTGGCTGCATCCGCTCGGCGAGCGTTTGTCTCTCGGTGTGACGGCCAATGCGTCGATCTGGTCGGATGTGCCCGTGCCGCCCGATATCGTCCCCGGTGCCGGCGCGGGCGGCGGGTTCAACAAGAACACGATCGTCTTCTTCGGTGTGGGCGCGGCGATCAGGCTCGCCTTCTAAGGGCGCCGAGAGTTTAGTGCATGTGACTCTTGGATTTGCCGCGGCTGTACCATGGGCGTCTAACGCTTAAGCTTCCGAGGGTATCATGCGAGTAGGTTTCATCGGTCTCGGCCGAATGGGGCAAGGGATGGCGCGTCGTATCCTCGACGCCGGCCATGAGCTCACTGTGTTCGATGTCGTCGCCGCCCAAACGGCGCCGTTTGCAGCGGCCGGTGCGCGCGTGGCCGCGTCGATCTCAGATCTCGCAGCGGGCCGCGATATCGTTGTAACGATGCTCGTGGAAGACGCGGCGGTGACCGGCGTCGCGCTCGGGCCAGGCGGGTTGTGCGAGACGCTCCGTGCAGGCGCCATTCACCTCGTCATGGGCACGCACGGTGTCGCGACGGTGCGCGAGCTCGAGACTCGGCATCGTGAAGCAGGACAGACGCTCGTCGCTGCGCCCGTGCTCGGCCGGCCGGACCTCGCCGCCGCCGGACAGCTCGGCATCGTCGTCGCGGGACCCGAAGAAGCGGTCGGCCGCTGCAACGACCTCTTGAAAGTCATGGGTCGCCGGACGTTCGTCGCGGGCGCAAAACCCGAGTCCGCGACGGCCATCAAGCTCGCCAATAACGCCGTGCTCGGCTGCGCCATGGTGGCCATGGCCGAGGGCTTCTCGCTCGTTCGCAAATACGGCGTGACGCCGCAAGTGTTCCAGGACGTCATGACCGAAGGCCTGTTCTCGGCTCCGGCCTACAAGGTGTACGGACAGAAGATGGTCGACGAGAGCTTCGACGAGGTCGGCTCGCCGATTCACGTCGGGCTCAAGGATGCGGCCCTGATTGCGGCGGCCGCCGACCTCGCGCGCGTGCCGATGCCGAGCCACAACGTCTATCGGGATCGCCTGATCGGCGCCGTCGCGCATGGCGACCGCGACCGGGATCAGGCCGTGCTGGCGCGCGAGCAGGCGCGCGCATCCGGTCTCGAGTAAGCCGATCGAAGCTCTCGCCGACGTTATGAGCGCCGGTTACACACGCACCGTCTCGACGGGCAGGCCTGCCGCTCGCCATTCCGGAAATCCGTCTTCCAAACGACGAACGTTGAACCCGCGGGCCCGTAGCGCCGCAACCGCCTCGTAGGACAACACGCAGTACGGCCCGCGACAATAGGCGACGATTTCGCGGGCGGGATCCAAGCCCGCGATTCGTTTCTCGAGCTCGCGCACTTGAATATTGACGGCGCCGGGGAGATGTCCGAGCGCATACTCGTCCTCGGGGCGGACGTCGAGCACCGTCACGACACCGGCCCGCATCCGCTCCACGAGCTCCATGCGTGATACGGGCTCAAGAGAATCGCGGTCGTGGAAATAGCTGCGCACAACCCGCTCGACCTCGGCCAGTTGCTTTTCGGCGATGCGTCTGACGGCGGCCAGAAGATTGAGCACCGCGTCGTCGGTCAAGCTGTAATAAATGAATTTGCCTTCGCGCCGCGCGGCCACGAATCCGGCGCGGCGCATGTGCTGCAAATGCTGAGAGGCGTTGGCCGTCGAAACGCGGATTCTGTCGGCCAACACCTCCACGCTTCTCTCCCCCTGCGCGAGTTGCTCGAGCAGCGCGAGCCGGTGCGGATGCGCGACGGCTTTCGCGACGGCCGCGAACTGCGTGAACAGGGCTGACTTCGGGTCCTTGCTTGACATCGGCGGTGCGTAGCTACATCATTCAATGAAACGCTTGAATGATCGCCTCTAAATGGCGCCCGGTCAAGCCCATACCGACCAACCGAGAGAACCCCTGACTGCCATGCTGACCTACGAGCCTCTGATCCGCCTCGGCTCTTTCGCCGGTATCTTCGCCGCGATGGCGCTCTGGGAGCTCCTTGCGCCGCGCCGGCGCCAGGCGATCGGGCGCTCGCGACGCTGGCCGAGCAACCTCGGAATCGTCGCGCTCAACACGCTGCTGGTCCGGCTCGTATTTCCCGTGGCGGCGGTCGGCGTCGCGTTGCTCGCCGAGACGCGCGGCTGGGGGTTGTTTCGCGTCCTGCCAGCGCCGGCGTCGTTGGCGGTCATCGCATCGGTGATCCTGCTCGACCTTGCGATTTACTTTCAACACGTGTTGTTCCATGCCGTGCCGGTGCTGTGGCGATTGCACCGGATGCACCATGCCGATCTCGAATTCGACGTCAGCACGGGCGCGCGCTTTCACCCGTTCGAGATCGTGCTGTCGATGGTGATCAAGCTCGGCGTCGTCGCCGCGCTCGGCGCGCCGGCTGCGGCAGTGTTGATCTTCGAAGTGCTGCTCAACGCCACGTCGATGTTCAACCATGGCAACGTCCGCGTCCCCATGCAGCTCGACGGTGTGCTGCGTTGGGTTGTCGTCACGCCGGACATGCATCGCGTTCACCATTCCGTCGTGCCGCGCGAAACCAACAGCAACTTCGGCTTCAACCTCCCGTGGTGGGATCGACTCTTCGGCACGTACCGCGCGCAGCCGGCGGCCGGGCACGAGGGAATGACGATCGGCATCGAGCAATTCCGCGAGCCGCGCGAGCTCAGGCTCGATCGCATGCTCATGCAGCCGTTCCGCGACGACGATCGCAGTTACGCGCTCGGCCGGCGGGAGTCCTCATGATCGCTCGCGCTGCGCTACTACGCGCGCTGGTTGTGCTCGTCATTATCGCCGGCGCAGTCGCGCTCGCGCTCAATCGAGAGCACCTCGACTTCAAGTCGGTCGAGACTTCGATACGCGTGCTCGGCGTGTGGGCGCCCCTCGGACATGTTCTGCTCTTCGCCCTCGCCACCGTGCTCTTCGTGCCCGGTGCGATTTTCGGCCTCGCCGGCGGCGTCTTGTTCGGCCCCGTGTGGGGCACCGTATTCAACCTCGCCGGCGCGACACTCGGTGCGATCGCCGCGTTTCTCGCGGCGCGTTACGTTGCCGCAGACTGGGTGAGGCGCAAGTCAGCCGGGAAGCTCGAGCGCCTGATGGCGGGAGTCGAGGCGGAAGGCTGGCGCTTCGTCGCCTTCGTGCGCCTCGTGCCGCTATTCCCGTTCAACCTGCTGAACTATGCGCTCGGCCTGACGCGCATTCCGTTGACGCACTACGTGCTCGCATCGCTGGTCTGTATGGTGCCCGGCACGCTCGCGTACACGTGGCTGGGCCATGCCGGCCGGGAGGCGCTCGCCGGCAACGGCGCCGCGATACGCTCCGGTCTCATCGCCCTCGCCCTCCTCGCGACCGTCGCCTTTCTGCCGCGACTCGTTCGCCGCCTGCACGGCGAGCTCAAGCTCGATTGGATCGAAATCGGTGACCTCGCCGGCCAGCTCGAGGATCGGCGCGACATCGCCGTCATCGACGTTCGCGCGCCCGACGAATTCGACGGCCCGCTCGGCCACATCGCCGGCGCCCGCAACCTGCCGATCGGCGAGGTTCCCTCTCGCTTGCACGAGCTCGACGCGTTCAAGCACAAACCTGTCGTCGTGGTGTGCCTGACCGATAAGCGTTCGGCCAACGCCGCCGCGCTGCTGCGCGACGCCGGTTTCGAGGATGTTCGCGTGATGCGCGGTGGAATGGCACGATGGAATCAGAAAGGGCTGCGCGTGGAGGGCAGGTCCGGCAATGCCGACTATGAGGTTCCATGAAGCGCTCAATTGTCATCCAAGAAGGAGATAGAAAAATGAAATTGCCATCTTCGATAAATCACACCGCCATGGCAGCGGGCATCTCGGCACTAATCATGATTTCCACGTCAGTCTGGGCCCAACAAGAGCCATCCGGGACTGAGGGCTACCCGTACGGACCGCACATGATGGCCTGGGGCGGAGGATGGTACGGGATGATTTTCGGTCCGCTGTTCATGATTCTCACCCTCGCCGCAGTGATCGCGGTCGCCGCCCTTCTCGTCCGCTGGATCGGCGGGCCATGGCACGCAGCGCAGCCGTCACATGGACGCACTGCGCTCGATATCCTCAAGGAACGGTATGCTCGCGGTGAGATCGATAAAGACGAGTTCGACGAACGCCGCCGCGTAATCGGCGACTGAGCGCACCGCAAATTGATGCGAGGCCTCTATTTCGATTACAACGCGAGCACGCCACTCGCTCCCGAAGTGGCAGCAGTCATGCGCCGTGTCATGGAGGACGCGTTCGGCAACCCCTCGAGCCCGCATTGGGCAGGCGCGCCGGCACGAGCACTGATCGACAAGGGCCGCCGGCAGGTCGCGGATCTCCTCGGTTGTTCGCCCGAGGAGATTGTGTTTACGAGCGGCGGCAGCGAGGCTAACAACCTCGCGCTGAAAGGCGTTTTCTTTGCGCGCGACCGCGACCATCCGCACATCATCACGACTCGAATCGAGCATCCGGCGATCCTGTCGCCATGTGCTTTTCTGGAGCGCCTCGGTGCGCAGGTCGCTTATCTGCCGGTCGATTCCACGGGACGAATCGATCCGGACACTCTACGGCGCGCGATCACTCCTGACACCATTCTAATCAGCGTCATGCACGCCAACAACGAAGTCGGCACGATACAGCCTATTGAAGAATGCGCCGGAATCGCGCGGGAGCACGGTGTTCTCTTGCATACCGATGCTGCACAGTCTGTCGGTAAGATAGCGACGAAAGTCGATGAGCTCGGCGTCGATCTGCTAAGCCTCGCCGGACACAAGTTCTATGCCCCCAAAGGCATAGGCGCACTCTACGTGCGCCGGGGCACGGCGCTC
>Ga0209320_10001655_pt1 | contig 11473 bp, 7 predicted proteins | sample Rifsed13ft4_FD_184008 | JGI IMG/M metagenome (GOLD analysis project Ga0209320, IMG submission 184008) | Soil microbial communities from Rifle, Colorado, USA - sediment 13ft 4 (version 2) | ecosystem: Environmental > Terrestrial > Deep subsurface > Rock core/Sediment | place: Rifle, Colorado... | reverse complement strand
CGTCGCGGGCGAGCTGCTTGCAGCCGCCGAGCGCCCCGGGCGCGCCTTTGAGGAGACTGTCGAGGTATCCCGAGACGGCGGTATCGAGTTCGTCCGCCGGCACGGCCCGGTTGAGCAGGCCGAACGTAGCGGCCGCCCTGCCGTCGAATGTGTCGCCAGTCAGGAAGAGTTCGAGCGCGCGGGACTGCCCTATCCGTGGGATCACCACGACCGAAATAATCGCCGGGATGACGCCGAGGCGGACCTCGCTGAACGCGAACGTGGCCGTTTCGGGTGCGACGGCGATATCACACGCGGCAACAAGACCGATACCGCCGGCCCGCGCAGAACCGTTGATTCGCCCGACCACCGGTTTGGGCGAATTCCAGATCAGGGTAAGGATCTCGGGCAGATCTCCCGGCCCGCTCTGGCGACCGCCCGATTCGTTGGCCACGCGCTGCTCCTTCAGGTCTGCACCAGAGCAGAAGACGGTGCCGGTGCCGGTAAGGACGATCACGCGCGTGCCCGGATCGCCGAGCGCTGCCTCGAGATGGCCGCCGAGTTCTCCAATCAGCTGCCGCGAGAGGGCGTTCCGGTTGTGGGGCGAATCGAGGGTGATGGTGGCGACGCCATCGCTCTTTTCGAGGTGTACCAGTTCTGACGTCATGATGGGCTTCCCTCGCCTCCGTCGCCGGCGGCTGGATCCTCCAACACCAGGAGCACCTGCCCACCATCTACTTGCTGACCAACCTCAACGAGCAGTTCTTTGACGAGCCCGTCGCTCGCGGCGCTTATGCGGTGCTCCATCTTCATCGCCTCGATCGTCAGGAGGAGGTCCCCTCGTGAAACAGACGCCCCTTGCTCCACGAAGATTTGGACTACCTTTCCGGGAAGTGGCGCCTGGTAGCCGCCGGCCACGCCCTCGATTTCGGGCACGGGGAAGCGCGGTGTTTCAGAGAGGACAACTTCGCCCTTCGGTGTCTGGACGAAGACCTGGTCATCCCGCCGCGTAACGATGAAGGTGCGCTGCACACCATCGACGTCCAGCAGCACGCGGCCGTTTTCCGCCGACAGCAGGCGGGCACGGCCCGACCTCTCGCCGACCGTGTACGCGAAGGAGCCATCTCGCGCCCGCTCGTACTGCGCCACTACTTCTGCATCCACATGCCGGTATGCCATGCGCTGTGGCTGCGACGGATTGTTCCGCCAGCCAGAGGGCAGCGTGCGGAGCACCGGAGCCTCCGCCCGGCGTCGCGCCTGCGCTTCGAGGGATGCGGCAAGTGCCGCCTCGCCGACTTCCGCGGGCTGCACCTCTCGTGAACGTGCCGGCGAGACACGCTCGATGAAGTCAGTCGTGGTGTCGCCAGAGAGGAAGGCCGGGTGACGAAGCGTGTTGACCAGAAAGTCCCGGTTCGTGGCCAGTCCATGGACCCGGAGCCGCTCGAGGCCAAGCGCCAGGCGCAGCGCGGCCTCGGCCCGGTCCGGCGCATGGGCTATCGCCTTGGCGAGCATCGGGTCGAAGTAGACTGGCACCTCGGAGCCGGTCTCCACGCCGGAGTCCCAGCGTACGGGGATGGCGGAGTCGGGCTCCCAGGCGAGCACGGTGCCGGCTAGCGGCATGAACTCGTGCGCTGGATCCTCGGCGTAGAGCCGAACTTCGATGGCGTGCCCCTTGATGCGGAGGTCTTCCTGGCGAAGCGTCAGCGGTGCACCCTGCGCCACAAGGATCTGCTCGCGGACGAGGTCGACGCCGGTGATCGCCTCCGTGACCGGGTGCTCAACCTGGAGGCGGGTGTTCACCTCCAGGAAGTGGAACTCACCGTTCTCCGCGACCAGGAATTCGACGGTGCCGGCGTTGTCGTAGCCGATGGCCCTGCCCGCCGCGAGAGCCGCTTCAGATAGCTTCCGGCGCAACACTTCGTCCACTGCCGGCGACGGGGCTTCTTCGATGACCTTCTGGTGACGCCGCTGCACCGAACACTCACGCTCGAAGAGGTGGACGAGGTTTCCATGCCGGTCGCCCAGGATCTGGACCTCGATGTGCCGGGCTCGCTCCAGATAACGCTCGACGAACACCGTGCCATTGCCGAAGGCGTTTTCGGCCTCTCGGCTGGCAGAGAGGATTTCCTGCTCGAGTTGTGCTTCGTCGGTCACCACGCGCATTCCCCGGCCACCGCCTCCTCCCGCCGCCTTGACCAAGACGGGCAGCCCGAGGTCGCGGACGCCTCCGGCGAGGCCGTGCGAGCCATTGACCTCGAACCCGGCGAGGACCGGCACACCTGCGTCCGCCATGAGCCGCTTGGCCCGGAGCTTGTCGCCCATCGCCTCGATCGCATCCGGATGGGGCCCAATCCAGGTCAGGCCTGCAGCGATGACGGCGCGCGCGAACCCGGCGTTTTCCGAAAGGAAGCCGTAGCCGGGGTGGACAGCGTCAGCGCCGGCGCGCCGCGCTGCGTCCAACAGGGCGACTACGTTCAGGTACGTTTCCGCGGCCGTGCGGCCGGGGAGCGCGACCGCCTCATCGGCCTCGCGGACGAACGGTGCAGTTTCGTCCGGCTCCGCGTACACAGCAACGGACGAGATGCCCATCGCCCTGCAGGTGCGCATGATTCGGCGGGCGATTTCGCCGCGGTTGGCAATCAGGAGCTTTTGAATCGTTGCCATGGTCACATCCGGAACACGCCGAAGCGGCCCGTGCCGGCCACGACGTTCGAGTGCACGGCCGAAAGCGTGATGCCCAGGACGGAGCGAGTATCTCTCGGGTCGATGAGGCCGTCGTCGGCCACCCGTCCCGTTGCGTAGAGGGCAAGCGACTCCTTTTCCGCGCGTTCCTCGACGGCGGCGTTCTCCGCGGCGTCGGCGGCCTCGTCGAAAGGCCGGCCGGCTGCGGCAGCCCCCGCACGCCGCACAATCGACATCACGCCGGCCAATTGCTTCGGCCCCATGATCGAAATCTTCGCGGTCGGCCAGGAGAAGACGAAGCGAGTGTCGAACGCTTTGCCGCTCATGCCGTAGTTACCTGCCCCATAGCTGGCTCCAATGATGACGGTGATGTGGGGCACCTGCGAGTTCGAGACGGCGTTGATCATCTTCGACCCGTTCTTGACGATGCCGCCGTGCTCGAAGCTCTTGCCCACGATGTAGCCGGTGATGTTTTGCAGGAACACGATCGGGACATCGACCTGGTTGCAGAGTTGGATGAACTGCGCGGCCTTCTCGGACGAGTCCGAAAACAGGACGCCGTTGTTACCGATGATGCCCACCGGGAAACCGTGGATCGACGCCCACCCGGTGACCAGCGTCCGGCCGTAAAGGGGCTTGAACTCCTCGAATCGCGACCCGTCCACCACCCGGCAGATGACCTCACGGATGTCCAGCGGCGCTTTCAGGTCGACTGGCAGCACACCCAGCAGTTCCTCCTGGTCGTACAGCGGCTCGTCGGCCGGGAGCGACGGCCCGGGTCCGAGTTTCCGCCAGTTGAGGTGCCCGATGACCGTCCGGGCCATGCTAATCGCCGTCTCTTCGTCGTCCGCCAGGTAATCCGCGAGGCCGGAGGTGGTGGCGTGCATCTCAGCGCCGCCAAGCTCCTCATCCGTTGAGTCCTCGCCCGTCGCCATCTTCACGAGGGGCGGGCCACCCAGAAACACCTTCGAGCGCTGGCGAACGAAGATGTTGTAGTCCGACATCCCCGGCTGGTAGGCCCCGCCGGCCGTCGAACTCCCGAACACGACGGAGACCGTTGGGATGCGGTTCCCGGACAGCACGGTTATGTCGTGAAATAGTCGACCGCTCTCGGCGAAATGCGTGAGATTGCGACGCATCTCCGCATCTGGATCGTCCGTCCCACGTCGCAGGTCGCCGCCGGCCGATTCGACGAACTGGATGTAGGGCAGCCGGTTAACCCGAGAGATTTCGAGCGAACGATCGAGCTTCTTGTTCGACAGCGCGGTGATCGCCCCACCCATTACGGTCGGGTCGTGGCCGTTGATGACACACTCGACACCGGACACCACGCCGACACCGGTGACCATCCCACCACCGACCGTGAAGTCGGTCCCCCAGCCGGCCAGAGGACTCAGCTCAAGGAACGGCGAGTCCTGGTCGAGGAGCAGTTCGATGCGTTCCCGTATGAGCAGTTTGCCCCGTCCCCGGTGGCGCTCGATGCTTCGAGGCCCACCACCGGCTCGTGCGAGCGCGAGTTGTTGCTCTGCTTCCTCCAGGAGCGCGACCATGCCGGCCCGGTTCTCCTGAAACTCCACCGACTTCACGTCAACGCGCGAAACGAGTTTTTGCACTCACTGCACCTCAGGCGCTTGCTATTCGGCGAAGTATGTCACAGCTGCAGGCGAGGCGATCATGGCCACCGTCATGTGCGCGGCCCGGTTTTCGGCACGGGACCGGGGCCGGGCCCACGACCGGTCGCCGAACGCCGGTCCAGCCAGCTAGGATAGGTAAGAATGCGTCCCAACCGCCGCCCGCTGCGCCTTGTCCACACCTCCGACGTCCACTTCGGGGCCTATTCCGGGGTCGACGGTACCTGGTCCGAACGCCGCGGCCTCATCGAAGGCGCCTTCGCCCGGGTCATCGATCTCGCCGTAGATTCGAACGCCGACGCACTCCTTATCGCCGGCGACTTCTTCGACAACGGCCGGGTGGGCGAAGAAACCGTGGTCTACGCAGCGGAACAAATCAGGCGCTTCGATAGGCCCACGTTCCTGCTGCCCGGTAACCACGACCCGATGGATCCAGGCAGTCTTTACTGGCGCTACGACCTCGAAGCCATCGCTCCACGGCTTCGAATCGTTCGCCAACACGCCGGTGAGATCATCGAGCCGGACGACCTTGATCTCGTCATCTGGGGCCGCGCCTATCTCGATAGCGACTGGCACTTCAAGCCGTTGGAGGGCCTGCCCGAGCGCCAGGACGGCCGCTGGCATGTGGCGATGGCGCACGGTCACTTCGTGAGGGAGGGCGGCGAAATGCACCGCTCGATGCTGATCCGCGAGTCCGAAGTCGAGGCCGCAGGTGAGCACTGGGACTACCTGGCGCTGGGCCACTGGGAGCCTCACGCCGACGTTAGCTGTGGGAACATGACCGCCGTCTATTCCGGGGCGCCCATGCCGCTTTCCGATGCCAATCGCCGGGCCGGTTGGGCAGCCGTCATCGACTTCACCGACGAGGGCGTGCGCTGGGACCTCCACCGGGTGGACCCGCGGGAACTGCCGCCCGGGGGCTGACGCACGCCGTCGCACCACGGGTTGTTTTTGCCCCGGTGCCGCGCGGTTGATACATTGGAGTCCCCAACCTGGCAGGGTAGCTCAGCCGGTCAGAGCGCACGACTCATAATCGTGAGGTCGGGAGTTCGAGCCTCCCCCCTGCTACCAGCTATTTTGAATCTGAGCCGTACATTTTCGCGCCCCTGCGACTTCTTGGCGGTGGGCGTGGGCGATCGCTGAACCGTTAGGGCTCCACATCCGGACTCGCTACCTCGCGCTGCTGCTGCGGACACGTTTCTACGGGGTCGGTGTGTCGCTGCGGGAACGGCGAAATCGTCGGCGCGACGGTCGGTGTAGGAGCAACGGTTGGCGTGGTTCTTGTTACTGTGCTCGGACTTGGCATCTCTTCCTCCTGGCCCCTCGCTTCCCACAGGACGATCGAGCGGGGCTTCACCAGCAACGGGTCGTTCCGCTTTGCAGAACAAGCATCTCTGCGATGCTCTCCCGTCATAGAGACTACGCTGACGAGCAGGCTGCGGATCTGAGTACGAGTGTGTGACTCATGCTCCGCAGGCTGCCCCTGCGCAACCGAATGGATGGTGGACCAATTCGAATCCAGGAATACCCCTCGGACGCACCGGGAGGGAATCTTCTAAGCCCTCGACACGACCAGGGCGACTGCAAGCATGACGATTGAAGCGGTGAGCAACTGCAGGGGGACCTCCCAGGAGGTGAGCAGCTGACTCCGTGACCATGCCTTTGTTTGGCCGGCGATTTCGAACTCGACCGACACGCGCGTCGCCGATCTTCTGACAAAACGGGCATGCTTGCTGAGCGACCGCTGCGCGAGGCTTATCAGCGTGACGGCGATGGCCATCAGCAGAATTCCCGGATTGATGGTCTCGGCCTGGGCCCAGAAACCGACCATCGTCGGGAAGGCGCCCCAGGCAAGTGCGAACCCGAAATCTGAATGCAGGCTCCGGTGCCATTCGAGCGAATACCCTGCAGCCAGGAGGACGCCCCCCAATGCCCAGACGAGCACCCAGGCCGAGATGACGAAGGCTCCAACCACGGCCAGGACTGCTGCTCCTATGAATCCTCCCAACCCAAGAGCCAACAGCGCACGGTTGCTCAGGGTCGTGTGCAGCGGCCGGTCATGCCACTCATCGAGCGCATGGGCTGCGATGCCGGTCCCAAGGAGAAAGGCCGCCAGGGTGCCTGCCAGCCGGGCCCAGTCCAGCGACGGCGCGAGCGCCGCGCCAATGGCGACGTACGAAAGATGCCAGGCCGTGTAGGGTGGGTGCAGCAGCGCGACCAGATCGCCCTGGATGCTGCCGGGACGTGCGTAGAACGCCGGCCGCCCGTCGGTCATGCCTTTCGTGCCCACATGATGAGGCCCCCGCCAAGAGAGGGGCGGGTGACGCGCACTTCTGCAAGCCCCGCCGACTGCCAGAGTTCAATGAGCTGCTCGCGGGAAAACTGGCCGTGGAAGGCATCGATGCTGGGCCCGAGGAACGACCCGACCTTGCGCCACCCCGAGCCGATCATGGCTCCAGCAGATGGCAGTACGAGGCGGGTGTACAGCAACCACAACGGGCCCCACGCGCCGGTAGGACGCCCGAACTCCACCATTCCAATTTCGCCGCCGGGCCGCAACACACGAACGAATTCCCGCAGCGCCATGCTGGGATCGACGTACCGCAAGAGATAGCCGAACGTCACGCCGTCGAAGGATGCGTCTGGAAACGGCAAGTGCTCAGCCGTCCCCAGAACTACAGTCGCCCCACGTTGTTGCGCCAGCCCGAGCATTTCGATGCTCTGATCGAATGCGACGACGCGCGCACCCTTCGATTCAAGCAGGCGGGTGATTGCGCCCGTGCCGGCAGCAACATCGAGGACGCTTGCCCGCGGCGGGAGTTGGAGACCGGCGATCATCAATTTACGCCACCGCGGATCTTGGCCAAGGCTGAGAATCGCTGCCCATCGTTCGTAGTTGGCCGCGATCGGCGCGAAGAGGTCGAGGGCCTGACGACTCGGTATTGCATTCACTGCGCCATTCTCGCGCACCGTGACCGGCTGCGGGTCGGGGCGCCAGCGTGGGCCATCCAACGCCGCGGCCCAGGCCGGTCAGTTGCTCTCGGCTGCACGCTTCGTCAACGCGTTCGCCAGCGGCCGACCAGGTGATGAGCCGACTTCCAGGGGGCGACCAGAGAAGCCGGTGCCGACAGGACGAGCTGAGCCCGCGGCCTACTTCTTGGCGGTGAGCCAGGACATCATGGCGCGCATCTCGGCGCCGACATGCTCGACCTGGTGCTCCGCCTCCAGGCGGCGAGTGGCGAGGAAGTTCGGGCGGCCGGCCATGTTCTCGAGGATGAACTCCTTCGCGAACTGTCCGCGCTGGATCTCGTCAAGGATCTTCTTCATTTCGGCCTTGGTCTGCTCGGTGACGATGCGCGGGCCGCGTGTGTAGTCGCCGTATTCGGCGGTGTCGCTAATCGAATAGCGCATGTTGGCGAGGCCACCTTCGTAGATCAGGTCCACGATCAGCTTGAGTTCGTGCATTGTTTCGAAGAAGGCGCTTTCGGGCTGGTAGCCGGCTTCGACAAGCGTTTCGAAGGCTGCCTTAATGAGCGAGGACAGCCCACCACACAGGATCACCTGTTCGCCGAACAGGTCCGTCTCCGTCTCCTCGCGGAAGGTGGTATCGAGAACGCCGGCGCGAGTTCCGCCAATCCCCTTGGCGTAGGCGAGGGCGACCTGCTTCGCTACTTCGCTGGCGTCCTGGTGCACGGCGACGAGGCAGGGCACACCGCCGCCTTCGGTATAGACGCGGCGGACGAGGTGGCCAGGCCCTTTCGGCGCAACCATGGTGACATCGACGAACGGGGGCGGCTGAATCTGCTGGAAGTGGATGTTGAAGCCGTGGGCGAACATCAGCATCTTGCCTTCGCTCAGGCCCTGCTCGATGCCCTGCCTGTAGATGTCCTTCTGCACCTGGTCGGGAGCGAGGACCATGATGATGTCGGATTCGCGGGTCGCCTGTTCCACCGTGGCGACGCGAAGGCCGGCATTCTCGGCCTGCTGCCACGACCTGGACCCCGGATAGAGGCCGATCATGACATCGCAGCCGCTGTCCTTCAGGTTCAGCGCGTGGGCATGGCCCTGTGAGCCGAATCCAATGACCGCGATTTTCCGTCCCTGGAGGAGCGAGAGATCAGCGTCGTCGTCGTAGTACATGGTCGCCATGAGAGGCCTCCTGAGGTTGGTCCGGGAAACTACGTGCGGCGGAGAAGCCGCCGTAGGCTAGATGGGTAGGATGACCTGGCGCTGGTGCCGCTGGGGGTTCTCGAGCGAAACGCCAATTTCTCGCAGCATCCAGTACGTTTCGATAACCATCACCTTGCCCTCGACAATCCTGATCCAGTAGGCCTGCCGCGGGCGGTTGGGGTCGATGGCCACTTCGACGCAGGCATCCTTCGGGCCGATGTAGGCGTGCGTGACGCGCAGCTGGCCGAACGCCGGCCTGGGCACCCGGTCGATCAGGTCGAGGATGTTGGCCGGGCCGGCTGTTATTCCGTAGACGGTGTCGATGAGAACGGCCTTTTCATCGATCACCGCGGCGGCAGCTTCCTTGTCCCCGGAGAAAAGCGCATCGATCGCCGCCTTTGTGGCGCTATCGCTGCCACCCTTGAAGCCGGTCGCATTCGTCATGGCAGCGGTTGGGGCCTTGTCGAGTTCGAGGTTCGGGAGCATGGCGTACAGCCGGCGATCGCCCACAAGCCCTTCTTCGTCCATCCGGAAGACTTCGATGACTCGCTGCGTGAACGGCCGCCAGTCATACCCCTTCGCGTAGACGGTAGCCCGCACAGCCACAGTGTTGTCCTGCTCGACGTACTCGAGGTCGGCGTAGTTGCAGTCCGCATAGTCGCGGAGGAAGCGCGTGTGCCAATCGTGGACGGCGACGCTGTTGTGAAGCGTGGGTCCGCGGAATGACCAGAACGTGACGTCGGGTGCATGGCGCGCTTCGATTTCGGCGAACCGGTCGAGGTTGATTGCAGAAATGAGCGCGTTGACCGCGTCGATATTGCTCATGCGGGGCTGTCACCTGTGGCGGGTAAGTTCGGCGCGATTGTACCGCCTGTCACGAATGCGGGGTAGCCGACCACGCCCCGGGCGCCGCTGATGGCCTCGGGAAGCGGGGGCGGCTACGGTTATAGTCAAAGCGAGACTCGCCTCGCACCGATTCGACGGAGGATTGCTTGGTAACAGCTCCAGCCAGCCGGCCTGAACGAGACGTCCTGACGCAGGAGGATGCCGAGGCACGTGCCGGCACCGTCTCCGACGTCCATTACGAAATCACGCTCGACATCGAGCGGGCGAGCGACCGCTACCGGGGAGAGGTGACCATCCGCTTCACGACCCACGGTACCGGCGACACGTTTCTCGACTTCCGGGGGATGCGGATCGATGCGTTCGAAGTAAACGGTGAGGACATTGAGCCGCAGTGGACCGGTTTCCGCCTTGCCATCCCCGAGGGCACGCTTCGGGAGACCAACAGCATCCACATCAGATACGAGAATCTCTACGACCACACGGGGGATGGCCTCCACCAGTTCGTCGACCCCGAGGATGGCGAAGAGTACCTCTACACGAACTTCGAGCCATACGAGGCGCACCGCCTCTTCCCCTGCTTCGACCAACCCGATATCAAGGCGACGTATGAACTGACAGTCACGGCGCCTTCGGAGTGGGCCATCATCGCCAATAGCCGCGAAGTGGCCAGTGAGGACACAGGCAGCGGGAGGACGCGCCGCAGGTTCGAAACGACGGAGAAATTCAGCCCGTATCTCTTCGCCATGATCGCGGGACCCTACCACTCGGTCCTCGAAATGCACGGCGACATCCAGCTCGGGCTTTTCTGCCGGAAGTCGCTCGCTCCATACCTCGACAGTGACGAGGTCTTCACCGTTACCCGGCAGGGGCTGGACTTCTACGCCGACTTCTTCGACTACCCGTATCCATTCGGCAAGTACGACCAGGTTTTCGTACCCGAGTTCAATTCGGGCGCCATGGAGAACGTTGCTGCCGTGACGCACAACGAGTTCATGGTGCACCGCGACCCCCCGACGGACACGCAGCGGCGCGAACGGGCCGAAGTTGTCCTCCACGAGATGGCCCACATGTGGTTCGGGAACCTCGTGACCATGCGCTGGTGGAACGACCTCTGGCTTAACGAGAGCTTCGCGACGTACATGGCCTACCTCGCGCTCGAAAAGGCGACCCGTTTCGATAGCGGATGGCAGGACTTCAACGCCTCGGTCAAGAACTGGGCCTACCGGCAGGACCAACTCGTGACGACACATCCCATCGCCGGCAGGGTGGCCGATACCGACGAAACGTTCCTCAACTTCGACGGGATTACCTACGGCAAGGGCGCGTCTGTCCTCAAGCAACTGGTGGCCGCTATCGGCATCGAGGGGTTCCGGGAAGGCATGCGCCAGTACTTCAAGCGCTACGCGTTTGGGAACGCCACGCTCGAGCAGTTCATGGCCGCCCTCGAAGCGGGCAGCGGAAGAAGACTGGCTGAGTGGTCACGGCTCTGGCTGGAGACGCCTTCCCTGAACACCGTCAGTGCCCACATCGAGCACGACGGCGAGAGGGTCAAGCGTCTCACAGTGCAGCAGACAGCTCCCGACGAGTTCCCGACCCTTCGACCGCACTACCTCGAAGTGGCTCTGCTCCACGAGGGTGAGGGCGGGCTGAGCACGATAGTCGTGCCTGCCGAAATCTCGTCAGCCGAAACCGAGGTCCCCGGAACCGCGGGCTCGCCGCGCCCCCTGCTCGCGTTCCCCAACGCGGGCGATCACGGCTACGCGAAGGTCGCGCTGGACGCCGACTCGGTGGCCTTCGCGCGCGCCAACATGGACCGGATCGAGGACCCGCTCCTGCGGCAACTCCTGTGGTCGTCGCTTTGGAACATGGTCCGCGACCAGCAACTCAAGTCGACCGACTACCTCGAGGTGGTGCGGAACAAGGTCCAGGTTGAACAGCGCCTGGACCTCGTTGAAGCGATCCTCGGGCACGCGGCTGCGGCGCTCGGCCGGTTTGTGCCCGATAGCCTCCGGGACGAAGAGGCACACCGCCTGTTCCTCGCGGCGTGGAGTGGGCTCGATGCAGCCCCACAGGGCGACGCTCAGATCACATGGGCGCGCGCACTCATCGGGGCGGCCGTCATCCCGGACGACCTCGCCCTCGTCGGGCAACTTGCGGACGGGACC
>Ga0209320_10001651_pt1 | contig 11484 bp, 6 predicted proteins | sample Rifsed13ft4_FD_184008 | JGI IMG/M metagenome (GOLD analysis project Ga0209320, IMG submission 184008) | Soil microbial communities from Rifle, Colorado, USA - sediment 13ft 4 (version 2) | ecosystem: Environmental > Terrestrial > Deep subsurface > Rock core/Sediment | place: Rifle, Colorado... | reverse complement strand
CGAGGGATTCGAACCCCCAAAGGCGTCAGCCAACGGATTTACAGTCCGCCCCGGCTCTCCAACTCCGGCGTCCGCCCTTTTTATAAAAAACGAGCAATAAATATATTCTTTATTAAGAAAAAATGCAAATTTATTAAGACAGGACAGTTAGAAAAAAATGATGGGGACTAAAATAAAGGAATATAGCGGTTTTTAATGGTTCCATAACTCTCTATCAAGACTTCTATATTGAATTGCTTCGCTAATATGCTGGGGCTTAATTTCTTGCGAGTCATCAAGATCTGCAATAGTTCTACTGACCTTAAGAATTCTATCATATGCTCGTGCTGAAAGTCCAAGCTTTGTCATCGCCATTTTAATTAGCTCTGCACAAGTATCATCAAGCTTACAAAATTGCCGAACTTCTTTTGAGCCCATATCTCCATTGTTAAAAATGTGCTTCAATCCAGCAAATCTATTTAGCTGAATCTTTCTTGCTTTAATAACTCTTTCCCTAACATCTTTTGATGTTTCACTTTTTGATTCAGAGGAAAGCTCTTTGTATTTAACTGCCGGAACTTCAATATGAATATCAATTCTATCGAGAAGAGGTCCGGAAATTCTAGCCATGTACTTTTGAATTTGAGGTGGCGAGCAAGTGCATTCTTTATTTGGATCTGTAAAGTAACCACAAGGACAAGGATTCATCGCTGAGGCAAGCATAAAATTAGCAGGAAATTCAAGTGAGAGCTTCGATCTGCTTACCGTGACTTTTGAATCTTCCAGTGGCTGCCGTAAAACTTCTAAAACATTTTTCTTGAACTCAGGAAGTTCGTCAAGAAAAAGTACCCCGTAATGAGCGAATGAAACTTCTCCCGGCCGCGGAAATGATCCACCCCCAACTAAAGCAGCATCAGAAATTGTGTGGTGAGGACTTCGGAATGGTCGCTCTGTAATCAGTGCTTTATCTCGAGGGATAATTCCAGCAACCGAATGAATCTTAGTAGTTTCCAATGCTTCCTCAAATGACATTGGAGGAAGAATCGTTGGAATTCTTTTTGCTAACATTGTTTTACCTGATCCAGGAGGACCTATCATTATAATATTATGTGCACCGGCAGCAGCAACTTCTAACGCCCTTTTAACATTTTCTTGACCTTTTACATCAGAAAAATCCAGATGATAAACATTCACTTGCGAAAATAATTCTTCTTTATCCACAACAACTGGTTTAAGCTGCTTATCTTCATTAATGAATTGAACTACTTCTTCAAGACTTTCAACACCATAAACTTCAACACCATCTACAATTGCTGCTTCTCCAGCAGATTCTTTTGGAATAATTAATTTTTTAATTCCCCTTTTTTTCACTTCGACAGAAATTGGCAATGCGCCTTTTATTGGTCTGAGTTTTCCATCAAGTGAAAGCTCACCAAGAAAAACAAAATCATTTGTGGAATTTTGATTGATAATTTCAGTAGCCGCCAAAATTCCAATTGCAATCGGGAGATCGAATGAACTGCCCTCTTTTTTAATGTCTGCAGGTGCAAGATTTATGGTTATTTTTTTATGGGGAAAATCAAAGCCGGTATTTTTGATTGCCGCCATCACTCTCTCGCGGCTTTCTTTTACTGCATTATCTGGTAAACCAACAATTGTAAAAGATGGAATTTGTTTTTCTACATGAGTTTCCACTTCTACGATGTAGGCATCAATTCCGTATGTTGCACTTGAGAATAATTTTGAAAGCATCTATTTCTTTTCGGCGCGGATTATAAGAAGAACAAATTTATTTTTTTAGCGAAATATTTTATCACAGTTTATTCTTGTACAGGAATTAACTTTTCAGCCAAATTCGTTCCTATTTATATTGTCTTAGAAACTCAATCCTATCTTGCAATTGGCTAACGGGAACCAATAATTTATCTTTTCCGTAAATAGCATCTTCACGATTAGTGAATGCCAATTCATAATCTTTGCTCATTACTATTGCTTCTTCAGGACAAACTTCTTCGCAAAATCCACAAAAGATGCAACGAAGCATATTGATTTCAAATTTTTCAGGATATCTTTCTTTTTCTCTTTCCGTTTCAGAAGCCTGAACTTCAATAGCTAAAGCCGGACAAACACGCGAACATAATCCACAGGCCACACAACGTTCTACTCCATTCTTTTCCATAACAAGCACTGGTCTTCCCCGATACGATGCGGGAGGAATAAATTTTTCCTCAGGATACTTCATCGTAAACTTTGGTCTAATCATATTTTTCAGAGTAAGGGAAAGACCTTTTACAATTTCAGGAATGTAAATTTTTTCCCAAAAGTTAAGATCCTTTTCACGTTTTCTAACACCCATCAAATCTCCAGCTAATTATATTATAATAAAATCTAATTAAAGATTGAAAATCATTATTAGAACAGCAACCCATATTAAATTGATTAGCGATAAAGGAAACATCACTTTCCAGCCGATGCTCATAAGTTGATCATAACGAAATCTCGGCAGAGTCCATCTTATCCAAAGAAAGAAAAACAACAGCGCACCCATCTTAACGAAGAATGAACCAATTTGAATTAATACTGTAAGCCAGTTTGCTAATCCTAAACTTTCAATATTAAAGAACGGAACATTATACCCGCCAAGGTAAAGTGTTACGATCATTCCAGCGGCAATTATTATATTAGCATATTCTGCTAAAAAGAAAGCGGCAAATTTCATGCTGCTATACTCAGTGTGATAACCACCCACGAGTTCAGGTTCTGCTTCTGGTAAATCAAAAGGAAGACGATTTGTTTCTGCAAAGGCAGAGACAACAAATGTTATAAATCCGATTGGCTGCATCCATGCATTCCACATCCAACTGCCCTGCGCATTAACAATCGCTAATGGTCTAAGTGATTCTGCAAATAATATGACACCTGCAACAGAAAATCCCATTGATATTTCATAAGAAATCATTTGTGCTGATGAACGAATTCCTCCGAATAATGAATACTTGCTGCCGGATGACCAGCCAGCAAGTGTTATTGCATAAACTCCAACTGAAGTTAGTGCAAGCACGTAAAGTACTCCAATGTTGATATCTGCAACAACAAGCGGAATTTCATATCCAAATATCTTTAATGGAGATGCAATCGGAATAACTGCATATGTTGCAAATGCAACAAAGAGTGCAATCACCGGAGCGAGAGTATGAATAAATTGATTTGCTTTTACTGGGACAATATCTTCTTTCAATAATAATTTAAACACGTCAGCAAATGGCTGCAGAATTCCTTCCCAACCTACACGATTCGGTCCCAAACGATTTTGAACCCATGCACTAACTCTTCTTTCAAAATAAACTAAGTAGGATACCGTGAGAAGCATTACTATTAAAATGAAAACAATTTTAACAAGTGTAAATATGATTATTTCTAAGATTGACATTTATTTTATTGCCCTAAACTTTAATGGATTGCTCTTTATTAATGTTCTCCAGCAAAATTCCTTTTTCACCAATTACGTCGTAATCTAATTTGTTAAACGCTTTGATGCTATTAGAAATTTCATCAAAAACGTCTTCAGCAAGATTATATTTAAATTTATAATTGAAGAAAGCAGAAAGTAAGGTTAATATTTTCCAGGTTGCTTTAGCATCCCGTTTATTTTTTTCTGCCCATCTGTCGAACTTAGTACCAAACTTATCTAAACGGCTGAGTGAAAGTCCGTCAACAGCTCTATCAACATCAATTGATGCAACAGCAGGTCTTATTCTCTGCACTCTTCCTTGGAAGTTTACAAAAGTACCGTTCTTCTCAGCATAAGTTGCGGATGGAAAAACAATATCTGCAAGAGATGTAGTTCTATTAAAATTGCTTGAATGAACAATGAATAAATCAAGATCGGCAAGAATATTTTCTAATTCCGGATTTGCTGAAATGATATCATCTTCAATAAGATAAGCCGCTTTAATTTTCTTTTGCTTTATGCCATTAAAAATTCCTTCAAGAATCAATCCTGATTTATTTGGAGAAACTCCCAGGAGTTCACACCCGAGAGTATTTGGTGTTACATCATCTCTTCTCAAAATATCATCGCCAAAATTCTGATCGCTATGACGCATAAAATTTAAGTGCTTTGAACCAATGACACTCTGAGCGAATTTTTTAAAAACATAATTATCTTCACATGTTGCAAAAGGCGAGGCAATAAAAGCAATTTCATCTTTATTAAAAGATTTCAATTTCTCTGCTGTTAGAGAAAATGCGTCCTCCCAACTTTCTTGAACTAAACTACCGTTTTTACGAATAAAAGGTCCATTTACACGATCTTCTGCATTTATAAATTTATAAGTGTTAACTCTTCCGTGATCGCACATCCAAAAACTATTTACTTCTTCATTATAACGTGGAGTTATACGAAGCACTTCATTATTCCTTACCCAAATTTCTGAATTACATCCACGGGAACAACCAATGCAAACTGATTTTGTTTCTGACATGTCCCATACTCTTGCATGAAATCTAAAATCTCGATTAGTTAATGCACCGACAGGACAAATGTCAGTCGTATTAAGTGAATATGGATTATCCAATTCCTCACCAGGGTAAGTCACAATTGTAACTCGATCTCCTCTTTTAATAAAAGTCAGTTCCGGATCTTTTGCAATCTCATCACAGAAACGGATACAGCGCGAACATGAAATACATCGCTCTGCATCAAACATTACATAAGGACCAAGCGGAACACGTTTATCTTTATGATTCTTTTCATCAACAAACCGGCTTTCACCGACGCTGTGCTGATAAGCGTAATCTTGTAGCTTACATTCACCAGCTTCATCACAAATCGGGCAATCAAGAGGATGATTGATCAGGAAAAATTCCATCACTGCATTTCTTGCTTCAATTGATTTTTGTGATTGGGTATGAACAACCATTCCTTCCGCAGCAATGGTCGAACATGCAATTACAAGCTTTGGCATTTTTTCAATTTCCACAAGACACATTCTGCAATTACCTGAGACGGACAAGCTTGGATGCCAGCAGAAATGCGGAATGTCTATCCCATATTGTTTAGCAGCTTCAATTATGGTTTGACCTTGAGTAAACTCAATTTCTTTTCCATCCATTATAAATTTCGGCATTCGTTCCCTTTTAGAACTAGTAGATAATTATTATTTATTCAAAACGATTCTAGTCTGTAAATGATTCCAAAAAAATTATGCAGGAATTATTTCACTCTTTGTTCTCATGAACCACTTCATATTTTTCGAAGTACTTTTCAGTGAAATCTCTAATCTTCTTATAAGCTTTTTCCAAAATATTTTCCGGAGGTAGAAATACAACACGAAAATGTTGAGTCCCGGGCTTTTGTCCAAATCCAGTTCCCGGAACAACAACAACTCCTGTTTCACTAATTAATTCTGCAACAAAATGATTATCGGGTTGATTCATGTGAAGATGTGGAAAAGCATAAAAAGCACCTTCGGGTTTTACACATGAAATTCCCGGAATTGCATTAAGCATTTTTACAGTAATATCACGTCTCTTAGTTAATTTTTTATTCGCTTCAATCAGATGAGATTGGTCTCCATCTAAAGCTGCCGGAATTGCATACTGTTCAGGATGGTTTGCAGATAACCTCGCACGCAATAATTTGTTAATTGCTTCAATGTAATCTTTGAGAAGACTTTCATCGCCGCTTACAATTCCCCAGCCGATTCTAAATCCCGGTACAATATAATTTTTAGATAAGCCGCCAAAAGTAATTACAGGAACATCTTTATTCAGAGATGCTGTTGAGATGTGCTTCTGCCCTTCGAACAAAAGTTTATCATAAATCTCATCGGAAAATATTACAAGGTTATGTTCAAGTGCTAAATCAATAATTTGCCGAAGTGTTGACTCGCTCCAATTTGTTCCTGTAGGATTATTTGGATTAATCAATATTATCGCGCGAGTCTTATTATTTATTTTACTTTTGATGTCTTCAATATCAGGCTGCCAGCCGTTGCTTTCATCTAAGTAATAGGGATTCTCAATGTTTTGTAATTTGCTTGCAATTGCTGTGTACAACGGATAACCGGGAGTAGGAGTTAAAACATTTTCACCATTATTTGCAAGAGCAGTTAAGCAAATATCAATCGCTTCACTTGCACCGGTTGTTACAAAAATATCTTGGATGTTAGTTATCTTTTTTCGTTCTGCTTCTTTTGCAATTGAATCACGTGCAATCTTTATTCCTGAAGAAGGAGAGTAACCATTATAATTTTTAAGCATTGCATGGTAAGTTGCTTCGACCATGTGTCTCGGCGGCGCAAAATCGAACAGGTTAGGATCGCCAATATTTAGGTATAGCATTTCCTTTCCGGTTTTAGCTACCTTATCTGCTAATACAACAATATCCCTAACTGCATAAGTTATATTATTTGTTCTTACCGCCGGAATTATTTTTTTATTACTCATGATTATCTCCAAACAAAAAAGAGGATTTATTACTCAAAAAATACCGCTTTTGATGACTATTATCAATTTGAATACGGCGTATTCAATTTATCAAAAGCTTTTTCGGTTTCACAAATAATTTATTTAATGATTTTGGACTTAGGAGTTCGTCAGTTAAATCTGAAATATTTTTCAGTGTGACAGAATTTATCTCGGTTATGGTATCCTCAAGAGTTTTGTACTTAGCATAATACAATTCCGACTGAGCCATCCGAATCATTCTATTAGAAGTATTTTCCATGCTTAAAATTATATTCCCTTTAAGAGATTCCTTTGCTTTGTTTAATTCCTTTTCAGAAATTTTATTCGACCGCAGCTTTTTCAATTCCACTTCAACTAATCTTAAAGCTTTGCCAATCATCTTTTCGTTTGTAGAAAAATAAATTCCAAAAACAGATGTATCTAAAAAGGAATTCAAGAAAGAGTGAACTTGATAAGCAATTCCGTTTCGTTCGCGAAGTGACTGAAATAATCTTGAGCTGCTTCCTTCACCAAGAATTTGACTTAACAACGAAACATGAATTCTTTTTTTACTTTGATAGCCATAAGTGGAAGTACCGATGATAGCGTAAACTTGCTGAATTTCCTTATCAACAATTGCTGTTTCGGATTTTGTTTTGTGATTTGTAAAAAGTTTTCTTTTTATTCGGGACTTCCTAAAATCTTTATCAAAATATTTCTCTGCCATTTTAACCACTTCATCATGCTTAATTCCTCCGGAAGAAGCAATCAACATTTTATCGTAAGCATATTTTTGATTGATGTAATTAACAAAATCGTTATGATTAAATTTTCGAATATTTTTTTCATTGCCAAGAATCGGATAACTCAAACTGCTGCCGGAAAATAAAATTTCTTCAAACTTGTCAAAGATTAATTCTTCCGGATTATCTTCAACGTCTTTAAGCTCATCAACAATTACCCCGGCTTCTTTATTAATTTCACTTTGCTTGAAAACTGTATTTTGAATCATATCCGAAATTACATCGAAGCTTGTACTAAAATGTTCGACTAAGCCGCGTGCATAATAGCATGTTTGTTCTTTTGATGTGAAAGCATTTAAGTACCCACCGCAAGATTCAATCTCAGTTACAATTTTTTTTGCAGAACGCTTTTCCGTTCCTTTAAAAAACATATGCTCTATAAAATGAGTAATGCCATTGTTATGTAAATCTTCGTCGCGTGATCCGACCCCGAACCAAAATCCTAATGAAAATGATTTGCTTTCAGGAAGAGTTTCGGTAAGTATTTTTATTCCGTTAGGAAGAATTGTTTTTTTGAAATGATCCAATATTTAAACTTAATTGATTGATAAAATGTGGCAGCAAATATATTGATTAAGCGATGTTCAATCAAGGAAGTGATAAAGCTTAAGAGCAAAGGTTTAAAATAATAATGGCTCGATTTCTCAAGCCATATAAACTATTAAATATGAATGCTCAACGAAGCAGAATCATCTTCTTAGTTTGAATATAATCTCCAGCTTTAAGCTGATAAAAATATATACTGCTTGCAAAGTCATGAGTGTTCCATTCAATCTCATAACTACCTGGTTTTTCATGTTTATTTAATAAAGTAGTTATTTCTCGACCAAGAATATCAAAAACTTTTATCGATATGTTTCCTTCTTTAGGGATTTCATAACGAATTTTTGTTAATAGATTAAAAGGATTCGGGAAATTTTGAGAAAGAGAATATTCTTTTGGAATTAGATTGTCTTCTTTGCTCACCCCAGTTATTATTTTTATTTCGCCATCAATTAAGTTATATACTTTTTGTTGATATGTGGCTTCATCCATTATAAACGCATCATCAAAATGTAAAAATGTACTTGACGATTGTGAAGGTTTACAGGCAAATTCAAGTTGAATTAATTCTCCATTGTCCTCATTTATTCCTTTATAACCTTTTATTGAAAAATTGACAGAACCTATACTTAAGTTGGTAGTTTCTAAAGAAAATGCTTTAGTCAATCCTCCTGAGTTAACATTAACTATACTTAATACTGCGGGGTCAAACGAAAGAGAAAAACTTAATTCGGATGTTCCTTTAATTTTATCTCCCATAATTGAAATTTGAATTGTATCTGAGATTGTCAATTGATCAACTGCCAATGAACTTCCATCAAAGAATATTGAATTAGAATCTGCATTAGGTCCACCATAAGAGCCAATATCATTTCTTGAACCATCTATATCATCATATTTTGTATCAGGGTTGCCGGTATTGATACAAGGTGAATTTTCAGTTAAATGGTAATTTCCTTTTGCTGTATCAACAAATTGCGGATCAAAGGATATATCATTTATTCCGGGTTCTATTCCCTGATAATTAACATAATTATTCCATATATCATTATAATCATAGTTAGATAGGGGTGATAATTGAACACCATAATTATTATTATCTATAATTATATTATTCATAATAATTGATTGCGAACTTTGTTCTTCAATTCCCTTTCCGTGAGTGATAATTGAATTATTAATTATTTCATTGTCAGAAGAGTTTTGTGCCCAAATTCCAACACCTGTTTTACTTTTGTCTTTAATAATATTATTTAAAACTTTAGAGCCCTGCGTATTCATAAGAAATATTCCCCAGCCTCCATCGTTACAGTAAATCATGTTATTTTTAAGAACTGGTGATGAGCCCGTAATATCTATTGCCGAACCTCCAAAAGGCCCTTCTATAAGATTATTATTAATTATTGCAGATGATCCACCCCCTAAAGAAATTCTTCCGATTTCAGTCTGTTCAATAATATTATTTTTAATTGCCGGGTTTGAAGATGTAATGTATATATAAATATTTGTTATATAATTATTCTCAATAAGTGCATTTGAATTATTGTCTAGAGTTATACCCGGATCAGGATATATGGAACCCTCAATTTTGTTTTTCTTAATAGTGGGAGAAGAAGAATCACATAAAATCATTGAACCTAACGGAACACCCATTTCTTCCGGTTTAATTGTGAATCCACTCAATATTGCATTTTTGATATTATTGAATGTAATACCATTGTTTTCACCTGTTAAAATTATATTAGTTACTGAAGCTCCACTTCCTATTACAGATACTCCCTCTTTCATTGTAATAGCTTCGTTATAATTTCCGGCTGCGACTAAAATACTATCATCTTCCACAGCTTGCTGCATAGCTTTCATAATTGTATTGTATGGATGATTTCTACTTCCATCTTCGCCACCGTTATTCTTTGAATCTACATAAATATAATTATCGTTCTCATTCGTAAAATTCACAACAAATGCTCCATTTGTTATGCTTCGAATAGTTATTTCGTTTAAAAATTCATCCCAAAGAAATACATTTTTTAAATTTAACGGAGATGCATCATCGGTTTTAGCATTTACATTAACAATAAAATTTAACTTTAAAATTTCATTTGAACCAGATTGAAGTGCATTGGGAGAATTGATTACAAATCCAATTTCCTTTGCCGATACATTATTTTGTTCTAGAGTAGAATTATTTGTTGCTTCAGTAAGTTCTGCATTTAAAAAATTTAGAACAGAATTATCATAATTAAAAACGAAGTTTGCTTTAGCTAAACCAATAATTTTATCCAAACCGATATCAACGGAAATTGTATCACCGGGATAACCTGATAAGCTCGAAACATAAATTGATTTTGTTAAGAATTGTGAAGTAATTTCTTTAATCGGATCTGGTCCGCCATAAGCCCCAATATCATTTCGTGTCCCATCGATATCACTATATTCAGCTTTTGGATCTCCGGCATTTATACATGGTGAAGAAGATTTGAGATGGAAATCATTTAAATCTGCATTAATAAATTCGGGATCTAAAAATAAATTTGTGTTCGGCAGTTGCTGGTTTTGATAGACTGATTGCCAGATGTCATTATAATTAATACCCGCAGTATAATCCGGAGGACTAATTGAAATACCACCCAATAAAATATTGTTCTCAATAGTAACCTCCTGAAATGATAATAAATATATTGCGCATACTTTAGATGCGATAATGGTGTTATTTATTATTTTAGGCCGATCATCCCAAAGAACATGTATACCCACTTCATCAGCAACAATGATATTATTTTTAATGATTGGATTGCATTCCGAATTCATTTGAATAGCATGTCCGCATTCCGTAATAAAATTTTTAGTAATCGTAGGCGAAGCCTGATATGTTAATGAAATTGCAGGCGAATAGGACTCAGAAGCACCTACAAATATGTTTTCGGTTACTAATTGAGAACCTGAATTACACACTAAAGATTTCATAATGCCTAATCTTTTGATAACACAATTTCCTAAAGCATTAATTGTAGTGTTTATCTTACATTGTCCGGCATCAAAACCAATTAGGGAAACACCATTCTTCATATTAATTGAATTTGAATAATTTCCCGGAAAAATTTTCACCGTATCACCATAAAATGCTACATCAATTCCTTCCTGGATTGTTTTAAATGGATATTGAATTGAACCATCACCATTGCTTCCGGAATTCTCCTTAACATAAATATCAATTCCATAACCTTTTGAGATTACTTCTTCAGAAAGATTACTCTCATTCAGACTTGAATCAATTGCTGTTATTGCATAAAAATAATTTTGACCTGAGATAACTGAACTATCTTTAAAGCTATTATTGTTTTTAGCTACAAATATTTTTAAGCTGTCTAAATATCTATGACTATTTAATCCCTTGTAAATTACATATCCGTACAAATCATTTTCCGTATTCGATTCCCAATTTAATATGATACTTGCATGAGAAGCTTGAGCTGCAAAGTTATTTGGAGTAGACGGTGGTATAGTATCAAAAGAAATATATTCGATGCTGACTGACCGTAAGATAGATGTACTTCCATCTTGCGAATTAAAAAATGCTTTATACTGGACATATCTATCACCATTGTGAATAGAATTTATTTTAGAAGTATCTGTATAATAATCAGATGTATCCTCAGGTCCATACCAGTAGGAACTATTTAATTCTGAAATTGATTTTGCAGTTCTG
>Ga0209320_10001643_pt1 | contig 11500 bp, 9 predicted proteins | sample Rifsed13ft4_FD_184008 | JGI IMG/M metagenome (GOLD analysis project Ga0209320, IMG submission 184008) | Soil microbial communities from Rifle, Colorado, USA - sediment 13ft 4 (version 2) | ecosystem: Environmental > Terrestrial > Deep subsurface > Rock core/Sediment | place: Rifle, Colorado... | reverse complement strand
AGCACATCTGGATTTATTCTCGAATAAGCCTGGCTCGATCACGGCGATCCAGGGCGATGCGCACCTGAATGAGATCAACGACATCCTGCACCAGGTGGCGACGATGTTCGCGGCGTCCGATGTGCCGATGGAGCTGGTGGCATACGGCGAGGGGTTGAACAGGGATATCTTGGGCGAGAAAAAGGACGAGTACGATGAATCACTCGACGATGGCAGGGAATGGGTTACAGAAGAGTTCCTGAAGCCATTGCTGGAACGCCAGTGGCTGTTGAAGGGAATTTTGCCTGCCAATGTGAAGTATGAGATCGTCTGGCGCCTGGCGAAGAAGCTGACGCCGGCAGACCTGCGTGACCTGGGTGATGCACTGGCCAGGCTGCGTGTGCTGGGTGTAAAGGAGGAGATCATCCAATCCATTGCGGCGCTGTATCTTCGGAATGTGGATGTGGATATTCTCAACTCGGATGGAATCAGCGCGGAGCAGTTCGCGAAGAGTTTGCAAGGAATTTCAATTTAGTGATTTTCCACGAAGAACACTAAGGAACACGAAGGAAAAAAATGACTGTTTTGTTGCAACGCATCGATTTGGATGGAGACGCTTCGTCCCTTCGACAAGCTCAGGACAGCGCTTCGCTCGCTGAAGCTCGCTCCGCTCAGCGCGACATAATCAAGAAGCTGGATAAGGTCGCGCTGGGGCGGATGTATCAGGCGTCGTATAAAGCGGTGATACGGTTGCAATTATTTTTCACTGGCAGAACGCATGAGCTAATTTTGGACTTCAGCGAGAAGGCTCAGGCGTTGATACTGAAGAAGGCTGGCAAGGAACAGGTGCTGGATGGGACGAGCGGCTACAGCGTCCAGACTGAAATGCTGAAGATGTGGGGAGATCTGTTCAAGGAATGGCAGGATGAATTGCAGGCAGTGAGGGGGGAGGCGGCGAGCATTCCGTTTGGGGTTCTGGCGGTGATGCACGAAAGATTGGTGATGCCCGCGTTGAATGAAAGCCATCCGCAGATTTCGCAGATGTCGCAGATTGAAGAAGCACGATCCGTTGGAGGTGTGTTCGAACGGCAGTTGCAAATGCTGCTGGATATAGCGGCGGAGCATTTGTATGGGGATGGGATGAATCTCTCCGCACGGATCTGGAAATGGGACCGTGAGAGCCGTGACGGGATCAACCAGGTGCTGATGGATGGGATCGCAAATCAACGAAGTGCCTGGGATATTGCAAAGAACTTGGAGCAGTATCTCGGTGCGAATGAAGATTGCCCGCGCTGGACTTCGACGCGATTGTACGGCCGTACGAAGATACAGATCGCTGCAGGCGACACGACCGGATTGGTTTCGAGACCATGTGATGGACGCGGCGTTTCGTACAACGCTTTACGCCTGGCACGCACGGAGATCCAGAAGGTGCATGCGCTGGCCACGGACCGGATCATGGCTGCACAGCCGTGGGTGGAGAAGGAAAAATGTAATCTTTCGGCAGCCCATCCTGAAACGGATATCTGCGATGATGTTGTTCAGGGAGGGGAAAAAGGGGAAGGGGTCTATGAAGTTGGCACGATTGAATATCCACTTCATCCGAACTGCCTGTGCTACAAGACCGCAGTGCTGATGGATGAGAAGGACTTCACGTCTGATCTGAATAGCTGGCTGAGAGGGACCAGCACGTGGCCGGAGATGGACTCTTATGCGGAGCTGATCGGCGGTGATGTGAGCCAGTCCATTCTGCCGAATGCGGTGAACCTGGCGGTGTGGCTATTTGGGGAAGATCTGAGTAAATGGGTAAGTGGTAATTAGTAATTGGAGATTGATGAATGAGCCTGAGCGATGATGTGAAAACTCTGTTTGAAGATGACGAGGATCTGATGGATCTGCTGACCGGTGGGGTCCACAATGACGTGGAGGAGATCAGCAGGCAGAACACGCCAACGGCGTTCGATGCCAATCAGGAGCTGATGCCGTGCGTGTTGATCAAGTTTGGCACGGAAACGAGATTGAGGAGCGGTATCCCGAATTCCGTGCAGACGCCGCTGACGATCTATTTTTATCAACGCGATAATTATGACGTGATCGAGCCAGCCATCACTTCAGTGTTCGATCTCTTGAATGAGAAGAAAGTTGGAACGAATGTCTGGAATGTTGAGTTCGATATTGCAGTGAGTCAACAGCGTGACGTGGCATTGGATTGTCCGCTCGGCATGCTGAGATTTGTAGCCAAAAGGCTGCGATAATTTTATGAGCGACGAGGAGATTGCTTCACTTCGCTCGCAATGACATAAGGAGATTGAAATGCCACTAAATGATAATCCCAAACCGTTTGGTCTGAGCGACGTGAAACTTACGTCAATCGATGGAACCACTCAGGCGGATCTGCCCGCATCCACCAAGCTGACGTTCAAGGAGCGAGTCAAAAGCGCAGAAGGCCCGGGCGATGACATGCTCTCGGTCGTGGTCGCTGTACGTGACGCGGTGGAATGGGAGCTGGAAGCCACCGGTTTGCCGCTCGAAGCGCTGGCCGTGATGTATGGCACAACGACCGGCACCACAGGCTCCACACCCAACCAGGTCAAGACTTTGAGCCAGGCGGGCGGCGTGCGCCTGCCTTACTTCAAGATCTATGGCAAGTCTCTCGGCGAGGGCGACGATGATGTGCACTGCATCATCTACAAGGCCAAGGTGACCGAGGGTCTCGATGCGCCGCTGGCTTATGGTGAATTGCAGACGGCCACGATCAAGGGCATCGGCATCGACGACGGCACGAACGGCATCTATGACTGGGTGCAGAACGAGACCGCTGACACACTGCCCACTTCGTAGGTGAGCCATGACCAAGAAAAATGGAACTAATCACATGATGCAAGCACAACAGGCCCGTGCTCAAAATCTAAAGAGATGGCGGGAACAGCGGCTGCATGAGGAAACGCTTCCGAGCGGACTAGCGGTGGTCATCCGGGATGTGGACCTTGCGAGCATCGTCATCGAAGGCAGCATTCCCAACACGCTCATTGATGTCATCACCCAAGATGCTTTCCAGCAGCTGAGCGAGGAACAAGCCGGTGCGAAGCTGATGGCCGAGCATAAGACGGACTTCAACACACTGCTGTTCGAGCTGATCAAGGCCAGCCTGGTGGAGCCAGCGATCGGAGAAAAGTCCGACGATCAGCACATTCTCTACAGTGAGCTGACGTTCGAAGACAAGATGTTTATCTTCAACTTCATGAACCGTGAGGCGCAATCCCTGCGCCCCTTTCGCGACAAACCCGAGAAATTTAGTGAGGGTTCATAACCAGGCGGAAGCCTATGGGTGCAGGCCAAGTGAGATCTTCCATCTGGAGACAGATTGGGGAGCGTGGCAATTCGATGAAATCACGTTGATGGTAGGCAGGCGCGTCGAGAAGAACATGAACGAAGGCAAGGACGCGTTTACCGGTTTTAGCTTGCCCCAATCCCCTTCCGGGAACGGGAACGGGCGTTACCGGAGCGCAAAAGGCCGCATTACAAAACGGTTACAAATACCTGCAAATGGAATTTGGTGATTGCAATGACCAAAGCATTGTTGTATAATACACTTTACAGACCCGGACAGGTCCCCTGTGAAGGCGGCGTGTGTTATTTAATTGACATCGCTTTCCCTAACAACATATCAATTCACAGGCAGATTCCTGCCACAGAGATACGTGTCGCCGCCAGACCTGTCCGGGTCCCGACGATGTCGGTTTCTGTGGCAGGATTTCGCGTTACGAAAGGACCCGGACAACATGTTAAAGCAAGATGCAAGGAAAGTGATGGTGGTATCGCCACCGGCGGACGAACGTCCATTGTTCGCGCCCGAATTCGTCAGAGTGATGACGGACAGTGCCTACGAGACACTGAGGGCATATCTGGAAAAGGCGAAAGCAAGACCCGAAGCAATCAGCCTGCTGGACGATCTGGTCTTACTGCTCTCATGGAGATCGATGCAGGAGCGGGGCAAGGTCACATGGATCGAAAACCAGGGAGCCACAGAATCGCTTGGATCGCTCAGTTACGATATCTTTGCGCTGGGTGGAGGCTCGTTGCTGAAACAGTAAATCAAATCTTATTCAATAAGACAGACATCCTGTATGGTTTTGCGTCCATGCAGGATGTCTGTTTTGTTTGGAGCAGGTAATGGCGATCCAATTAGGTAGTGCATACGGAAAAATCGCTCTCGATGTTGCGGGCCTGCTGAGCGGTGTCAAAAAAGGCAAGGAGGGTTTACTTAGCATTGCCAATATTGGCCAGCAGGTGGGCGGCGCTATGAAGAACGTGGGCAATATGATGACCCTGGGTCTCACGTTGCCTATTGTGGCAATGGGTGCAGCTTCGATCAAAGCCGCCAGCGACTTCGAAGAGACGAAAAATAAGGCGGTCGTTGTCTTCGGAGAGATGGCAGATAGTGTCGTAGCCAATGCAAACAAATCAGCAAAGGCGATGGGCATCAGCAAGACCCAATATCTGGACTTTGCTTCGTCCATAGGTGCGGCACTTAAAGCTGGAGGTATGGGGATCGAGGAAACCACCGCACTCTCTGAGCAGGCTGTCAAGCATTTCGCAGATCTAGCATCGTTCCATAATGGGCAGGTGGAAGAGGTTGCTTTAGCCTGGCAATCGGCGATCCGGGGCCAGTACGAACCGATCCAAAGATATTTCCCGTTCATCACCGATTCTTATTTGAAGACCTATGGCATTGCCAATGGTCTGGTTGATGCAAATACAAAAACGCTGACGGCCAACCAGCGGGCCATCATCCTCAACGCGATAGCGTTGAATGAGGAATTAAATCCTGGGCTCAACGATTTTGCAGAAACGGCTGGTGGTCTCGCAAATCAGGGGCGTAGCTTGAAGGCTGAATGGAGCGATGCGCTTGTCATGCTTGGTCAGAACCTGTTACCTATTGCACTCAAAGTTGCTTCGGCATTGAATAAGATGCTGGAAGCATTCAACAATCTCAGTCCAACACAGCAAAAGATCCTTCTCGGTTTTCTGGGATTGGTGGCGATTGCAGGACCGCTGCTTTCGTTCCTGGGGACGGTGGTCACAGTTATCTCAGGCATTGCAGGATTGGCTGGCACACTGGGGGGACTTGGGATTACATTATCTGGAGTTGGGGCGGCGCTTGGCACGGTGGGGGCTGTCATTACGGGAACATTATTACCGGCCATTGGTTCAGTGTTGGTTGCGGCTGCTCCGATTATCCTGATCATTGCGGCCATCATAGCTGTGATCTATCTTCTTTATCTCGCCTGGAAAAACAACTTCCTGGGGATACAGGATATTGTTCGTAGCTTTATTGAGAGGTTGCAAGGAGTGCGAGCTGCTTTTGATAACATAAGAAATGGTACCATCAAGCTCTATGAAGATGGCAGTGGTGCGCTTCTCAATTTGGCAACTGCATTCGGTTTTCCTGAAGAAGCAATCCAGAACCTGCTTGCACAAGTCTGGCTGATTATCGAAAGAGTTCATGAACTGAGAAACGGTGCCGTCAAGCTCTATGAAGATGGCAGTGGTGCGCTCTTGAATCTAGCGACTGCCTTCGGTTTTCCTAAAAAAGCAATCCAGGACTTACTTGCAAAAATCTGGCTGATCATCGAAAGAGTCGGTGAACTGAGAGCTGGTGCCGTCAAGCTCTATGAGGATGGCAGCGGTGCGCTCCTGGATTTGGCAACTGCATTCGGTTTTCCTGAAGAAGCGGCTCAAGAATTCCTGGCAAATATATATTCGATTATTGATCGATTCCGAACGATATTTAGTTCAGCACGCGATTGGATTGTCAATGCGTTCACGAAAACGGATTGGTCACAGCTGGGCAAATATATCTTGTTCGGTCTGGCAAATGGCATGCTGTTCGGGCTTCCAACCCTATTGGCGGCTGCGGCCAGGATCGCAGCGTCATTGCTGGCACAGATCAAGAAATCCTTGGGGATCAGCTCACGATCGAGGGAAGCGATGGAGCTGGGCATGTTCACCGGTCAGGGTTATATGCTCGGATTGAGAAACAGCATGGACCCGAATGCGCTCGCCAACTTGCTGGCCAAACCGATCACGAATAATAGCAGCTCTCAACAGCAGACGATCATCCAGAACTTTGCAGGCGGACTCACCACACGACAGGTGCAGGGTGTTTTCGATGAGAATGCCGAAAAACTTATCGAGCGTTTGAACTTTGCTCTTGGAGGCGTCAGATAATGGCTGATTTTGCGATCGGCACTACCGAAGTAGGTTTGACAAATATCGAGCAGCTCACGACACCGCTGCCTGAACCGAAATCTGCATTTTTGCCATACGCACGCACCGTGGCATTGGGGAGCGGAGGCACACTTGGCATCGGCAATCCGATTGCCGTCTGGACTTTTCCCATTCTTTCCATCGAGCAATACAACCAGTTGAAAACGTTCTGCCCGAATGCATCGGCTGATATTTTTATCGTCACGAAGATCGACGATGACACCTACGCCACTTTCTCGGGCGTGATGATCTGGCCAAATGAACCGCAAGACCGCTGGTACGGGGAACGAAAAAATTTTTCAGTCCAGTTCCGTCAGTTGATCGAAATCCCTGAGGGGTCGTGATGATTTTCACCACGAAGGACACGAAGGAACACTAAGGAATTTTTATGGCACGTGCAATCACCGCGCCCGAACTCGCACTCTTACGCTCAGAGGGGCAGTGGAGCAAACTCTACATGGCTGTGCTGGTACCGAACACGATCTACACGGCACGCCTGGCATCGTTGCCTTCGTCGAATGACCAGGTGTATGAGATTTCATACAACACTGGCTCGGGCACTTTAGGCAATGTGAAGGCGGGCATGCTGGGTTATGTTGGCACAATTGCAGGCGCGTATGATTTGGGCTTTTTCCGAGTCCGTGTTGCGCCTGATGGAAGTAAATTTTATATCGGGGAAACCAGTGAGATTGATTGGCTTAACAACCCCCTTTGTCATTTGACGATCGTGGATGACTTCGATCTGCACCCGCGTCACATCCACGTGGATGAGGATGGCGGCCTGCTGATGGATGTCAACATCCCCTATGTGGACCAGCACGAATCATTCGACCCTGTGCCTGTCCTGGGTTCCCATGCGGTGGCGTGGCTGACAGGCGCATCGGTTTCCGTGCAATTCAATGCATCCGATTCCTGGGTATTCGATTCCACCATCTCAGCCTACGCCTGGGTCGCACCAGGTTCGAGCGCATCGAGCGGCATGAGCACAGCCACACCGACCATCACGTACAACGCTGCCGGCATCTATCGTGTGTATTGCACGGTCACTGCCGCGAACGGCAAGACGACCATGGGCGTGCGGAATGTATTTGTCTTTGATGATGACAATCCACCGGCGACGGTCTTTCAAATTGCGAACTGTGAGGGCAGTGTGGATGCGGGCGGGTGGATGTTCGATGTCACAATGCAGGCAGAGGCCACTTTAAGCGAGATCCGTGAGCGGACGCTGGTAGTGCTTTTCGCCAGGGATTATTACGAGAATACCGAGCAATCCATTGGTCCCATAGATGGACGCGAGAATGTGATCGCAGTGGGGCGTGTTGCAGGTGAGTCCATCCGCTGGGATCCAATTGCGGGGCAGGTTCATTTCACCGTGTACGGTCCGCATTATTGGTTGAACAGGATCAAGACCAGCGCATGCCAGTTGAATTTCACGAACGGATCTCCAGCTGCCTGGGACCAGGTCAAAAACCTGAGCGTGGACCGCGGCCTATGGCATTTACTGCACTGGCGCTCGACCGCCACAACGGTCATGGATTTTTATCCAACGACTTACACACGCTATGCAGACAAGCTGGCCACACTCGCAAATTTCATGTGGGCGCAGCTCGTCGAGTTCGCAGGGCTGAACCTGATGGCGCATGTGCTTTGCGACCGATACGGGAGATTGTTCGCGGATGTCGATCCGCAAATGGTGCCGGCAGGCAGCCGCACGTGGCCTGTCGTGATGACGGTCACGACCGACGATTGGATGGACGTGAGCGACTTCGAGCGTGTGACCGTGCATGAAACGGGGCAGGTCAATATCACGACGCGGTTTGTGAATTCATCGGGTATCTCTTCCACGCTGTACAGTCTGTCGCCTGGACATATCCCGCGCAAGCATGGTGAATGGGAATTGAACGATGGGCTGCTGGCAATAAGCCAGGCAGAGTCAAACCAGATGGCCGGGCTGTTGCTGGGGTGGAGGAATAACGAATTCCCCGATATCCCGCTCAAGCTGGCAGGCAACAACCGCATGATCGATATCTGCCCGCGCCAGTTCCTGGACATCACCATCGTGGCAGCGGATACGCCGCGCGGGGTTGGTTATGATGGCAATCTCATCCCGCGGCGTGTCGTCCTGCGCTATGACAACGATTCACGCTGGCTGAGTGTGGAAGTGAATTCTGAAGCGGAGACCTTCGAACAGATCTCCGCGAACGGAGATATCCCCGGCTCGGGCGACGTGGATCTGACCATCCCGCCGCTTCCCGATCTTCCAGAACTGCCCGATATCCCGATCATCATCCCCGGTGTGCCTGAGCAGGACACCGAGGCAGCCCTGCCCTGCCTACTGCACAGCACGGGTTACGGGATTCTCTACACCGCAAATATCAACACCGCCAACCCGCAATGGATCACGGTCAATGCAGGGTTGACATCAGCGCAATACACAAAGATCAACGCATTTTTCAGGACGCCGAATGGGGCGTTTTACGCTCTTTACTATACTGTGGTGGATTCGGGTAATTATCTGACCAGACCATTTTTCATTGCACGCGCGCCGAGCATCGGGGGGACGTTTACGATCATCAAAAACGAATCTTCTGTGAGGCCGTCGCCGGTGACCGGGCAGAACTGGGGATTGTTTGCCGCGGCGCATAACCCGCTTGTTGCCGAATCGGTGGGATTTGTTATTGGCACCGTAAATGTGGACAAGAAGTTCTGGATCGGCTCAGGCTCGTCTTTCGCCTCCGGCGCGGTTGTAGATACTTCAAGTTTGCACTATGGCGGTTTGTCTTATGGACTCGGTTACTGGCTGTACACGAGATACCAGCACTTCTCCAAGATCGCGCCGGGAGGCGGGTCGGTGATCACAACTGGTAGTCCAAATATCGCGCAGACTCATGCCAGGGCAGGTACGACCGGAAGAACGTTCCACGAGCATGGAGATGGGGGTGATATGTACATAGCGGAGAATAATTTTGCATCATCCACGCTTGTCAATCTGGCCGAAACCATAAATCTTGAGGATGTGTTTGGCGTGCCACCTTACTTTGCCTGCGATCCGACCGGGACCTATATGATGACACGCTTCAATACGGGCGCTAAAGGGAAATCATCGGATGGCGGATATACATGGTCTCCGCTCAGCGGCCTTCCACCTGGCACATGGTGGTGGAGTTATGCTGGGGGTGTTGGTACAGCGTCTTGGTGGGTTGCAGCGGGCGGATCATCCATACGCTTGTCAAAGGATTTCGGCACGACCTGGTTGAATAGGGAAGGCAATATTTTGAGCGTCGCGCCGGTGCCAAACATTGACATGGTGAAGGCGCTGATCTAATGACGGCGATAGACAAGTTCAAGAAAATCTTCGACAAGGTCACCGAACAGAGGGGTGATCAGTGGCTGGAGCGCATCCCTGCCTGGCTGGGGAATCACGCCGGCACGGTTGCAACCGGCACCGCTGGCATGATCTACGTCCGCACGGTGGAGGGGCAGGTGCTGATCGTGTTCAACAATGTTGCTCCTTCGGAATACAACATCCTGGTGACGATCGGACGCAGCAAGGACCAGCCGCAACTGTGGCAGGTCATTTCACGGCGGGAAGTTTGGGACGTGCCAGCCAGCTCGAGCGTGGTCCATCACCATCAACAGCATATGTTCCTGGCTCCGGATATGGTCCCGATCGATCGCAAGCAGATCCTGGCACTGACAGTCCTGGTGGCAGATCCGGCGAATTTCATCGTGCGGATGTACGGTTCCGTGGTCCACACTGCGACGGGAATCGTGAAGATCAGCACGCAGGATATTGATCTAAGCAGTTACGTGGTCACTGCCGGTGCGAAATTTATTTCAATCGAAACGGATGATGATGGGGCATTGACTGTGCATGAAGGGACTGCCTTCGATGCGCCCGAGATCGGCACCTATGCGGACATCCCGGTCCCGGCTGCGGGGAAGTATCTGATCGCCTTTGTATTGCTCTACGATGGTCAATCGCAATTATCCAATAACGATATCCGCGTGCCTTTCCCGCTGGGGGTGATCGCGAAGGGATCCGGCTTGCAGATCGACGAGGCCGCGGCCGACACTCCCGCCGATGGAGATAAGTTCGGCTTTTGGGATATCGTCGATGACGCGCTAAAGAGCATCACCTGGGCAAATATCAAGGCCACGCTCAAGACCTATTTTGATGGGATCTATTCCGCATTGGGGCATGTACATGATGCAGCGGATGTGACCTATACGCCTGCGGTGCTCGCGGATTGGGATGGAAGTGCAGACCCTGGTGATGTGGATGAAGCGCTCGATCAACTTGCCGAACGTGTGACCGATATCTCCGCTCCATCCAGTGCTTTTCCACCCGGGCATTTGTTCGGACTGACGCTTTCCAACAATGCTGGTGATGCTACAAATGATATTGACATTGCAATAGGCAATGCCAGGGATTCGACCGACGCTCAAAATATAGTTCTGGTAGGCGCGCTCACAAAAAGATTGGATGCGGCCTGGGCGGTGGGAACTAATCAAGGCGGATTGGACACCGGTTCGATTACCAACACAACCTATCATGTCTGGCTCATCAAACGCTCCGATACCGGCGTCGTGGACGTACTGTTTTCCACCTCCGCAACATCCCCATCGATGCCGACAAACTATGATTACAAGCGCAGGCTTGGCTCGATTGTGCGGGTTGGCGGAGCAATCGAACTGTTTACACAATATGATGATCTGTTCCTGCTGAGTTCCCCCGTTGTAGATGTAAATGTATCCAATCTCGGAACATCATCATCTACTTACGCGCTGGCCAGCGTGCCCACTGGAATAGTTGTAAAAGCAGTCATTGGGGCCTTTGTCTGGAAGGTCGCAAACTATGCTGCGGTGTATGTTCGCGCTTTGACGCAAACGGATCTGGCGGCGGCCTACAATACGACTGCGAATGTCTATGATCCATCCAATGGCGGAGGGAACAGTAATAATCTTGAAGTGATGACCGACACAAGCGCGCAGATCGCAGCAAGGTCCAATGTGACATCGACAAATCTGATCGTCATTACACGCGGATGGGTAGACACGCGAGGCAGGTCATCTTGATTGGAACGGGTATGAGAATGTTTGTCTATAGAGATGTGCCCCCACAGGGTCGCTTTCCGTAGGCAACGTGGGGGCCAGGTCAAAAGGGGGCGGGTAGTAGTAGGTGATCATCCCACGGATGATCTTCCCATCCCTTTCTGCAACAACTTCATGGATAATGCCGCGCAGGAGC
>Ga0209320_10001640_pt1 | contig 11503 bp, 10 predicted proteins | sample Rifsed13ft4_FD_184008 | JGI IMG/M metagenome (GOLD analysis project Ga0209320, IMG submission 184008) | Soil microbial communities from Rifle, Colorado, USA - sediment 13ft 4 (version 2) | ecosystem: Environmental > Terrestrial > Deep subsurface > Rock core/Sediment | place: Rifle, Colorado... | reverse complement strand
TCCCGATGACGAGCCCGTCACGCTCGGCAGTGCCGAGATCCTCATCGTCGGCATGGGCCGCGTCGGCAGCGGCGCGTACGATTATTTGCGCGAGCGCAACGAGCACGTCGTCGGCGTAGACAGCGACACCGGCAAGCTCGAGGCGCACCGCCGCGCCGGGCGCCGCGTCCTCTACGCCGACGCCGAGGACACGTCATTCTGGTATCAGATCAATGTCGATCGTCTCAAGGCGATTCTGCTCGCGCTTCCCGATCTCGAAGCGAAGCGTCTCGCGAGCCGTGCGTTGCGACGCCGCGGCTATACGGGGCTATTGAGCGCGACGCACGTATTCGAGGAAGAGCGTGCGCCCATCCTCGAGGCCGGCTGCAACGTCTCGTACAACTACTTCAACGAGGCCGGGGTCGGCTTCGCGCGTGACAGTTGGGAGGCGCTCAACGCCCCGACCGGCCGCGACACCTTGTAGCCTCTTGTAGGAGCGAGCTTCGCTCGCGATTCTTGCTTTTGGCGAGCTGGAAGATCGCGAGCGAAGCTCGCTCCTACAGGGGGTGCGATCTTACGGCGCCGTAATGTTGTGGGGCCGGCGCAGTTGTTAGGATCAGATGCCATCCGGATTGGAGGCTCGGCGTGCTCGCTCGCGGTTGGCGATGGGTGTTTTCGCGATCGATATCCGCGCCGGCGCCGGCTTTGTCGATCGCTTTCCATGCGATCGTCGTTTACGCCGTGAACCAGGTTCCGTGGTCTACCCGGGAGGCCGTGAGCTCCGCGCCGGCGAGTGTCATATGGCTTAGTGAATGGCGCCCCTTCGAACGGAATACGGAGCCACAGGCAAGTGTAGAACCCGTCGAGACGCAGCCGCCGCCGGTGCCGCCGGAAGCGGAGCCGCCGCCCGAGGCGGAACCGCCCGCGCAAGCGGAACAGCCCGAGTCGGCGCTCAGTGTCGACGAACAGGAAGAAGCGCCAACCGCGAGTCCGTCCGATGGCGGCCGCCGGAGAGCCTATCTCGCGCCCGGCGTCGACTGGGAGAGGGAACGACAACGGGCTGTCGCGCGCGTGCTCGAGGAGCTCGAGGGACAAGCCACGTTCTCGACGGACGATCCATCCGAGGAGGCGGCGCCCAATCCGCGCGAACACCTTTTCGACAACCCGTCGCGCGGCTCGCGCGGCGGCAAGGGCGCAGTGCTGCGGCCCGGCCAAGCGCACAGTAGATTCTTGAACCGGCTTGCCGAGCTCTGCAATGCATTGACCGGCGGCGGCATCGGCTTCGGATTCCAGGGCTTCTCACTGGGCTCGGCGTGCGCGGAAGCCGGGCCCACGGCCGATTTCTTCGCGGACATTCGACCCGCGGCGCTCGACAGCCTGCCCGAATGCGCGGAGCCCGAGGATCTGCCGGCATTGGCGATCGAGCGCCGCGACGAGATTCCCACGATCAAGTGCCGGCTCGTCCGGAAGGAGGAGCTGCCTTGAGCGCTCCGCGGGTCTTCACGATTCGATAGCCTTCGAGCGCGCCGAGCACGGAGAGATGAATGACCCCGGGCACGACGTCGAACGCGACGAGGAGCCAGTGAGCGAACGTCAGCGCGGCGGCCGCGTAAACCAAGCGGTGCAGGCGCTTCCATGCGCGCCGGAGACGGCGCACGCACCAATCGTTGCTCGTAGCGGCGAGCGGCACGAAGGTCGCGAACGCGAGCCAGGCGGTCAGCAGTCCCGGCTCGGCGGCTTCGGCGAGCGCGCCGGAAGCCCCGAGACGGCCGAGATACACGCCCGTGTGCAGGGCCGCATAGCCGAACGTTGCGACACCGAGGTAGCGCCGCCGCTGCATGAGCCATGCCGTCCAGCGCGCCGTCGGGAACATCAGGCGCAACGGCGTGACGGCAAGCGTCAGCATCAGCAAGCGGGTCGCGAGCACGCCCGTGAAGTGCACGATCTCCCCGTAAAACGTCTCCCCGCGCCAATACTGAATGAGTATGTAGACGCCGGGCAGAGTCAGCAGCAGCCACAGTGAATAACGCGAGTCGATGAAGCGTCGCAGCATTGCCGCAGAATACCGAAACGTCGACTTCGTGCGAAACCGGTATTGACGGTCCTCGAGGGCCTACCTAGCATGCTTCGATCGGCGGGAGAATCTATATGAAGGCTTTCTCGAACACGCTCACGGCCGTGCTCGCGAGCGGTGGCCTCTACATCGCGGCGCACGCGCAGGTCGGCAACAACACGGCGGTGCTGAATCCGGATATTGCGGACGAAACCGCGCTCGGCGGCGTTCCGCATCTCGACGACGCGCTCGTCGCTGCAATCGTCGAGCAGCGGCCCTTCAGCGACATGCTCGCGCTCGACGCGCTGCTCCGCCCATCGCTCGGCGAGGCAGAGCGCAAAGAGGTCTACGGCAAGCTGTTTCTGCCGATCAACTTGAACTCGGCGAGCGAAACGGAGATCTTGTTGATCCCCGGCATGAGCAATCGCATGGCGCACGAATTCGAGGAGTATCGACCGTACACGTCGTTGACGCAGTTTCGCCGCGAGATCGGCAAGTACGTCGATGCCCAAGAGGTCGCGCGCTTCGAGCAGTACGTTTTCGTTCCGCTCGATTTGAACTCCGCGACGCGCGAGGATTTTCTGACCATCCCCGGCGCCGGCGAGCGCATGGTTCGCGAGTTTCTCGAGTACCGGCCGTACACGAGCATGGAGCAATTCCGCCGCGAGATCGGCAAGTACGTCGACGAGGACGAGGTCGCGCGTCTCGAGCGCTATATGACGATCAGATAGGCGCCGGTTGCGCGACCGCGCGGGCAGGGGCCGATTCGGTGAGCAGCAGCGCGAACGCGCTTGCCGCGACCGCGCAGCCGATTTGAATGACGAGCGGCGCCGCGAGGCTCGTCTGATCCGCCGCCATGCCCGCTAACGTCGGCGTGACGACGCTGCCGACGAGCTCGCCGATCCCGGCGACGAGCCCGATCGCCGTGCCGTGATAGCCGGCCGGTAAACTGTCGGTCGGCACTGCGGCAATCGCGAGCGTGATGATCGGCGCGGCCATCCAGCCGACGAATACGAGCACGCCGAGCATCCACACGGGCCCCTCGAAGTAGAGGCACGCAAGCGGCGAGACGACGCCGAGCAGGGAGAAGAGCGCGGCGACGGGCTTGCGGCCGAAGCGATCGGACAACGCCGGAACGACCGCGCCGGCCGTCAGAATGCAAAAGCCGATGAGGCTCATGAGCACGCTCATTTGCTCAGGCGTGAAGCCGCGCACCTCGGTGAAGTAGAGCGGCATGAATGCGATGCCCGCCGTGAGATACCCGAGCAACAGCGACGCGATGACGACGCTGAGCCAGATGTTGCGCCGGCAGAAGATGTCGAGCACGCCGAGCCCAAGCTCGTTGCTCGCGGCTTGTCGCTCCGCCTTCACGGCGACGGCGTCCGTGGGCTCGCGCACGACCTTGAGAATCACGAGCGCGATGAGAATCCCCGGCACGCCGGCCAAGAAAAACGCAACGCGCCAGTCGAACGCGACGGCGAGCGGCACGAGGACGAGCGGCGCGAGAATCTGCCCGAACAGGCTGTTGAACCCGTTCTGGATCAAGCCGAAGTTGAGGCCGCGCCGCGTCGCCGACGAGGCACGCGCCATGATCGCGAGGATCAACGGCGGCGCCGGGCCCTCGGTCGCGCCCATGAGAAACCGCGCGGTCAGCAGGAACACGAAAGACGTCGCGAGGCCTGACAGCATCGAGCACGCCGAGAACGCGATCAACGAGACGATCAAATAGGGTTTGCGCCGGCCGGTCGTGTCGGACAGCCGCCCGCCGAAGAACGACGCCGCCGCCCACGACAGTGCGAGCGCGGAATTGATGAGGCCGACCTGCGTGTTATCGAGCCCCAAGTCGCGGACGATGAACGGCATGAGCACGCCGACCGCGAATCGATCGAAGAAGACGATCCCGAAAGCGAGCCCCAGCACGAGCAAGAGCCCGTTCTCGTAGGTCAATAGCGACCGCGTGCCTTGTGGCAGAGACATCTTCTTATTCTTCTTGTTGTAGGAGCGAGCTTCGCTCGCGATTCTTCTCCTCGCGAGAGCGGGCTCAAGGCTCAAGCTCGCAAGTCACGAAGATCGCGAGCGAAGCTCGCTCCTACAAGAGCCGCGACGCCGACAGCTCGACGTCGGCCAGAGACCACATCGCCTCGAAGTGCTCGCGGTGCATGTTCGCCTCGTCGGTTTTTCCCTGCATCTCGAGGCTTTGCACGAGCCCATATGTCGACCAGCCGTTGTGCGGGTAAATCTCGAGGTCGCGGCGATAGATGGCCTCGGCTTCCACCGCGCGGCCGGCGCGAAGCAACGCAAGCCCGAGCGACTGCCGCGTCGGGTAGTACCAGAACGGCGGCTCCATATACGGCAGCATGTCCTGAGCCGCGACTGCGGCCGTGAAATGCGCGATCGCCGTATCGAGCTCTTCGGCGGCAAGCGCGATCTCGCCGAGCAGGAGCTCGTCCGCGATCGCGAGCAGCGCGCTCGCGGGGTAGTCGTTGCCGTCCAATTGCATCACGCGGTCGTTAGCCTCGAGCGACATGAGCGCGGCTTGCTCCGTGCGCGCGGCATCGAGATCGCCGCGATTGGCGAATGCGACGCCGCGCGCGTAGTGCCGGATCGCGGCCGAGTAGGCAAGATCGGCGCGCGGCTCGGGCTCGGCGAGCACCTCGTCCCAGCGCCCGAACTGAACGAGCGCGAGCAGCGGTATCGTGCGGAAGAATTCGACGGCCGGAAACTGGTCGACTTGCTCGAGGCGCACGTTCGCCGCGACTTTGCGTGCCGCTTCGATAGCGACGGCGCTGCGGCCCTCCATCGAGGCCGCGGCCCACAAGAAATGAATGTTGTGCGGGTAGTAGAGCGCCGGATAGAAACCTTGCGCGTTGCATTGCGCGATATAGGCCTCGTCGACGGCCGCCGCGCGCACGTTGGCTTCAGCGGCGTCGTGATAGCGGCCCACACGCCAAAAGATGTGCGCGGGCATGTGCACGAGATGGCCAGAGCCCGGCACCAGACCAGTTAGCGTGTCGGCCGCAGTCTCGGCACGACCCGGATTCGACGACGCCTCCATGGCGTGGATATAGAGGTGCAACGCGAGCGGGTGGCGTGGGTCGCGCGCAATGATGGTCTCGAGCGCTGCGATGACGGGAACCGTTTCGGGTCGCGGCGTATCGCTGTCGGACCAGTAGTTCCATGGCATCGTGTTCATCCACGCCTCGGCATACATCGCCGCGATGTCGTCATCGTTCGGATATTTGGCCGCGAGCTCACCCAGCGCTTCGGCATAGGCTCGGTCCAGAGGATCGCGGTCCTCGACGGGCATTGCGCCGTACCGCTTGGCAAGCGCGTCGATGAGGTCGCGTTCGATCTCGCTCGCGCCGTCCGCGAGCGCGGCGGCCTTTTGCAGTGCCGCATACGCTGCGACCTGCTCGTCGCTGGACATGATGGCTTTGCCCTTGGCCGTCACATTGATGTTCGGTCCCGTGGCAAGCGCCTCTCCCCAAAAGCACATGGCACAGCGATCATCGAGGCGTTGCGCGGCGCGAAACGAGCGAATCGCTTCGGCGTGATTGAAGCCGAAGGCGAGCACCATGCCTTGATCGAAATAGCGCTGCGCGCCGGGCTCCGTCGTCGTGATGGCGCGGTGATAGTCGCCCATGCCCTCGAACAGTGGGGCGCCGGCCCGCGCAACGAGGTCCGCGGCGCTCTCCGGGGCTTTGGAGCACGCGACCAATAAACAAGGTGCAATCAAGCACATCAGGGCTAGGGCTAGGGCGTGGCGAGCACGCATGCGACCTCCTTTCCGCTCGTCGGGAGTGCGATCGAGTTGCTTTGCGTGCAGACTACCGGTGATTCCCGCACGCATGCAAGAGCCGTATCATTCGCTGGCAAGCTCGCCGGCCGCCGGTCCGCGGGTGCGCGCAACCAACAACAAACGCGTGGCTTGAAAGGAGTCAGCGATGTCTAATCCGACGTACGATCTCATGAACTCGATCTTTTCCAGGATGCTGCCGAACTTGAAGGCAATTTTGAGCAAAGCCGAAGCCGATGCAGAGGCGCGCAAGATCGACCCGCAAGTGTATCTTCAAGCGCGGCTCGCGCCGGACATGCTGCCGTTCACGCGCCAGATTCAGATCGCGACCGACCAGGTCAAGGGTGGCATGGGGCGCCTGGCCGGCGTCCAAGTTCCGACTTGGGAGGATAACGAGAAGACCTTCGAGGAGCTGCGCGCCCGCGTCGACAAGGCGAGCGCCTACTTGAAGACTTTCAAGCCCGCGCAGTTCGAAGGCGCCGAGACCCGCCCGGTCGAGCTCAAGTTTCCGAACGCGACGTTCAATTTCACCGGCAAAGATTATCTGCTCAATTTCGTGCTGCCGAATTTCTATTTTCACATCACGACCGCGTACGCGATTCTGCGGCACAACGGCGTACAGCTCGGCAAGCGCGATTTCATCGGCGGCTGAGGAACGCCATGGGCAAGCGTTACGGCAACATACTCGAGACCATCGGCCGGACGCCCACCGTGCGCATCAACAAGCTTGCGCCGGCGGGCGTCAATCTCTACGTCAAGATCGAGGCTTTCAATCCGATGGGCTCGGTCAAGGATCGCCTCGCCTTGGGCGTCATCGAGGATGCCGAGCGAACGGCGAAGCTCAAGCCGGGACAGACGGTCATCGAGGCGACCAGCGGCAATACCGGCATCGGCCTCGCCATGGTGTGCGCCCACAAGGGGTATCCGCTCGTCGTGACGATGGCCGAGAACTTCAGCGTCGAGCGGCGCAGGCTTATGCGCTTTCTCGGCGCCAAGGTCGTGTTGACGCCGGCGGCCGAGAAGGGCACGGGCATGCTTGCCAAGGCCGTCGAGCTCGCCGAGACGCATGGGTGGTTCCTGTGCCGGCAATTCGAGAACGAGGCCAACCCCGACATTCATACGCGAACGACGGCCGAGGAGATTCTCGCGGATTTTGCCGACACGCACCTCGACTATTGGGTCACGGGATTCGGCACGGGCGGGACACTCAAGGGCGTGGCGCGCGTGCTCAAGCGCCGCAGCCCTAGGACGCAGATCGTCGTTTGCGAGCCCGACAACTCGCAGATGCTCGGCAGCGGCATCGCGCAGGCGCGCACGCCCGACGGCTCGCCGGCCGGCAGCCACCCGCTTTTCCGCCCGCACTTGATGCAGGGCTGGTCGCCCGACTTCATTCCGAAGCTCACCGAGGACGCGGTCGCCGCGAAGCTCATCGACCGCATCGTTCCGATCAATGGCGGCGAGGCGCTGAAGCTCGCTCGCGAGCTTGCGCAGAAGGAGGGCATCTTCGTCGGCACCTCGAGCGGCGCGACGTTCTCCGGTGCGTTGACCGTGTGCAAGGACGCGGCGGCCGGCGCGAACGTACTGTGCATGCTGCCCGACACCGGCGAGCGCTACTTGAGCACGCCGTTGTTCGCAGACGTTCCCGCCGACATGACCGACGAGGAAATCGAGATATCGCGCTCGACGCCGCGCTACCGGTTCGATAAGCCGTCCGCGGCGGCCGCCGCTCCGGCCGCGCCGGTCAAAGCGCCCGAGCCACCACCAGAGGTCACTCCGGCCGCCGCGGCGTTCGTGGCCGAAGCGACGGGCGACAAGCAGCAGCCCGTCGTCATGTTCGCGCTCGAATGGTGCGAGTTCTGCTGGTCGGTGCGCAGAATGTTTGCCGAGTACAAGATTCCTTATCGTTCCGTCGACATCGACTCCGTCGACTATCAGAAGGACGATTGGGGCGGTCAGATTCGTGCGGCGCTTGCCGCACGCACGACGTGGAAGACGATCCCGCAGATCTTCGTCGGCGGCGAGTTCGTCGGCGGAGCGACCGATACGTTCGACGCCTGGAAGAGCGGCCGTCTGCCGGCTCTGCTCGCGAAGCACGGCGTAAAGCACGGCGGCGACCTCGCGGGCAACCCGTACTCGTTCCTGCCGACCTGGCTGCACCCGCGCTAGCGTTGGGGACAGTTTACCTATTTCGTCCAAACGAAATAGGTAAACTGTCCCTATGCAGTACCGCAATCTCGGCCGCACCGGCGTCAAGGTGAGCGCGCTATGCCTCGGCACGATGATGTTCGGGCGGCGCACGAACGAGCAAGACTCGATCGCGATCATCGAGCACGCGCTCGGCGCGGGCATCAATTTCATCGATACCGCGAATGCCTACTCGGCCGGCGACAGCGAGCGCATCGTCGGCAAGGCGCTTGCGAAATCGGGCAAGCGCTCGATCACCGTGCTCGCGACGAAGGCGTTCTTCCCGCTCGATCAGAACGACCCGAACGGCCGCGGATTGAGCCGCAGGCATCTCATTAATGCCTGCCACGCATCGCTCGAGCGCCTCGGCACGGATTGGATCGACTTGTACCAGCTTCACCGCGCGCAATCGGAGATTCCCATCGACGAAACGCTGCGCGCGCTCGACGACCTCGTTCGCGCGGGCAAAGTGCGCTACATCGGCACGAGCATGTTTCCCGCGTGGAAGATCGTCGAAGCCCTTTGGGCGTCGAAGGAATTCGGGCTCAACCGGTTCATCTCTGAGCAGTGCACGTACCACTTGCTCGACCGCACGGCTGAGCGCGAAGTCCTCCCTGCCGCGCAGACTTTCGGGTTGGCCGTGATCCCGTGGGCGCCCTTGTGCGGAGGGCTCCTGAGCGGCAAGTACCGCCGCGACGACCAAAGCGCCGAGGGGCGCTGGCACGGCGGCAAGGACAACTTCAACCGTCCGGCGACGCCCGCAGCTTACGACTTCATCGAGGCGCACATCGCGCACGCGCAAGACAAAGGGTGCACGCCGTCGCAGCTCGCGCTCGCTTGGAACGCCTCGCGCCCCGGCATCACGGCGCCGATCATAGGTCCTCGGACGCTCGAGCAGCTCGTCGACAACTTGGGAGCGCTCGACGTCGAGATCGATGCGGCCGACGTCGCGCGCATCGACGAGGCGGCTCCGCCCATGAGCGCGACCCTGCGCTACTACGACGCCGCGATGGCCCTCGATTTCAAGCCGAACCTCGGCCGCTGGTGATTCTCCGCTTCCTTGTAGGAGCGAGCTTCGCTCGCGATCTTCCGAAGAATCGCGAGCGAAGCTCGCTCCTACAATTTCTGGCGATCTAGTGTGTCATCGCATAGATGATGTAGTTGACGCCGAAGCGATAGGCCAAAGCCGTCATCGGCTCCGGATAATACTCGTCGTCGGCATGCTCCCAGGCGTCGCCGACGTCTTGGTTGTAATTCATCGCGATCATGAGCCGGCCGTCGTCGTCGTAGATGCCGCGCCAATGAGGCTCCGGCAATCCTTGCACGCGGCCGCCGTATCCGCCGCCGCGCCGGTAACCGCCGCGAAACCCTCCGCCGTAACCGCCGAGATGCCGAAGCCCCGGAATCTGCGTGAACTTGTCGATGTCGTAGAGCACGTGCAGGATTTCGTCCGCGTCCGTCATCTCGCGAATGGGACGGTCCGGGAAGAGCCGCGTCATCGTTTCCTGAAACGGCACCCATTCGCTTTCGTCGAAGAAGTCGTCGGCCATGAGAAAACCGCCGCGCTCGAGATACTCGCGCAACCGCTCGATCTCGCGATCGCTCAAGTCCCAGTACCCGACCTGAGTCGCATAGAGCCACGGGTAGTCGAACACGCTGTCGTCGAGCAGAGTGACGGCGACGCCGGGTCCTGCGTCGATGCGCGTGAGTCTCCCGATGCCTTGCGTGAAGTGCTCCTCGGCGTCGGGCCAATCCTGCATCCACCACCCGCCGCCGCCGCGGCGGTTGTACGCCGAATCCGTATAAATGAGCCGCGCGAAATGGAACTCGGCGGTGCGCGGCTCCGGCGCCCGTGCACTGTGCTGCGCCCAGGCTGCGATGACCGCGCCGCCCGCGAGGAGGGCGCCGACGAGCACTGCGAGCGGGCGGCGTGAGTACGGAACGGCCATGGCGAAACGCTACCACAGATGCGCCCTCAAGAATCGCGAGCGAAGCTCGCTCCCACGAGCGCCGTGATAAGCTCGCGCGTCGATGCAACGCCATTCGTTCCTGTTCATGCTCGGGCCGGGAGTTTTGTTGGCGGCGACCGGCGTCGGCGGGGGCGACCTTGCAACGGGCAGCTTCGTCGGCGGCTTGCTCGGCACGGCGGTGCTCTGGGCCGTGCTCGTCGGCGCGTTTCTCAAGTTCGTCGTGACCGAGGGTCTTGCGCGCTGGCAGCTCGCGACCGGCGAGACGCTCGTCGAGGGCGCGGTCGCACGGCTCGGGCCGGTTGTCGTGTGGCTGTTCCTACCTTACCTATTGCTCTGGTCCTTTTTCGTCGGCGCTGCGCAGATGAGCGCGTGCGGCGTCACGTTGCACGCAATCTTTCCCGTCTTCGACTCGGCCCAGAACGGCAAGATCGTGTTCGGTATCGCCGCGGGGCTCGTGGGGCTCGGGCTCGTATGGCGGGGCGGCTACGCGCTTTTCGAGCAGCTCATGCGCGTGTGCATCGTTCTCATGTTCGTGAGCGTCGTCACGACGGCGGCGTTTCTTTGGCCGGGCACGATGGAAGTGTTGCAGGGCTTGCTCGTTCCCCGTATTCCCGATGCGGACGGCCAAGGCGTGACCTGGACCATTGCGCTGATCGGCGGCGTCGGCGGAACGCTGACCGTGCTTTGCTACGGCTATTGGTTGCGCGAGAAAGGCGTGACGAAACCCTCGGATCTTCGCGCCTGCCGCACCGATCTCGCGAGCGGGTACATCATGACGGCTGTCTTCGGCGTGTCGATGATCATCGTCGGCAGCAACGTCGCCATGCAAGGCAGCGGCGCGGAGCTGCTTGTCGATCTTTCCGACCGCCTCGACGAGACGCTCGGCCCCGCCTTCAAGTGGCTGTTTCTCGTCGGCACTTGGGGCACCGTGTTCAGCAGCCTGCTCGGGGTCTGGCAGGCCGTGCCGTATCTGTTCGCCGACTGCTGGGGACTGCTGCGCGAGCCCCGTGCCGCTGCGGCGCGCCGCAGCGTCGATACGAAGGCGGCGCCGTATCGCGGCTACCTGCTGGCGATCGCGCTGATCCCGATGCTCGGCCTTTTCTTCGGATTCCGCGAAATGCAGAAGCTCTATACGGTCATCGGCGCCTTGTTCTTCCCCGTGCTTGCGCTTGCGCTCTTGGTGTTCAATGGACGATCGAGCTGGGTCGGCGCCGAGTTTCGCAATGGGCCGGCGGCGATCGTCGCTTTGATCGCCGTGCTCGCATTTTTCGGCTTCATTGGCACCGCTGCTTAAGGAGCTTCTCGACGATGACGGCACCATCGCACATTTACGCTAAGCTTGCGATCGATCGTGATCTGCCCGTGTACCCGAGCCTCGTGCACGTGTTGCGCGCCGCGGTCGACCTCGAGCCCGAGCGCGCGGCCGTCATTTACGAGGATCGATGTGTGACCTATCGCGAGCTCGGCCGTGCCGCCAACGGTCTCGCGCGTGAGCTCCGCGCGGCGGGCGTCGCGGCCCGC
>Ga0209320_10001639_pt1 | contig 11505 bp, 16 predicted proteins | sample Rifsed13ft4_FD_184008 | JGI IMG/M metagenome (GOLD analysis project Ga0209320, IMG submission 184008) | Soil microbial communities from Rifle, Colorado, USA - sediment 13ft 4 (version 2) | ecosystem: Environmental > Terrestrial > Deep subsurface > Rock core/Sediment | place: Rifle, Colorado... | reverse complement strand
GAAGTACGCCGAATGCACTCCCGGCGCGCCGCCGAGCGCGTCCACGCACAGCCCGGAATCGTCGGCGAGCGCCGGCAGGCCGCTCGCGCGGCTCGCGTGGCGCGCCTTGGCGAGCGCGTTCTCGAGGAAAGTGTCGTGCGGCTCCGCCGTTTCGGCGATGCCGAGCTCCGCCTGGGAGATCACTTCGCGGCCGAGCGGCGCGAGCAACGCACGCATCTCGCGGAGCTTTCCCGGGTTGTTCGAAGCGAGCACGATCCGCTTCATGCGCGCATTGTAGGGTGGGCCGGCGGCCCACCGTACGCCAATGGCCCACCCTACGACTTGTGGCGCTTGAGCGCCGCCTTGATCTCGGCGATGGCGCGCTCGATGTCGTCGTCCGTCATGCGCAGGAAATCCGGATCGGTGGCGCCGAAGTCCTGCACTTCGGTGGACATCTCGGCGAGCGGCACGGTGCTCGGGCCGTCGCGGAACGGCGCCGCGTCCTCGCCCCAGGCGAGCCCCAGCACCGACACGTTGTCGCAATCGGGGCCGGCGCGCTCTTTCGCGAGCGACGCGAGCCGCGCGATCGCCTCGGCGAGGGCGCCGCTTTCCAGGCCGGCGATGATCTGCCGCTCCCGCAGCGGGCCCCAGAAGCCGTCCGAGCACAGCAGCACGATGTCGTCGCGCTCCAGGCGCGCGTGCGCGGTCGGCGCGATGCGCGGCGCCTGCGCGCCGCCCACGCACTGCAGGAGGCGGTTGCGCGCGGGGTGCGCGCCGGCGTCCGCGTCGCGCAGCTTGCCCTCGTCGACGAGCTGCTGCACGAGGGTATGGTCGCGCGTGCGCACCAGCACTTCGCCCTTGCGCACCAGGTACAGGCGCGAGTCGCCGACGTGCGACCAGTAGGCGCGGCCCGCCTGAGCGACGCAGGCGACGACCGTGGTGCGCGGCGAGTCGGCAAGGCCGAGCGCCTTGGCCTCGCGCAGCAGCATGCCGTGCGCGCGGCCCACGGCGCGGAACAGGAACAGGTCCGGGTCCGCGAGCCGCGGCTGCGCCTCGCGCTTGAAGGCCGCGGCGATGAAGCGCATGGTGAGCTCCGCCGCCACCTCGCCGTGCGCGTGCCCGCCCATGCCGTCGGCCACCACCAGCAGCACGGCTTCGGGGGTGCGCCAGTGCCCGAGCCGATCCTGGTTGGTGGCGCGCCTGCCGACGTGCGTTTCCTGGTAGATGGCGCACTTCATCGCCGCGAGAAGCGCGCGAGCGCCCCTTTGATCTGCTCGAGCACGGGCGAGGCGCCGCGGTACTCGGGGGGTTTTTCGCCGCTGAGCGCCTTTTGCAGCGCGAACACGCTCTGCGGGCGCTCGAGGTGGTCCAGGCGCAGGCACCAGTCCACGGTGTCGAGCAGCTCGCGCGTGAACTTGCCGCCGCCGGCGCGCCGCGCGCTGACGAAGCGGTCCTTCTCCATGCGCTCCTCGGCCGGCGGCGGCGCCTGCGCCGCGAGGCAGGCGTACAGCGTCGCGCCCACCGAGTAGATGTCGCTCCAGGGCCCGAGCTTCGAGCGATCGGCATGGTGCTCGGGCGAGGCGAAGCCCGGCGTGTACATGGGCGGCAGTACCGGCGCTTCGCCGGCGAGCATCGTGCGCGCGGCGCCGAAGTCGATGAGCAGCGGCGTGCCGTCGCCGCGCAGATAGACGTTGCCGGGCTTGATGTCCAGGTGCAGCAGCTTGTTGGAATGCACTTCGCGCAGGCCGTTCAGCAGGTTGGTGAAGGTATCGCGGATCCACGACTCCTTCAGCACGCCGCCGCGCGCGTGGATGTGCTCCTGCAGCGTGCGGCCGCGCTCGTAGCGCATCACCAGGTACACGGTCTCGTTGGCGCGGAAGAAATTCAGCACGCGCACCACGTTGGGGTGCGTGAGCGTCGCGAGCGCGCGGCCCTCCTCGAAGAAGCACTTCATGCCGTAGCGGAACGCGGCGGCATGCGCCTCCGGCACCACCGGCATGGGGCCGCCGGCGGTGCGCAGCGCGAGGGTCGCCGGCAGGTATTCCTTGATCGCCACCGGCGTCTCGTTCTCGTCGTGCGCGAGATACACGAAGGAGAATCCGCCGTGGGACAGCAGGCGCAGGATGCGGTAGTTCAGCAGCTGATGCCCCTGCGGCAGCGGCAGGTTGGCTTGGGCGGGCATCTCCCCTATGATACCTGCTTCGATTCGCCCGCCTTTGCGCGAACGGCTCCCTTGATCCGCAGCATGACCGGTTACGCGCTCGCCTCGGCCGAGCATCCGCGCGGCGCGCTCAGCCTCGAGCTGCGCTCGGTGAACGCGCGCTATCTCGACCTGCAGTTCCGCGTGCCCGACGAGCTGCGCGCGCTGGAGCCCGTGCTGCGCGAGGCGATCGCCGCGCGCGTGGCGCGCGGCAAGGTGGACTGCCGGCTGGCGTTCGCCGCGGGCGCCGGCGCCGCGCAGGCGCTCGATGCGGCGGCGCTCGACACCCTGCGCCAGCTCGAGGCCGCGGCGCGGCGCGCCTTTCCCCGCGCCGCGCCGCTCTCGGCGAGCGACGTGCTGCGCTGGCCCGGCGTGATCCGCGAGGGCGCGCTCGACGGCGACGAGTTGCGCGTGCGCGTGGGCGTGCTCGCGGCGCGCGCCGTGGACGAGCTGTGCGCGGCGCGCGAGCGCGAGGGCGCCAAGCTCGCCGCGATCCTCGCCGCGCGCGTCGCCGAGATGCGCAAGCGCCTCGCCCAGGTCGCGCCGCTGGTGCCGGAGGCGAATGCCGCCTACCAGGCGCGGCTCGCCGAGCGCCTGCGCGAGGCGCTCGGCACGGCCGACGACGAGCGCCTGCGCGCCGAGCTCGCGGTGTTCGCCGTGAAGACCGACATCGAAGAGGAGCTGCAGCGCCTCGGCGCGCACATCGCCGAGGTGGAGCGCGTGCTCGCCGCGGGCGGCGCCGCCGGCAAGCGCCTGGACTTCCTCGCGCAGGAGCTCAACCGCGAGGCCAACACCCTCGCCTCCAAGGCGGCCACGCGCGAGATCGCCGATTGCGCGCTGGAGCTGAAGCTGCTCATCGAGCAGCTGCGCGAACAGGTGCAGAACATCGAATGACGGGGCTGCTGTTCGTCATCACGGCGCCGTCGGGCGCGGGCAAGTCCTCGCTGATCAAGGGGCTGCTCGCGGCCGAGCGCGGCGTCGCACTGTCGGTGTCGTACACCACGCGGCCGCCGCGCGCCGGGGAGCTCGACGGGCGCGAGTACCACTTCGTCGGCCTCGGCGCCTTCGAGGCGATGCTCGAGCGCGGCGAGTTCCTGGAGAGCGCGCAAGTGCACGGGCACCGCTACGGCACGTCGCAGAAAGTGATCGAGGAGGCCCGCGCCACCGGGCTCGACCTGATGCTGGAAATCGACTGGCAGGGCGCCGAGCAGGTGCGGCGGCTGTATCCCGATGCCATCGGCGTCTTCATCCTGCCGCCCTCGCTGCGCGAGCTCGAGCGGCGCCTGCGCGCGCGCGCCCAGGACGCCGACGCGGTCATCCGGCGGCGCCTGGAGAACGCCGAGGAAGAAATGCAGCACGCCGTCGAGTTCAAATACGCTATAATTAACAATAACTTCGACGACGCCCTGCTCGACCTGCGGGCGGTCGTGCGCGCGGAACGCCTGGCCGTTGCCCGGCAGCTGGCGCGGCACCCCGAAGTCTTCAAACCGGAAAACTGACCATGGCCCGCATCACCGTAGACGACTGCCTGCAGAGAATCCCCAATCGCTTCCAGATGACGCTCGCCGCAACCTACCGCGCGCGCCAGCTCAGCGCCGGCGCCTCGCCGCTGGTCGAGCCCAACCGCGACAAGTCGACCGTGATCGCCCTGCGCGAGATCGCCAGCGGCAAGATCGGCACCGAAGTCCTCAAGCGCAACCCCGGCGCGCCCACGCTGCCGACTCCCTGAGCTCCGGGACAAGCCCCCGAAGGGGGCTGGCCCTGGGGTAATCTCCCCCCATGGCCGCCGTACAAAGCCTCGACGCGAGCCGCTTCGGCTACCTGAAGAAGGCGGATATCGCGCGCCTGGCGGACGCCTACCGCTTCTCGGAAGCCGCGCACGCCGGCCAGAAGCGCCAGTCGGGGGATCCCTACATCTCGCACCCGCTGGCGGTGGCCGAGATCCTCGCCGGCTGGCACCTCGACGGCCAGGCGCTGATGGCGGCGCTGCTGCACGACGTGATGGAGGACACTTCCGTCACCAAGGCGGAGATCTCGGACACCTTCGGCAAGCCCGTGGCGGAGCTGGTCGACGGCCTGTCGAAGCTCGACAAGATCGAGTTCCAGTCCGCCGAAGACGCGCAGGCCGAGAACTTCCGCAAGATGCTCCTCGCCATGGCGCGCGACGTGCGCGTCATCCTCATCAAGCTCGCCGACCGGCTGCACAACATGAGGACGCTCGACGCGGTGCCGACCGCGAAGCGCCGGCGCGTGGCGCGCGAGACCATGGAGATCTACGCGCCGATCGCCAACCGCCTCGGCCTGAACACCCTGTTCCACGAGCTGCAGGAGCTCGCGTTCGCGCACCTGTACCCGCTGCGCTACCGCACGCTCGTCAAGGCGACGAAGTCGGCGCGCGGCAATCGCCGCGAGGTCGTGGGCAAGATCGAGTCGGCGGTGAAGTCGAGGCTCGCCGAGGCGGGCATCGCCGCCGCGGTGAGCGGGCGCGAGAAGCACCTCTACTCCATCTACCGCAAGATGATCGAGAAGCACCTGTCGTTTTCCGAGGTGCACGACATCTACGGCCTGCGCGTGGTGGTGAAGGACGTGCCGACGTGCTACCTCGCGCTCGGCACGCTGCACGCGCTCTACAAGCCGGTGCCCGGCAAGTTCAAGGACTACATCGCCATCCCCAAGGCGAACGGCTACCAGTCGCTGCACACGGCGCTGATCGGCCCCTACGGCGTGCCGCTGGAAGTGCAGATCCGCACCGAGCAGATGCACCACCTCGCCGAAGCCGGGGTCGCCTCGCACTGGATGTACAAGGACGACACGGTGTCGCTCTCGGACCTGCAGAAGAAGACCCACCAGTGGCTGCAGTCGCTGCTCGAGATCCAGAACCAGTCGGGCGACCCGCACGAGTTCCTCGAGCACGTGAAGGTCGACCTGTTCCCGGACGAGGTTTACGTCTTCACGCCGGCGGGCAAGATCCTGCCGCTGCCGCGCGGCGCGACCGCGGTGGACTTCGCCTACCAGGTGCACACCGACATCGGCAACCGCTGCGTCGCCGCCAAGGTCAACGGCGAGCTCGTGCCGCTGCGCGCTGAGCTGAGGAACGGCGACCGCATTGAGATCATCACCGCGAGCCACGCCAAGCCCAACCCCGCCTGGCTGCAGTACGTGCGCACGGCAAAGGCGCGCGCCAACATCCGCCATTTCCTGAAGACCATGCAGTACGACGAATCGGCGGCGCTCGGCGAGCGGCTGCTGGAGCAGGCGCTGAAGGGCTACGGCGTGGCGATCGGCGAGATCGACGACGCGAGCTGGGAGCGCGTCATCCGCGAGACCGTGGGGCGCACCAAGCGCGAGCTGCTCGCGGACATCGGGCTGGGCAAGCAATTGCCGGCGGTGGTCGCGCGGCGCCTGGTGATGCGCGCGGAGGCCGCGCCGGAGGCGAAGGGCAGGGCCGCCCAGGTCGTCATCCGCGGCACCGAGGGCATGGCGGTGCAGCTCGCGACCTGCTGCCGGCCGATCCCCGGGGACGGCATCGTCGGCTCGATGAAAAAGGGCCAGGGGCTGGTGGTGCACGCCGCGGAGTGCGGGGCGATCGAGCGCTCGCGAAGGAACGAGCCCGAGCAGTGGATCGACGTGGACTGGGACCCGGCTTCGTCGCGCCTCTACCAGACGGCAATCAAGGTCATGGTGACCAACCAGCGCGGCGTACTGGCGAAGGTCGCCTCCGAGATTGCCGAGGCCAAGTCGAACATCGATTCGATCAGCATGGATGAGGATCGAACGGTGTACACCAACATGCTGCTGGTGCTGGAGGTGTCCAACCGCCAGCACCTGGCGCGCGTCATGCGGGCGCTGCGCAGGCTGCCGGACGTGAAGAAGCTCATGCGCGTGCGGGAGTAGCGGCATGGACCGCAGCCGCTACGACGCGCTGATGCAGGTCATTCGCAGCCGCATGACGGTGCGCGCCTTCGATCCCTCGTGCAGCGTGCCGCGCGAGCACTACGAGATGATCCTGGAAGCCGCGCGCCACAGCCCGTCGGGCGCGAACGCGCAGCCCTGGCATTTCATCGTCGTCACCGACGCGAGCCTCAAGACGCGCATCATGGAGTACTTCCGCGAGGAGCAGGTGGCGCGCGCGAAGCTGAAGATGAAGTTCCCGACGCCCGATTACCGCGGCCTCGCCACCGCGCCGGGCATGATCGTCGTGGCGAGCGACTTGCGCTGGGTGCGCGCGTTCCCGGTGCTGAACGACGGCTCCGAGCTCGATCGCATGTACAAGCAGAACGCGGAACGGATCCTGCTGCAGAGCGTGGCCGCGGCGACCATGTCGGCGCACCTCGCCGCAGCCGCCCTGGGCTACAACGTCTGGTGGGTCACCGCGATCGGGCAGGAGAAGGCGCAACAGGCCATGAAGCCGCTGCTCGGCGTGCCCGCGGAGCTCTCGGTGCTCGACATCATGTGCTTCGGCCCGCCCGCCAAGGCGCCGTACAAGCGCTGGAAGAAGACGCTGGAGGAGATCGTCAGCTGGAACCGATTCGACCCGGCGCATCACATGACCGAGGCGCAGATCGACGAGTGGGTCGCGAGCACGCGCCACAAGGTCATGTACCGGGACGAGAAGAACGTCGATTGAACCGAAGCCGACCCGGCGCGTCCTACCTTGATAGCGGGGAGGAACACCATGGCCACGCGAAAGACGACGGCAAAGACATCTGCGAGAAAGGCACCGGCGAAGAGCAAGACGGCGGTGAAGAAGTCGGCGCCGGCCGGGATATTGCTCCCCGTATCGCACGAGGAGCGCTGGCGCATGGTCGCGGAAGCGGCCTACTACGTCGCGCAGCGCCGCGACTTCGTCGGCGGCGATGCGAACGCCGACTGGGCGGCGGCGGAAGCCGAGGTCGACGCGAGGCTGAAGGAGCAAGGCCGGACGCCCGGCCAGGCTTGACCTGCAGCGGCCGCGGCGGGCAGCATGCCGCACCCGAATGCGCGGCCGCCTGCACCCGCTGCCCTACCTGAAGAGCGCGCTCGCGGTGGCGGTGGTGGGCATCGCCGCGCACGCGCTGACCCGGCTCGTGCCGCTGCCGCACGTGTCCGTGCTGTTCGTCGCCGCGGTGATCACGAGCGCCGCGCTGTGGGGGCTCGGGCCGTCGCTGTTCGCCGCCGGCCTGAGCGTCGCCGCCGGCAGCTATCTGTTCTACTCGCCGATCTACAGCTTTCACGTCACCGATCCCCAGGACTTCGCCGACCTGGCGGTGTTCATCGTCGTCGCGGTGCTGACCAGCCGGCTCGCCGACGGCGTGCGCCGGCAGGCGCGCGAGATCGCCGATGCGCGCCTCAAGGCGCAGGGCGAGGCGCTGCGCGAGGCGCTCATCAATTCGGTGTCGCACGACCTGCAGACGCCCCTCGCGGCGATCCTCGGCTCGGCGAGCGTGCTCGAGACGATGGGCGAGCACGGCGAGCCGCGCGCCCGGCGCGAGCTCGCTGCGACGATCCGCGAGCAAGCCGAGCGGCTCGCCAGCCACATCGGCAACGTGCTCGACCTGACGCGCGTGCGCTCCGGCCAGATCGCGCCGCGGCTGGAGCTGGTCGAGCTCTCGGATATCATCAACGGCGCGCTGCGGCGCAAGGAGAAAGCGCTCGCCGGCCGCACGCTGCACGTCGACGTGCCGTCCGGCCTGCCGATGCTGCGGCTCGATCTCTTCCTGATGGAGCATGCGGTGGCGAACGTGCTCGACAATGCGGCGAAGTTCTCGCCCGCGGGCTCGAAAGTGGACGTGACGGCGCGCCCGGCGGGCGGCCAGGTGGCGCTGGAAATCGCCGACGAGGGCCGTGGCATCCGCCCCGAGGAGCTCGATCGCGTCTTCGAGGCCTTCTACCGCGGCAGCCCGCAGGAAGGCGGCGCGGCGGCAGGCAGCGGCCTCGGCCTCGCCATCTGCCGCGCCTTCGTCGAGGCGAACGGCGGCAGCGTGACGCTCGCGAGCGCCGGCCCCGGCCGTGGAACCCGGGTGCGGATCCGGCTGCCCGTATCGCCATGAGCGACGCAAGACCGCAGGTCCTGGTCGTCGACGACGAGCCCCAGATCCGCAAGTTCCTGCGCCTGGGCCTGGAAGACAACGGCTTCGCCGTGCTCGAGGCCGCAAACGCCGAGGCCGCGCTGCGCGCCGCGGTCGCGGCGCGCCCCGAGCTCGTGGTGCTCGACCTGGGCCTGCCCGACCGCGAGGGCTTCGAAGTGCTCGAGCGGCTTCGCGAGTGGTCGCGCGTCCCGGTGATCGTGCTCTCCGTGCGCAGCCGCGAATACGAGAAGGTCAGGGCGTTCGATCTCGGCGCCGATGACTACGTGGTAAAGCCCTTCGGCATGCCCGAGCTGCTCGCGCGCGTGCGGGCGGCGCTGCGCCGCAGGGTCGAGAGCGAGACGCCCGAGCCGGTGTTTCGCGTCGGCGCGCTGGAGGTGGATCTCGTGCGCCGCATGGTGCGCGTGAATGGCGCGCAGGTGCGGCTCTCGCCCAAGCAGTACCGGCTGCTGCAGATCCTGGTGACCAACGCGGGCAAGGTGGTGACGCACCGCCAGCTCCTGAACGACATCTGGGGCGCGGCGCACCGCGACGACGTCCAGTACCTGCGCGTGTTCATGCGCAAGCTCCGCAGCCGCATCGAGGCCGACCCCGCGCGGCCGGCGTACCTGCTGACCGAGCTCGGCGTCGGCTACCGGCTGCGTACGCCCGACCAGCTCGCCGGGCCGCCCTGAAGCGTTTATGCTGCGGCTATGCCGCAGCAGCGGGAAGAGTATGGAACGGCAATGCCCTCGCCTCCGAGAATCGCGTCAGGAGGTTCGACCATGGTCCTGACGGGCGCGGTGTTTGTAGCCGCCGGTATCGCCTGCATCGGCCTTTCCGGCTACACGCTGTACGCGGTGAGCCCGAAGGAAGGCAAGCCCGCCACCTTCTGGACGCGAACCGAGGCGCGCTCCACGACGCTCGCCCTCGTGATCGTCACCGCGTTCGTCATCGGCGGCGGGCTGGTGCTGAAGGGATTTCTTTCCTGATGTTCATCATGATCGCCGTGGCGTCGCTGAGCGCCGTGTTGCTGATCGGCGGGTTGGTGCGCTTGGCGTGCCGGCACCGCGGCGACCTGTGGATCGTGTCGGACGACGCCATCCTCTGCGTCGTCTCGCCGGTGGTCATCCTGCTCGGCACGTTCGGCGCCGTCTCGATCGGGTGGCGCATCACGCATGGCGGCTTCGCCGCGGTCTCGATCGGCGCATGGATCGGAGCGGCGGCCGTCGCCGCCGTTTCCGCCGTCGTCTGGCGCGTGCTCGCTGCGCGCATACGCGCGGGCGCGCCCTAGCGCACGCTTTCCGCCCGCCGGGTGAAGTGCTCCGAGAGCTGCGCGATCCCCGGCGGGATGCGATGGCGGTGTGGCGTGTAGCCGGGAAGCATCGAGCGCAGGCGCATGCCGATGGGAAACAGGGCGAGCTGGAACCGCTGCCGCGCGCCGATGCGGCAGCGCTCGCCGTGGCGCGCCACGTCCGCGGCCGACATGAGCTGCGCGCAGTCGCCGAGAAAGCGCAGCATGTGCCCCTGGGAGAACCAGCACAGGCGCGCCCGGAACAGGTAGCCGCCGTACAGATGCTGGTACAGGTCGAAGGCGACGTTGCGATGCTCGATCTCCTCGAGCATGTGCCACTTGAACAGCTCGCCGAAGGCACGCTGCGTGCGGCGATGGTCGTATAGCCCGCTCTGGATCATCCTGAGCGCGAACTGCGTGGTATAGGACTCGAAGGCCTCGACATAGCCTACGCAGAAGCGGTCGCTCGCGTTGCCGAGCAACTGATCGAGCTCGCGCTTGAGATCGTCGATGCGCGCCTGCAGGCCGGGATAGCCGTGGGCGAGGACGACCTTGTTGAAGTCGATGTGCCGCTGGTAGTGCTGCGCCTCCTGGCGGCAGAAACGATCCACCGCTTCGCGCAGCTGGTCGTCGCGGATCCTGTCGAGCACGCGCCGGAAGGACTTGACGGCGAACGGCTCGAGCAGCGCGGCGTACAGCCCGAACGCCGTGTGGTTGTACGAGAGCGCCGCGCTGCCGGCGAGGTACAGCGGGTGGAAGTCGGCCGCTTCCGGCACGTCGAACTTCATGCTGCGCACGGGGATCGGGTGCATGGGCGGATGGTACTCCTGGCGGGGCTCGTGCTTGACTCCTGATCGCAGCGGGGGTCAACTTGAGAAATGGCCGCGGATCACTTGGACGAGACCTACCACTTCATCATCTCGGTGTTCGTGGAGCGGGGCCAGGCGCCGCATTTCACCGAGATCGCCGCGCGGTTCGGCATCCCCGTCGAGGAGGGCAAGCGCCGGCTGCACGAGCTCATGGCGGCCCGCCTGCCCAACTGGCTGTTCCCGGAGACGGACCTCATCGCCTCGTTCGCGCCGTTCAACAACCTGCCGACGCAATACCGGATATCGGTAGACGGCGAGCACAAGTGGTTCGCGCAATGCGGGCTGGAATCGCTCGCCATGAGCTGGATGTTTCCCGGCAAGCGGGTGACCGTGAACGCGCCCTGTCTCGACTGCGGCGAGCCGCTGCGCGTCGACATTCTCGACGGCGAAATCAAGCAAGCGGACCCGGGCGACATTCACTTCTACGTCGACCTGCCGATCAAGAAGTGGTACGGCAACCTGCCTTTTGCCTGAAGCCGCATGAATCTCTTTCGGTCGAAAGAGCACGTGAAGAAGTGGTCCGGGTTCAAGCCGGGAACCGAGGCTGGAATCTTGACGCTTGCCGATGCCCTGCGGGTCATGAGCACGCCGCGGCATCGCAACCGCCTGCGCCCGGACTACGTATCCAGGCTGCCGGAGACGGTGCCGGCGTTCGTGCAGCGCCTGCTCGAGGTCAGCGGCAACTCGCCCTTCTGGGACCTGCGTCCGGACTGATCGCGGCCGCGCCGAGTGAAGCCGCAGCCCTACAAGGTGCGCAACATCCATGTCGTCGCCAAAGGCGCCGACATGCTGGTGCGCGAGTACACGCTCGATCCGGGGGAGAAAATCCCCTGGCACCGGCATAGCGAAGTCTCCGACTATTACTACGGCCTCGAGGGCCGGGTCGTGGTCGAGACGCGCGCGCCGGCGGCGCGTCACGAGCTGGGCGCGGGCGAGGCCGCAACCGTGACGCCGCCTACGGTGCACCAGGTGTCCAATCCTGCGAAATCGCCGTGCCGCTTCTTGCTGATCCAGGGCGTCGGCCGGTACGATTTCGTCAGGGAGGAATAGGCGTCTTGGCGGAGCGGCGCATGGCAGCGGTCACCGGCGCCGGCTCGGGCCTCGGCCAGGCGATCGGCA
>Ga0209320_10001638_pt1 | contig 11505 bp, 10 predicted proteins | sample Rifsed13ft4_FD_184008 | JGI IMG/M metagenome (GOLD analysis project Ga0209320, IMG submission 184008) | Soil microbial communities from Rifle, Colorado, USA - sediment 13ft 4 (version 2) | ecosystem: Environmental > Terrestrial > Deep subsurface > Rock core/Sediment | place: Rifle, Colorado... | reverse complement strand
TTAAAGCCCCTTCTTTATATCATTTCAAAGCTCCAGTCATCTGAAACTGTCTTCTTAAGCAACGAATCCATCCCGTTAGAAGGACCTCCTAAGATACTCTCCTGATTCTTCATCCTTAAGCTAATCAATATCATAAGGATTGGGGATAAGTGTCAACAAGTTAGGATGTTGGACGATACATGTGTATTCTTGTATCTTACTAATACCTAACCCCTAATTCCTAATCCCTGATTCTTACAGGAGGTATTCGTGTTCTACAAACTTATTACTGAGTGCGGCCATATGGGCGCAGGCAATAGTTTTGAAAGGACCTGGTTTATAAAGGGTGATAGTCCCATGACTGTGCTTCAGAAGGCAAGGAGGCTTCCTCGCGTAAAGAGAAAGGAGACCTCCCTTGCCATCAAGCTGATTGAGCAGATAAGCAGGGAAGAATACATGAGCGGCATCAATAACCAGACGATGTACTGCCGGTAAAGAGCGGTCGCCGGGCGGACATTACGAATTGTCCGCCCGGGATTTTATAATTTGAGAGGAGATTTCATGAAAATATTGAATTTATCACTTTGCATTATTATAACCGCATTTTTATTCAATTTAAGTGTTAATGCAGCAGAACCTGAAGGCAGCGGAGATGCAATCAAGATTGAAGATGTTGTTGTAACAGGCACAAGGGAGGCAGAGCCTCTTAAGGAGACGCCTGCTACTGTAAATGCGGTGAAGGCAAAAGATATTGAGACAGTAAAGGCAACACATCCAGCTGAAATAATGAACAGGATCCCCGGGGTGTGGATTAATTCCACAGGTGGCGAAGGCCATATTACATCCATCCGCCAGCCGCTTACAACAAATCCTGTTTATCTTTTCCTTGAAGATGGCATTCCGATACGGTCAACCGGATTTTTCAACCATAATGCATTGTATGAAGTAAATATGCCTGCCGCAGACCGCATAGAGGTTATAAAGGGGACAGGCACCGCACTTTATGGAAGCGATGCCATAGGAGGCACGATAAATGTCATGACAAAAGCGCCGTCGCTGAAACCTGAAATTGACGTGAATCCGGAAGTCGGGCAATATGACTGGTATCGTCTGCTGGTAAGCGGCAGTGATACTTGGGGTGATGATGGATTCCGCCTTGATTTAAACACCACCCACTCAGGTGGATGGCGTGAAAGAAAGGTATATGACCGTTACTCCTCAACACTGAGATGGGACCATAACCTTTCAGTTTCCAGCAGCACTAAGACCATTGTTGCATATTCCAATATTGACCAGGAGACAAGCGGCGGCGCGCCTCTTACAAAGGCAGATTATGATACGAGGCCCTGGTATAACTACAATACCTTTGATTACAGAAAGGTTGAGGCATTCAGGCTTTCCACAAGTCTGGATAAGGAATACGGAGAGACTGCCCTGGCAAGCATTATTCCCTATGTCCGATGGAACAGGATGGATTTGCTGCCTGAGTGGGGAATATTTAATATCGGGGGCAACAATTATAGGGGCTATGAATCCACAACCCAGTTCTACTCTTTAGGACTGCTGACAAAATACAGGAAGGATTTTGAGACGCTGCGAAGTCGTTTAATTATCGGCCTTGATTTAGATTATAGCCCTGGCCAGTATAATGAAAAGCGCATTATTGTAAACAAAAATGCAACTACCCTTAAATACACCTCTTACACATACGACACCAGCACAGCCAATAACTATGACTATGATGTAACATTCACAGGAGTCTCTCCCTATGCACAATTGGAAATGTCCCCTGTTGAGAGGCTCCGCTTTACTCTGGGCGCACGTTATGACAACCTTTCTTATGATTATACAAATAACATGTCAGTATCCGTTAACCGCCCTGCTTCAACAGAAAAATCCTTTTCCCATTTAAGCCCTAAGATCGGCGCAACCTATGCCATTACTGATGATAGCAGTGTCTTTGTTTCTTACAACAACGGCTTTCGCGCGCCCGGCACAGGAGACATGTTCAGGGCAGGCGGAACAGCGGCAACTGCGCCGGATTTGAAGCCTGTTACGGTAAACAGTTATGAAGCCGGCGTAAGAAACAGGTTTGGCGGAATATTCACACTTGATACCTCGGTTTATTATATGGAGAAAAAGGATGATATCGTGACATACAGACCTGCAACCGGCGACAGCCAGAGGCTTAATGCAGGCAAGACCGAGCACAAGGGTGTTGAGGCAGGCGTGGGAGTCCAGCCTTTAAAAGAAATTGGCATGAATGTGAGCTACTCATACGCAAAGCATACCTATGAGGACTGGAGGGTTAACCCCACAACAGACTACAGCGGCAAGGAGATGTCTGCGGCGCCGAGACAGAATCTCAATGTAACCCTTGACTATACCCCGGCATTTTTTAACGGCGGCCTCATGGAGCTGGAGTGGGTTCATCTGGGAAGTTACTGGATGGACGACGAGAATACTGCGAAATACGACGGCCATGACCTCATCAATGCAAGGGCATCATACGGCATAACCCAACAGTGGGAGCTTTATGCAAAGGCGCTCAATATGATGGACAAGGCATATGCAGACAGGGCGTCCAAAAGCGGGACAAGCGAGGCGCTCTATGCGCCAGGCCAGCCCAGGACATTCTTTGCAGGGGTTGTGTATAACTGGGGGAGCAAGTAAATGCAAATTGCAAATTGCAAAATGAAAATTGGAAATTTAAAACTTAAAATTTACAATCTTCAATTTTCAATTCTTATTTTTGCCATTTTCTTTTTGCTGATTGCAGCAGAGAGCTTTGCCGGAGACATCGCTTTTAGCATAAGCCATCCTGACAAGAAGGTCTCGCCTTCTGCAATGGCTGTTTATGGAGAAAAGATATATGTCTCATACATAAGGGAAGAGGGCGATGTTTATCTGACTGTGCTGTCAGCAGAGGGCAAGACTCTTATAGCGCCTGTCAGGGTTAATGACAATGCCGCCCCTGCAAATGGCATCCATCAGAGCCCGGGCATGGCACTTGGACCAAATGGCGAGGTTTATCTTACTTGGGTCAGCCATAAAGAAGGCGGTGAATTTGCTGCTGATATCAGATTTGCCCGTTCCATTGACGGTGGGAAAACATTTCTGCCCTCTGTTGCTGTCAACGATAACCCGAAACCAAGCTCAAGGGGATTTGAATCCATTGCAGTGGCAAAGGACGGCGCTATCTATGTTGCCTGGCTTGACAGCAGAGAAAAGCTTGCCACTGCAGGTAATAAACAGGGGCAGGGAAAGAATGGCAGTTCATCCGCATATTTTACACGGTCTCTGGATGGCGGCAAGACATTTGAAAAAAATATCAAACTGGATGACAATGCCTGCCCCTGCTGCAGGACAGCAATAGCAGCAGGGCCGGATGGCAGGGTATACGTCTCCTGGAGAAAGGTCTTTGAAGGAGATATACGCGATATGGTGGTTACTGCTTCTTCAGACAACGGCAGGGCATTTGATACCCCTGTGGCAGTGAGCCGCGACCAGTGGGTATTCCAGGGCTGCCCACACAGGGGGCCGTCCATGGCAGTGGATGGTAACGGTATCCTTTATTATACATGGTATACAGAAGGGAACGACGGATTTCCTGCGGTATACTTTTCCACATCAACTGATAACGGAAAGACATTTGCCGCAAGGCAGGAGCTTCCTGTAAGTAACAGGGTTTTCCCTGACCACTCAAGGCTAAGTGTCAGCAAAGACGGCACAGCATATATCGTGTGGGAAGAAAAGACACCGGTCTTAAGCAAGATACTCTTCGCATCGTATAAGGCAGGGAATGGATTTTCAAAGGCCGAACAGCTCAGCCAGGGTATCCGAAGGTCTTATGAGCCTGCAGTGGTTGTGGACAACAGCGGAAGCGTATTTGCCGGCTGGACGCATGATGAGATAAGGTTTGCAAAAATTATGATAAGGGTAAGGAAATAGGAAAATATATGTTTGAAATCATAGCCAAAGGCGGCATTGTGATGGCGCCGCTTATGTTCTGCTCCATTATATCTATTACAATCATAATAGAGCGCGCCATATTCTGGATGAAACAGAAACAGGGGATTAATCCAACCCAATTGTTACAGATGGCAGAAGAGGGCAAATTTGACGAGATTATAAAAGGGGGAAAAGATAGCGGTTCTTCCTCTGCATGGGTTATCCTCAGCGGCATTATGCATCACAATACCTCCCCGAGCCTTGCCATGGAGGCAGCGGCCATGCATGAGATTGCAAGGATGAAGAAATATCTTCCTGCCATGGATACCATAATAACACTTGCGCCGCTGCTCGGCCTGCTGGGGACAATAATAGGTATGATACAGTCCTTTGATATCATGTCTGTGGCAGGCATCGGCCAGCCCCATGCTGTCACTGGCGGAGTTGCAGAGGCGCTCATTGCCACCGCCTTTGGTATAACAGTGGCGATTATTACCCTTGTTCCATATAACTATTTTCTCTCTAAAACAGAAAAGGCCTCGGAAGAGATGGAACAGTACGCTACAAAAATGGAGATGGTTTTAGGGGAGGTAAAGAGGGAAGGTGGAGTGAGGGGGTAAGGGGATATGGTGTTAATAAAACCAGATTCCCACTAAAATCCTGCGGGAATGACAATCTTAATAAAAGAGGGATTTTCAGGTGAAGATAAGGTCTTTTAAAAAACAGCCTAAAAAGGCGCGTATTGAGATTATACCCATGATTGACACCATGTTCTTCCTGTTGGTCTTTTTCATGATAGCCACCCTTTCTATGTCTGTCATGAGGGGCATGCCCGTGAATCTGCCGAAGGCTGAGGCGTCAAAAAGCGATTTAAAGGATGATATTTCTGTTACACTTTCAAAAGATGGTTATGTGTATTTTAATAAACAAGAGATTAAAAGGGCAGAGCTGCCAACGCTGCTTCTGGCCGAGGCCTCAAAAAACCCTGGCATCCTGGTGATGATTAGCGCCGATGAAGAGGTGAGCCACGGAAGTGTAGTTGAACTGATGGATGAGATAAAGACGGCCGGCATAAACAGACTGGCTATAGCAACAAAGAAAAAGGATAAAAAACCATGATGAACAACATTAAAACACCATTTATCATTTCTATTTTATTCCATAGTATGGTGCTTTTTTCAGTGGCGGCTTTTTATAAGCCTGCGAAGGAGGCATTAATGGATGTTACGCCGCTGGAATTTGTTCAATTGACGGAGGAGAAAGAAACAGTTCAGCCGGAAAAAGAGCTCAAGAAGGAAGTTGCCATTCCCAAGAAAGCAGAGATTGCCCCTTTACAGGCGAGGGCAGAAGAAGAACGAGAAGAAATAGAAAATCAAGAGATTAAACCAGTTCAGGATATTAGAACTGATACCAATGAATCTATGGAAAGGGAACAGGTTGTCCCTCCATTGCCCACTGTTGCCGATTCTGGTGTTATTGATACACAAGATGTTTATACATACACTGCTCCTGCTGATGATAATATCTCTGATACCGTCAATAAAATAAACAGATTTACAAATATGGTAAGGTCAAAGATAGAAAAGGCAAAGTTTTATCCCAGATGGGCAAGGGAGAGGGGATATGAAGGGGTTGTGGGTGTGCAGTTTGTGATACTGCCTGATGGCAAGGTGGGCAGCGTTAAGGTTGTAAGGCCGTGCCACTGTGAGATTTTGAATAAGGCAGCATGTGAGGCAATAATGAAGGCAGCGCCCTTCCCCATGTCTGGCAAGATGGAAGATAAGGAAATGGCAATGGAGATAGATATTGGTTTCAAGCTGGAGTAGGATTAAGATATTTAAAACAGATTATACTAATCCCGCCAGTATAGAATTACCAGACCTTTTAGGTATAAGCTGCATTTCTCTCCTTATCGAACCAACTCTCGGCCTGGATTCAATCATTCCCTTTTCAATAAGCGTTTGTATATCCTTATAAATCCGGCTGTAATCCCGCCCCGTCTTTTTTGCGACTGAATAAGCACTGATTCCGGGGTTGCGCACAATAAGCTGTAATATCTCCCGGCGCTTACGGGATATCATGGCAACATCGGGGTCAACAGGATACTGTGAATCTCCGGCAGCAATCATCCCCCACACAGCATCCCATGCATTTACAGCCATTCTTTCCTCCGAAGAATCCATACTGAACTCATCCCTTATCTCCGGCCATACCTCAACGAAGCGCTCCTCTCCTATCTCATGCAGCAGCCAGCGCACAGGCAGATAAAGAAATGACTGCCGGAACGTCTTTCTGTGGCCCTCCGGTCCTCTACGCATGATGCCGCGCCACCTCCTGTAGCTCATCTCCCCGCTCCAGAAGGCTTGGCGCAATATCCTTTGTCTCTCTTTTATATTGGTCTGAAACATATATCAAAATACCGCTTTACATTGAAAGCGGTTATCCCCTTATACCTCTCCGCAACTTCAAGGGTTTCAAACTCATCCATGAGGTCTTTCCACGGTATATTCCTTATCCCGCTCTCGAGAGTCCGTTCTGAAACATTCGCCCCCCTGCTGTTTATTTCAGCTACAAACTCCATGATTGGTTTGATTTCTTTACTCAACACATAAAGGTCAAAGAGATCGCGAGCGGTCTGGCGGGCGCCCTTGCCGGCTACTCTCCCGGTTTCAGTGACTACCTCTCCCGTTCCGGTTATTGTACGAAGCTTTCGGTGATAGAGACCGTCAATAGCCTCAGTTCGGATGCCTTTGACCATGACTGCCGAAAACATATCGGCATAGATATCCTCTACAATGCTAATCCTGATGGGTTCACCTTTCACATTGACCATTCCATGCAGTTGAGCAGCATACATCGGGTCTGTCACTGCTTCAACTGCATGAAGCCGAAGTCCGGCATCTTTCATGCGGCGCTGGAGCAGCATCGGCTCAAATCTCTTACTTACAAAAAAATCCAGGTCATACGATACCCTGTGTTCGAGATAACATCTTGCCAGAGCAGTTCCGCCGCCAAGAATTACCTGCGCCCCGGGGAATAACTCCTTTTCTTTCTCGAAGATACTGCGTAAGATTGCATCATGTAGTTTATATAATTGCTGAATTGTCATATATGACAATTTATAATATTAAATTATAAATGTCAAGTTCCGTGCAGCAAAACAGGACATTCTATTCGTAAAGGTCTGGCCATTTGCCGTTATCATAAAAGAACATTTCTTATGTTTCAAGACTTGACCCTCTTCATTTCTCTCTTCATTTCTCTTTGATATCGCAGCTTCAAATCTTACATACCAGTGGATTGGCAATTTAGAAGGGTCTTTTAGAGAAGCATACAGGGTTTTAAAGCCAGGCAGTGTATTTATTTTCTCCACACTCGGGCCAAGGACATTACAGGAATTGAAATCATGCTATACGGAGGCAACAGAGAGATTTAATAAAGATGGCCTGCCGCTTTTCATAAATTTCTCAGGGCAAGAGACTATAATATCAGCGCTTAAGGGCGCTGGCTTTGACAATATTTCAATTAGAGCAAAGGATTGCATCAGGACATACCATGATATGTTAGAACTCCTGAAAAGTATAAAATTTATCGGCGCAGGCAATCCATTCAAAGAAGGCGACAAAAGCCTTGCCAGAGGTTCTATCTTAAAGAGAGGTCATTAGGGTCAAGTCTTGCTTTTTGACATTTATTAAAAGTTCCGCATTCCACAACTAAATATCAAGATTCAAGACCTTTTTTCTTCCTTGGTTAGAGTGACATGATTTACACTATCTCATACTGTTCCTGATGCAGGGTGGAGGAGGTCTTTACAACAACCTTTTTCCCAAATCTCTTCTCAAGCTCCTTCAATACAAACTCCTTCTCGCTGTAGAGCAGTTCTGCGATGATTGGATGCACATATACTGTGGCCTTTCTCCGCTTTCCGGGAAGTTCTTTCAGCAGCTCCCTGTATATTTCCATTATCACGGTATCCTTTGATTTTATCATGCCGTTTCCCTCACAGTAGGGACACGGCTCGCAGATAAGCTGTGTAATGCTTTCCCTGACCCTTTTCCTCGTCATCTCTACAAGGCCAAGCTCGGATATCTTCAGTATATTCGTCCTTGCCTTGTCGGACCTCAGCTCCTCTTTCAGGGCATTGTATACCTTTTCCCTGTTGGATGCCTTTGCCATATCTATCAGGTCAAGGACTATTATGCCGCCTATATTCCTGAGCTTTAGCTGATATACAATCTCCTTTATAGCCTCCATGTTTGTTTTAAGGACTGTCTCCTCAGAACTTTTTTTGCCCACATACTTGCCTGTATTCACATCTATGGCTGTGAGCGCCTCCATCTGGTCTATGACGATATAGCCGCCTGATTTCAGCCAGACCTTCTTTTCTATAGCGTCTGTAAGCTCTATCTCAACCCCGTGGGTATCAAATATAGGGTCTTCTGATTCGTACAATTCTATATTCTGTCTCAGGCCGGGCAGAAAGTCCTCTGCAAATTTTACTGCCCTTTCATATTCTTCCCTGGAATCTATGATAAGCTTGTCTATATCAGCGGTAAAAATATCCCTTATCGTCCTCAGGGTAAGGTCGAGTTCTTCGTATAAAAGGCAGGGGGCAGAATTCCTTCCTTTTTTTCTGAGTATCTCTCCCCACAATTTTGTAAGAAAATCCATATCAGACCCTATGTCGTCTGCCCTCATGCCCTCGCATGCAGTGCGTATTATAAAACCGCTGCCTTCAGGCCTCAGCCTCACAACAATTTCTCTCAGCCTCCTCCTCTCCTTTTCACTTCCTATCCTCCTGGAGATACCGATGTGGTCGTCTGTGGGTGTAAAAACTATGTGCCTGCCGGGAAGGGATATATGAGAGGTAATCCTCGCCCCTTTGCTGCCAATGGGCTCCTTTGCTACCTGAACCATAATTTCCTGGCCTTCTTTTAAAATCTCCTGTATGGGAATACGCCTTGACGGCCTTCCCCTTTCTTCCTCTGTCTCCTTTGCAAATTCTTCAAATTCATCGAACATTTCGTATACATCTGTTGCATGCAGGAATGCAGTCCTATCCAGCCCGATATCTACGAATGCAGCCTGCATCCCCGGCAACACCCTTACGACCTTGCCTTTATATATATTTCCGCTGATACCCTTATCCTTTGACCTCTCTGTATAGAACTCCACAAGCCTGTTCCCCTGCAGGGCCGCAACCCTTGTCTCGTGCGGATTATGGTTTATAAGGATTATATTACCTGAGCGTCTCATATCTCTGGAATTATCAAGTTAAATAGATTTTTCTAATCTAAACAGCTCATATGCCACGCCGTGAGTTTCCTTTATCTTCAGGATTGGGAGAAGCCGGCTGTCGCTGTCAGACATCTCCAGAAGGCAGGCTATTACCTCCCACGGCTTTACACTTCCTGTTGTCCCCCTGTTAAGGGTCAACTGTATCGTATTATCACCCTTAAGGGAAAGCCCTTTTATGAGCGGTCTTATATTTATACCTTTTTTCTTGCCTTCCCTTTCCTTAAAGATGACAACCTCGTCCCTTTGCAGGAAATTATTTAAAAGCTCCTCCAGCCCCTCGCGCCGGAGCGGCAGCAGAAAACGGCTGTTCTCCAAGCAAATCAGATAAGTTGCGTCAGTAATAATAGCAGAGATTGGCTGAAGTTTCAACGGCAGTTCTACAGCCTCCAAAACCTTTATCCCGTCGGGCAGTGTTGCATTGAGTCTTTTCTTAATCTCCTCCGGCTTACCATATTCTGTCAATTCCATGTCTAAATTTTCCGCAATGCTCTCTATGCCTACTGCAAGGGGCTGGCCGAACCATATCTTTGGGAGTGGATGAAATCCTGCCGAATAAGCAACAGGTATATCTGCCCGCCTTATTGCCCTTGAAAATAGTGTAACAAGCTCAAGATGCCCCAGGTATTTTATAAGCCCTGTCTTAGAGAATGTGAGCCTTACCTTGCAGGCTGAAGGCTTTAGGCTTAAGGCTGAAGGCTGAAGGCTTTGCTTCTGACTCCTGACTCCTGACTCCTCATAAAAGCTCATATTTTTAATGACCTTGTAGTCGCAGACACCGCATACACTGCACTTATCTGTCTTGCAGTCAGGGGTTTCCTCTGCCTTTAATGACCTTTCGTATTCATCATGCAGAAATTTCTTATCAACCCTTGCATTGAGGTGGTCCCATGGAAACACCTCGTCCTTATTCCGCTTTCTATATGTATAGAACTCAGGGGCAATACCTTCGTCCCTGAATACCTTTTCCCATGTTTCAAACCTCAACTGATCTCCCCAGCTGTCAAAGCGGCAGCCCTGTTCAAAGGCAGCCATTATAACCCTTGACAATCTCCTGTCCCCCCTGGAGAACACCCCTTCCAGAAAGCTCATCCTGGCATCATGCCATTTGAAATCAAGTTTTTTTCGTTTAAGTTCTCTCCTCAAAAATGTCTGCCGCTCCAGGCACTCTTCCAGCCGTATCTGCGGCTCCCACTGAAACGGTGTGTGCGCCTTTGGTATGAACTGGGACACACTCACATTTATCTTTGGCCTGAAGCCCTGCCTTTTACCGGCCTCCTGCACCCTGCTGGACAACCTTATAATGCCTTCCATGTCCGCATAGGTCTCTGTTGGAAGCCCCATCATGTAATAGAGCTTTATCGACCTCCACCCCATTTCAAAGACATTTCTTGCAGTATCTATCAATGCCTCTTCCTCAATCCCCTTGTTTATCACCTGCCTCAGTCTTTCACTGCCGGCCTCCGGCGCCATGGTAAAGCCCGTTTTCCTCACCCTTTTTATCTCCTCAGCGAACCTTGGATTAAGTGTCCCCACGCGCATGGACGGCAGGGATACGGCAATTTTTTCGCCGGCGAATTTGTCCATAAAATTTATAAGGGTATCCTGAATGCAGGAATAGTCGCCGGCGCTCAGGGATAAAAAAGAGACCTCGTCATAGCCTGTATTCTTCAATGCCCCTTCAACAATCCTTATTATGTTCTCCGGCGACCTCTCCCTGTTTGGCCTGTATATCATCCCTGCCTGGCAGAACCTGCACCCACGGGTGCATCCCCTGTTTATCTCCACAGAAAGGTGATCGTGCACAATCTGCGGAAAAGGCACCACAGGTCTTAAAGGCAAAGGAAGTTTATTAAGGTCCGGCACTATCCTTTTATTTATACCGGTGTAGTCTTTCAGCAAGGGGATTATCTCCTTCACTGTTCCATCAGCATTGTATGCCGCATCAAAGAGCGATGGCACATATACCCCTTCCACCCTTGCCAGCCTTTTCAAGAGCTCTTCCCGTTCCCTGGTTTTTCCATATTTCCACCCTATGACAATATCAGCTATTTCTAAAATAACCTCTTCGCCGTCGCCAAGGACAAAGGCATCAAAAAACTCTGCAATGGGCTCAGGGTTAAATGCAATGGGGCCGCCGCCGATTATAATAGGATGTGTCTCATCCCTGTCCTTTGAAAGAAGGGGGATGCTGCCCAGCTTAAGCATGTTGAGTATATTTGTATAAGAAAGTTCATATTGAATTGAGAAGCCAAGCACATCCAGCTTATTTAAAGCTAT
>Ga0209320_10001635_pt1 | contig 11513 bp, 11 predicted proteins | sample Rifsed13ft4_FD_184008 | JGI IMG/M metagenome (GOLD analysis project Ga0209320, IMG submission 184008) | Soil microbial communities from Rifle, Colorado, USA - sediment 13ft 4 (version 2) | ecosystem: Environmental > Terrestrial > Deep subsurface > Rock core/Sediment | place: Rifle, Colorado... | reverse complement strand
CGCCGGCGGCGCCGATCCCGAGGGCGATGAGGCCGGCGCCGGCGAGCACGGCCGGGACCCCGGACGCGACATGGCCGTCCTCGGCATCGAGGCGGCGAACGAAATCACGAGCGGTCATCTGGACACCTCCCGGCGAAGTCGCGGCCATTTTAGCGATTGCGGCTTGCCAGATGACGAGCGCGTGTGGGCAGCCAGGCCTTGCACTGCTCCAATTCGAGAATGAGTACAGAGGGATACCAAACGCAAGAACTTAATCTTGCCTTGCGTTTCGCATTAGGCATGCCTAATATGAGAGTGCAACCAAACGCTGGAACAGGTTCCCAATGTCTATCCGCTCCCTCCTCTTCCTGCTCATCGCCGCCGGGATGCTGCCGTTGTTCGCCGCGGCCTGCGGTGGGGAGGACTCGAAGAACACCATCACCGTCTACTCCGGCCGTACCGAGTCGCTCATCCAGCCCATCATCGATGACTTCACGAAGGAGACCGGCATCAAGGTCAAGGTGAAGTACGGCGACACCGCCGAACTCGCGGCCCTCCTCGCCGAAGAAGGCGATCGCAGTGCTGCCGACGTCTATATCGCCCAGGACGCCGGTGCGCTCGGCGCCGTATCCGCGGCGAAGCTGTTCGAGACGCTCCCCGCCGAGATCACCGGCAAGGTGGCGCCGGACTACCGCTCGGCCACGGATGAGTGGGTGGGCCTCAGCGGACGTGCCCGTGTCCTCGTCTACAACCCCGACCTCGTGCCCGAGGCGAAGCTGCCCGGTTCCGTCAACGACCTGACCGATTCCGCATGGAAGGACCAAATTGGTTGGGCGCCGACGAACGGGTCGTTCCAGGCCTTCATGACCGCGCTGCGCAAGGTGGAAGGCGAAGACGCTGCCGCAAAGTGGCTCACCGACATGAAGGCCAACGGCGTGAAGGACTACAAGAACAATAAGGAGATCGTCTCCGCTGTCGCCGCCGGCGAGATCAAGGTCGGCCTCGTGAACCATTACTACCTCTGGGGCTTCATCAAGGACCAGGGAGAAGGTTTCAAGGCAAAGAACCACTACTTCGACGCGAACGACCCTGGCACCCTCATCAATGTCGCCGGCGCCGGCGTGCTCAAGTCCTCGGAGAAGAAGCAGCACGCGGAGTCGCTCATCAACTACCTCCTTTCGGAGAAAGCGCAGCACTACTTCGCCGAGCAGACCTTCGAATACCCGGTTGTGACCGGGGTGGAAGCGGATCCCCGCATCAAGCCGCTCAAGGAGATCGACCCGCCCAACCTCGACCTGAGCAACCTGGACGACCTGCAGGGGACGCTCGTCCTCCTGCGGTCTGCCGGGACGCTCCCCTAGGAGTTCGGCAAGCGCGCCATGACAGTGCGCTTCTCCTCGCAGGGTCGACAGGCCCCGGCGATCCTCTGGTTGCCGGGGCTCCTCGTCGTTTTGGGGACCCTCCTGCCCGTCTGGTACCTGGTCACCAGGTCGACGGAGCGCGGCTGGGCGCCCTGGCAGGAGGCGCTCGAAAGTTCCGCATGGCCGCTCATGGCCCGAAGCCTCCTGCTGGCCGGGGCCGTGTCCATCTGCTGCCTGCTCATCGCCCTCCCCGCCGCCTGGCTGACAACGCGGACGGCCCTCCCCGGGAAGCGGCTCTGGGCGGTCGGGTTGTCGCTGCCGCTCGCCATCCCCTCGTATGTCACTGCGCTCACCGTGGTCGCGGCACTCGGCCCGCGAGGTATGGTGCAGGGCTGGCTCGAACCACTCGGCGTCGAACGCCTCCCCGAGATCTACGGCTTCTGGGGGACGGTGTTCACGCTTACGGCCGCCAGCTTCCCCTACCTCTTCCTCGTGCTCCGGGCTGCGCTCGCCTCGCTCGACCCGTCGGAGGAAGAGGCCTCTCGGTCGCTGGGGCGCGGCCCGTGGCGGACGTTCGCCGGGGTCGTCCTGCCGCCGCTCGTCCCCGCCATCGCAGCCGGCGGGCTGCTCGTGTCGCTCTACGTCCTCAGCGACTTCGGCGCCGTTTCGACGCTGCGCTACGACTCGTTCACCCGGGTCATCTTCATCCAGTACCAGACATCCTTCGACCGCACGGGCGCGGCCGTGCTCGGGGTGTTGCTCGCCCTCACAACGGCAGTGATCCTCATCGGCGAACTCGTCATCCGCGGGCGTTCCCACGAGCGGCTGCGCATGCGGCGACAACGCCCCGCCCCGCCCATCCAGCTTGGACGCTGGAAGTGGCCCGCGCTCGGTTTCCTCTCGGCCGTCCTGTCGCTTTCGCTGCTGTTGCCGATTGCGGTGCTCACGTACTGGTTGTTCCGCGGCCTCCAGGCTGACGCCGGCTTCCCTGGCCTGTTCCAGCCGTTCAGGAACTCCTTCGGACTGGCCGGCGCCGGGGCGATCCTGACCGTGATGCTGGCGCTGCCCATCGCTATCCTCTCGGCCCGGTACGGCGGACCTGCCGCCAGGGTCATCGAACAGCTCGCCTATGTGACCCACTCGCTCCCCGGCCTCGTGATCGCGCTGGCGCTCGTATTCTTCGGCATTAGCTACGCGACAGGCCTCTACCAGACCATCTGGATGCTCCTCGTGGCCTACGTCATCCTCTTCGTGCCGAACGCCCTGAGCGCGCTGCGGCAACCGCTGCTGCGTCTCGGCCCGAGCATGGAAGAGGCGGCCGCCGGCCTCGGACGGTCCCCCGCGCGTGTCCTCAGCAGCATCACCCTGCCACTTGCCCGGCCCGGGGTCGCGGCAGCCCTGGCGCTTGTGTTTCTCACCATCATGAAGGAACTGCCGGCCACGCTTTTGCTCAGCCCTCCCGGCTTTCGCACGCTTCCCGGTATCATCTGGAGTGCCAGCACCGATGCCTCCTACGCGCGCGCGGCCCTGCCAGCCCTCGTGCTCCTGGCCGTCGCGGCGGTGCCGGTCGCATTCCTGGCCTGGCGAGGCGAAATTGACACGGTCAAAAGCTGACCCCCTCCGCTGCACTGCCGTCGATGTCTACTTCGGCCCAGTCCACGCCGTCCGGGCGGCGGACCTGGCGGTCGAAGCGGGCGAGGTCGTTGCGCTGCTCGGTCCCAGCGGGTGCGGCAAGACCACCCTGCTGCGCACTATTGCCGGGTTCCAATCCGTAAGCGCCGGCGAAGTCCGTCTCGGTGATGAAGTCATCGAGAGCCGGGAAAGGTCCGTCCCTGCGCACCGCCGCTCGGTCGGGTTGGTGTTCCAGGATTTCGCGCTCTTCCCTCACAAGACCGTGGCCGAAAACATCGGCTATGGCCTGCCCCGCGGGGAGGACGCCGCCGCCCGCGTTGCCGAACTCCTCTCGCTGGCGGGCCTCGACGGCTACGGGCCGCGCTACCCCCACCAGCTTTCGGCCGGGCAGCAACAGCGCGTGGCGATCCTTCGTTCGATCGCGCCCCGCCCGCGCGTGCTCCTGCTCGACGAGCCGTTCTCCAACCTCGACCCCGCGCTCCATGCGGCAATCCGCGACCAGGTGAAGGCCATCCTCGCCGCCGAGCGGGTCACGACCATCATCGTCACGCACAACCGGATCGATGCGTACGGCCTCGCCGACCGGGTGGCGGTCATGAGCGAGGGGCGCATCCTCGAGGTGGCCGCCCCTGACGACCTCTACTTCCGGCCCTCCACGCCGGAGGTCGCGGCCTTCGCCGGGGATGTGCAGTACATCGCCGGCACCGCCCGCGACGGCATGGTCGAAACGGCGCTCGGCACGCACCAGTCGGCCGGCCCCTGCACCGACGGGCCATGCCAGGTGCTCGTCCGGCCCGAGTGGATTGTGCCGATGGAACACGACGGTGCACTGGCCCGAGCCAGCAGCCTGCGCCTGGAGGGCGAACTGACGCGCGCCATCCTGGTCCTGCAATCTGGCGAAGAGGTGAGCGCCGCGTTCTCGAGCGGCCTTGGCATCGAAGGCGGCGACATCCGGGTCGGCCTGCGCCTCCCGGTGCCCGCGTTCCCCGTTTAGGCCCCGAGCAGGTCGTCCAGGCGCAGCACGGGGATGGGCAGTTCCGCCCGGGCGAGGCCAGCGTCGTTCGTGAGGAACGCCTCCGCCCCGGCGGTGATCGCAGTTGCCACATGGATGGCGTCGGGGAGTTTCAAACGGGTCTGAGCGCGCAGTTCGGCTGCGAGCGCTGCCACCCCCGAGTCGACCGGGACGACCGTCAGTCCCGGCAGAGCGAGGAAGGTGTCGAGCAGTCCCATGGCATAGTCGCGCCCATGTTCGGCGAATGGCCTGGTCAACAGTTCTGAGATAGTCAGCGCTGAGGTGAAGCGGGTCTTCCCGGGAACCGACCGCAGATCAGAGATGATGGCACTCCCTCGCCTACTCTGCGGTGACTCGAGGACGTAGATAAAGCAGTTGGCGTCAAGGGCGACTGGGTCGGGGAGGTTGAGGCTCACCTATCGTCCCATTCATCGCGCAGTCCTCGGATGTAGGCGTCCACATCGACGCCCTCGTAGGCCTTGCGGCCGAATGCTATAAATCGGTCGAGCGGGTCGTCCGGCACCGCTTCCAGGAGGATCCGCCCCTCATCGTCCGCTCGCACCCAGAGCTGACTCCCATCCTCGATGCCGAGCTCGCGCCGGATGGTAGCCGGTATCACGATCTGGCCGCGCTTGCCGACCCGGATGAACGTGCTCGTGCGGGTCCGCCCGCCCTCCCGGCGCGGAGCCTGTGTGCCCGCCGTCCGAGTATCATGCCGGGCAAGTTTCACCGATGTCTGATCTTTCTTCGCCATGTCTGGAGTCTACCACGAACGGCAGACATTTGGTTCGTCGGTGCAATCGCTCCGGAGTTCAACAAATCGGGCGCCAGGGGCCACAATAGGGGCACGAACGCAACCGTGGAGGTGCACCATGGCAGATCAAACGAACCCCCAGGACGGGACCGACCTCGGGCAGCGCGTCCGCGATGTGGTGCATGAAGGCAATGTCCGCTACGTCCGCGTCGCCAGGGGCGGCCGTACGTACGTCGACGTGCCTCTGACGCTGTTCATCATCGGGGCGATCACCGGTCCTGTCCTCGTGGTCATCGGCCTCGTGGCCGCGGTCGTGACGGGCGCGAAGATCGAGTTCGGTCGCCCGGACGAGACTGCGGCCACGCCTGAGGCCGAAACCTAGCCCGCCGTCTCCAGTTCGAAGGCCTCGTGCAGCGCCCGGACGGCATCCGGCACCCGCGTGGCGTCGACGATGCACGTCAGCCGGATCTCGCTCGTCGAGATCAGTTCGATGTTGATGCCCGCTTCGAACAGCGCCCGGAACATCCGCGCCGCATACCCCGGCGCCGTCTGGATACCCACGCCGACGATGCTCACCTTCCCGAGGTTCGCATCGGCGACGTACCCGTTCGCGCCCACCAGCTGGCAGATGGCCGGCATCAACGCTTCCGCGCGCCGCAAGTCCTTCCGCGAAAGGGTGAACGTGAGGTCGGTCAGGTTCGCTTCGCTGGCGTTCTGGACGATCGTGTCGACGCTGATGCCCGCTTCGCCGAGGGGTTCGAACATCTGCGCGGCGATGCCGGGCCGGTCGGGCACCTGGCGGACGGTGATCTTCGCGACGTCGCTGTCGTGGGCGATGGCGCGGACGCGGTTTCGTTCTTCCAATTCAGCTTCTCCCCGGATGAGGGTGCCCGGTGCATCGACCATGCTCGAGGTGACGAGGATGGGCAGGTTGTAGACGGAGGCGAGCTCCACCGCCCGGTTGTGCATGACCTGCGAGCCCTGCGTGGCCAGTTCCAGCATCTCTTCGTAGGTCAGGTCCGTGAGCTTTCGGGCCGTCGGCACGATGCGCGGGTCGGCGGTATAGACGCCTTCGACGTCCTTACAGTTTTCGCACCGCTCGGCCCCGAGGGCGATGGCCAGGGCGACCGCGGTGGTGTCGCTCGCGCCCCGCCCCAGCGTGACGATCTCCATGTCCTCGGTCGTCCCCTGGAAGCCGGCGACGATGGGCACGCGCCCCGCCTCCAGCTCGCGTATCACCCGCGTGGGCTTGATTTCCGAGATGCGGCCCGCCCCGTACTGCGCGCGCGTGTAGATGCCCGCCTGGTGGCCCGTGAGCCCCACGGCCTCCTGCCCCAGCCCGCGCAGGGCCATCGCCAGCAGCGCGATCGACATCTGTTCGCCCGTCGAAAGGAGGATGTCGAGCTCGCGCGGGTCGGGCTCCGAGGTGATCGAAAACGCGAGGTCGATAAGCTCGTCGGTCCGGTTGCCCATGGCCGAGACGACGACCACCACCTGGTCGCCCGCCTTGACTCGCTGGATGACGCGCCCGGCGACGTGCTTGATTCGTTCCGCATCCGCGACGGAGGTGCCACCGTATTTTTGGACCACGAGCATAGCTAGAGAATGCTCCAGCCGCGGCGAATGAACCACACCGCGACCGATTCCCGCCGGAAGCGGGCAGTCCACGCCCGGCCGTCCCGGAAAGTTGTCCCTCATCCACCTCCCGGAGACTGTTGCGGACCGTCGTTTTGGCCGTTGTTAACGGAGAGAACCGCTCCACCAGAGGGGTTGAGACATGACGTTGCCGGCTGAACCATTCCGGAGGCCGCACCTCAAGGCCGTGGAGGTGCCCCTCCCGTCGATCTCTAGACCTGACGATGAGGCTCACTGGCGTGAGATCGTCGAGATCTGCCCCGACTTCATCGCGGTCCTCGACCTCGACGGCACGTTCCGCTACGTGAACGCGCCGTTCATCGCCGGCCTCGGTTATCCCCAGGATGGGCTCGTGGGCATCGTCTCCACCGACCTCATCCACCCCGACGACCTTCCGCGCCTCTGGGAGGAGTGGGGTAAGTCCGACCTCGTCCAGCACTCCACCTTCCGCTTCCGCCGCTCCGACGGCTCATGGCTCGATGCCGAAATGAACCGGCGCACGCTCCGCAACAGCGCCGGCAAGGCCACGGGCTTCATCGTCGTCGCGCGCGACATCACCGAGCGCCGCCGGGCCGAAGAGCGCTTCCGCGTGCTCTGCGAAAACTCCCCGATCGGGCTGTACATCGCCCAGGACGGGGCTTTCCAGTATGTGAACCCCCAGTTCGAACGGTACACGGGCTTTCCGGCCGCCGAGATCCTCGGCACCAGCCCGCTCCAGCTGGTGATCGAAGAAGACCGCCTCGTCGTCCGCGACAAAGCCGTCCGCATGCTCAAGGGCCAATCGAGCGGCGAATACGAGTTCCGCATCCGCAACAAGTCCGGGCAGATCCGCTGGGTCATGGAGACCGTCGTTTCTACCGAGTTCAACGGCCGGCGCGCCGTCCTCGGCAACTACATCGACATTACCGAGCGGAAGGCCGCCGATGTCCGTCAGCAAGAGACGCTTGCCGAACTCGCCCGTTCGAACGAACAACTCGAACAGTTCGCCTACGTCGCCTCACACGACCTCCAGGAGCCGCTCCGGATGGTCTCCAGCTTCACGCAACTCCTCGGCCAGCGGTATGGGGGGCGCCTCGATAGCGATGCCGACGAATTCATCGGCTACACCCTCGACGGCGTCGGCCGCATGCAGGAACTCATCAACGACCTGCTGGCCTACTCGCGCGTCGGCACCCGTGCGAAGGCCTTCGAGATCGCCGATCTCAACGAACTCTGCGGCCGGGCCCTGTTCAACTTGCAGGCCGCGCTCGAAGAATCCGCTGTGGATGTCACCGTCGACGATCTGCCGCGCCTGGCGGTCGATCAGACGCAGATGGTGCAACTTTTCCAGAACCTCGTCGGGAATGCGGTCAAGTTCCGGCGAGAGCATGGCCCCACGGTCCATGTCGGCTGCCGCCTGGAGGACGGCGACTGGCACTTCGTTGTCGAAGACAACGGGATCGGCATCGACCCGCAGTACCTGGAACGCATCTTCGTGATCTTCCAGCGGCTGCACGGCAAGTCTGAGTACCCGGGCACCGGCATCGGCCTCGCGATCTGCAAGAAGATCGTCGAACGCCATGGCGGCCACATCTGGGTCGAATCGGAACCGGGCGCCGGCTCGACGTTCCATTTCACCATTCCGCACAGGGGAGGCAACCAGTGAGCACAGCAATCATGGGCAGGCCGGTCGAAGTCCTGCTCGTCGAAGACAGCCCGGGCGATGTGCGCCTGACCGAAGAGGCACTCAAGGAAGGCAAGGTGCGCAACAACCTCAACGTCGTCATGGACGGCGTCGAGGCCATGGCCTACCTGCGCCGGGAGGGCCGCTACGCCTCCGCCGCCCGGCCCGATATCGTCCTGCTCGACCTCAATATGCCCAAGAAGGACGGCCGCGAGGTCCTCGCCGAAATGAAGTCGGACCACCGGCTGAGGCGAATCCCGGTCGTTATCCTGACGACTTCAGAGGCTGAACAGGACATCCTCAAGACCTACGACCTCCACGCCAACTGCTACATCACCAAGCCCGTGGACCTCGATCAGTTCATCTCGCTGGTGAAGTCGGTCGAGGACTTCTGGCTGACGATCGTCAAACTGCCGGCCGAGTAACCGGAGCAGGCCGATGGAAATCCTGCTCCTTGAAGACAACCCGGGCGACGCGCGCCTCTTCCATGAGGTGCTGCGCGAACTCGACTACCTCGCACCGCGGGTCGCTCACGCCCGCCGGCTGAGCGAGGCGGTCGAACTTGCCCGCCGCCGCGCCTTGGACATCATCTTCCTGGACCTCTCCCTGCCCGATGGCTACGGCTTAGAGGTGGTCCGGCAGGTCCGGGCCGTCACCACCGCACCCATCGTCGTGCTCACCGGCTCGGTGGATGAGACGCTCGCTGCCCGCGCGCTGACCGAGGGGGCACAAAGCTACCTGCCGAAGGGCTTCATCGAACCCGCTGAACTGCTCGCAGCCATGGAGACCGCCGGCGCGGCCCTGGCCCCGCGGCTTTCCGTGGGGGCAAACCCGGGAGTCCCCGAATGAAGATTCGAACCAGGCTCATGCTCGGCTTCGGTTCCGTGGCCGTCCTTCTCGGCGTCATTGCCGCCGCCGGCCTCTACCCCAGCATCCGGATCGATGGCGCCTACCAGGAAGTGACCACTGAGACCCTTCCCCGGCTGCAGGCGCTCAAGGAAGTCCAAATCTCCGGCCTGAACCTTTCGATGATGACCGACGCCATGCTGCGCGACAGTTCCAGCTTCGGACTCGCGTGGGACCCCGACATGCCGGCAAGACACGAACAGGCGCGAGCCGACCATGCCGCCGCAATCGAGGCGCTCGCCGCCTTCAAGGACCGCCCGGCCACGAACGGGCCGGCCATCCGGCGTATCGATGAAGTACAGGCCGCCGCCGAGCGGCTCGCCGCGGCCAACGAAGACCTCCTCGAAAAAGCCTCGGGGTCGGCCTACAGCGTTCGCATGGTCGCGCTCGAGGAAGCCGATGCCGCTCGCGCCTCCTTCGAAGAGGTGCTCAGCGGCGCGGTCCAGGCAGAAGAACAGAATGTCGGGCGCCGCAGTGACCAGGTCAGCAGCCTGATCACGATGGCCCGCCTGATCATCGCAGGCGGCGCTGGCCTTGCCCTCCTCCTGGCGCTTGCCATCGGCACGCTGCTTTCGCGCTCCATCCTTCGCCCGCTCCACCGCCTGGAGGAAGGCGCCCGGCGGGTCCGCAACGGCAACTTCATCGCCCGCGTCGACCTGGATACGAAGGATGAACTGGGTGCGCTCGCCACCGCCTTCAACCAGATGGTCGATGAACTGACGGCGACCACCGTGTCGAAGGACTACGTCGACAACATCATCCGGTCCATGGTCGACTCCCTCATCGTGACGGACGAAGACGGCAAGATTGAGCGAGTCAACGATGCCACCCTCGAAATGCTCGGTTACCAGCGCCGCGAACTGCTGGGCAAAGACATCCGCGGCCTGTTTACCCCTCCCGGTGGCCGCATTCCACGCGAAGTGAGCCGCGACGCGAAGCAACTCTTCTCGACTGGCCGCCTCAGCAACGTCGAGCGCACCTACTACACCAAGGCGGGCGAACCCGTACCAGTGTCCTATTCGGCCGGTGTGCTGACCGAGGCGAGCGGCAAGCCCTCGGGCGTCGTGTGCCTCGCCCAGGACGTGACCGAGCGGAAGCGCGCCGAGCGGGCCATCCTCGAAGCCGCCGAGGAACTGCGCCGCTCCAATGCCGAACTGGCGCAGTTCGCCTACGTCGCTTCCCATGACCTGCAGGAACCGCTCCGCATGGTCGCCAGCTACACACAGCTTCTCGCGCGCCGTTACCAGGGCCGCCTCGACACCGACGCCGACGAGTTCATCGGCTACGCAGTCGATGGCGTCAACCGCATGCAGTCGCTCATCAACGACCTGCTCGCCTACTCGCGCGTCGGTTCGCGCGGGGCCGAATTTGCCCCGACCGACGTCACCCAGGTCGTCGAAACCTGCGTGGCCCACCTCCAGAACGAAATCGACGAAAACGACGCGGTCGTCTCCGGCGGCGAATTGCCGACCGTCGTGGCCGACAGCCACCAGCTCACCATGTTGTTCCAGCAACTCATCGGCAATGCATTGAAGTACCGGACGCGCGAGCGCGCACCCCGGGTCCACATCGAGGCCGAACGTAACGTGAACGAGTGGGTCTTTTCAGTTCAGGACAACGGCATCGGCATCGAGCCCGAATACCACGAGCGGATCTTCGTCATCTTCCAGCGCTTGCACGGCAAGGGAGAATACTCCGGCACCGGCATTGGCCTGGCGGTCGCCAAGAAGATCGTCGAACGCCATGGCGGCCGCATCTGGGTCGAATCCACGCCAGGCGATGGCTCAACGTTCTACTTCACCCTGCCGGTCCGGGAGCGGGCGCGTGCGAGGAAGGAGGCGTCGGCAGCCTGACCGCGGTGTGGCGTCCAGCCACCGGGCCAGCCCCGATTCACTATGAGCATGGCCAGCCCTCTCCAGATCCTCCTCGTCGAGGACAACCCCGGCGATGCCATCCTGCTCCGCGAAATGCTGCGCGACGTCACGAGCGCCGACCAGTTCGCGCTGACCACCGTCGTCCGCCTGGGCGACGCGTTGCAGCGCGTCCTGACCGAGCACTTCGATGTCATGCTCCTCGACCTCTCCTTGCCCGACGCCCGGGGGCTGGAGACGCTCGCCCGCGCCCGCGCTGAGGCGCCCGGCATCCCGATCGTCGTCCTCACCGGCCTCGACGATCACGAACTCGCGCTTCGCGCCGTACAGGATGGCGCCCAGGACTACCTCGTCAAGGGCCACGCCGACGGCGAACTCCTCGTCCGCGCCATCCGTTACGCCATCGAACGCCAGCGCATGGTCGTCGCCCTCGAACAGGCGCGCCAGCACGAACACCACCTTGCCAGCCACGACGCCCTGACCGGCCTCCCGAACCGCCAGCTGTTCTACGACCGGCTGGGCCAGGCGCTCGCCCAGGCTCGCCGCCATGAGCAGTTCGTCGGCGTCCTGTTCATGGACCTGGACCACTTCAAACTGGTCAACGACTCGCTCGGCCACCATGCGGGTGACGAATTGCTCCGCCAGGTTGGCCGGCGCCTCGAGTCGTGCGTCCGGGAAAGCGACACTGCCGCCCGCCTTG